>Ga0105048_10004903_pt1 | contig 21728 bp, 12 predicted proteins | sample MAT05_FD_78382 | JGI IMG/M metagenome (GOLD analysis project Ga0105048, IMG submission 78382) | Freshwater microbial communities from Lake Fryxell liftoff mats and glacier meltwater in Antarctica - MAT-05 | ecosystem: Environmental > Aquatic > Freshwater > Ice > Liftoff microbial mat | place...
CCCAGTCATCCCGACACGCCACCAGTTGTTCATCACGGAGCCTATCGACGGCATCACGCCGGCCATGCCGATCGCCCGCGTCATCGACGCCAACGTCTACATCCGGCACGAGCGCGGCGGCCTGATGCTCGGTGGCTACGAGCCGAACCCGAAGCAGTACGACCTGAGCCAGCATGACCCGTCGTTCCAGATTGCCGACCTGGACCTGGACATCGACGTGCTGTGGGGGCTGGCCGCCAGCGTCAAGGAGCAGTTCCCGGTCTTCCAACAGCCGGACCTGAAGATCGCGGAGCATCGCGGCGGGCTGCCGACGATGACGGTGGATGACCGATATATCCTGGGGCCGGTGCCAGGCGTGCGCGGCTTCTGGCTACTCACGGGTTGCTGCGTTGGCGGCCTCAGCATCTCGCCGGGGCTGGGCGAGGCGCTGGCCCAGTGGATCGTGGCCGGCACCCCGCCGATGGACCTGTCCGAGATCGGCATCCAGCGGTTCGCGGACCGCGAGTTGCCGGAGGACGAGTTGCGGCACCTTTGCCTGGAAGCGTACGCCAACCACTACGCGGCGAACGGCGGCGGTGGCGGCTGGACTTCCCCGAGCGGCCGGCGCTGACGCCCGAACGGCGGCCGGCCCTGCGCTTACAGGTCGGGACGGCCGGTGTGTTGGCGCGCCGACAGGGCAGATGTGTTGCAAGTATATTGCAGTTGCAGGTCACGGATGGTACGCTGGCGACACGAACGTCCGGACAAGCTGCGAATTGAGAGGAACCGCCCATGTGGGCACCTTAAAGGTGCGACAGGTGGGCCTCTTTCGTCTCACAATTTCGTTATACAGGTCGAGAGATTTGCACAAGCTAATCGCTCGACCCCTGATACTTACCCACGAAGCAGCAGGGTCTCGGGCAGCCGCCTGGGCGCTCATGCTTCGCGCCTGGGCGCATCTTCCGATGATGTGAGGTGCCGACCATGGTCGGCAGTAGTCAGCGTTACCTGGCAATTCACGGCCACTTCTACCAGCCCCCGCGCGAAGACCCGTTCACCGGGCGGATTCCACGCGAGCGCGGTGCAGAGCCGTTCCACGACTTCAATGAGAAGATCGCGGCGGAGTGCTACGGCCCGAATGCGGACCTGGGCAACTTCGAGCGGATCAGCTTCGATCTGGGGCCGACGCTGGCCTCCTGGTTGGAGCAGCACGAGCCGCAGACGTACGCCGCCATCGTCGCGCAGGAGCGGGCACACTTCGAGCGGTACGGCCACGGCAACGGCATGGCCCAAGTCTACAACCACGTCATCATGCCGCTGGCGACGGCGCACGAACAGCGCATCCAGGTAGCCTGGGGCATCGCCGACTTCCAGCACCGCTTCGGGCACACGCCGGACGGCATGTGGCTGGCCGAAACTGCCGCCGACTCGGCAACGCTCGGCATGCTGCTGGATTACGGCATTCGCTACACCGTGCTGGCCCCCTGGCAGGCGGACGAGCCGATTGATCCGATGGAACCGTACTGGGTCACGCTCGACGATGGCCGGCGCATCGCGGCGTTCTTCTACAACGGCGAATTGTCCGGGCGTGTGTCGTTTGACTCGTCGCTGACGACCAACGCTGATGTCTTCGGGCTGAAAGACCTGCCGCGCCACATCGACAAGGACCGGGCCGCGCGCGACGAGGCGCAGTTGATCCTGATCGCGACGGACGGCGAGTTGTACGGCCACCACCTCCAGTACCGAGACAAGTTCCTGGCGCGTCTGCTCCAGGTGAGCGCCGTGTCACGCGGCTTTGAAGTGACCAGCCTGGGCCGCTACCTCGCCGCGCACCCGCCCCGGAAGCAAGTCGCGCTGGCCGAAGCGACCTCGTGGAGCTGCCACCACGGCGTAGACCGCTGGCGCGGCAACTGTGAGTGCATCGACGAAGACGGCCAGTGGAAATGGCATCTCCGGCAGGCGCTGACGCGGCTGTCCGCACGCATCGACACCCTCTACGAATCGGCGGCACGCAAGCTGCTACGCGACCCGTGGATCGCTGAAGAGGAGTACATCTGGGTTCGCCTGGGGGCGATGTCTCGCGCGGACTTCTGGGCGCGCCACGCGTGCAAACCGAAGGCCGGCCAGCGTCGCGCGTTCGCCCTCCTGGAGACCCAATACTACCGCCATCTGATGTTTGCAAGCTGCGCCTGGTTCTTTGAAGACCTCGACCGGATCGAGCCGCGCAATGCGATTGCGTACGGACTGCGTGCCCTGCGTGAGGCCGAGCGTCTCCACGGTGTGGAGATGCTCACCGCCTACATCAGCGATCTGCGAAGCGCCCGGAGCACCGACAGTGGTCGTAGCGGTGCCGATCTGGTGGCTGACGCACTGGCAAGACTGGCAGCACCCGGTTTACACCGGAAGACGGCCATACGGGTCGAGCCGATGCGAGAGAATCGGGACAGCCTGGATATCGAGGTGGTAGCCTGAATGCATGACCACACCAGCACGAAAGCCCGCTTCTCGCGCTCGTTCCGCTGCTGCACCCTCCGCTGAGGCCGCAGCCAGGCCTGCCCGCGCCACCTCAAGGACCGCGAGCAGGAGCCGGTCATCAGGAGGCGCTGTGCCCATCGACAGCACCCCGGCCTGCTACAGGTCTGTCGTCATCGAAAGCGTGTCGCCGGAGCTTGACGGCGGCCGCTACCCCGTCAAGCGCGAAGTCGGCGCGACACTGATCGTCGAAGCCGACCTGTTCAAAGAGGGCCACGACATCCTGGCCGGGCGCGTCTGCTACCGCGCGCCCGGCGATGAAAGCTGGCGCACCTCGCCGCTGACCTTCTACGACAACGACCGCTGGCGCGGCTCGTTCGACCTGACCGACCTGGGCCTGTACACCTACACCGTCGAGGCGTTCCCCGACCTGTACCGGTCCTGGGCTTCGGACACACACAAGAAGGTCGACGCCGGGCAGGACGTTGCCAGCGAGTTGCTGGAGGGCGCGGCGCTGCTCCGGCGGCTGGCACAGTTCGCCACGGACGGCGGGCGCACGACGTTGCTTGATGCCGCCGCGACCGTTGGCGACACCGCCGCCCCACGTGAGGCGCTTCAGCTGGCACTCGACCCGATCATGGTCGATTTGGCATCAGGCTGCGTCGATCCGGCCGTCGTCACCCGCTACGACCATGAGCTTTCGGTAAAGGTGGACCGTGTCCGCGCGCGCTTCGGCACATGGTACGAGATCTTCCCGCGCTCGCAGGGCACCGACCCGAACCGCAGTGCCACGTTCTGCGAGGCTGAAGCGCGCATCCCGGCCATCGCCGCGATGGGCTTCGACGTGCTCTACATGACGCCGATCCACCCCATTGGCACGACGAACCGCAAGGGGCAGAACAACACGCTGATCGCCGAGCCTGGCGACCCCGGCAGCCCGTACGCCATTGGTGCATCGGCCGGCGGCCACACCGCCATCGAGCCGGCGCTCGGCACGCTTGAGGACTTCGACCACTTTGAGGCCACGGCGAAGGCGCACGGCATGGAGTTGGCGATGGACTTCGCCATCCAGGCGTCGCCAGACCACCCGTGGGTCACGGAACACCCGGAGTGGTTCTCGCACCGCCCGGACGGCACCATCAAGTTCGCCGAGAACCCGCCGAAGAAGTACGAAGACATCTATCCCATCAACTTCAACTGCGAGGACTGGCGCGGCCTCTGGACGGCCCTGCGGGACGTGGTGTTGTTCTGGGCGCGGCGCGGCGTGCGCGTGTTCCGGGTGGACAACCCGCACACCAAGCCGCTGGACTTCTGGCTCTGGATGATCCGCGAGGTGCAGCAGGAGTTCCCGGACACCATCTTCCTGGCCGAAGCGTTTACGCGACCGAAGGTGATGCGGGCACTGGCAAAGGCCGGCTTCACACAGTCGTACACGTACTTTACGTGGCGCACCGAGCGCGCGGAGATCGAAGCGTACCTGACGGAGATCACGCAGCCGCCCATCTGTGAGTACTTCCGGGGCAACCTGTTCATCAACACGCCCGACATTCTGCCGGACATTTTGCAGCATGGCAGTCGCCCAGCCTTCATCATGCGGCTGATCATCGGGGCGACCGCCGGCGCGACCTACGGTATCTACAACGGCTACGAATTGTGTGAGAACACGCCGCGTTACCCCGGCAGCGAGTATTACCTCGACTCGGAGATGTACCAGCACAAGGTGTGGGACTGGGACCGTCCCGGCAACATCGTGGACATCGTGACGCGCGTCAACGAGATTCGCCACGCCAACCCCGCCCTGCACCTGTCGCAGAACCTGCGCTTCTACGGCTCCGAGACCGAAAAGATCCTCTTCTACGGCAAGGCGACCCCGGACGGCTCGAACATCATCCTGGTGGCAGTGAACGTCGACCCGTTCCAGATTCACCACGGCGGCGTCTTCCTGCCACCGGGTGAGTTCGGGATTCGGGACGACGAGGTGTATGAGGTCGAAGACCTGCTGACAGGGGCCACCTACTCGTGGTATGGCCGCCACAACTGGGTACGTTTGGACCCGCAGGTGCAGCCGGCCCACATCTTGCGGGTTCATCGGCTGGCGCAGCCGACGCTGCCGCCGACTGTCGCCTAGCCATATGCCCCGTGCCCCGGCCTACTTGCTCAGGCCGGGGTGCGGGCCGTGCGTCGCGCATACTCCTGACGCGCGCGGCGTGCATGGCGCGTGAACGGCAACGTGGCAGTCGTCAATTGGGCAGCGCCGCGGTGCCGTGGTGTGGGATGTGTGAGGCGAGTGTGGCAATCAACGATCCGGGCAGTACGCTGGTAGACCGCCAGGTTGACGAAAACGAGCTCTGGTACAAGGACGCCATCATCTATGAGCTGCACGTGCGCGCGTTCTTCGACAGCAGTGGGGATGGCGTTGGCGACTTTCGCGGCCTGATCGACAAGCTGGACTACCTCAAAGAGCTTGGTATCACCTGCATTTGGATCTTGCCGTTCTTCCCGTCGCCGCTTCGTGACGACGGCTACGACATCGCGGATTACCATGACATCCACCCGTCAATGGGCACGCTGGTGGATTTCGAGACGTTCGTCGTGGAGGCGCATCGGCGCGGCCTGCGGGTGATGACCGAACTGGTCATGAATCACACCTCCGACCAACACCCGTGGTTCCAGTCGGCGCGGGCCTCCCGCGAGTCGCCGTACCGCGACTACTACGTCTGGTCCGACACGGACGACCGCTACCCAGACGCTCGGATCATCTTTACCGACACCGAGCGCTCGAACTGGACCTGGGACCACGAGGCCGGCCAGTACTTCTGGCACCGCTTCTTCAGCCACCAGCCGGACTTGAACTTCGACAACCCCGAAGTGCGCCGTGCCATGATCGAGAGCCTGCGCTTCTGGCTCGACCGGGGCGTGGACGGCATCCGACTGGACGCCGTGCCATATCTGTACGAGCGCGACGGCACCAACGGCGAGAACCTGCCGGAGACGCACGAGTATCTGCGCGAGGTCCGCGCAGCCATCGACGCCAACTACCAGGGGCGCATTTTGCTGGCCGAGGCGAACCAGTGGCCGGCCGATGTCCGCGCCTACTTTGGTGACGACGACGAATGCCACACGGCGTTTCACTTCCCGCTGATGCCGCGCATCTTCATGGCGATCCGCCGCGAAGAGCGTAAGCCGATTGTTGAGATTCTGGCGCAGACGCCGGAACTGCCGCCGCGCAGCCAGTGGGCCATTTTCCTCCGCAACCACGACGAGTTGACGCTTGAGATGGTGACGGACGAAGAGCGCGACTACATGTACCGCGAGTACGCCCGCGACCCGCTGATGCGGATGAACGTCGGCATTCGGCGGCGGCTGGCCCCGCTAATGGAGAATGGCCGACGCCAGATGGAGCTCCTGAACGGCCTGCTGCTGTCGATGCCCGGCACGCCCGTCATCTACTACGGCGACGAGATCGGCATGGGCGATAACGTGTTCCTGGGCGATCGCAACGGCGTCCGCACACCGATGCAGTGGAGCATCGACCGCAACGCCGGCTTCTCGCGGGCCGACGCCGCGCGCCTGTATAGCCCGGTCATCGTCGATCCGGTCTACGGTTACCAATCGGTCAACGTCGAGGCGCAGCTACGCACCCCGACCTCGCTGCTCCAGTGGATGCGCCGCATCATCCACATCCGAAAGCGGTTCAAGGCGTTTGGGCGCGGCAGCATCGAGTTCCTGGACCCGACTAATCAGCGCATCCTGGCCTACTTGCGCCAGTACGAGGACGAGACGCTGCTGATCGTCAACAACCTGTCGCGGTTCGCCCAGGCCGTAGAGCTTGACCTGCGGCGCTTCAACGGCTGGACGCCTACGGAGTTGTTTGGTAGCTCCCCGTTCCCGAAGATTGGCGAACTGCCGTACATGCTCACGTTCGGGCCGCACGGCTTCCTCTGGTTCCGACTGACGCCCGACGAGCACGGCGGATGAGCGAGCGGCCGACCCGTACTAGCGACCGGGCGGCCGGCGACGCGCCTTGCGATTCGGGCATCCGCGCACTGCTGCCGCTGATCACGGCCGAGTTGCCGGGCGTGTTGCCGACCCAGCGCTGGTACGGCGGCAAGGAGCAGGCCGTCTCTCGGGTGGTGATCCGCGACACGGCCACCATCCCTGAGCATCCGTCCACGCTGCTGGCGGTGGTCGATGTGTTCACCGCAGATGGCGCGTCGGCAGCGTACTTCGTGCCGTTCGGGCTGACCGCGCCCGGGCACTCGACACCAGCCGGCCAGATCATCGCGCGGGACGGCGACTGGGCGGTGCGGGACGCCATTGCCGACGCAGACACCTGCCGGGCGCTGCTCAGGGGCATCCTGCGCGGTGACGCTTTGCCGACCGAGCAGGGGGGCACCTTTGCGTTTCGGTTGGTGGAGCAAGGCGGCAGCCCCGCGCCCGGCCTCGCCGCCGTGGACCCCGCGACAGTCAGCGTCCGCTATGTCGGCGTCGAGCAGAGCAACACCTCCGTCATCTTCGGCAATGCCCTGATCTTGAAGGCGCTCCGTCGGCTGGCAGCGGGCACCAATCCCGAGATCGAGATTCCGCGCTTCCTGGGCAAGCACACGGCCTTTGACCGCGTGCCGCCGCTGGTTGGGTGGGCCGACTATTGCGCGCCAGACGGCACGGTAGCACCGGTCGGCGTGTTGCAGCAGTTTGTGCCAAATGACGGTGACGGCTGGTCGTATGTGCTGCGACTGGCGGCATCGGTGGGCGGTAGCGCCTCGGAGACGGCTGGCTCGGATGGCAACGGGGCCAGCAAGCGGCTCGTGGAGGATGTGGCGGCGCTCGGGCGCACGCTGGCCGAGTTGCACGTGGCGCTGGCGTCGCGGTCCGACATCGTGGCCTTTGCCCCCGAGCCAATCACTGCGACAGACCTGACAGTGTGGCGATCCCGCACTCACGCCAGTCTCGACGATGTGCTGGCCCGACTGGGGCGCGGCCTACCCGCCACGGGCGACGATGCGGCCCGGACAGCGGCCAATCAGCGCGGCGGTGTCACGGTGTTGGCGGGTGCAGATCGGCTGCGCGCCATCATCGACGGCATCGGCGTGCTGGCGGACGGCCGGGTGGTACAGACCCGCCATCACGGCGACTTCCACCTCGGGCAGACACTTGTCGCCCAAGACGGCTGGGTCATCATCGACTTCGAGGGCGAGCCGCTGCGGTCGCTTGACGAGCGCCGCTCGAAGCAGTCACCGCTGCGGGACGTGGCCGGGCTGCTGCGGTCGCTAGAGTACGCGCGGGCGACCGCCGAGCGCCAGCCGGCTGCTGATGCCGCCATGCTGGCCGCCACCTTCAGCGACTGCCGTGCGGCGGTGTTGGCGGCATACACCGAGGCGATCCAGGCGGCCGGCACGCCGCTGCTGCCGGTGCGTCCAGCGGATCAGCAACGGGCGCTGCTGGCCCTGGAGCTGGAGAAGGCGCTGTACGAACTGGTCTACGAGCTGGGGAACCGGCCAGACTGGGTTTCGATCCCGCTGTCGGCGCTGTCGCGGCTGGCCCAGGCAGACGCCGCTACCGCCTGATCGGCCCTGCATCGGCGTATACTGCGAGCAACGGTGAATTGAGCCGGCGTGGAGCCGCCGTCCTGATCTGTCGCCCTGATCCCGTGCCGCCGACACCGCGTCTACGAGGCCCGCCATGAGCGTCTTCCCCAAGTACACGTCCAGCGATCTTGAGGGCTTGCCAGACGTTGAAGGCACGCGCTACGAGATCATCGGTGGAGATCTGTTCGTGTCAAAGCAACCTTCGTGGGAACATCAGTTCACGTCGACGGAGCTGTTGCGCGCACTTCAGAACTGGAGCCACGAAAGCGGGCTTGGTTGGGCGAATCAGGCACCGGGCCTGATCTTTGCCGAGGATGACGACGTTGCCCCCGATCTCATCTGGATGAGATCAGACCGAATCAATGATGCGCTGGATGACGCGGGCCACCTACGGGCCGCACCAGACCTTGTAGTCGAAATCCTCTCGCCTGGTACCACGAACGAGCGCCGCGACCGCGAGTTTAAGCTAAAGCTGTACTCTCGCCAGGGAGTACAGGAGTACTGGATCGTGGATAGCCGGTTGCGGTCCGTGCAGGTGTATCGGCGCGGCACGCTTGCCCTGGAACTCACCTGCACGTTGCTGGATGACGACACACTGCGGTCGCCGCTGCTGCCCGGTTTTTCATGCCCACTCGAAGCACTCTGGTGGACCGGAAAGCGACGAGGCAGGCCCGGCTCGTAAGCCTCAAGCCAGTTGTGCTGGCGGTGGGCCGGACCAGCCGGCCTGATCAAGCAGTGCGTTGCACTCGTCGGCCAGGACACCAGCCACGACCTCAGGGGCGAGTTCGTAGCGGCCGGGCACATCCAGCGTCAGCAACGGGTGTCCAGACGAGTAGCCGCCAGTCGGCCAGCGTGACAGCCCCCCAATGACCACCCGCGCGATGCGGACCTGCCGGATCACTGTCGCGCACATCCAGCACGGCTCACCGCTGGTGTACAGCGTGAAGCCGGACAGGTCGAGGGTCTCCAGCGCCTTGCACGCCTCACGGATCGCCTGCGTCTCGGCGTGGGCGGTCGGGTCAAGCTTGGTGTTGACTTGATTGCGGCCCTCGGCAAAGATCGCGCCATCCCGCACCAGCACCGAGCCGAACGGATGGTCGCCCAGGTCGAGCGCCACACGCGCCAACTCGATGCAGCGCGTCATCGCCTTCACATCGTCCATGCGGTTATGCCCTCCGTCTCGCCGGGTCCATCCAGGTAGCCCGTAGTCTCGTGACAAGGCGATGCGTCGCCCGTGGTCCTCAGTCGAACCTGAACAGCCGCGCCGCGACCCCACCGAACATCAGCGCTCGCTCATCCTCGCTCTTGTCGGCCAGCCGCTCCATCGTGAAGCGCAGTGCGTTGCCGTACCCCTCGCGCATGCTGACGGGCGGGTAGTCGCTGCCCCACATGATGCGCGCCGCACCAAACGCCTCGTAGGCCAGGTCGAGCAGCGGTGCAATCGGCTCCACAAACGGGAACGGCTCACGGACCGGCAACGCGCGCTCCGAGAACTCGCCCAGGCCGTGGATCTTGATGTAGGCGTTCGGGAACCGCGCCAGGTCGAACACTGGCGGGCGCTGGCCGCTGTTTGCGCCGGTCACATCGGTCCACTTCAGCGAACCAAGATGCTCAATGACGATGGGCAGCGTCGGGCAGGCCTCGAAGACCTCAGCAAAGGCGGGGTCCGCGAACCCCTCGCGCGAGCCGCCGCTGCTGACGGTGATCCCCAGTGCTTCGGCCTTCCGCCAGATGGCGAACGGATCGTCGCCGGGCGAGCGCGTGCCGGGCGGCAGCCGGACGCCGGTCGCCCCCTCGGCCACCAGCCGCTCAAGCTCGACCGGCGCATCAAGCTTGCTGGCGTCGATCAGCACCACGGACCGTAGCCGGTCGGGATACCGTTGCACGCACTCGGCCTGATAGCTGTTGTCTGCCTGTCCGTTGATCTGGATGAGCGCCGCCAGCTCAACGCCGTTGCGGTCCATCTGCGACAGCAGCACTTCAATCGGCTCGTACCAGCCGCGCGCCGCGTGGCAATGGCTATCGACAATCCGCACCGTCCCACCTCCGCCTGCCCAGCGTACCGAAACCGCGTCCCTTCCGTGGGTCCGCATGCTGCCGCCAGCGACCATGGGCGGGCGGCGCGTGCCAGCCATTCTACGCGGAGCGGCCGGTTCCCGCACGGACACCCACATCAGTCGCGTGACGGTCGCCCGGCTGCGGTTCCCAGCGCTCGAGCCAGCGGGCCACCCACGCGCCGGTGTACACCGCCAGCAGCGTCACCGGGCCGGCCACGAAGCGCGCCCCAAGGTACCAGTAGAACAGGTGGAACACGAGCGTCAGGACGGTGAGCCACAGCACAAAGGCCGGTCCCGGCTCGTTCCGCCGCCGCCAGACCTCAAGCACACCGGGAATCGTCGTCAGCGGTGGTACGAAGATCCAGAACAAACCAAGCCCGACCAGCAGGTAGAACTGGAGTCCGGGGAAGACAAAGATCGGGTCGTCCTCCGGACAGGGGCACGCCCAGCGCAGCAACGCGCCGTCCAGCGAGTCGGCGACGATGCCGGAGCCGTCACGGCGCAGATTCGGGTCAAACGGGTAGTCCAGGCCGAACGTGCGGACCTCCGGCAGCGCGTACTGGTAGCCGGTCATCAACGGATTGCCGAACGTCCACCACTGTTGCAGCCCGAGCAGCGCCACGCCGAGCGCCGCCCCCGCCACTAGCACGAACCGGCCCCGCCAGCGCACCTGTGGCAATATCGCCAGCACTGCCGCAAGCACACTCAGGACGCCGCTCAGGCGCACCAGGATCATGGCCCCGAGCACCAGGCCAGCAGCAAGCAGCCGCCGCGTGGTCGGGTGGTGGATCAGCGGCAGCAGGGCGACTGTCAGCGCGGCAGCAAAGGCGTCTGACATGACGAGCGACGCGTAGCGCACGGCGAACGGCGACGAGCCGACGAGCGCAATGGCGACGGCCGCCGCAACCGGACCGGCGACAATCCATGCGGCCACCATCGTCACCACGAGATACAGCATTGCGTACAGCTTTGCGCCGGCCTGGATATTGGCCGGGTACGTGCCAACTAGACCGAACGGTGCCAGCGCCAGCGCGAAGCCCGGCGGATACCGAGACGGCTGCTCCTCACCCCGCCGGATCGTCACGAAGTACCCGTCGCCAGCGGCAAGGTGCCGCGCCCCGTCAGCGTACTCCTGTGCGTCCGGCGATGGCTGCCGGTTCAGTGGGCGCGGCCCAATCATCACGAGCGGCCCCAGGGCCAGCGCCAGTGCCAGCAGGGGCGTCCCGATCCGCAACACCCTTGCAATACCCGGCCGGCGTCGGCGGGCAGCCACTAGCCCGCCGAGGATTCCCACGGCGGCCACGCCCGGCGGCCCGAACCGCTCTATCCGGACATCCTCGTCGCGGTCGCGCGCGGCGACCGTCTGAAGCGGCACAGCATGGACCGGTGCCGCCACCGCAAAGGGCACCACGAGACAGGCCAGGGCCAGCAGCAGCGCCGCCAACAACAGGCGCATCGGGCGAGTACGGCGGACGCAGGCGATAGACCGCTGGTGCATCAGAACAACGAACGCTCGGGTGAGCCTCACAGCGCGCGATGGTGACAGACCCACGACGCGACTGCAAGGCCACGTGGGCAGATGACGGCCGTTCCTCGCCTGAGAGCGCCGCATATTCGACGTGCATGATGCGGTGTCTGAACCCTCCGAACCGCTACCGCGACACCTGCTTGCGAAGGCGGGCCGTCCCGCCTTCGTGTTCAAGGCCGTTGTTTCTGTGAGCGCATCGTGCGAGTTCGGCCGTTGTCAAAACAGTGCCGTGTCAGAGCGCGTCGGAACTGCAAGGGAGCCGAGACGGTGGGAGAGATGCGTGGATTGCGCGGGCGTCTGCTGACGCTGGTGCTGCTGGCAGCATTGCCGGCGGTGCTACTGGCGCTGCTCTCGGCCTATCAACAACGGTCGCACGCAGCCACGACCGCCTACAACACGGCGCTCCGCCTCGCGCGTCAAGTCGCGCTGGTACAGGAACGCCAGATTGAGCGCGCCCAGGATCTCCTGGCCGGTCTCGGTCAGCCACCCCAGCTGATAGACCGTGACCCCGCCGCCTGCGAACAGGCGCTCACGGCGCTACACGCCCGCTACCCCATGTACGAAAGCCTGTATGCAGCTGACCCTTCTGGCCGTGTTCGCTGCCAATCCGCAGCATCACAGACGGACGAGTGGGTCACGGAGCATGCTGCCTTCCAGCGAGCCGTCGCCATGCGCGGGTTTGCTGTGGGCGAGTATGGCACCGATCACCGGAGCGGCCGGGCACTGCTCGAAGTCGCGCGGCCCATCCTCAATGCGGCCGGCCGCGTTGAAAGCGTCCTCCTGCTGACCCAGACGACCAGTTGGCTGAGCGACCTGTCCCTTGATGTCGCGATGCCAGCCGGTGCCAGCCTGGTCCTGTTGGATGACGACGGTACCGTGCTGGACCATGAACCCGCCGATGAGCATGTCGTCGGCCAGCGCCAGGTCAACGCGGAGGGGCTCAGCCCGATCCTGGGTGCGGCCGAACCAGGGACGTTCTCCAGCGTCGGGCCAGATGGCGGGAGCCGCCTGACCGGCTACGCGCCGCTCGAAGGCCCGGCGCGCGTGACGCGGGCTATTGTCGTCGTGGGCATACCAGAACAGGTTGCCTTCGAGGATGTCTCCCGCATCACCCGTGAGCACCTGTTGGCGCTGGGCGGCGTCATTCTGCTGGGGATGCTGGCGGCCTGGTTCGGCGGTGAGCGCCTCGTCGTCGGCAGGATTCGGCAGGTAGCAGGCGCGGCCGAGCGGATCGCCGAGGGCGATCTGCAGGCGCGGGCCGGCATTGACGATGAGCGCGGCGAACTCGGGCGGCTCGGCCGCGCGTTCGACACGATGGCGATGCAGGTAGAAGCACGGGACCGTGAGACCCGGAAGCTGACGATGGCACTCGAAGCCGTCGCGAACGCCGTCGTCATGGTTGACCGTGGCGGCCACATCACCTGGGTCAACGACTCGTTCACGCGCCTCACCGGCTACACGTCGGATGAGGTTCGTGGATTTACGCCGCGCATCCTCCGCTCCGGCCGCCAGTCACGCGAGTTCTATCGCGACCTGTGGGCCACCATCCTCGGCGGGCAAGTCTGGCGCGGCGAGTTGGTGAACCGCCGCAAGGACGGCAGCGAGTACGTCGAAGAGATGGCGGTGACGCCGATTCGCGATGAGCAGGGCACCATCACCCAGCTCGTTGCCATCAAGCAAGACATCACGGAACGCATGCAAGCTCAGGCAGACCTCGCGGACCGAAACCGCCGCCTGGAATCCGTGCGGCTCATAAATCGCGACATCACGCGGGAACTTGAGCTTGACCAACTGCTTGAGCGGATCGTGGATCACGCGGCCCGACTACTCCAGGCCGATGCTGCCGTCCTGCGCCTCTGGGATGAGGGTCGACAGGAACTCATTGTGCATGCGATGGCCGGCGTGGTCCGTCCGCGTCTTGCGGTCCCGCTGGAGTTGGGGCGCGGCGTGTCCGGGCAGGCAGCCCAGGAGCGGTGCGGCATCATCGTCCACTCGCCACGGGCCGCTGGCGACCTGCCGACACTCGAATCTACAGCACCGGCGGCGGAGCGCGTCGGCCAGCCCATCCTGTTTCAAGACACGCTTGTCGGTTCCATCAGCGCCTGGCGCGAAACCGGCGACCGGCCGTTCACCGATGCTGACCTGGAGTTGCTCGGCTTGCTGGCCGATCAGGCGGCCATTGCCATCGAGAACGCCCGTCGCTATGCGCGCGAACGGAAGACGAACGCCGCACTCGAAGACGCCGCCCACCGCGCCGAAGGGCTGGCCGACGCGGCCCAGGCAGCCGATCGGGCCAAATCGCTGTTCCTCGCCAGCATGAGCCACGAGATTCGCACGCCGATGAACGGCGTCATCGGCATGTCTAGCCTGTTGCTGGAAACGCCGCTCACCGCCGATCAGCGCGAATGTGCCGAGACGATCCACGCCAGCAGCCAGGCGCTCCTCGCCATCGTGAACGACATCCTGGACTTCTCTAAGATCGAGGCTGGCAAGTTTGAACTTGAACTGATCACGTTTGACGTGCGCCGCGTCGTCGATGAAGTGCGCGACCTCCTGGCCGGGACCGCCGAGGCATGTGGGCTGCAACTCCAAGCCCAGGTGGCGGATGCCGTCCCGTCCGTCGTGCGTGGCGACCCCGGCCGTCTGCGCCAGATCCTCGTCAACCTCGTGGCGAACGGCCTCAAGTTCACCCAGCGCGGGATCGTGTCGATGCATGCCGAGCTTGTGGAACAACGCGGCGCAACCGTCATGTTGGCGTTCCGCGTCACCGACAGCGGCATCGGCGTCTCCCCTGAGTTGCAGGCAACGCTCTTCGACCCGTTCACCCAAGCCGACAGCTCAACCACGCGGCGCTACGGCGGCACCGGCCTCGGGTTAGCCATCTGCCGGCGGCTCGTCGAGATGATGGGCGGCGAGATCGGCGTGGAAAGCGTCGTCGGGCACGGCAGCACCTTCTGGTTCAACGTCGGCCTCGAAGTCGCTGCAGAAGCTGAGCGCGCGGCCCCCGGCTGGCCCCGTGTGCTGCTGGTATCCGCGCCAGCCGAATCGGCCATCATACCGTCGCACACGACCCCGCTTGTCAACTGGACCGGCGGTGCCCTCGACGGCCTCCGTGGCCCCGACGAGCCGGGCGCCCACCTGCTGCTGGTCGAAGACCACCCGATCAACCAGCGCGTCACGTCGCGCATGCTGGAGCGGCTCGGCTACACCGCAGATATCGTCTGCAACGGCCTCCAGGCCGTCGAGGCGGTGCAGCGGGGCACGTACGCCGCGATCCTGATGGACTGCCAGATGCCAGAGATGGACGGCTACGCCGCGACCCGCGAGATCAGACGGCTGGAAAGCGACGGCACGATTCCCATGCGTCGGCGGCCGATTCCGATCATCGCCATGACGGCCTCAGCCATGGCCGGCGACCGTGACCGCTGCCTGGAGGCAGGCATGGACGACTACCTGACGAAGCCCGCCAGTGCCGCAGCACTCCGCTCAGTACTTCGCCAATGGACCGCAAGCAACGTCGGAGCACCGCGTCACGACGCAGGGGAGGCCACGTCGATGGACCCGCAACATCCTGATCTCACGCGCATTGATGCGCTTACGGTGCTTGACGATAGCGCGATCGCCGCCCTGCGCGACCCGGAGTTCGGGGGCGATGCCGAATTCTTGGCCGAAGTCGTCCAGGCCTTCACGCTGGATACGCCGCCACGGATTCTCGCCGTTCGCACGAGTCTGGCCGGCCGCGACGCCGAAGCGCTGGCACGGGCGGCGCACAGTCTGAAGGGCAGCAGCGGGAACTTCGGCGCAGAGCGGATGCAGACCCTGTGTGCAGACATCGAGCGGTGCGCCCGCGCCAATCAGCTTGACGAACTGGTGCCGCTGGTCGAACGGCTCGACGTGGAGTATGCGCTGCTCTCCAGACTCCTGGCCGACCTCGTAGCAGCGGCGGGCGTGGGCGAGGCCGCACACGCCTAGCCCGCGACCCCCCGAACGTCACCATTAACTGGGGCGAGTGCGCCATGCGCCCAGCGCGGCGACGGCACCGCCGCCGGCGCCAGCCGCTCAATGATCCAGGTCACGCCGAGCGCCTGCCCGAGATAGACCAGCGGCGCAAACGGCAGCAGGTAGCGCGGATCAATCGTGTTTGTCGTCGCCACGGCTGCCACGAAGGCGGCCATCAGAAGCCCGAACGCAACCGCCAGGGCACCGTCGCGCCGCCACGCCCGGACGACGCCCAGCGCAAGCAATCCCCAGATGGCGAGCAGTTCCAGCAGCGCACCTGCGGTCGCGACCTCGAACGGATAGTGCCCTGGTGGCGGCCGGCCATCATTGACGATCAGCCCGGTCCGCCGGAACAGATCCCCTTCAGGGCTGCCGTCATTGCGTGGATACCGCGCCACGAACAGCGAGTGGCGGCCAGCCTCGTAGACGTAAGGCAGGGCCACGCGCGCCAGCATGTGGTGGCCTAAGCGCACCTCCTCAATGACCCCGGCCGCGTACAGCGCGGAGTGGGCCGCCAGACGGGCGCGCCATACGGCTGCGGCATCGTCGGGATGGATCTCGCCAAACAGATTGAAGCGCTCGTAGGTGCCGAAGCGGGCGTCATCAATCTGTTGTCCCTCGATTGCGGCGAACCGGCGACGGGCAGCCTCAATGCGCTCCTCGGCCGGCGAGTCCGACGCCGCCGGCAGCCGCGTCACCACGCGGTACGCCAGGATTTCGGCATTCTGGCGGCCCGCTCCTGTATCGAGCAGGCCGGTGCTCACAGCCAGGGCGGCCAGGGCGGACATCAGCAGTGCACCAGCCCGCGCCACCGTTGCCGGCGGTCGTGCCAGCCGCTCGCCACCCCCGAAGCGCCGCCCGACGAGCAGGCCGGCGACCAGCGCCCCCGCCAGTAGCGCCACGATCACGAACGTCGTCGGGCGGATCGCCTGGAGCGCGACTGTCCCCCCCGCGAATGGCAGCAGCCACCACCAGCCACCGCGCGGTCGGTCGGCCAGGGTCCACCAGCCGGCACCGAGCAGCAACGGCAGCAGCAGGATGCTGTACGGCGCATCCGGCAACATCACCACCGCCATCTGCATGAAGTACGACGGAGCGGCGAAGATGCCGAGCAGACTCACGGCCGGCAAGACACCGAAACGCCAGCGCACGAACCCCCAGAGGGCCGCCACGAACACGACCGTCAACCAGAGTTGCGCCCAGAAGACAGCTTCGGAAAGGGGCGCATCGGTGGTGAGGAGCAGGAGCGCCAGGAAGAGTGGGTAGCCCGGCATCCGGCCGGAACTGGGCATGCGCCCGGCCTCCGCGAGACTGCGGGCGTAGCTGACGTACCCGTCAGGGTCGGGGTCGCCAGTCGCGGCGGCGGCCAGGAGTTGGGACACCATGAATGCGACCAGGAGGGCAACCATCAGCGCCTCAGCCACCCGCGCGGCCCGTGACGTCGCGCCCACCAGCACCCGCACTATCCAGGCAGCACCCGCAGCTTGCAACAGCCAGAGGAACGGCACCAGCGGCAGCAGATAGCGGATGTGCAGGGTGTTCGTGGCAGCAGCCGTGAGCGCGAAGCCCACCAGCAGCGTGCCACCCGCTACGATGGCCGGGCCGGACGCGCGCCAGCAGCGCCAGACGCCCAGCGCCGCCAGCCCCCACACGCCGACCATCCGTAGCACCGCGTTTGCCACCTCTACCTGGTACGGGAAGTGAGCGGGTGGAGACCGGTCCAGAATGAGCAGGCCCGTCGCACGGAACAGGTCGCCGGCCGGGCTCCCGTCGTCGCGCGGGTACGGCTCGGAGAGCGGCAAGAGGCGGGCCGGGTCGCCGAAGAACGGGACCAACTGACGGGTCAGGTAGTCGTGCCCGCGCAGCACGTCATCCAGCACTGCGGAGACGTAGACGGCAGGGTTTGCCGCCAGCCGCCCCCACCAGACGGCACGCACGTCGGCTGGGCGAAGCGCCGTCAGCAGGTCGAATCGGTCGTAGGTGCCAAAGCGCGCTGACTCGATGCGTTGGTCTTGCGAACGCCTGAATGCGCGCTTCGCATCCTCAATGCGCCGCTCGGCCGCCACGTCCGAGGCCGGCGGCAGGGCCACCACCACGCGGTAGCCGACGATATCAGCGGCAAAGCGAGCGGCTCCGGTATCGAGCAGCGCGGCGGCGCAGCCCATAACAGCCGCCAGTGTCACTGCGGCCCACACGAGCCGAAGCAATCCCGTGCGCGTCGTGACCAGCAGGTGCCGATGCCCGTTCGAGCGACACCCAGCGAGCAACGCCACCAGGAACGCCGGCAACGCCAAAAGCAGCAACGGCGCGGCGGTCGGCTGGAACGCGAGCAGCATGAGCATGGCAAGTCCGAGCGGCGGCAGCCAGCGCCACCCGACGCCCACCCGTGCCGATAGCGTCCACCAGCCCAACCCGGTGAGTACCGCCACGGCGAGGAGCCCGAACAGTGCATCTGGCAAGGGCAGCGCCATCCAGCGTACCAGCACGTTTGGCGCGGCAGCGAGGCCCAGGAACAGCGCCGCCGTCAGCGGCCCGAAGCGCCGGCGCACGCCCGCCCAGCCGGCTACTGCACACACTAACATCAGCCAGAACTGCGCCCAGAACACGGCCTCACCCAGCGGTCCGGGCACGAGCCAGGAGGCCAATGCCATAAACGCGGGGTAGCCCGGCAGGCGCGCAGACGGCATCAGCGTGCCGGTGGCGGCGAGGTGCGCCGCGTAGATCCGGTACTCCCGGTCGACGCTGTCGTCGGCAACCGGGTAGCGCAGCAGTTGGGTCGCCAGGACGGCGACCAGCAGCGCCACGACGACGGCCTCGATCAGCGCGGGTCGGCCGCGCGTCGGCGGCGGGACAACCCCGTCTGCGGTGTGCCCCGGAGCGACAGTCTGAGCGGCCTCCGGCACCGACGTACCGCTCACCGGGTCGGCACCGTCGCAGCCGCTGGTGGCACGGGCGTATCATGCCGCCCGCCGTGGCACGGGCCGACTACGCCTTGCGTGGTCTTCCGCACTCTGTCACCATCAGCCATCGTGATTGTCTGGCGGATGCTTCGAGCACCGGACCACTCCTCGTCGGCTGCACCGCGCCGGCCGCGCCCCGACCTGATCGGCAAGATGGTGCTATCGGTCACGGACGACCCGCGCGCCGGCAACAGTGGCGATGGCGTGCCCCCACATCGACGGCCTCTACTGTACCCGCTGCATGGCGGCCCCCGCCGCGCACGCAGGCCAGCGCACATTGCGTGTGTGGCAGTCACCAGGTGGCGGTCGAGGCCGGGCGAGGGCGGGCCAGCGCCACGGGCACATGCACCTGGATACGCACCTGCGCGGGTAGCGGTGGGAGAACCGGAGCGGAGCGCGTTGTGATCGACGTGCCTGCTGCTAGCCTCGACCCGCCGGCCAGCACCGCCGCCGTTCCCCTGGCAGAACCCCACCCGGCTTTGCCCTGGCGTGTCGCCGATGCTTTCTGGCTGGTCGTGCTGGCCGTGGCAGCGGCCGTCCCGCGCATGGTCAACCTGCTCGGCCTCGATCCGTTCGTGGACGAAGCGGCCTGGGTAGACTGGGCCTTGCGGCAGTTCGAGTGGTCGTCGCCGAGCAGTTGGCTGGTCTCGGTGTTCAAGGACGGGCGGCCCCCACTGCTCGTCTGGATGATCGCGCCCGTTGGCCTCGTCGTGGATAACGGGATGCTGGCCGGGCGGCTGGCGTCGGCGCTGGCTGGCGTCGCCTCGACTCTGGCGCTCTACGCGCTCGGGCGCGAACTCGCGTCACGCACGGTCGGCGGCGCGGCCGGCGTCCTCTGGGCCATCTGCCCATTCACCGTGTTCTTTGCGCGGGTCGCCGCTGACGACGCCGCGCTGGCCCTGACCGCGATCTTGGCAACCTGGGCCAGTGTGCGGCTCGCGCGCCGGCCGTCCCTGCTCGTCGGCGCGCTCTGCGGCCTGACGCTGGCGTTGGCGGTGTTGGCGAAGACGAGCGGCCTGTTGATGGCCGCCGCCGCGCCGCTGGCACTGCTGTTTCTGGGTCGGCCGCGCGCGTGGCGGGCGTACATGCTGCCGCTAGTGATGGCTGGTGTGGTCGGGCTGGTGACGGTCGCGCCGTTACTGCTCGGGCTGGCCCAATTGCTGGATCAGGTGGCGCTGCACACCCCGTCCGCCGCCACCCAGAAGGCTGGTTCGCTGCTGGCAAATCTGGAACTCGTCGGCTTCTGGGCCGACGTGTACGCCGGCCGGGCGCTCCCGGTCGTTGCGCTGGTCGGGGCACTGCTGGCGATGCTGTTTCGGCAGCGCGGTCTGCTCTTCGCGGCGGTGCTTGGCGCGGTGATGCTGCTGGTGATGCTCAAGATTTCGACATCATTGTTCCCGCGCTACGTCCTGTTTGCCGTATTTCCGGCGTTTCTGCTGACGGGCTATGCCATCGAGCGCGCCGCCTGGGCGGCCGGACTGGCGCTGACACGTCTGTCGGTTCGAGACGGGCGGCTGCTGCTAGCGACGCGCGGTCTGCTGGTCGCGGCGTTGCTCACGGCCGTCATTGCGGAGCGCGCACCGCTGGCGCTGGCGATCGTGCAAGATCCCGCCCGTGCCGCCATCCCGGACAGTGAGCATTTTCGGTACGTCGAACAGTGGTTCGTGGTGTACGGGCTGGGGCAGATGATGGACGAATTGCACGCGCGGGCCGGTGATGGGCCGGTCACGGTGCTCGTACCGCCACCCTCCCGCGAGAGCCGCGTGCTAGTGCCGTATGCCGCACTGAGCTTCTACGCTCGCCGCGACCCCAACATCCGGATTGTCGAAGCGCCTTCGCTGTGGCGAGCGCAAGACTTGCGGGAACTCAGGCAACTTGCGCGCGGCGGCCCAACCTATCTGGTGGTGAACGGCAGCTACACCGACGCGCCGGGCATGCCGAGCGACATCCCGGCGTACACGCAGCGGCTCGAACGGCGGCTGGCCCAGGACGTGCCGGCCGCCCGCGAGGTGCTCCGCATCCCACGGCCATCCGCAGCCAACTGGCTGAGCCTGTACCGGCTCGACGGCGGCCCCTGAGCAGGCAACGACTCGGTTCCGGGGCTTCGAGCGGACGGCCCGGAGGACAGACGCGGTGCAGCGGCCGGCACAACTGCCCCCCACAACCCTCAACCTAGAACCCGTTGCGCGGCGTCCCGTATCCTTCGGGGCGAAGGTGGGGGGAGGCGACCACGATGACAGGGGATCCTGGTGCCCGCGTGCCCGAAACACTTGACGAGGCGCGCGCCATCATCGCGCAGCAGGCCAGCGAGATCGAGCACCTGCGCCGCCGCATCGACGACGACCGGCTGGTGGACGAACTGCGCGAAGCCGTGCGTCTGTCCGTGACGGCCAGCGCCATCGCCACGCCGGTCTCGCACGCGCGGCTGCTTGACATGATCGTTGCGACTGCCGCCGACATCAGCGGGACGGGCGGGCGGCTGCTGGGCGAGGCCGACGTAAACATCTCGTCAATGCAGGTGGGGCGCACCCGGCGACGCGGCCACGCCCTGATGCTGCTGTCGGTGGACGAGCCGATCCCGCCGGCGCTGGTGGCGCGCCTCCGCCAGGTTGCGAACTTCGCGATGGTACAGCGGTGTGCATATAAGATGGCCCCCGGCTACTCGGAGGCGAGCAGGTCTGGTACGGGGCCATCTGCTCAGAAAACCGCTGTAAAGGTGCTGCAATTATGAGATATTGAATCGGGTTCACTCTCATTTGGTCATCCCTTTCCCTCTGCGTAGCCCGCACTTCGGGGCTAGAAACGCATAGATAATGCAAGGGCGACTCCTCATGAAGAGATCGGCCTAACTGCTACCGAGCGTTCGATTCATATCCATACGATCAAAGTATTCCACTTCGGGGTGTCACTGATGCCGAAAGTCGAAGAATTGCGTAAGGCCGTGCGGGGTTTTCTGACAGAAACCAGTAGAATAGTTACGATCACTAGCTCAATCCCCGTAGATTCTCAGAAGAACTATGCAAGGTATCTGCTCAATCCGGCAGGGTAGAGTTTTCCGGTGCGGGTCAGGTTGGCCCGCATTACCGACCGTTCAGACCCTCTGGACATCCCATTTCGTTAGATTCGCGCAGCCTTCGCTCGCTTA
>Ga0105048_10004904_pt1 | contig 21726 bp, 18 predicted proteins | sample MAT05_FD_78382 | JGI IMG/M metagenome (GOLD analysis project Ga0105048, IMG submission 78382) | Freshwater microbial communities from Lake Fryxell liftoff mats and glacier meltwater in Antarctica - MAT-05 | ecosystem: Environmental > Aquatic > Freshwater > Ice > Liftoff microbial mat | place...
GCCGCAGGGACCCCGTGAAGTGAAAAGCATCGAATTTCAAATTACAACGTATCTGGCGTCTCACTCTTCCTCTTCTTCTTCTTCTTCTTCTTCTTCTTCTTCTTCAGGATCGGTTTCATCGTCCGGCATCGGTGGGTCCGTCTCGAGTTCACTATAGCCTTCGTATTCGGCATCGTTGACGATGATCTGACGGTTCTCGTCTTCCGACTTGCTTAAGTACAATTCGCAGCCCTGGGCCACGAGGATGGCTCCGGTGATGGAGATGATCCAACCGGCCAGTTTCTGAACCGTTTCCTTGGTGAAGCGGCCGGTAAGCCAACCACCGAGGCAGCCACCGATCAGGGTGGGTGGGATGACGACCGCGAGCACCAGAAAGTTGAGCTTTCCAGCTCCGAACGCGAATGCGGAGAGGGCGCCGACGATCCCGGTCAGGCAGCCGACCGCCATGTTGGTGCCGACCGCTTCCTTCAGATCCATCCGTAGATAGCGGATCATCATCGGCAGGCGCAGGCTGCCAAGCATCAATCCCGTGATGGCGGCCAGGGCGCCCAGACCGAGTCCGATGACCGATTCCACCATGATTCGGCGTGTCATCGATATTTCGCCCGGCGGCAGATCGGGCGGCTTGTTGAAGATCATCTTCAGCCCCGACATGACAAGTACGACGCCGATAATCAGATACGACCAGATCGGGTTCACCTGGATGAAGATCTTGACCGCGATGATCGCACCGATCGCCGAGGGAATGCCCATGATCGCCAGACCGGACCAGGAAATACGGCCGTTCAGCGCATGCCGCGAGGCGCCTGCCAGAGCTCCGGAGGCGGAAATGGTCAGGTTCATCGCGGCGCCAGCACCGGGGCCGCCGAGATAGGTGATGAGCAAGGGCAACCGCAAGTGCCCCAGCACCAGGCCCACTGTGGCGCCAATGAAACTGAGCACGAATGACGTAATGGCGATCAGCACAAGCAGCGAACTGCTGTGTGGTATCAGCAACGAATCCAACAAGAGCAAGATCCTCGTCACCCGGTGAAATGAACGTTTGGGAGAGGGTAACGAGGGGGATTTTAGCAGAGATCGCCAAACATGACCAGACGTGTCACTTCCCTTTCCAGTGCAACGCTGTCAGGCCGTTCAGGTCGCGAATGTATAATTCGCTACCGCAGACTGCCAGGTGTGCCCAGGTCTCGGCTTTGGCCACCTCGGTTTGATCGAGCAGGGTAAATTCCTTCGGATTCGCCTGCAGGAGAATGAGTTGGCCGTTCATATCGAGTGCCAGGATGCGATCGTTATTCGCCACCAGACTGCAATACTCCCCGAATCTCTTCTCCGATTGCCACATCTCCTTGCCGGTCTTGAGTTCCAAACAGATGAAGCGGCGATCGCGCCCCAAGAAATAGGCATGACCTTCATGGATGATCGGCGAGGTCATGTATCCTTGATACTTGATCGCCCAGGATTCGTTCGACTCCCATTTCCCATCGGACGAACGGGTCACGGCGATGGCTCGACTGCCGCCCCCGTAGGAACTCGTGAAGATCGAATCTCCCATGACCATCGGCGTGAGGATGTTCATGCCGCGATCCGCCGGGATCGGCTTGGACCACAACACCTCGCCCTTGTCGAGGTCGACACCCGCCAGTTTCTGCCGCGTTTGCACCAGCAATTGCTCCCGGCCGGCGATCGTGGCGAAGATCGGCGACGAGAAGGCGCTGCCAAACATGCCGCCGCCGTCATCCAGCGTCTTCCAGAGTTTCTTGCCGGTCTTCTTGTCCAACCGCACGACCGCGGCGCCCGCCTGCACGATCACTGTCTTCTCATCGACCAGCGGGGAACAGACGAATCCGAAGGCGGGCACCGGCGTTTTGAATTCGGCCACGAAGTCGAAACGCCAGCGCTCCGTGCCATCTTTGGCGTCGAGACACACGAGGACATCTTGAATGCCCGCGACATAAACTGACTTGCCATCGCAGGCCGGTGTGGCCCGGATCCATGCCCCGTTCCGCGCGGCGAAAAAGGGAACCGTCAGTGTGCCGGCCCACTCCTTCCGCCAGATTTCCTTACCGGTTCTTCGGTCGAGGCAACGGACACGTTCGATCTTCTTGTTGACGGTCTCCGTCGTGAAGACGCGATCGTCCGCCACGATCGGACCGGAGTAGCTGGGACCCAGGTCATCCAGGCGCCAGCTTTTCCGCAGGGCCTCCCCGGAAATCACGTCCGGCCATTTCCCGGGCGAGACTCGGCCGTCGCGTGTCGGCCCTCGCCATTGAGGCCAGGTCGCCGGCGGTTCTTCCGCGTGGCAAAGGCCCACTGCCGACAGGAGAAGTGCGAGACCGATCGATTGACGGTGGATGTTCACTTTCAAATCTCATTTCAGAAGAGTTTAACTCGGCGCCGTTTCGCCCAGCAAGACCCGACGAAGCTTGCCAAGGGCCAGTGCCTGCACCTGGCGGACCCGCTCTTTGGAAAGGCCGAGCTCGCGTCCGACATTTTCTAGGGTAGGGCATTCCACGTTTTCAGTCAGACTGAAACGCAGGCTCAGAATGGTCTTCTCGCGCGGCGAGAGCAGCGGATGGTCTTCCCTCAAGAAGTCTTCGATACGGATCGAGAATGACGAAGTGGATTCCATCTCGAAGCTCTGTCCGGGTTCACCATCGGGGAGCATGTGAATCGACGGCGCCCGAGACAGCCAATCATTCGACGCGCGTTGCGATAACCGCGACAGCGCCCGGATCAGGCAAGTGAAGGCGTATGTGCTGAAGCGGATGCCCATCCAAGGATTGTACGCCGCCACAGCCTTGATCAGAACGATATGGCAATCGCCGATCAGGTCGTCCGTCTGGTTCGACATCGCCATCCGCCGCCGCACGGCGCGATAGACGAGCTTGTGGTTGCCGACGACGATTCGATCGCGGAGATCGAAGTAGGTCTGTTGCCAGCGTCGGGCATCCGCCGAACTGCGGGCCTTGCTCATGCGGAAGGCCGCGTAGTGCATCCGTCTGGCGATGTCGCGGGTGGTTTCATCCGGCATGTACTTGTCGCCGTAGCTGCTGGCATCGGCGGCATCCGACGGCCGATAAAGTTGCCGGGCCTCATCCGTCTCAAATGTCTCGTGGTAGACAAGACGGGGGACGGGAGGGCGGCTTGAAGTTGCGATGGCTGTTTTCATTAGGGACCCCTCTTTGATCGATTCGTTCATTGAAACGTCCAAATCGTTCACTTTAACGATAGGGTCGATTCGCCAATCCGTCAAGGGTGATGGGCCTTTCTGTTGGGAATCGGCTAGACTATCAGGAAAATTCTTTCCTTGTGATGCCGGTACTCTTATGAATGGAGAAGATCGTTGAGATCGACTCACTCATGCCGAAAAGCGGCGATTTGAGCGTTTTGTTCCGAGACCGGTTGGCGGAAATTTGATGGCTTCAACGGGAGACGATCCTCCGACATCCGAACCACGTTACGTCAGCACCATGCAAGTGGCGCGAGCGTTAGGCGTGAGTGTTTCGACCGTGAAACGCTGGGTGGACGAGAAGGTTCTGCCTGCCCATCGCACCGTCGGCGGGCACCGCAAACTGTTGATGGCCGACGTGATCCGCCTCGTCCGCGAGGGGCATCTGCCCCAGGCTGACCTGAGTCGACTGATGCCTTGCTCGATTACAGACGATCCGGCCGACCCGCGTGAGTTGCGTGATCAACTGCTCGTCGCCCTGAAGAAGGCCGATCATGAGCTCGTGCGCTCGATTATTCAGGGGGCCTACCGCAACGGCATCTCGCTCGACGTTCTCGCCGATCATGTGATCAGCCCGGCCATGTACACGATTGGCCACGAATGGGAAACGGGCAAGATTGAAGTCTTTCACGAACACCGAGCCACGCAGGCGGTGCTCGCGGCCCTCTACGAATTGCACGCCCAGATTCGGACCAAGGCGGAACTTGATCGACCGGTCGCCGTCGGCGGCGCGCCGGAGGGCGATCACTCCATCCTCCCCTCGCTGCTCGTGAAAATGGTGTTGCTTGACAACGGTTGGGACGCGATCAATCTTGGCCCGCACACGCCGATGAGCGCATTTCACGTGACCTTACGGGAACTCGAACCGCAGTTGATCTGGATCTCCGCTTCGCACGTGATCGATCCGGAGAAGTTCGTCGCCGAGTACACGGCGTTCTATCGACAGGCGGAGAAACTTGGCGTCGCCGTGGTGCTCGGCGGTTCGGCTCTGACGCAAGATTTGCGCTCCCGATTGCCATGCACCACTTTTGGCAATGGTCTGGGCCACCTGGTGTCGTTCGCGCGTTTGCTTCACCGCGGCCCGAGCTTGCCGCGCCGCGGCCGACCGCCGGCGGATTCGGGTGCGGCTGGTTGATGGACGTTCACGAACGCTGGCGGGCGGCTTCAACGATCACGCCGATGAGTTCCTTGTGCGACATGCCCATGAAGCGAGCGATGAGGACAATGTCGCCCGTTTCCGAATTGAGACCTGGCAGCGGATTCGCTTCCAGAAAATACGGGACGCCATTGCGAATGCGGAAGTCGAGGCGTGCGACGTCGCGGCAGCCGAGGACGTCGTAAGCTCGCAGAGCGGCGTCTTCAATCGCGCAGAGCGTGGCGTGCGGCAGGTTGGGCGGACATTCGTAACTGACACGGTTCTCGTAATCGCGCTTCACTTCCAGGCTATAGACGAAGCGTTCGGTCGCCTGTTTGGGGATGACGCGCATCATGCCCAGGACGCGCGGCGGATCGTTGCCGACCACGCCGACGGTCACTTCCTCGCCGGCGATGAACTCTTCGATCAAGACGCTCTGCCGGTAGTTGCTCCAGAGTTCAACGACGATGGGGCCGACATCCTCGAGTCGTTCGATCAGGCACTTCGAACGAATGCCCTTGCTTGACCCTTCGCAGACCGGCTTGGCGATCAACGGCAACGTAAGTTCGCTCTCGGTGATCATGGCCGCGAACTCGGCATAGTCGCCGTCGTAGGGCAGAACGCTGGCCGCGAACGGCATGAGAATGCCCTTCGGCACGATCACGTCGGCATCCGCGACGATGCGCCGAGTCATATCCTTGTCGAGAGCCAGGGCCAGCGTCAGCAAGTCGGAACCGGTACACGGGATGCCGAGCATTTCGCAGACGGCCGGCACGCGGGCTTCGCGATTCCGCGAGGCGCCGGTCCCCTCGGCAATGTTGAAGACAAGTTCAGGCGGCGTGGCCAGCAGTTTTTCGAGCAACGATCGGCCGTTGCCAAGCTCAATGACGTCGTGGCCAAGTTCTTTCAGCGCGGCAGACAAGTCCTGAATGGTCTCGGGGCCGTCGAACTCCTCGTGCAGATCGTCAGGCGCTCCCGCCGGGAGCGGTTCCTTGGGTTTCAGATCGAAGGCAATACCGATGTGCATGAGTGAACTCAAACGGTCGAGGCGTGACTAATAGATGTGGAAGACAGGCGAGCGTCGAGCCGTAAGGCCGACGTGGTTTTAGTTTCCCAACCACGTCGGCCTATCGGTTCGACGCTCGCCAAAACAGGTTACTTCTTCGGTCGCCGTCGCGTCTTCACGCGGCTGGCCGATGGTTCCGGGGCCGCTGCCGCCGTCACCAACTCTTCTTCGTGATCACAACACGACGATGCTTCTTCCTCAACCGGCGGCTTGACGGTGATGACCTGGAGCGACTTGCGTCGAGCCATCCGCTCATTGCCTTCGGGGATGATCGCGGAACGTGTGCCCTGCAAAAGCGACGAGACGCCGCGGTTGAGGGTCGGTTCGATCGTGTTCGGTTTATCCTGGGCCTGGTAGCGGATGAGCATGCCTTCGTAGTTCCGCAGGACGACGGCATCGTCGGACGCGGAGACGAGATAGTTGGGCATGACCGGAATCTTGCCGCCGCCATGGGGGCTATCGACGACATAGGTCGGGATGCCGAGGCCGGACATATGGCCACGGAGCCCTTCCATGATCTCGATCCCCTTCCACACGGATGTGCGGAAGTGGCCTGCGCCGATGACCGGATCGCAATGGAACAGGTAGTAGGGACGAACCTTGATGCGAAGCAGGGCACGCATCAGGGAACGCATGGTCGCCAGGTCGTCGTTGACGCCCTTCAACAGAACGGTATGGTTGTTGACCGGCATGCCGGCCCGAAGCAGAGCGGCGCAAACGCGGGCGGATTCGGGCGTGACTTCACGTGGATGATTGAAGTGCGTCTGAATCCAGACCTTCCCGGCCGACGCGAGCGTGTCGATCAGTTCTTGATCGTACAGTTTCTGCGGCAAGGTGACCGGCACGCGTGTGCCGATGCGAATGACATCGACATGCTTGATCTTGGCCAAGTTGTCGAGGAAGAATTTCAACTTGTTCAACGGCAGCGTTAGCGGGTCTCCGCCGGAGACGATGACGTCGCGAATCTCCGGATGGTCGGCGACGTAGTCGACCATCCGGCGATCGTTGCGGCTGACGGCGTCCCAGCCGCCGCGAACCATGGTCGCGCGCTTCCGCGTGCAGAAGCGGCAGTACATGGTGCAGACGTGGGTGGTCACGAGCAAGGCGCGATCCGGATATCGATGCGTCAGGCCGGGGACAGGGGAGTCCTTGTCCTCTTCCAGCGGGTCTTCCAACTCGTAACCCGAGGGATTCTCGGACTCGAGCGGTGAAGGCACCGACTGATGGCGGATCGGGTCTTTGGGATCTTGGGGATTGATGAGCGAGAAGTAGTATGGCGGGATCGCCAACTTGTACTCGCTTTCGAGCCGTCCGATAGCTTCCAGTTCTTCTTCCGTGAAGACGAGGAGGTTGCGAAGCTGACGAACCGAGCGGATGGCGTTCTGCGACTGCCAGCGCCAGTCATCCCATTGATGGTTGGGAATATCGGCCCAGCTTGGATGTCGTCGCGGCTGACTAGGGGGCTCGTCGTCGTCGAAGGAACCCACGGCCTGCGGGACCGGTGGGAAAGAAAGTGATGTGCGCGATACAGATTCGCTCATACAGTTGCGATGACCTCCAGGTCAAGGATCACTCATGCCAGGGACTCCGCGTGTCGGCGGCATCGAGTGTTGCTTACAGCAGTGACGATCATCGTCACTTCACCGTATTGACGGGTATGGTAACGTGCTCTCCCAAAATTACAAGTTCTTCTCGCGCTAAAACGCACTCTTTTTCCAAAACTCCGCGCGGATGGGGCGCGCCGATCACGCGGCCTTCGGCCAATCGCATCAGTAACCACTAATGCGTTCGGCAGACGGCCGGCGCCTCTTGGTCACGAGGACGAGCTGTTCATGTCCATGCTTCCTCGCGAGACGTGAAGATTTTGTGTCGTTCATCCGATTTGGTCAGGCGCTCGCGCAGCGGCGAGAGGGGCGCTGGTCGCGCGCACCAGATTTATTTCAGCTGAGGAAGTCGAACTTGAGAACGCCGACGCGTGAAGTGAATCGCGACCGACGCCGAATGGAGCACCCTTGTTCCCTCTACTCATCGCAACCAGTCGCGCAGCACCTCTTCTTGATGCTCGCCAAGCAACGGCCAGGTGTCGCCCAGCGTCGGCTTCAAGCCATCCAGCACGACGGGCGAGCCGGGCGTGACGAGTGTCTTGCCGTCGCGATCGGTCAGCGTATGCCACATATCGCGTGCTTCCAGTTGCGGGTCGTCGAGCACCTGGGCCACATTCTGAATCGGCGCGGCCGGGATGCCCGCGGCCAGAAGCCGATCGAGCCAATCCTGAACCGTCCGTTTCCCGAACGCTTGCTGAAGAGATTGCTCCAGATACTGGTGGTTCGTCGTTCGCGAGGCGTTCGTGACGAGAAGTGGATCCTTCACCAAAGTGGGCGCATCGATCACCTCGCAGAGTTTTTGCCACAGGGCATCGTTCCCCGCGGCGATTACAAGTGCGCCATCGGCCGCGCGGAAGGCTTGAAACGGCGTGATCGACGGGTGGCGCGTGCCGAGCGGTTTGGGAACCTGGCCCGTGATGGCGAAACGGCTGACGGCATTTTCGAGAATCGCGACCGTGCAATCGAGCATGGCGAGATCAAGATCAGCGCCCGTACCCGTGCGGCCGCGACGAGTGAGGCCGGCCGTGATCGAAAGAGCCGTGTACATGCCGGCGAGAATATCGCTGATGGAACTGCCGACGCGTGCGGGATCGTTTTCGTCGTGGCCGGTGATGCTCATGAGTCCGCCGAGCGCCTGCACGATGATGTCGTAAGCCGGCCGGCGGCGATAGGGGCCGGTGCGCCCGAACCCGGAGACGGAAGCGTAAATGAGTTGCGGATTCACGGTCCGCAGATGTTCGCTGCTGAGGTTGAACGCCTCCATCGTGCCCGGCCGGTAATTTTCGACGACAACGTCCGCCCTTACCACGAGTTTCAGGAAGGTCGCCCGATCGACTTCGGCCTTGAGATCGAGAATGATGCTCTTCTTCCCACGGTTGATGCCGGCGAAATAAGCACTCTCTCCTGAAGGAAGAAAGGGGCCGAATTGCCGGGCGTCGTCGCCGCCGGGACGCTCGATCTTGACGACTTCGGCGCCTAGATCGGCCAACAACATGGTGCAAAACGGCCCCGCCAGCACGCGGGTCAGATCGAGAACACGGATGCCCTTGAGGGGTAAATCGAGATCATTCATGAACGAATTCCGAAGGTAAGCCGGGAGATTGGGGTCATGATACGACCGTCCGCGTCATCGCTGTAAGATGGGCTGAATAAAAAGGATGCGATTTGCGGTGCAAACCCGGTCAGTTCATCTAGCGGAAACGACCGACGCGCGATATTACCCTCGCTCGCTTAACGCCGATGGGCGTGTTGACGGGAGGAAGGGAGGTCGCAATGTTTAAACAACTAGCAATCATCTGGGACCATCGCGCGTTCTGGATGTCGCTGGTCACCATGGATCTGCGGGTTCGCTACCGGCGTTCGATCCTGGGCGTCGGCTGGTCGTTGATGAACCCGGTTCTGATGACCATCGTATTCTGCGTGGTCTTCGGCGCGTGGTTCAATAATCCCGACTGGCGGCGCTATGGCCCGTACTTCCTCGCGGGGCTCACGCTCTTCGATCTGGTTCGCTCGTGCGCCCTGCTCGGCTGCCAGACGTTCTTCAAGAACGAATCGTACATCCGCCAGTGCCCATTGCCATTGGCCATTTACACGCTGCGGACGACACTCGGGGCGATCATCCATTTCCTGGTCGCGCTCGCCGTCGTCATTATGTCGGTCGCGATCCTGACGCCGGATCAGATCTTGCCCATGTTGAGGCATTGCTGGATCCTGATCCCCGGACTGCTCATGCTGTTCATGTTCTGCTGGTCGCTATCGATTCTCTCCAGCTTCATGACGGTGTACTTTCAGGACACGCAGCAGTTGCTTGAAGTGCTCTTTCAGGTGTTCTTCTTCCTGACGCCGATCATGTACCCGGTTCAGTTGATCGTCGATCGGGGGCTTGGCATCCTGCTCAGCATCAACCCCGTGGTGACGTTCCTGGAACTGATCCGCATGCCGATCGTGACAGGCGAGATGCCGTCGGAATGGGTCTTCATGAAGGCCTTCATCATCGTCAGTATGTTCGGAACGATGGCGGTCGGCACCATCGCCTGGCTCGAACGAAAATTGATCTTCCATCTATGATCCCCGGTTTGAGGCCGATTCCATGTCGCGGATATTTCTTGAGAACGTCAGCCTCTGCTTCCGGATCCGGCAAGCACGCCGGATCACGCTGAAGGAGTACCTCGTCCGCCGGTTGTACCGCCAGTCGGTCAACCCGTACACCGAGGTGAACGCCCTGCGTGATGTGAGCCTCGATCTCGGCGACGGTGATCGACTTGGCATCATCGGGCACAACGGCGCCGGCAAGAGCACGCTCTTGAAGCTGATCGCGGGGATCTACCCCCCGACCGCCGGCGCCCGCGATGTCCAGGGCCGCATCAGTTCCCTCTTCGACATTGCCCTCGGTTTTGAGGGTGACGCCAACGGGTGGGACAACATCCGTTACCGCGGCTACCTCCAGGGCGAGAAGCCGAAGAGCATCGCCAAGAAGCTCCAGGAAATTGCTGACTTCAGCGAACTTGGCCATCACCTCGACATGCCGGTCCGTTATTACTCGGCCGGCATGATGATCCGGTTGGCCTTCTCGATCGCGTCGTCAATCGAGCCCGAAATTTTGCTCATTGACGAGGTATTGGCGGCCGGCGATCTTTCGTTTACGATGAAGGCCCGCTCGCGGATGCAAGCACTGATGTCGCAGGCGCGCTTGATGATCATGATCTCGCATGACCTCGACTCACTGCCGATGATGTGCACCAAAGTGGCCTGGATGGACCATGGCCAGATTCGCCGGCTCGGCCCGCCGCTGGAAGTCATCAACGCCTATCGTCAAGCTGTCGCCCTGGCGCCGCCCGCGCCGGGCGCCTTGGCGGCCTAACCATCGGGAGGCCCCGAGTAATGCGAGTCCTTCTGAATGGTGTGGCGTCGTTGAAGCCGAAAACCGGCATCGGCCACTACATTGAAAGTCTTTACGAGCACTTGCCGGTCGATGACACCATCTTCTTTCCGGGTCCGTGGGCACGCGGGTTTGCGCGCCGTTTCTTCAAGCCGGGTTCCGGCAAGGCCAAGAAGCGTTCCTGGTTGAAAGGTCCGAGCAAGCTCGTCCGCCGCGCGGGCCTAGCCGCGATGCGCCGGATGTTCCGCACGACAGCCAGCCGGTCGGGTTGCGATCTTTATCACGAACCAAATTATGTTCCCTGGGATTGTGATCTACCCGTCGTGGCCACGATCCACGATCTTTCCGTGTTGCTCTATCCGGAATGGCATCCCGCCGACCGGGTCACGCATTTCGAGACGAACTTTCGCGATGGTCTCGCCCGCTGCCGGCACCTGATTACCGATTGTGCGAGTGTCCGCCGCGAAGTCATTCAGACACTCGGGATCGAGCCCGAGCGCATCTCGACGGTCCGACTCGGCGTTCGCGCCGGGTTTCGCCCGCTTGATGATGACGAGATTCAGGGGCCGCTCGCCGACTATCAGTTGACGCCGGGTTACCTGCTCCACGTCGGGACGATCGAGCCGCGCAAAAATCTGTTGATTCTGATGCAGGCCTACGTCGATCTGCCGCGCGAACTCCGCGAACGGCATCCGCTCGTCCTCATCGGCGGCTGGGGCTGGCGGACCGAGAAGATCCGCGACTACTACGAAGGCACTGCCCGCCATCAGGGTGTGGTACACATCGGTTACGCTGCCGAAGAACACCTGCCGGCCCTTTACAACGGGGCGCGGGCACTGGTCTTCCCCAGCCACTACGAAGGCTTTGGCTTCCCGCCGCTGGAAATGATGGCGTGCGGCGGCGCGGTGCTTGCTTCAAGTGCCACGGCGGTCCGCGAGATCATGCCGGCCAGTGCCGACTCGATCCATCCCGAGGACATCGCCGACTGGCGAAACGCCATGCACCGGACGATCACGAATGACGAGTACTGGAATCACTCGCGTTCTGGCGTGATCGAACATGCCCGATCGTTCACCTGGGAACGCTGTGCCCGCGAGACCCAAGCGGTTTATCAGAATGTATTGCGCGAGCCCATCGCTCGCGCGGCGTGATACGCGAGGGCACTGACGCCGAATCGTCGATATGGCAATACGATTGGCACTAAAGCCCTTTGAAAAAAAAGAGACGTACCAAAATAGCGGCGACCCCCGCGAAGGTGGCGCTGAGCATCCATTTGAGCAACGCAAGTTCGCCGCGCAGGCTAGTTTCCAACTGCTTGATTTCCTGACGAACCTGACCGAACTCACTCTTCATTTCCTGACGAACCTGACCGAACTCACTTTGAACCTGGGCGAATTCACCCTTCATTTCCTGACGAACCTGGACGAACTCACTCTTCATTTCCTGTCGAACCTGGGCAATATCGCTTGACATTGCCTGGCGTAACTGCCCCAGGTCGTTCTTCGTGGCCAATTCTTGCAAGCCTGAGTGCATCGCATCGGCCATGGCCGCCGAATGGGCCTCGGCCTGCTTCTCTGGAATGCCGGCTTCCTTGAGTTGCTTCGCGAACTTCAGTGTGTCAAATGCGGCGACAGGCATACGAGTCCTCCAAATGGAGTCAATTTATCAAATGGCCGCGCCGGGAGGAAGAGCTACCGATGCTTTCGAGTTCATTTGCCTTTCGGTTGGTCATCGAGACTCGAAGCGTGGGTGGCCAAGAAGCTTGTCGCACCGGGACACGGAAGACGCAAGAAGGTTTTGCCATGCACTTTACGCAATCCACGCAGCGCCTGCAGTCGAAACCTGCATTCGTTTCATTAAAGACATTTTCTCCCCCTTCGCTTATCATGGCAGTTCGGTCCGCTTCACCGGAGAACTTCTGCCATGAGCCGCCGTTTGCTGGTCGCCGTTTGCTTGTTGGGATTGTTCGCGGCCGTCCCCGCGTACGCCGTCATCATGGTCCTGATTCCGTTGAATGACGTCGTCGAAAAGGAACAATTCATCTTCATCGCCAGGGTGGCGGAAATCCTGCCGGACAAGCCGGCTCTGGTGCTCGTCCCGGATGAGCATCTGAAGGGTAAGGCGCCGTTCGAACGGATGCCGATCAACCTTACGGGCGATGCCGAGGCGAAAAAGGAAAAGCACACCGACATCTTGCTCGATCGCGTTGATAAGGACCTCCCGATCGTGATCATCGCCAGCAAGCGAGGCAACAAGTACATCGCTTTCGGATTCACGAACGGCACCTGGTTCCAGATGGATGGCCGCATCGAGAAACAGGACGACAAAGAGGTCGTACGCTGGAGCTTTCTGCACTGCGAGCCGTACTTGCGGCGAACGTTCAAGGGCACGACCGAAGAACTCAAGCAAATCGTCGCGGACGCCGTGGCAAAGAAGAAGGCGCCCCCCGCGCCGGAGAAGGAAGAGCCGCCCGGCTTTGGTCCCGCCATCAAGAAAAAATCGAGTAACGATCCTTCTCGCTCCTTCTACCCATTCGCGGTGGTGCAACTGCCGTTCATCGGATTGATCGCGGCCCTGGCGGCGCTCTTTCCCACGGTGTTCGGCGGGCTCGCCATCTTTATGAAGCGATGGGTCGCCGTCCTCTCGACCGGCGGCTTCGTCAGCATGTTTGTCACTTTCCCGATGATCGCTCCCGCGTGGTCGGCCAACCTCAAGTGTTATTCACCTTCAGGCCTCTGGTGGTCATGCGCGATCCTCTTCGGGCTCGGGGCGCTCTGGGCCGTGCGACGCTACCGCCGCTCTCTCGACACGGGTGCCGGCGAGGTGATGCAGCCGCGGAAGTTTGATCGCCTTTTTCTCGGCCTCTTCTTCCTGGCCGGGGCCACCGCGCTCTTGATCGGCCGCTGGTTCGAACTGCCGCTCTTGACGAACACGTACTGGCGCTGGGTGCTGGCTGGCACACTCGCGATTGGGGCGGGGACGTGGTATCTCGTCAGCGTCTATCTGCGGAAGCAACCCGCGCCGTTGCGTGTCTCGGGCGAGACGGTGTTGCTCTGGACATTGGCGGCCTCGTGCCTTGCGTTCGGCGCGTGGGAAGCAGGCAAGTATTCGAAACAGGGGATCAACAACGGGGGCGGCGGCGCTGGGCGGCCTTCCTTGAACACGGAAGTGCTCTGGAAGTTCGAGCCGAAACTGGGCGGCTACGTCGTGAATACGTGCGCGACGCCGGAACGTCTGTTCGTCGCCGTGATGGCGATCGACGGTTTGACCGGAAGTTTCGGCCGTGTCTACGCGCTCGACCCCGAGACCGGAGCCGAGCAGTGGCAGTTCGACAACGACTATGAAAATGATCCCGACCTAGGGATGAAGCCGGCCTTCAGCGGTCCCGTGTTTGCGGACGGCCGACTCTATTTTGGCGAAGGCTTGCACACGAACAAAGATTCGCGGCTCTTCTGTCTTGATGCCGCCACGGGGAAGAAGCTCTGGGATTACCGAACCGAGAGTCACACCGAGGCGACGCCGTTCATCGCGGAGGGGAAAGTGGTGATCGGCGCCGGCTACCATGGCGTGCATTGTCTCGACGCGGTCAACGGCCCGGGGCCGAACAATCAACCGCTCTGGCGCTATCCGCCCAATGCCAAAGCGGCGGATGAATCGGAGCACGTCGATTGCAATCCCGTCATCGCGAACGGCCTGGTCTATGCCGGCAGCGGTTACAAACCGAGCAAGGTCTCGGCCGAGAAGATCAACAAGATCTTCTGCCTTAATTTGAACGATGGCAGCGTCAAATGGCAGGAACGGACCGACGATGCCATCTTCGGTTCGCCGTTCGTCCATGACGGCAACGTCTTTTATGGCGCGGGGAACTCGACATTCAGCGAGAAGCATCCTTCGAAACGGCCGGGGGTGATGTGCCGCAATGCGGAAACCGGGGCGGTGGTCTGGGACCGCGTGTTGCCGGATGGCGTGATCGCTCGTTCGGTCGCCGATAAGTACCAGTTGTTTGTCGGTTGCATGGACGGCAAAGCGTACGCGCTCGATCTGCGTACCGGCCAGGTGAATTGGAAGATCGATGCCCTGGGTCCGATTCACGCGGGGCCAATTCTCGATGCCGATCAGGAGAACGGCGTCGCCACCGTTGTGTACATCGCGAGCAAGCACGGACAAATCACCGCCGTCGATCCCTATTCCGGCAAGGCGTTCTGGTCCGCCCCGGTCAGTGCCTGGACGCAACAGGCCGTCGAGGATCTCTCGGCCAGCCCGACGTTCTTGCGAAAAGAGAACGACAAGGAACTGCGCCGCCGGCTCTATCTGGGCTTCGGCCAGGGCCAAACGGGTTCGGTTGTCCCACGACTGATTTGCATCGAAGATGTCACCAAAAAGACTGACGAGTAGTTTCTTCACTCAACCAAGGAGTATCACATGATCCGCTACGCCATCACCGCCCTCGTGATCGTTCTGGGGACGAGCAACCTGCGAGCTGACGACGCGAAGATCGGGCACATGGTCTACTTTCAACTGAAGGACAACTCGCCGGCCGCTCGGCAGAAACTCGTCGACGCCTGCAACAAGTACCTGAGCGAGAAGGATCATGAGGGCGTCGTCTACTTCGCGGCCGGGCCGATTGCCGACGAATTCAAGCGGGAAGTGAACGACCGCGAGTGGGACGTGGCCCTGCATCTCGTCTTCAAGAACAAGGCCGCCCATGATAAGTACCAGGACGCGCCGGCCCATCTCAAGTTCATTGCCGAGAACAAGGAAGGCTGGAAAAAAGTTCGCGTCTTCGATTCCGAGATCAAGTGATTTCCCGACCAGGCGCTTGATTCGGCGGCTGAAGAACGTTACTCTGGTAGACGTTCAGTTCAGCCATATCCATCAGGAAGTTCCGCGCATGAGTGCTTTGTCGGAGAGTGATCTGGGGAGTGAGTACTTCCAGGTGCTGCACAAGGGCGACGTCATGATCGTTGTGCCGTCGCCGGAAGTCGAGCAATTGCCGTCGAACGTCATCGAGACGGCGGCCCAAGTCGTGCTCGCGCCCTTGCGCGACCGCCCGGCTACCAATGTGATCTTCGATCTCTCGAAGGTGCATTTCTTCGCCTCCGAGTGCATCTCCTTCCTGCTTCGCTGCCACTTGATTGTGAAGAAGCACGGCTGCGAAATGGTTCTCGCAGGACCGTCGGAACGGATCCGCGAGCTTTTCCGCAAGACCGCCCTCGATACCCTTTGGGCCATCTATGCCGACCGCAACCAAGCCCTCGAAGCCCTGAGCGGTTCGGATTGATCATGACGCGAGTTTCTGAAATCATGAGGAACCCGCCACTGCCGGCGGGTTCCTTGTTTTCTTCCTGAGATGCCGATGACACCTGAAGAAGTTGAACTGCCCTCCGAGAATTTCGAAACGGACGAAGTCGGTTTCGAATCCGGACCCGAGCGCCGGCCGCAAACCGTTCAAGACTTCGTCCGGCAGATCAAAGAGACGGCCGACAAGCTTCTGCGCGACGGCGCCAACCGTGGCGACGTCAAAATGTTGAACGTCGCCCTCCGCGAGCTTCGCTATGCCTTGAAGGTCTTTTCCGCCTATCGGAGCCAGCGGAAGGTCACGGTCTTCGGCTCAGCGCGAACGAAACCGGATCACCCCTCATTTCGGCAGGCGGCCGAGTTCGGCCGTCAGATCGCCGACGCCGGCTGGTTGGTCATCACCGGCGCGGGCGGCGGCATCATGGAAGCCGCCCATGAAGGGGCGGGAAAAGACCGCAGCCTCGGCCTCAACATCATGCTCCCCTTCGAACAGAGCGCCAACCCGGTCATCTCCGCGGCCGGTGATCGCCTCGTCACGTTGAAATACTTCTTTACCCGCAAGCTGATGTTCGTGAAGGAGAACGACGCGGTCGTTCTCTTCCCCGGCGGTTTCGGCACGATGGACGAAGGATTCGAAGTCCTCACCCTGGTGCAGACCGGCAAGAGCCATCTGTTCCCGATCGTTTGCGTCGACCATCCGGGCGGCAATTACTGGAAACGCTGGGATGAGTTCATCCAGATCGAATTGATGGGGCAGGGGCTCATCTCGCCGGACGATCGCGCGCTCTACCGCGTGACCGATTCCGTTGAAGAAGCGGTGAAGGAAGTTCGCAACTTCCACCGCAACTATCACTCGATGCGATACGTGAAGGGCGACCTGATTCTGCGCATTCAGAATGAGCTAACGCCCAAGAAGCTCGAAGAGGTGCGTAAGGAATTTGCCGACATCGTGGTGAAGGGGAAAATCGAACAGACAGGCGCCGACCCGGCCGAAGCCAACGACGAACATGTAAGCCATATGCCGCGGTTGCGGTTTCGGTTCGATCGGCGTGGTCTTGGCAAACTGCGGATGATGATCGATCGGATCAATGAAGAGTAGGCGCATAAAAAAATCCGGGCCTCCTAAGAAGCCCGGATACCAGACGTACTTACGGGTCCCGTCCATCCCTTCGGTAGCCTGGCGACCTCAACTGTTCCCCCCTCGGAACAGGTAAGACCCAACGCTTTGCGCCCCTGCCTCGCGACAGGTTTGCCTTTTCGGGGAAGGCAGTCCTTTCAGCCGCGACTAAGACTCGCGACCGACAATCATATTTAGAACGCGTTCAATAAAGTGCAAATCGAAAAGTACGATTTTTCTGATTCTTCGGGATGTCCTAGCGTCGGCTTGAAGTCTTCAGATCGGAGCATAAATGCCAGCCGCTAACACTGCTCTCCGCACTTCATGGACAAACCAATTTTCTCGTTCTTACGGCGAGCAATTTGCATGATGCTTTTCTATACTGGTTTGTTGAGTGTGCTTCGACTATCAATCGCTCACGAGCGGATCATGTCCCAAAGATAATGGAAGACCCGCGTCATGCTTGATCGCACATTGGACGACTGGAACAAATGGCTGGAAGAATTCAGCCATGGCGACAATTCTGAAGCCTGGCGCGGGATCATGTGTTTCCTCCGCTGGATTCAGGTGCGCGCCCAGAACGGTCACGCCATCCCCAACTTCCTGCCCGCTCTCGAAGGCGACCTCTTTCATAGCTTGCTGCTCCGCCGCATGCTCGGCGGCAAGGAACCACTGCCGTTCCCGCCACCCGAATCGTTCGGCAAGGCCTGGTACGATCTCATCGAAACAGGCCGGGCCGAAAACGTGCAAGTTCATCCCTGGGAATGGGCGCCCGACGTAAAGATCGCCATCAACGAAGGAATCTGGACGATCCTGGAAAAGCGGTCGGAGACGGACATGGATGTCACCTATCGCGAGGGCGGCGAACCGTTTCGCCTGACGCGAGAAGAGGGTGGCACGTGGGTGTTGAAGCAGACCAGTCGCTATACTGCTGTCGGTCAATGTTGATACATCCTGTAGGGAGCCCGCAGCGCAAGCAAGGGTCTTGCGTTCCCTTGCTTGCACTGCGGGCTCCCCGCCGGCTCGATGTCTCAATTTAGGCCGCGAGCGGTATAACTCGCTCGCATTAGCCAGTCCGCGATTGGCTTCCCCCTCTCTCATTCTGTAAAAAACAGGCAACCCGTTCCCTGAGGTTGCCCGTATGAACGAACCGCAACAGAAGACCACCGACCAAGCTCCCCCCAGCGATTCCGCGACCGGCGCCTATCTGCCGGCCACCGGTAATTATGACGCTCAGGCGACGCCTGCCGAGTTGCGCCAATTCCGAAAAGGCATTACGCCAGATGTTGCTCCGCCGGGTTACGAGATTCTTTCGGAGCTCGGTCGCGGCGGCATGGGCGTCGTTTATAAAGCGAGGCAACTGAGCGTCAAGCGTATCGTCGCCTTGAAGATGATTCTCTCGGGTGAGTACGCATCGGATAAAGACCTCGCGCGCTTTCAAGCGGAAGCCGAGGCCGTGGCCGGGTTGAAGCATCCGCACATCGTCCAACTTTACGAATTCGGCACGCACCGCAACTTGCCGTTTTTCACTCTCGAATTCATGGAAGGCGGCTCGCTGGCCAAGAAGATCAAGGATAATCCACTCTCCGCGAAAGCGGCCGCGCAGATCGTCGAACAATTGGTGCGCGGCACGGCCGAAGCCCATGCGCACGGCATCATCCACCGCGACTTGAAACCAGAGAACGTGCTGCTGGCGAATGACGGCACCCCCAAGATCGCCGACTTCGGCCTGGCGAAACAATTTGACGTAGGACAGGCCTCCCGGCCTGTCTCCACCAAGGACAGGCCGGGAGGCCTGTCCTACAATTTGACGTAGGACAGGCCTCCCGGCCTGTCTCCACCAAGGACTGGCCGGGAGGCCTGTCCTACGAAAACAAAAACGAGAATCTGACCAACACCGGCGCCATCATGGGCACCCCCAGCTACATGTCCCCCGAACAAGCCCGCGGCGACAAACTCATCGGCCCCGCCACCGACATCTGGGCCCTCGGCGCCATTCTCTATCGCGTTACCACCGGCCGCCTGCCGTTCCTGGGCAGCAACGCTTTCGAGACCATCAAGCAAGTCATCGAAACGGAAACGGTTCCGCCGCGCACCCTGGTCCCCAACTTACCGCGTGATCTGGAGACGATCCGCTTGAAGTGCTTGCGGAAGGAAACGGGGAGAAGGTACGCGAGTGCGAATGAATTGGCGGAGGACTTGCGGCGATTTGCGGAGGGCCGGCCGATTCAGGCGCGGCCGGTGGGGAACCTGGAGCGCGGTTGGAAATGGATGAGACGGCGCCCGTCGCAAGCGGCGGGCGCCGTAGGCGGTTTGCTCGTTGTAGTGGGCGTTCTGGTCGGCTGGGCGTTCTTCACCGGAAAGGTGAGCCGCGAGCGCGATCGAGCCCTGACGGCCGAGACGGCCGAAAAGAAGCGATCCGTTGAACTGAATGCGGCCGTGAATGAACGCGAAACGGCATTGATCAACTTGAACAAGGCCCTGGACGAAAAGGATACGGCGCTCGTGTTCTCGGAACGCAGCCTGGCCAACACGCGCATCTTGAATGCGGAATCGCTGTGGATGGGAACGAGCCCGGTGCAAGCGAGCCAAGCGCAACTGCAATCGATCCCGGCGAAGTATCGCCAATGGGAGTGGCGCTATCTGAATGAGCGCTTTCGCGCCGACTTGTTGACGTGTGCAAGCCAACGCGAGCCTGTCAAGGGCGTGGCCATCAATGCGGACGGCTCGCGTTTCGCCAGCGCGAGTCTCGATGGAACGGTGCAAATCTGGGACGGGCGAAATGGCGCTTCCGTGTTGCGCCTGCGCGGCCACCAAGAAGGAGTTATTGCGGTGGCCATGACGGCGGACGGCCGGCGCGTCGTCAGCGGTTCGTGGGACCGCACGCTGCGAGTTTGGGACGGCTTCACCGGCGAACTCCTCTACGTCGTGCCGTTGAAGCAAATTCCCGATCGCGTCGCCATCAGTGCCGATGGTTCTCGCATCGTTACCGCGGAGCGAGATCGCACGATGCGGATTTGGAATGGTCATTCGGGGGAGCTCCAGTTCACGTTTGCGACGGCCCAGATCAAGCGGCTTGCGGTGAACGCGGATGGTTCGCTCGTCGCGGCCCTCACCGATGGCGCCACGGGCTTGTTGCTGTGGAACGGCAGAAGCGGTGAGCCATTGGCGTGGTCTGAAAACGACGGCACACCCATATTTAGCCTCGCCATGAACCAGGATGGCTCGCGGGTCGCGACGTCAACGCTCGATTATCAGATTCTCATCCGGGATGCCCGCACCGGCCGCGTTTTGCAGAAGTTGAAATGCCTAAACCATATCGTTGTCGCAGTCGCGATGAACGCCGCCGGGGACCGAGTGGCGGCCATCGCCGGCGATTCGGTTCGCATTTGGAACACTAACGACAGTTTGCCGGTTGTGATTCACAAAGGCTTCCGGGTGGTTAGCGGCGATATCGCGTTGAGCGCCGATGGAACTCGCGCGGCGACAGTCTCCGAGGACGGTTCCGTGCGCCTTTGGCATGGACTCTCCGAAGGGAATGCCCTGGAACTTAAAGGCCCGAGCCAGACCGTTGTGGGCGTTGCGACCAATTGGGATGGCTCCGTGATCGTGGGCGGATCGTTCGACGGCTTCGTGCGGTTTTGGGATGGCCGCAGCGGGCTCTTGAACTACGAGTTTCAGGCCCACCCGAGCGGCCTTCGAGCGATCGCTGTTGATGAGGCCGTTGCAACGCTGGCGACCGGCTCGGCGGATGGGTCGATTTCCCTCTGGGATACGGCGACGGGAAAACGGAAGCGCGAATTGACTGGCAACAAATCAGGCGTCGTCTGCTTGGCGATCAGCCGGGATGGGCGCCGCGTGGTCAGCGGCTGCGAAAACTATAAACGCGATCAAAACCGGAAATTGTTGCCTGGTCCGGTCGACTGCAGCGTCCGTGTCTGGGATGCCGAAACGGGCGTGTGTTTGCGCGAATTTCGCGATACAACCACAACGGTGAGTGCCGTGGCCATCAACCGCGACGGTTCCCACGTTTATGCCTGGTCGTACGACCAACGGCTTTGGCGGTGGAATGTCGCGACGGGAGAAAAATCCGCTGATGTCGCCGAGTCTTATGCAGTCCACGCGATTGCCCTCGACGCCTCGGAGAAACATCTGGCCGTTGCGGGCGTCAATGGCAGCGTGGCGATCCGCGATCCCGAGATGCTGGAAATCCGAACGGACACCAAAAGCACAACAGTCGCTTCCAGCGTGCGTTTTGGCGACGGTGCGGTCCGGCTCGTCGTCGGCGACAACGATTCCAGAATTCATCTCTTCGATACACAGACGGCTCAAAAGGTTCTCGAATTGAAGGGCCATACGGAAGCGGTTACGAGTGTCGCCGTCAGCGGGGATGATTCGCGAATCGTCAGCGGTTCGGCAGACCGAACGGTGCTTGTTTGGGATGCCCCGAAGGAGTCCGTCGATCTGCGAAAGGACGAACAACGCAATCGTTGGCGAACCCGCCCTGACCCCGATTGGCACGTCGAGCAGCAAAAGAAATTCGCAGAAGAGAAGAACGCCTACGCCGCCGCCCTGCATCGCTCCTTCGAGCAGCAGGCCCGTGGCGTGGTGGCCTTCGATTACAACCAATTCGACAAGGCCTACGCCCATTTCATCGCCGCGGCGCTGCTGAAGCTGCCCGTGCCGAAGGCGGTGGAGATCGAGCCGAAGAAATGATCACTTGGAGTGCGGCGCTTTTCCGCCGCTTTTGTTTTTCGAGAGCGTGTGGCCGAGGGGCGCCTAACTCCAAAGGATGTTTCGTTCGCGAAAAACAAAAGCGGCGGAAAAGCGCCGCACTCCAAAAGTTGTTGCGCCGCTCCTTCGAGCAGAACGCCCGTGGCGTGGTGGCCTTCGATTAC
>Ga0105048_10004905_pt1 | contig 21724 bp, 21 predicted proteins | sample MAT05_FD_78382 | JGI IMG/M metagenome (GOLD analysis project Ga0105048, IMG submission 78382) | Freshwater microbial communities from Lake Fryxell liftoff mats and glacier meltwater in Antarctica - MAT-05 | ecosystem: Environmental > Aquatic > Freshwater > Ice > Liftoff microbial mat | place...
AGAAATGGGACAGGTCGGTATCGTCTGATCGTGGCACCTGATGCACGCTGATCGGCCAGCCTGCTCGACCCGGAGAGAGGTCGAGCGCGGCCAGTTCCTCCGCCAGATCGAAGTCGTACCGCTAGCCGGCCAGCACACGGTCGCCTTCCACTTGATCGTGGTCGATCCCGACCGAGGTGTATGTAAACAGACCCGCGACGAACATCGCGATGAAGCCGATGGTGACGAACACGGAGACGATCATCGCCAGCTGACGGATCTTCGGCAGCAGACGGGCGAATCCGCTTCGAGATCTCGCTGGTGAATGCGATAATCTCATGATGTTCCGCTGCTCCCCTATTCAAGGTGTCGGAAAATTGTGCTACAGATTAGGGTCGGACCCTCGAACTGCCCCATCAGCAGTACTTTTGTCGGCCATTGACTCGGCATAGTGAAAAAGAGTATATCTGTATTGGAAGGAATTCTTGCCGTGGCTGAAACTCTGACTGCTCGGCGAGAATCGGGGGCGAGTATTGTCATGCGCGGACGACTCACACTGATTGAAGGCGAAGCCAAACCGGATGTCGTTGACGCCACACCGGACAAGCCGATCTCCCTGGGACGCAGCCGGGACAATACCATCATCATCCCGCGCGATGAGCATACTTCGCGCCTGCATGCCAAGATTTCGTTCGAGAACGGCCGCTGGATGGTCCGTGACTTCGGGCTGAACGGCACGAAAGTCAACAACGAACGGATCGACCAGGTTGCCGAACTGGATCATGGCGTCGAAGTACGCATCGGTGATGTACGCTTCCGCTTTACCCTTCCGGACAACGGCTCGTTGTCGCAAAGCTATAAGGCGATCTCCGCCGATCGGCTCGAGACGTCGAGCAATCTGCCGCTGACGACCACCAAACTGCACCTCGACGAGCTGTCGACTCTGTGCCAGTTCATGGCCACGGCCGTCGAATGCCAGGATCCGCATGAACTGGTCCGACAGGGCCTGCTCACAATCCAGCAGCAGACGGCCGCATGCCTGATCGGCTACTTGAGCCTCGACCCGACCGATCCGTTGCCGAAGATGGTGCTGCCCGAAACCGCGCAGGTCGACGTGCACCTGAGCCGGCTTCTGACGCGGCGCATCCAGCGTGAAGGCAAACCGGTCTGGCTCAGTGGCGACTCCGCCCCGACTCGCCCGGCCAGCGAAAGCCTGACGCCGTTCCACGACGCGCTCTGCCTGCCGCTGCGTACCGCCGGCGAACCGCTGGGGGCGCTGCACGTTTACAAGACCAGCAGCTACTTCTCCGACCGCGATGTGCGGTTCTGCGAAGCGTTGGCCGGCTATCTCGCGCATGGGCTGCATGTGTTGAAGGAACGCCGCAAGCTGGAAGCGGAAAACACCCGGCTGAAGGCGCATGTTTCGACGACTGAGGACTTGCTGGGCGACAGCCCGGCCATGGTCAGCCTGCGCGGCAAGATCACTCGGGCCGCCGCCCAGCAGTTCACTGTGCTGGTTCAGGGCGAAAGCGGGGCCGGCAAGGAACTGGTGGCCCTGGCACTGCATCGCCGCAGCGCCCGCAACGGCGGACCCTTCGTCGTCGTCAACTGTGCTGCCATTCCCTCCTCGCTGATGGAAGCGGAACTGTTCGGCTACCGCCGCGGTGCCTTCTCCGGTGCCGAGCGCGATCACCCCGGCCTGTTCCAGCAGGCGGACGAAGGAACTCTGTTCCTTGATGAAGTGGGCGAGTTGTCGGCCGATTGCCAGGCGAAGCTGTTGCGTGTCATCGATGGCAAAGCGTTCCGCCCGATCGGCGCGACGGCGGATGTAAAGGCCGACGTGCGCATCCTGGCGGCCACCAACCGCAACCTCGAAACGGAAGTGAAGAACGGGCGATTCCGGCAGGACTTATACTACCGGCTCAAGGTGATCGAGATCCCCGTCCCGTCGCTGCGCGATCGGCCCGAGGACATCCCGTACCTGGTGCAGTACTTCCTCGACAAACTGGCCATCGAATGTCGGCGGACTGTGCACCTGAGCCCCGCCGCGCTGAAAATGCTTCAGGAATACGGCTGGCCGGGCAACGTCCGCCAACTGCGAACGCTGTTGGAAAGCACCGTGGCGATGAGCGACACTGACACCGTGGACGTCGAATTCATGAAGCGGATGCTGTCGCCGGCCCCGGCCATCGACGCCCCGCCCAGCCTGAACTGGGACGACATCGAACGCTGGGCCGTCGAGAAAGCAATCAAGCAGACCAACGGCAACATCAGTCAGGCCGCCAACGTCATCGGTCTGTCGCGAGATACGTTGCACGCGAAGATCAAAAAGTACGGCATCAACCGCGACGAACAATGATGTCGTTCAATGCGCCCCGAGCGCGATCAGGGCACAGCCCGTGACGACGTTCAGCCCCAGTTCCCGTGCCCGCGTCACCACGATGTCATCATCGGCCCCCGGGTTCAGCATCACTTCGCCGATGTCGCCGCGTGCGGCAAACTCCGGCAACACCTTCAACCCGAACACGGCCGACAGATACACGCTGACACGGTCGATATGCCCCTCGGGCACGTCCGCGATCGACTTGTACACCGGCAATCCTTCGACGACTTCCTCGCGCGGATGCACCGGGTAAACAGTCCACCCCTGTTGCAGGTAAGCCCGCACACAGCGATTGCTGAATCTCGATCGATCCGCATTGGCCCCGATGACCGCGATCGTTGGCATGATGGTTCTCTCTGTTCGCGGGCGACTCCGACTACCGGGCTCTGTTCGGATACACGTCCGCGCGCACGTCAGCCGGCAGCATGCTCGGCACCGGCAGCGCCAGCATGAAGTGCACCAGATCCCACACTTGTTCGTCGCTCAGCGTGGCTGCGCCGGGCATACCCGAGGGGCCGACGCCGCCGCGGATACGCTGGAATACTTCAATCGGTTGCTTGCCGCCCCGGAAGACGCCTTCGCTCAGGTCGCTCGCGCGCACGCTGCCGCCCCAGGCGTCGTAGAGCCAGCGCGGCTGACGCCCGTAGTCAGCATGGCAGCCGATGCAGTTGATCGCTTCGCCGCGAAACAGTTCGTGCCCGCGCCGTACCGATTCGAGATGCTCCGGTGTGATGCGTCCTTCCAGTGTTTCAGGTGTCGGATGTGTCGACGGGTCGATCGTATCGCGCTCGGCCGACTGCCAGTCGTGCAGCGACCGCAGCAGGATGCGATCGGCCTCCGCGTTCCAGTCGTCGTCGATGTCGCCATCGGCGGACAGCAGTTCCTTGAGCATGCGGAATTCCACCTCGCCGCGCAGCGACAGGTGAATCGTGTAAGAGATCAGCCGATTGCGATCCTCGGGCCCGAGCATCGCGAACGCAGGCATCGACGTGCGTTCGACCCCGAGCACCAAACTGCGGTGCATATCTTCTCGCGATGGCTTGCGAGATCCGGTACCCGCCGATGAAACGAACTTGTAGATCCCCTGCCGAAAGTCACGCGGGGCGGGCTGCACCCACTGCCCGGTTGGCCCCCGGCCATCGCCCGTCAATCCATGGCACTGCAGGCAGTGCTTGCGGTACAGCACGCTGCCGGCCGCCAGCACGTCGGGCTGTAAGCTCAGCTCGGCGACGATCACGGCCCCGGCGCCCGTTGCGTTCAGGCGTGGCTCAGCCGGTGTGCCGAAGCGTTCCAGCAGAATCGCCTGCAACCTGGCGGCAGCCTCCGCAGGCACCTCAGCCGGGTTCAACGTGGTGCCGCCCTGCGCACGCAGGCTGTTGATCCACTCATCGAGCTTCCCGGCCGGCGGAGGCCCTGCGGGGGGCGTTGTGGGAAGTTGCAGTACGAGCAGATCACTTCGCGGGGGATAGGTCAACGTCGCCGGGTACGGCGGCGTGCCGCAGCCGAACAGCAGCAGAAGGAGGGGGGAGAAACGCATGAGATTATTGTACAGACATGAACGCAAAATCGGTTAGCCGCGTCGCGGCTAACCTCAATACCGCTCAAATTTGAGCGATGCCATTCATACTAAGTTAAAGGCAGGCATGCAGTTGTTCATTTTGACCACTGATGTCACGGAGAACACGGATAAAGCCGGATGGATCAAACTCGATACACGAAGCTGAACAGGCGCTTCTCGGGTCTTATCCGTGTTGTCTGTGTCATCCGTGGTTAAACTCTTCCACTATTGTTGAGCGGTATTGCGGCTAACCGAAGCATCAATACGCCGCGATCTGCCGCGTCAGGTAGTCGTTCAACATCAGAATGAACATGATCGCGATCCAGAACAGCCCGGCCCCGGCGATGAGCCAGGTCAGGTTATCGGCACCCTTCAGGTGCATGAAGAAGTAGGCCAGCAGGCAGGCCTGCGCCCCGGCGATCAGCAGGTTCAGGTAGATGGCTGCCCCGCCGATGCTGGCGGAGTTCATCGATACAAGTACCTGTGCACCGATCAACGCGAGGATCAAACCGTAGATCAGGAAGTACGAGGCATTGCTCGGCTCGGGACCGGCACCGGCGTCTTCGTTATGCATGTTCATTCCCCTCACATCGGCGAGCGGGGTCACGTCTGCGCCCCGTGTTGTTTCCAGTTGCCCGTTGTCGCTTAGAAGAGGCTCTTGTGCGGTCCCGCGGCATACAGGATGGCGACCAGGAAGAACCACATCATGTCGACGAAGTGCCAGTAGAGGCTCGTCACTTCCACGTAGACGAACCGTTCCTTGTGCTTGAAGTAGCCGCGCGTCGCCAGGAAGTACAGCCAACCGATGAGGCCGACGCCGACGATCATATGCAGCACGTGGATGCCGGTCATGCAGTAGTAGAACATGAAGAACAACTGCACATGCCCGGGGTTGACGCCCATTGCTTCAAATTCTTCCGCGGGGCTCGGATGCCCTTCGTGCACAGGCGTAATGAACAGCGTCCCCGGGATCAGGTGTTCCTGGAAGTCGATGTAGTATTCCTTGGCCTTGATGCCGAGGAACACCAGCGCCAGCAGGATGGTGACCAGCAGGAACCGTTTCAGCATCTTCTCATCGCCGCGGTGAGCGGCATGAATGCCGAACGTGATCGTCAGCGAACTGGTCAGCAGCAGTACCGAGTTGATTGCCGCGAAGCCGAGGATCAACTTGCTGCTTCCCGCCAGAAACGCTTCGGGATACCAGATGCGGTACGCGGTATACGCGACGAACGCACCGCCGAAGAACAGGACTTCGGTGACGAGGAACAGCCACATGCCCATCCGGGCGGCCGACTGCTGCTGCTGGATATTGTCGAAGTGGTGACAGAGCACCCCCGAACTGTCAGTGGACATGCGTGTGCTCCTCTTTCGCGACATCGCCGGTCGGCAGATCGTAGCTGAACGTGGGCTTGGGGGCGGTCGGCAACGAATACTCGTAGGGCATCTCGGTTACAACCGGCAACTTCTCGAAGTTGTGTGTGACCGGGGGCGAAGTCGTATCAGTCCATTCGATGCCGGTGGCACCCCACGGATTGCTGCCCGCTGGCTTGCCTGCGAAGATCGAGTGAATCAGGTACGTGAACGGGAACAGGTAGCCGAGCGCGAGCACGGTCGACCCGGCCGACGACAGCACGTTGAGTACCTGCCATTCGGGCGGGTACTGGTGGTAGCGGCGCGGCATGCCCATGTAGCCGAGCACGAATTGCGGGACGAACGTCATGAAGAAGCCGACGCACATCAGGATGGCGGCGATGCGGCTCCAGAAGTCGGAGTACATCTTGCCGGTCATCTTGGGCCAGTAGAAGTGCAGACCCGCGAAGTAGGCGAGCACCATGCCGCCGACCATCGTGAAGTGGAAGTGGGCGATCACGAAGTAGGTGTCGTGCAGGTGGCGGTCAGTCCCCATCGTCGACAGGAACAGGCCGGTGACGCCGCCCACGGTGAACAGCGCAATGAAACCGAGTGCGTACAGCATGGGGGCCTGGAACGTGATCGACCCTTTGTAAAGGGTGGCCGACCAGTTGAATACCTTGATCGCCGAGGGAACCGCAACGAACATACTGAGCAGCGAGAAGACCAGGGCCGAGTAGTAACCCTGACCGGCAACGAACATATGGTGGCCCCACACCAGGAAGCCGACGACGGCAATGCCGACCGACGACCAGGCGACGGCCTTATAGCCGAAGATGTTCTTGCGCGAGAAGCAGGTGATGACTTCGCTGATGATGCCCATCCCCGGCAGAATCATGATGTAGACGGCCGGGTGGGAGTAGAACCAGAACATATGCTGGAACAGCAGCGGATCGCCGCCCAGCTTCGGATCGAAGATGCCGATCCCGGCAAGCCGTTCCACCGCGAGCAAGCTGACCGTAACGGCCAGCACGGGCGTTGCCAGCAGCATGATCAGGCTGGTGGCATACATGGCCCAGACGAACAGCGGCATGCGGAACCACGTCATCCCCGGGCAACGCATCCGGTGTACGGTGACGACGATGTTGAGCCCGGTGAGAATCGACGAGAACCCGGCAATGAAGATGGCGACCGCGACCGGTGCCACGTTCGTCGAACTGCGGGTACTGTAGGGCGGATACAGCGTCCAGCCGGTGTCAACGCCACCGATGAGCAGGGCGTAGCAGGCGAAGAACGCCCCGGCCATGTAGACGTACCAGCTCAACAGGTTGAGTTTCGGAAACGCCATGTCCTTCGCCCCGATCATGATCGGGATGAAGAAGTTGCCGAACACGCCGGGGATGACCGGGACCAGGAACAGGAACACCATCACGATGCCGTGCGCGGTGAATACCTTGTTGTACTGGTCGGCCGTCAGCATCCCGCTGGGCGAGATCAGGTTGTAGCGGATCAACCCGGCCGCCGCCATGCCGATGAGGAAGAACGCCGTCACCGACACCAGGTACATGATGCCGATGCGTTTGTGGTCGACAGTCAGCAGCCAGGACTTCCAGCTGTAGCCATCGGTCAGATAGTTGGTCTTCGCGGCCGGGCCGGACGGCGCGTGATGGTTCGCGGTGTGCAGCGCGCTGATGGTGCTCATTACTTCTTCTCTCCCAGCTCGGTCTTGGCGCCGATCGGCGGCGGGAACTGCTCGGTGCGGACCGGAGTCTGGCCCGGGCCCAGGGTCTTGATGAACGCGATCAGGCGGATCAGCGTTTCTTCCTCCGACAGACCCAGCGTCGGGTCGGACAGTTGGCCTTCGAAGGTCGGCATGATCGCTTCCCAGCCTTCATGAACCTTCCGTTTCGGGTGCAGGATCGACTCGCGGATGTAGCCTTCGTTCACGATCGCCGTCTTGCCGTCCTTGAGCGGTACCGTCGTGCCCCAGATCCCTTCGAGAATCGGTGCCCGACCCTTCGCATTGTGGCACGACGAACATTGCAGTTTCATGAACAACTGCCGGCCTTCCCATGCCAATGAGCCGTCCGTGGGGCCTTCCTTCACAGGCCGTTTGCCTTCCAGCCATGCGTCGTAATCGGCCTTCTCCATGACGTGAATTTTGCCGATCATCTGCGAATGGCCCGTGCCGCACAACTGGTCGCAGAACAGATGGTACGAGCCCGCGCGGTTCGGGTTGTACCAGGTGGTCACGTATCTCGCGGGCAAGACGTCGATCTTGTCGCGGAACGCGGGCACGCCGTACGAGTGGATCACATCCTCGGAAATCAGCGTCAGCTTCACCGGTTGATTGATGAGCAGGTGCAGTTCGTTGATCTCGCGCACGCCGTTCGGGTGTTGTGCTTTCCACATCCACTGCTTGCCGACGACAAAGATCTCCGGCGCGTCGGCCGGAGCGGCAAAACCCTGATCGAAGACGACCACGCCCCAAGCGAACATCACCAGGAACAGCACCAGCGGCGTGGCCGACCAGAAAATTTCCAGCTGATGCGAACCGAGGATGCGCGGCGTCTTGTCGTTCATCGTCTTGCGGCGATAGGCGGTGCAAAACCCGATCAGCAGAAGAAAAACAAGCAGCGTTCCCGCACCGGTCACGGCGGAGATGAAGTAGAACAGGTAATCGACCTGAGCGGCCTGTTCGGACGCCCGCTCCGGCAGAATCGGGATGTTCGCGACCAGCATGATTCAACCTCTCCCTGTTTCGACAGGCCACGCCGCGAGCGGCGCCGGGGGGTGGCGCCAGACTCGGATCAACCAGATCGCCAGGACGACAACCAGTGTTCCGAACACGATTCGAAGGATCTTCATCACCGAAGGTGTATACTCGCCCGTGTCCGGGTTGCGGTCGTAGCAGAGCATCTTCAACAATGGCCCCGGTTCGCTCTTCTTGCCGATCTTCCCCGCACCGGCGTCTTCGAGCGCCTTCGGCAGGTCGGCATAATCCAGCCCGATCAGGTATTTCGACAGCACCCCGTGCGGCGTCAGCACCATGATGCCGCTGGCATGCTGGTACTGCCACGGTTTCTTCGTCTTGTCGATCTCGTAACGGAAGCCCACCACTTTGCACAACTCGTCGATCTGTTCCTGCTTCCCGGTCAGGAAGTGCCAGGCTTTGTCCGCGTTCGGACGGCCGTAGTCGTTGATGTACGCCAGCTTCTTGGATGCCGCCGCCCCCGGGATGTCCTTCGGGTCGATGCTTACCACCACCACGTTGAACTGTTCGCCGATGTCGGTCGGCAGCTTCTTCATCTCATCGTTGAGGCTGTTGAGGACCTGGCTGCACATCTGCGGGCAGCGGAAGTAGCCGATCACCAGCACGGTCGGCTTGCCGGCCACGCAACTGCTCAACAGGATCGGCTTGTCCTGCTCATCGCGGAACTCGAGGTCGAGCGGCACCTGCTCACCGAGACGCTGATCGAGGCCGATCGCATCGGTATTAAGCGGCGTCTCCGCCACGGCCGGGGCCTTGCCGTAGTTCATCACGCGCTGCGCGTGCAGCGGCGCGGTGACAGCCAGCCCGAACACGATAATGGCCAGGATGCGAGTCAATGCACTGCCCCCTTCTTCGGCTCAGCCTTCGGGGCATCCCCTTTGGCCGGGATCTTCACGGTTTCACGGTCCAGGGGCACAGCCTTGGAGACGGGGTCGTACTTCAGCGTCTTCTTATAGATCGCTTCGGCTTCCTTGTCCTTGCCGTCGGCCCCGGCGACCAGCAGCTTCATCACGTCCGCGATCGGCACACGAACTGTCGAGTCCTTCTTTTCCTTCCACGCGTAGTCCTGCAGGCCAAGATCCTTGCTGTGGGAGGAATCGGGCCGCATTGCCTCGGGATAGTACTGCGGCGAGTTGCCTTCTTTCGTCGGCGGGCTCGATTGCAGGTACGGCACGTTCTCGGTCGTCATCTGCGTCAGACCTTCGAGACGCGGGGCTTTGACGGTGGCGGCCGGGTCGGTCGAACTCATCGTCCCCAGCCGCTTGTTGAGCATCGGCTGGTCGACCGGCTTGCGGAACCGCTCGGCGGCCAGCGGGTTGCCCGGTCGCGGTTCGTCCGTGATGCGCGTGTTGCTGATGATCCAGGACACGACGCCGAATGTAATCGCGAAGGTGATCACGATAGCGATCGGCACGTAAAGGATCGTGCGGGCGTCGACCACGTCCGGCTCATGCCCGAGCTTCAGCGACTCGGGGTTGACGTCCTTGTTGGGGGGTAGGTCAGTGTGCATGGTGTGCCCCCGGCAGTTGGCTCAGGTATTGGGTCGGCAACAGCGGATACTTCTTCAATTGGCCCAGGAAGACGAAGCCCCAGATGCCGCCGATGCCGACGACCGCCGCAACGTCCATCAGCAGGAACAGCGGCAATCCTTCGCTGGCACGGTCCGTGGCGGGCTCGAGCCACCAGATCACGTCGAGTGCGCAGATGCAGAACAGGAAGATCGCCATCGCACGCAGCTTGCCGCGGTGCAGCTTGACATCGCGGAACAGCAGCAGCACGAACGGCATGGCGAAGTGGAAAATCAGCATGATGTAGGCCACGTACTCCCACCCGCCGCGCGTGCGCTTCAGGTAGTACGGAATTTCTTCCGGCAGGTTGGCAATCCAGATCAGCATGTACTGCGAGAAGTTCATGTAACACCAGACCAGGCACAGCGCGAGCATGAAGCTGCCCATGTCGATCTGGAACTTCGGCCGCAGGATCTCCTTCAGCGGCGAGATCGTCGCCAGCGTCAGAAACACGGCCACACCGAAGGTGAAGCAAGTCAGCAACTGATTGATGCTGTAAATCAGCGCGAACATCGTTGACGAGAAGTTCAGCTCGATCGACATCACAAAATCAGTGGCCGCGAACATGTTGAACAGCGCGAAGATGAAGATCACCGGCCCTGAGAAGTTCTCCATGTAACGCCGGGCATAGATATCGCCCGTCGCTTCGACCTTGTTGCTCCACTTGTTGATGAAGAAGATCGTCACGCCCCAGATGGCGAAGTAAAGCACCGCCCGCAGCGCGAAGAATTTCGGGTTCAACCAGTTGTCGAACTTGGCCTGCCAGTCGACTTCCTGGGACTGCGACTCGGTCAGCGCCTCCACCGGTCGGGACCAGGGGTAGGGCGATGCCGACTCACTGAACGTGCTGACGGCGATCGGGATGAACAGCACGGCCATGAGCGGCAGAGTGCGCGTGGCCGCCTCGAACATCCGCCGCAGCAGCACGCCCCAACTGGAGCCCGTGATGTAGTGGATCCCCAGGAAGCCCATGCAGCCGATCGGCAGGCTGAGCCAGAAGACCCAGCCGACGAGATACGACGTAAAGAACTGCCGGGTGCCGCCCGGCGATGCGGACGCAATCACCACGCCCAGCACGGCGAAGACGCCGATGCCGATGATGCCCGCCAGGAGCGTCAGCTTCTGCAGCTTCTGCCACTCGGGGTTGTCGGTACCGTTGCCGTGCCCGTTCCCGTTGACAGGGGCCGCGCCGTTGGATGCGACTTCGCTACTCACGGATGTTTACTCCCGGCTTTGTCCTTCGCGGCCTCGTCGAGCGCCTTGCGGGCGGCTTCCTGCTCTTTGGGCGGCAGGTCTTTCAGGTTCATCGACTGACTCAGTTGCAGGGCCCGGACATAGGCGATGATCCGCCAGCGGTCTTCCGGCGTGATCTGCGGTTCCGCGTGCGACGGCATGCCGCCATACCCGCGGGTGATGACTTCAAAGATGTAGCCGACCGGTACCTCGTCCATCGGCACTTCCAGCCGATAGCGGTTGAAGCCGCGCGAGTAGCCGATCGGCAGCTTGTATTCCGGGCTGGTCGGCAGGATACCGTCGGCCTTCTGCTTCTCCGCGAACTTGCGATCGGGATGAAACGATGTCGGCTTCAGGAAGCCGCGTTCGACGATCTTCCCCTTGCCGTCGCCCAGCGGGCTGTGGCAGGGGGTGCAGTAGATCGTGAACCGTTCCTGCCCGCGGATCAGGTCGGCCTCGGTCATCTTGAACGGAAAGGCGTCGACGTAGTTCTTCACGTCGTCGGGTGCGCCGGCGGGAATTGCCGCTTCGTTCACGCGAGGTTCAAACTTCTGGCCTTCCGGTGTCAGCCCGGTCATGATCGGGCTGAACGGCGGCCGCTTGCCGACATAGACCGTCCCTTCGACCCACGGCCGTGAAGCACGACCATCGTCGAAGAAACTGTCACCTTCCAGCGGCCGGAACGACGGCTGCTTGGCCATCTTCTGCTGGCAGCCCGCCAGCACAAGAAGAGACAAGGTGACAAGGAGAACAGGCGACAAGGAGAACACTTTGCCGCACCATGACTCGCTGGTACGCGTTCTCATTTCTCCCCTTCGCTTTGCTTCCCAATTCCGCTTGATGAAATGAATCATTGCGGCACCTCCACCACGTCGATGGGCTGGCATCCGGCGAGCAGGTCGCGGGTGGCGGCCATGTCGAACCGGGGGTCGACCGCCTCGATGCACAGGAAGAAGCGGTCATCACTGGCCCGCTCGAATCCGGGCACATTGAACAGCGGGTGATACAGCATCGGCAGACCGCACACGGCAATCAGGCCGAACACGCCCGACAGTGCCGCGGTGAGCACCATCATTTCAAACGCGATCGGGATGAACGACGGCCAACTCATGAACGGCCGACCGCCCACGTTCAGCGGGTAGGCGTACGCCCCGAGGTAGTACTGCATGATGAAGCCGGCCGTCGCTCCGATGAGGGCACCGATGAACATCACCGGTGCCATTTCGGATGTGCGAAAGCCCATCGCATCGGCTGCTTCGCCCACCGGATAGGGGGAAAAGCAGTCCATGCGCGTATAGCCGGCCGCGTGGGCCTTCTCGGCGGCATGGACCATCTGGTCCGCCGTCTCGAACTGGGCGACCAGCCCGTAGACCGCGGGTTCAGCGGGACTGTGTCCGCTCATGGTGCGTTCTCCAGGATCGAGTGACCGTCCGCCCCGCCTTCGTGCTTCGGCAGCAGTTCACGCATTTCCGTCATCGAGATCATCGGCAGGAACCGCAGGAACAGGCAGAACAGCACCGTGAACAGGCCCAGCGAGCCGATCATGGTTGCCCAGTCCCAGATCGTCGGAGCGTAGTTGCCCCACATGGCCGGGATATACTCCCGCGTCAGCGTGATGACGATGACGTAGCGTTCGAACCACATGCCGACCAACACGACGAGCGAAATGAGCATCAGCCACAGATCGCTATGCCGGATTTTGCGGCTCCAGAGCAGTTGCGGCACCACGAAGTTGCAGAAGATCAGGATCCAATACGACCAGCCGTACGGCCCGAACATGCGCTGCCAGGTCGTCTGCCGTTCATACAGGCTGTGGCTGTACCAGGCGAACCAGATTTCACACAGGTAGCCGAAGCAGACGAGCATGCCGGTACCGAACATGACCTGGGCGGAATAGTCCAGATGCTTGCGGGTAATGTAGTTGGCCACGCTGGGGTAGTACTTCCGCAGCGGGATTGCCAGCACGATCACCATCGCGAAGCCCGAGAAGATGGCCCCCGCGACGAAGAACGGCGGGAAGATTGTCGCATGCCACAGCGGCACGATGGCAACGGCGAAGTCGAACGACACGACCGTATGCACGGAGAAGACCAGCGGCGTGCCGAGGCCCGCCAGCATCAGGTAGACCTTTTCATGCCGCCGCCAGTGGATGGCCGAGCCACGCCAGCCGAGCGACAGAACACCGTAGATGATCTTCTGCAGCTTCAGCTTGGCCCGGTCACGCAGGAAGGCGAAGTCGGGCAGCAGGCCGATGTACCAGAACACCAGCGAGACGGTGAAGTAAGTGGTCACCGCGAACACGTCCCACACCAGCGGACTGCGGAACTGCGGCCAGACGCCCATGTTGTTCGGGAACGGGTACAGCCAGTAGAAGAACCAGGGCCGGCCCATGTGGATCAACGGGAACATGCCCGCGCACATGACCGCGAAGATCGTCATCGTTTCCGAGAAACGGTTGATCGACGTTCGCCACTTCTGATGCAGCAGGAGCAGAATCGCCGAGATCAGCGTACCGGCGTGGCCGATGCCGATCCACCAGACGAAGTTGATGATCGCGAAGCCCCACGCCACCGGCACGTTCAGGCCCCAGATGCCGACGCCCATGTAGAACAGGTAAGCAATGGAGTACAGCAGCACGGTCATCAGCACGAAGCCGATCGCGAAGAAGAACCACCATTGCGGCGGCTGCTTCTTCTGATCGAGAACGTAGCCGCCGATCGACGAACCGACTTCCGTCAGGCTTTGCTGGCCTTCGAGAAGCGGGTCTTCGATCGTCAAGCTGGCAGGGGCATGGGTGCCTGTCATCTCGTCATGCTCCCTTCGAAGGCATATCGGGGTTCGGGTTGCGGACCGTCGCCAGGTAGGTCGTCCGCGGCATGGTGTTGAGTTCCGCCAGCAGGGCGTAGTTGGTCGGCTCGGTCTTCCAGCGGTTGACTTCGCTGCCGATCACTTTGTGCTCGGCACCCGTGGCCGGGTTGATCACGGTCCGTTCCGTCACGGTGTCGGACAGGTCACCGAAGACGATCGCCTGGGACGGGCAGGCCGCCTGGCAGGCGGTGATGATCTCGCCGTCGGCGATCAGCGGCCGGCCGCTGGGGTCTTTCTTGCGTGTCGACCATTCGCGCTCGGCGACGATCTCGGCCGAGCGGATGCGCTGGACGCAGTAAGTGCACTTCTCCATGACGCCGCGGGTGCGGACCGTCACTTCCGGGTTGCGGCCCAGCTTCAGGCTTTGCGTGATGTAGTCGGAGTAAGTCAGGAAGTTGAACCGCCGAACCTTGTACGGGCAGTTGTTCGAGCAGTACCGGGTTCCGACGCAACGGTTGTAGACCATGTCGTTCAGGCCATCCGTGCTGTGCACCGTCGCGCCCACGGGGCAGACGATTTCGCAGGGGGCCTTCTCGCACTGCTGGCACGGGACCGGCTGGAAGTAGGTCGCGATCGCCTCGGCATCATCGGGGGCACCCGACTGGTAGCGATCAACGCGGATCCAGTGCATTTCCCGGCCGCGGGTGACTTCGAACTTGCCGATGACCGGGATGTTGTTCTCCGCCTGACAGGCGATCATGCAGACGTTGCAGCCGGTGCAGGCCGACAAGTCGATCGCCATCGCCCAGCGCCGGCCTTCGTTATTCATGGCCGGGTACATGGTCAACGGCACCACCCGCGGATCATGCGCGTGATGGTGTTCCTCGTCGTGATCATGATCATGCTTGTGATCGTGATCGTCCTTCTTCGGCTGAATCGCGTTGTTGTGCGGCCCGGGGACGTTGGCCTTGATCAGTTCGTACTCGCCGGCGGCAACGGGCGGCTCCATCGCCTTGAGGAACGCGGCCTTGGCTTTTTTCCGCGTCTCTTTGGCCTTCTCGTCGCCCTCGGCCACCTTGATCTTCATCTCGGCCATCGTGCGGGCATTCGTGATGCGAACCGGCTTGCGGCCTTCCATCGAATGATGCGCCTGCGTGCAGGCCACGTTCAGCGTTTCGTCGAGTTTCTTGATCTCAAGGCCGCCGGCGCTGTAGAAGGCGTCCGACGTGCGAAGCTCGTAGGCGTTGTAGCCCGTCCCGTTGCCGACGCGGCCGGACTTCGTCCGGCCATAGCCGGTGTACAGGGTGATCGAGTCGTCGACGTGTCCCGGCACCGGCCAGGCGGCGACTTTCAACTTCCGGCCCTTGAACGTCAACTCGACGTATTCAATCTCCATCCGGCCGCGTTCGCCGGCGGTCCAGCGAGGCCAGGCGTGAATGCCCAGCCGCTCGGCCATCTTGGGGCTCATCAGGGCCGCGTTTTCCCAGCAGATCTTGGAGACCGGCTTCGGCAGTTCCTGCAGCCAGCCCAAGTTGGCGAAGCGGCCATCGTAGATCGTCGGGTCGGCCCGGAAGCAGATCTCGGTACCGGTGCTGGTGACTGCCGGCCCGGCCGACTTCGCCCATTCGCCGGCCACGGCGTTGCGATCGACCTTCTTCGCGGCGGTGTTCGGCACAACGCCCTTCTCGACTGCTTCAAACCAGAACAGCTCGAAATCGCTGGCACCGGCCTTTGCCGCCCAGTATTCCTTCAGCACTCCCAGAGCCGACTGAACGTCCTGCCCCGGCGCGGCCGACAGATTGGTAAACAGTTCCAGGGCTGAGTGGCCGTCGTACAGCGGGGCAATGCCCGGCTGCTGAATGGTGACCGTGCCGTCGTAGGCCCTGGCATCACCCCAGGTTTCGAGCGTATGGGCCGCGTTGATGTGCCAATGGCAGCGGGCAGCGGTTTCGTCCTGATACAGTCCCAGGTGAACCCGTTGGCCAACTTTGTCGAGCGCTTCGGCGAACTTCAATTCCACAGGGGCATCGAAGACCGGGTTACTTTCGATGATGAACAGCAGGTCGACCTTGCCCTCGCCCATCTCGTTGACGAGCCCGGCCAGATCCTTCAACTGTTCGGAAGGCTTCGCTTCGATCGGTTCGATCAGCGACACCGTCTGGCCGAGGTTGCCCAAATGGGCATTGATCGCGTGAACGAGGGCGTGTACCGCGGCTGGCTGATGATCGCCCGCCACGACGATGCTCTTGCCCTTGCGGGATTCCAGGTCTTTCGCAAGGCCATCCAGCCACTTGGTCGCGTACTCCGACAGGGCCGACGCCGCGGGTGTCCCGGCCACGTCCAGCTTCTTCGCCAGTGCCCGGGTGAAGTTCTCAATGTCGATTGCCTTGAGCGGCAACCGATGATCGGCCACGGCCCCGGTGCTGGTCAGCATCGGCTCGACGGAGTACAGCCGGCTCATCTCGGTGGCCGATACGCCATCCGACTTGGCCTCGCGGATCTTGCGACGGCTGGCAAAATCGCGTGAGTAACGAACCGCGCCCGGGCCTGCAGTCTGGAAGTCGGAATCAAGAGCGACGACAATGTCGGCCTTCGTGAAGTCATAGATCGGCGTCAGGTCGGTCCCGAACGCGAGCCGTGCCCCGGCTGATACGTCGTCCCGCGAGATCGGTTCGTACTGGATCCACTTCGCACCATAGCGGGTGCTGAACTTGCCGATCTGTTCTGCCAGCGTCGGCGATGTGACCGTGCCGCTCAGGATGCGGATGTTGGCGGGCTTCCCGGCCTTCAGCTTTTCGAGATCGCCCTTGAATGTCGATGTGGCGATATCCCAGCTGCTGGGGGCACCCACGTGCAACAGGGCCTGTGATCGATCGGGGTCGTACAGTTCGAGAATGGCTGCCTGCGAGAAGACGTCGGTCGAACCGAGGCTGCCCGGGTGCAGCGGGTTGCCTTCAATCTTCGTCGGTCGGCCTTCATGGCTGGTCACGCGGACGCCCGCGGCCACACCATTGAGCGTAATGGCCGAAGAAAACTGATTGGGAACGCCGAGGACCATCCCCTGAGGTTGAGTGGTGTACGGGAGGATCTTCTGCGGGGACATCGGCCGGGGGGAGCAACCATTGACGCCGGCCAACGCCAGCGACGCGCCCATGATCGACAGGAAATGCCGGCGCGAGACCGGGTCGGTCCACACCTCGACGTCGTCGGGAAATTCCTGCGTCAGCATCTGCCGGAATTCAGGCGTGTCGGCCCATTCTTCGGGCGAACGCCAGAGTTCCAGATTAACGGCGGTGGTCGTGTTGTCAGCCATGTCTCACCTCTTCACCGAACCGCGAATTTCTAACGATGACACATCGAGCAACTGGTCAGCGTCATCGCGTTGCGCACGCCGTGGTTGGACTTCAGCAGTTTGGCAAGTTCGCCCGGGTCGGTGGGGTATTCTTCGCCGGTCTTCGGGTTAGTCGACTTCTGGCCCGCCGTGAACTGCATGTTGGTCACTTCATGCGGCGGCCGCAGACGCAGGTCCGGTTCCCGGTGGCACTTGATGCACCATTCCATCAGCAGCGTCTTGGTCTGGAACACCAGGGCCATCTGATCGACCTGCCCATGGCATTCAACACAGCCGACGCCCTTGGAGACGTGGATACTATGATTGAAGTAAGTGTACTGCGGGAGGTTGTGCACTTTGGTCCAGACGATCGGCTTATCGAGCCGCCAGCTTTCGCGTACCGGTTCGAGCATTTCGGAACCGGTCCAGATCTGCTGGTGGCAATTCATGCAGATTTTGGTTGGCGGGATCGTTGCGTACGACGAGTTCTCGACCGAGGTATGGCAGTAACGGCAGTCGATGCCCAGCTGGCTGACGTGGTGCAGGTGGCTGAACGGCACGGGCTGTTCGATCACCTCGTTCACGCCGGTAATGTAGCCCGAACGGTAGAACGCGGCGAGGCCGATACCGGTGCCGGCAAACAGCAGCGGCAGGCCGATCAGGAGGATCTTGCCGACCGAGTTCAAGCTGCGGGGGAAGATCTGCGCCACGGCGTCCTCCAACAAACGGACAACGAACAAAACTCCAGCGAAACATCCGCGTATCAACGATCCCAGATGGCGAAGTGCAGCAGCTGCGTCAGCGTCAGGACGATGCCGACAACCATGCCGCACAGCGTGGTGCCGATCAGCGCGAAGTTCTCGCCGTAGATGCCGCGTACCCCGCGAGCAAGGCAGATCAGGCCGATCACCAATCCAACGCTGGAAAGAATCAACGAGAAGGGATACCACCAGAACACAGCAAGGCTGAAGAACCCGAGGCTAACCGACGCGATCGACGCGCCGCGGAGCACAGGAATCTGTCCACCATTTGAGGTCATTCGAGTGCCGCCTCCTTCGGACGACGAACGAGCGCCGCGGGGAGCGGGTGTTCCCCGTTGCCGCTGACGTCATGAGCGGGTTCAGCATTGCCTGCCGAGTCAGCTGCCTGCGACACAAGTTTCACAACGTCCCTTGAAGGGATGCAAGGCCGATCAGGCCCCGCAGTTCGTGAAACTAATCACAAGCGGAAGTATTTGTATGTGACGTGCACCCCGTTGCCAGTCCAATTTCATCAAATTTTCGCCCTGAAAGAGACCGTGACTAGACCTGATTTCATTTGCCCGCCATTTTGCCCGCACTTGGGAGGAACATATCAATGATCGTTGATTTGTTTGCATCACCCCGATCCGGCGGATACATTCTCCCGACCTGCCCGTATCCGCCGGAGAACATCTCGTGCCAGCAACCTTTCCCCGTCCCGCTGACTGGGTGGAGCGCCTCGAACGTCTGTACACGCCCGTCGTGGCCGACGTGCTGGACAAGCTTGGCTACCGCCATCAGGTGATGCGGGCCGACATCCGCCCGCTTTATCCCACGGCGAAAGCCGCTGGTTTCGCGCTGACGGTGCGAACCGTGCCGGCGCGCGACACCGTCCCCGCCGCGCCGTATGCCGGGGAACTGGCGGCCGTCGATGCGTTGCAGCGCGATGACGTGATGGTAGTTTCGACCTGTGACTGGGCGTTCTGGGGTGAACTGCTTTCGACGGCGGCGAAGTTTCGCGGCACGCGCGGCATCGTCATCGATGGCTACACGCGTGACACGCAGGCGATCATCGACATGAACTTCCCCGCCTTCATCCGCGGCATCCACCCGGCCGACAGCCTGGGTCGGATGGACGTGGCCGGGCACAACGTGCCGATCGAATGCGGCGGCATCGTCGTCGAGCCTGGCGACCTGGTGCTGGCCGACCACGACGGCGTCGTCGTTATCCCGGCCGCGGTGGCGGAGAAGGCGCTGCAATTGGCTGAGGAAAAGGTCGCCGGCGAGAACGTCGTCCGCAAGGCGCTGGCGGAAGGCATGACCACGACGGAGGCGTTCAAGAAGTTCGGGATTTTGTGACCGGTTGAGCGTGTATCCCAACGGGACAGGGGTACCAAGACCGTGTTCGGGCCGGTTTTTGATCCCGGCAGGGATCACAGCTATTAGCCCCGGGTCGCCGCTTCAGCGCACCCGGGGTTATGTCTCCGTGAGCAGTGGCGAGTTTCCAGTCGGCGATTCATCTTTGAAGCCATGTCCCAACGGGATGTACAACTACTCCTGCGTCACCGGGCGCAGCATCCGGCATGAGTATTTCCCCAGCCGGCTCAGCAGGAAGTAGTTGAATGTCCCGGTGCCGGCCTTCGCCCCCACCTTGCCGACGACCTTTGCCAGCAGCAGTTCGGACGCGGGGAAGTGCGGGGCCACTAGATTCTGAATCTGGTCGGAAGTCATCGACTCCATGTCCTGCATCTGGCCGGCAAGATACGAGTTGAAGAAGACGCGAGTCAGAATCACCGCGGTGCCAAGCCGACCCGCACGCAGGTTGTAAATCTGGCAAAGGTCGGCCAGCATCGTGAAGCTCATGTACAGCGTCATCAGTGTGTCGGTGAGCGCGTTGGGCGATAGAGCGGTGCCCAAGCCTGTCCGTCGGGCCCAGTAGCCGATGCGCTGTTTGGCCGCTTCGTCGAGTTTCGACTGAAAGCAATCGCGGAATTCGGCGAACCATGCGTCATCGCTCGGCCAGCGGTCGACATCCAGCAACCGTTCGCGCACGGCGACCAGATGGGCCAGCGTGTCTTCATCCATGCCCAGCGAGATGAGCCGTTTCTGCTCCCGGCCGCCCGCCAGCGGGTACTCGCGAATGTAGGTGACCAGCAGTGTCTTCGCTTCCTTCAGCTTCGCGTTGACCAGCCAACGCAGCTTGGTGCGTTTCTCAAGTTCTTCCAGTCCCTTGATGCGCAACTGCCGATTGCGGCGCAGGCGCAAGTACAGGTACGCCAACCGCAGCATGGCGTACAGCGCCGCAACAGCCAGCAGACCAAGCGCCACATAGCCGCCGTAGAGCATCCAACCCTGCAGCGTACCGATCAGGGCCAGCGCCTGGGCGGCCTGGTTGAAGACGAACAGCCCCAGCACCGAGCCCATGCCGATCATCAGCGACAGCATCAGCGGGTGCGACAGATAGCCGGGCAACCCCATGACCGAGGGATCGCTGTTGATCAGTTCTTCCGCTTCGCGCAGTTCGCGCCGCAGCAGAAGTTCTTCTTCGGCCGCCAGCGCGCGCAGGTCTGCTTCACTCAGCGGCTGCAACCCGCGCGGCACCTGCGGCGGCCGATCCTCGCCCGTGTCACCGGGGCGCATTTCGTACTCGCGCTCGCCGGGCCACGGGGCCGGTTCGGGCATCGACGGCGATGACCGTGGAGCCGCGTCCATCCGCGGGATCTGCGGCGGAACCGGGGGTGCTTCGACTTCATCAACGTCAGTACGCGACATACGGAGCCCTCTTCTTCAGATGATTATTCGCTGAAGAGGGGGAATCTTGAAGGGGAAAAGTTCGAAGTTCATTCGTTGGGGGTTTCAAACCACGGCTGCCGTGGTGCATCCGCGTCAACCCAAAGCCAGCACACCCACGGTAGCGTCCTGCTCAAATGCGACGATATCGACGAAGCGTTTCCGAAGGAGAGATTCGACTTGAAAAGTGCTGCAATTGCCGAGCAACAGCCAGATAACCTTTGGCGGCCAGCCGCGAAGTACGCTCATCTGGCTGTAGTCCTCGTCTTTGCTCACAACGAAAAAGCCGTTCTGAAGTGAATGATTCCAAATCACATCGTCGGCAGCGCTGCCCAAGCCCGACGAATCAACATGCACTGAGCCGGGGAACAAATCTGCGAGCCGGATCGGCAACCGGGGAGACAGGTTTTGATCGAAGAGCAATTTCACGCTACTGCCACCAGCATGCCTCGCTCGCGCTCAGCGGCATAGGCCAGACAGGCGCGAATATCCTCGTTCGTCAGGTAGGGAAAGTCATCAAGGATCTCCTGCACGCTCATGCCCGCGGCAAGATAGGACAGCACATCGTAAACCGTGATCCGCATTCCGCGCACGCAAGGCCGACCACCCCGCTTGCCCGGTTCTACGGTAATCAATGACCGCCAAGATGAGTCCATGCTTCCGACTCCGATGCAATAGTCTGGCCGCACACTGCCCGGACAGTCCGTGTTTACGAGCTTGCTTACCCGATGCCCAAGGCTCTCAGTTGATTATTCGCTGAAGAGGGGGAATCTTGAAGGGGAAAAGTCGGGAGTTTGCTGCGATCGATCGCCACCGGCCCGCCGATCAGGAACGTTTCGCTCCCCAAGGCAGGTTGACGTGCAACGCATTCCCCAGCAGCGCCGTCAACCACCGCCGCCCCGACCGTCCCCGGTCGGTTCCTGGCCGGTAGCGTGCAGAGCCTCGGATCGTTCGCCGTGCGAAACACTCGAAACCGCTGACGGCGGCAGGCTCAAGGCACCGGGACGGGGGCGTAGCCGTCCGTCTGGCGGTTGATGACGACCGTCAGGGCGGCGAAGGCAACCGTGATGTCTTTCTCGACCTCCGACTCCTTGATGTCTTTGTTGGCCAATGATTGGCCACACACGAACACCTCGACGCCGGCCTTCTGGAGGTCGCGGATGACGGACAGGCTAGGGTTCTTGTCAGTCCCGAACTTCGCTTTGTACGCG
>Ga0105048_10004908_pt1 | contig 21719 bp, 17 predicted proteins | sample MAT05_FD_78382 | JGI IMG/M metagenome (GOLD analysis project Ga0105048, IMG submission 78382) | Freshwater microbial communities from Lake Fryxell liftoff mats and glacier meltwater in Antarctica - MAT-05 | ecosystem: Environmental > Aquatic > Freshwater > Ice > Liftoff microbial mat | place...
CAGGTAGCAGTAGGCACCTGGTTAGAAAAAAGCACTTTGACAGCTTCCCCACTCCGTGTTTATAATCAGGTATACTACTAACCTTTGCTCTGTTTGAAAACGCGCGGCGGATTGTCCAGACAACCGCATTGCTGCGCGTTTTCAATACAACCGCGGTTTAGTAAACGAGTGACCTGCGTAAGTAGTGGCTCTCCCACCGGTTGCTCTGTGATTTACGCGGCAGTTGTACGATTTTGATTGTTTCAGAAGAACCAAGGAGTAAACCAGTTATGTCAAACGCATTTTCGCGTCGTAGTTTCCTGCAAGCCGCGGGCGTTGGCCTGAGCTTGCCATTTTTGTCACAACTGTTGACCGCCTGCCAAGCGGTCGGCCCGGCGGGCAGCAGCGAAGTCATCACGGAAATTATCTGGTCGCGCGGTGACGATCTGCGCACGCAAGATCCCCAGTTGATCGGCGGGCGGATGGAAGGCGAAATCAATCGCTGTATCTATGACCAATTGTTCGACACGGCCCCCGACGGCTCGCAAATTCCGTGGCTGGGTACCGAGTTTAGCAGCAATGAGGGTGGTACCGTCTGGACGGTCAAGATGCACGAAGGCGCCACCTTCCACGATGGCTCGCCGGTGACATCGGCAGATGTCAAATTCACCTACGAGCGTCTGCTGGCCAACCCCGAATTTCAACATTCAACCTCGTTCATCGATCTGCTCGCCAGTGTCGATGCGCCCGACGCTACTACAGTAGTTTTCAACTGCTCGAAGCCTGCGCCATTGTTCAATTTGTTAATGGGCGAACATATCCTTTCCAAGAAATCTGCCGACGAAAATGGCGAGAATTTCTGGGAAAAGGCGATTGGCAGCGGCCCCTTCCGCCATTTGGAATATGTCAAGGGCGAATATTGGCTGGGTGAAGTATACGAAGGCTACTGGAAAGCCGATCTGCCCAAGGTCAAGCGCTTGCGCTACCGCCCGATTAGCGAAGAAGCGACGCGCGTGGCCGCGTTGCGCTCGGGCGAAGTGGATATTATCGCCAATGTGAGCGGTGAACTGGCCGAGGAATTGGCCCAAGACGAAAACATTCAGATCTTCCGCACCCCTTCGCTGGATCATCTCTACTTGCTGACCCAAAACAACCGCCCACCCTTTGACAACCCCGATGCGCGCATGGCCGTCAACTATGCCATCGACCGCGAAGCGCTGGTCAAGAACATTGTCAAGGCTGGCCAAGTGGTCGGTGGTCATATTCCCCAAGGCACAGTTGGCTACGATGCCAGCCTGACTGCGATTCCCTACGATCCAGATGAGGCCCGCCGCCTCTTAGAAAAGGCTGGCATCGCACCCGGCACCAAGATCGAGGTCAAGGCCCATCCCTTCTGGTTTGCCAAGGGCAAGGAAGTGATGGAATATGTGGCAGGTGCGTTGCAAGAGATTGGCTTTGAAGTGGATCTGCAATTTTTGGAACCAGGGGCCTACACCGAAGCGCGCAAATCGGGCAGCTATGACTTGGCTCTGCAACAGGGTGGCAAGGCCAACAATCCCTGCAATCAATACAAGACCTTCTATATTAACGACACCTTTGGTTCGGGCTTTGGGCCACAACATCCCGAATTCCAGGCACTGATCGATCAAGCCTGTATCGAAGTCGATTCGGCCAAGGCTGATGAACTTTACAAGCAGATTCAGAAGCAAATCTACGACGAATCGGTGGAGATCCAACTCTATCGCCAGGAAAATATCTGGGCCGTGCGCAAGCGCGTCACGGGTTTCCAACCCTTCTCGCCCGACGCGACCCGTCCGTGGGAAGGCTTGGGCGTTAGTGGCTAGTACAGAGCGGCCTAAGTAAGACAGTAGTTCAGTAGGACAGTGAGTCAGTGACTGTCTAGGCGCTTGCAAAGAAATAAGTATCCAGCGCTTGCCAAACAAAATCATGCGTAGGGGCGGCTGCAAGCCGCCCCGCGTTTGGCTCGCTGCGAACGGGCGACTGCAAGCCGCCCCTACTGGATACTTTATTCTTTGCAATGGCCCTACTGTCCTACTGTCTCACTGGACTACCATTGGTCTATTTACGCCGGCGTGTACTAGCAGACTGTAGCCGAAATTATGCGGGATGCAACCGTAGTAAAGACTCTAGTCTTTGTGCGATTGGGGAAAGACTCTAGTCTTTACTACTGATCAAAACTTGCGTTACAGTGTAATAAGGTGAAGTTTCGCGATCTGCGGTTCCCGATTAAATGAGCGAGCGGACTGCGGGGCACTAGTTATCGTGCCCCGCAGTCTGTTTGCTGTAACGTCTGCTGATGTTTGTTGACTGCTGTTTGTCCGTTAAATCAAGTTCAGGATTTTGTTTTATGGGTGCTTATATTCGTCGTCGATTGATGCAATCGGTGATTGTGATCTTCGGCGTGTCGATCTTGGTTTTCTTTCTGCTGCGCTTGGCTCCGGGCGATCCAGTGACGTTGCTCCTAGTCGAGAGCGCCACATCGGAACAGATCGAGATGGCGCGCGAAAAGTGGGGGCTGAACAAGCCGATTATCGTGCAATATGGAATTTTCCTGGGACGCGCCTTGCAGGGCGATTTAGGCGACTCGCTCTTTTTCCAGGAGCCGGCCATCGAAGTGTTGCTGGAGCGTATGCCGGCGACGTTGCAGCTATCCGGCGCAGCATTGCTCTTTTCGCTGCTGGTTGCCATCCCGGTGGGGATGATGTCGGCGCTGCGGCGTGATACTTTCTGGGACTATCTGGGCACAGGGCTGGCAATGCTGGGACAAGCGCTGCCCCCCTATTGGTTGGGTATCATGTTGATCCTGGTCTTTTCGGTGGCGCTGGGGTGGTTTCCCACCTCTGGCCGAGGCACGGTGTGGCATTTGGTGTTGCCCGCGATTACGTTGGGCTCGGTGCTGATGGCGCTGATCACGCGCTTGGTGCGTTCGGGCATGTTGGATGTGTTGGGTGAAGATTATGTGCGCACGGCGCGCGCCAAGGGCTTGCGCGAGCGCACGGTGATTATCCGCCACGCGCTACGCAATATCTTGATTCCGCTGGTCACCGTAATCGGGCTCCAGTTGGGGGCGCTCTTTGGCGGCGCAGTGATCACCGAAAGCATCTTTGCCTGGCCGGGTGTGGGCCGCTTGGCGCTACAGTCGATCAATGCGCGCGACTACCCGATGGTGCAGGCATCGGTGTTGGTGATCTCGGTGGTATATGTTTTTCTCAACCTGGCTGTAGATTTGATCTATGTCTATTTAGATCCCCGTATTCGCTATAGATAGAAATGCGAACTGATTGATATGAGTACACAAATTGCAATGGCTGCCCCCCCTTCTTCACCTGTTTTACTCGAACAAAAACGGCCAGCGACAGTCTGGACGCGCTTCTGGCGCAGTCGGCGCGCCGTGGCCGGCAGCGCATTTTTATTGATAATCTGTCTGGTTTCGCTTCTGTCCCCGCTCATTGCCCCATACCCAGCCAGTCAACAAAATCTGAACAGGGTGCAATTGGAACCATTTTCGACTTCTACAGACAATACCTTTCACCTGCTCGGCACCGATGCCCTCGGTCGCGATCTTTTTTCGCGCATGTTGTTTGGTGGGCGCATTTCCTTGCTCGTTGGGGTTACCGTGGTGGCGGTGGCCGGGCTGATTGGCGTGCCGTTGGGCTTGATCAGTGGCTACTTTGGCGGCACGATTGATACGCTCATTATGCGCCTAGTCGATATCCAACTGGCCGTCCCTTTTATTTTGTTGGCCATTGCGATTATGGCGATTCTCGGCACTGGGCTGGGCAATGTGATCTTTGTGTTGGGCATCAGCAGTTGGGTCGGCTATGCGCGCATTGTGCGCGGCTCTGTGCTCAGCTTGCGTGAACAAGCGTTTATCGAGGCTGCCCACTGTATTGGCATTTCCAGCAGCCGCTTAATTTTCCGCCATTTGTTGCCCAACGTGTGGACGCCTGTGCTGGTGTTGGCGACCCAAGGGGTGGGTGGCGCGATCCTGGCCGAATCTTCGCTGACCTTTCTGGGATTGGGCATTTCGCCCTTGATTCCCACGTGGGGGGCCATGGTGGCCGATGGCCGCAACTACTTGACAACGGCCTGGTGGATCTCCACGTTTCCGGGACTTTTGTTGACGTCAACCGTGTTGGCTATCTATTTTCTGGGCGATGGTCTGCGCGATGTGCTGGATCCGCGCTTGCGACTGTAAGATGATGGAGGACAATCGTAGAGACGCAAAATCTTGCGTCTCTCTACAGTAGGATAATTTCAGGATAATCAGGAGAAAATCAATGGCTGACCAAGCACTTCATGTTTATGTAGGTACCTATACCCGTAGCTTGCCCCATGTGCAGGCCAAAAGTGAAGGCATCTACTTGCTCAAGCTCGACCCAACGAGTGGGGAACTGTCGCATGTGAGCATGACGACCGGCGTAGATAATCCTTCGTATGTGACATTGCATCCAAGCGGCAACTATTTGTATGCGGTCAACGAGGTTGGCGATTTTGGCGGCAAAGACAGCGGCGCAGTGAGTGCCTTTGCTGTGGACGCTGCGACTGGTGCCTTGACTTTCCTCAACCAGGAGCCAACCGATGGCGCGGCACCCTGTCACCTAAGTGTGGACAGCACTGGTCGCTATGTGCTCACCGCCAACTATACGGGGGGCAGTGTCGCTGTTCACCCGATTGGCAGCGATGGCCGCCTGGGCAAAATGAGCGATTTTGTCCAACATACTGGCTCAAGTGTCAATCCGCAGCGCCAACAAGAACCACACGCCCATTCCTTTACCATTTCTGCCGATAATCGCTTTGCCTATGCGGCGGACCTGGGTTTGGACAAGGTGTTGATTTATGCACTCAATGCCGACCAAGGCAAAATTACTCCTGCTGCCCAAACCGCAGTGAGTATCCACACCGGTGCTGGGCCGCGTCACTTTGATTTTCATCCTACTGGCCAATACGCCTATGTGATCAACGAACTCGACTCGACTATGACCGCCTTGGCCTATGACGCGGCTACTGGCGGGTTGACCGATTTGCAGTCGATCTCGACCTTGCCCACCATGTTTGATGGCCGCAGCCATTGCGCCGACGTGCACGTGCATCCGTCGGGTAAATTTGTCTATGGGTCTAATCGCGGCCACGATAGCATTGCGATCTTTACCATCGATCAGAGCACGGGGTTGCTCTCCGTCGTGGGTCACGAATCTACCCAAGGCCAAGTACCGCGTGGTTTTGCTATCGATCCTACGGGTACCTTCCTGCTGGCGGCCAACCAGAATTCGGACAATGTGGTCGTCTTCCGCATTGACCAGGAGATCGGCAGCCTAACCCCCACCGGGCATAGCCTGGATGTGCCGACGCCTGTATGTGTTAAGTTTAGACTGTAATCCCTGTTTTTAGGTAAGCTACCCCTGGATGGCACGCCCCATCCGGGGGTCTTTTTTTGCCTTTCGGCAACTTGGTATGCAGGCTCACCGCTTCTCTCGGCCCCCGCTTTTAGTATTGCAGAAGTGAATCGTTCAGGCATGTTCAGCACGGCTGAATGTAGCCCCAAACTTCGGATACAAAGACGTTGCTCGTGCTTGTCCAATCGATGAATGGTCGGTTGAATGGATGGCTATGACAGATGTGCAAGTTGGACAGATCCAGGATGCCCTACGGCCAGCCGTTGTCAGCTTAGAACCGGATCTCTTGGTTGCCACCCGTTTCCACGATGTCGTGGTTGCCCAGGGCGGTCACTCGATCATTGTCGCGACGCCAGAAGCCTTTGTCGATGCCGTTGATCGCTATTTCCCGGCAGTCACTTTGTTGGATCTCGGCACGCCCGGCGATTGGCGACTGGCGATTACCCGCTGCAAACTACGCCCCCAGTCGCGCCAGATTCCAATTTATGCCTTTGGCAACCATGGTGATGGGGAAGCGCTCCAGCACGCGCGCCAGGCCGGTGCCGATCATGCGTGGGCGCGCAGCAAGCTGATGGCAGAGTTAGTCACCGTCGTGGCCCAACATATCCATCCACCCATTGTGTATCTAGAGGGCTGGGACGATACGTTGAGTGAATTGGCGCGGCGCGGGTTGCAGGAATTTAACCACGGCGAATACTTTGAGCAACATGAACATTTCGAAGCCGCATGGCTGGCTGAGCCACGTCCGATTCGTGCCATGTATCAGGGGATTTTGCAAATTGGCGTGGCTTTTCTGCTCATTCAGCGCGACAATTGGATGGGCGCGATCAAAATGTTTCGGCGCGGTTTGCCGCGTTTGCGCACCTTGCCACCAGTTTGCCAGGGCATGAACGTAGTGGCGCTACGGCTGGCTGCCGAAGCTGTCCATGCCGAAGTGATTGCCTTGGGACCAGCGCGCCTTGCCGAGTTTGATCAGCGGCGCTTTCCCAAGATTGAGTTTGCGCAAAGCCAGGGCTAGACACTACCTCACCACGTGGCTTCTAACAGACGGATCAAGTCGTCTGGCGTAGTGGTGGCACGAATGCGGATGCGTTGCAGTTCAAAGGGTTTCTCACTTCGCTGCGTAACACCTTGGATTGTGGTGACAGCCGCCCAGTAGTTGGCGCTGCGAAACATTGCAATGGCTTTACTGTCGAATTCGCCAGCCGGATAGGAGAGCAAGCGTGGCCGAACGCCGATGCGATCCTGAATCGTTTCATAACTGCGCAGCGCTTGGTACTCTAGATCGGCTTGACTGCGTCCGCGCAGCGTCGTGTGATCAACACCGTGCACTTCAATGGACATACCGCCGGCTGCCATTTCACGCACCATATCCCAAGTTAGATATTCAGGGCGTTCGCGGTCAATGAAGTCAGTCACGATAAAAAAGGTCGCGGTCAGCCCACGTTCGCGTAAGAGGGGAAAAGCGTTTTCATAGTTATCGCGATAGCCGTCATCAAAGGTGAGCACAACCGGTTTTTCTGGCAGGCTGGCCCCCGCTAGTAAATGGGCGACCAGATCATACAGGCTAATGATTGAATAGCCTTCGGCTTGCATCCGGTCGAGTTGGGCTGCAAAAAGCTGCGGCGCAACGGAAAGATCCCGCCGGTAGATATCTGCGTTGGCCGGCGGTGTACCCAAATAGTGATACATCAAAATCGGGATGCTCACCGTACGGCTGATGCCATCCGACTGTATATCGGTTAGCGTCGAGGCTAACCGCACACCTGAGTCTAGCACGGTAGTTGGATTGGTAAGCACTGCTGTGTTCGACAAAGGTCCCGTCACCAAAGGTAGATAGACAAAAGCCGTAGGCGACAATGCTTGCTGACCAGTGACAACAACAGTTTGCGTCAAAATGGCAAGCAAAGAGAGTGTCGGCGATGGCGTCGCCAAGGGTGATGTTGGATAGACAGAAGGCGTAGTGGTCGGCGTCGCTGGGGGGGGGCGCGTCGCTACCGGTGGTGCAGCCTGGGTGCTACTAACGGGTAGCGCGGGCAAAGTGGCCGTTGGAATGGCATTGGAGCCGATCACGACAATCGGGTCTGGCGTTGGGTTGACGACGTTTTGCTCGCTGGCATCGGTACCACAACCCGAAGCAATAAAAATCGCAATTGCAAGAAGGGTTACATAGATAAAGGATGACTTAACGGTCGAGTTTAGGACTTTTGTCCAGGAAATTTTGATTTGCGTAATGTCTATCGCCTGTTTTTTGATAGGATTTGTCACAGTTTTGTTCAATAATGTATTATAATGCTTAAGCATTTGACAAATTTGATTGTGCAATCTATACTTTGGCAGCATACGATCGCTAGCGCAGATAAATATTGTGCTATAAAACCACGATAGTCTACACTGCTTGCGCCACATGCTTGGCCGCAAATGATCGATTCATCGTAGAGGTGTATCAGCGCAGAGTCGCACAATGATAAAGGAATTTTTGGCAAAATTGTATGCGACTTTGATGACTTCTCTCTACTATATTTTACTCTATTTGAAAACGCAAGGTTGGTTGCCCCACCCATCGGGCACAATTTGTGTTTTCAATACAACTGCAGGCAAGTTACACTTTCTCCCGACAAAACCAATTCGTTAAGTAAGCCGCTGCACCCAATTTTGGCAGCAGTAAGGAACATGTTTCGTAGATGGCATAGCGCGCTATTTTCTCTGTACGCTGCGCGTGTCATGTAGTCTAAGCCAATCTTGATACGACAAATGGGGCGCATTTACGTATCATATAAAATCGATCTCTGCACTGATTGCCAGAGAAACTTGCTATTGAATCGGGGATAACCTATGTATCGAGAAAAAATTCGTGAATATTATGATCATCTCAGCCGCAGCTACCGCAAAGTAGCTGATTACATAATGAGCAATTACTATGAAGTTTCGTTTATGACCGCGGCGCAACTGGCCTATGCCGTTGGGGTGGATACCACGACTGTTGTGCGGTTTTCCCAACGACTTGGCTATAATGGCTATCCAGAACTGCTCAACGATGTGCGCGATCAAGTGAAATCCGAAATTTACGCCGCCTATACGCCCAAAGACCTTTCTCCGACCGATCCCGCGGGCATTTTCAAAGATCGCGCCATTCATGAGCAGCACAATTTGAAACAAATGTTGACGCAAACGCCGCCCGAGCACATTGAACAAATTGCCGAGATGCTGCACAAAGCCAAGCATATTATCCTGGTGGCCGAAGGCTATGCCGAATCCGTGGCCGAAATGACCGCACAACAGTTGCGCCACCGTGGCATTTCTGCCGAGTCTGTCTCGAATGACCCTAGCAAAAAAGCCGCGGCCTTGATGACCTTGCAGCCCGAAACACTAGTGATCGGCATCAGCGCCACCGCCTATGGTGTCAATGTGGCGCGCGCATTGGAGCTGGCCCGGCTCAAGGGCTGTGCCACGCTGGGCATTATTGGCTCGCTTGGTAGCCCGGTAAACCGGGTTTCGGACAAGGTTATCTTTGCGCCCACCGATGTGGCTGGCCCGCTGCCCAGCATTGTCGCGCTGGTGGCTGCGCTGGCTGGCTTGGTGCAGATCGCGAGCAGAGATAACCGCGCCTCTGTCGATCTTCATTTTACCGAATTCCAACAAGCGTATCAATTCCTTACACGCCCCGAATTGCGCGACTTGGAAGAAAGCGATGAAGAGACCCGCCGCTTAGGAACGAAGAGTAAATAAACCAACAGACATACGAAATCGTCATACCTGCGAAGGCAGGTATCCACGCTTGTCAACCCTAGATTCCCGCCTTCGCGGGCATGACAACTTCCTGGTAGTAAACACTCTGGATTCCTATGCTTGGCTGCTGTACCCAAGCCTGGCCTGTTCATGATTCATCTGGCGCTTGTGTCAAGATGCCCAAGCTCAAAAAGGCCAGGATATAGCTTAGATAATTCTCGTTGAGAAAACGACTGCTATAAAAGAAAACGAATAAAAAGACGCCATAGTGCCAACATGCGACAAAAAGGGTATTATGGCGTCTTTGTCGGACGAGAAACCATAGCAACAGGGGCAGCGCACAGAGAACTTCGAGCTGCCAAAAAGGCCATTGCGCAAAGCGATCGCTCACCCAGCCCAACGCCAAAACAAAATTGCTGGCCCCCCATCCCCAGATCTGATACCCCGTTTCGCCTTGCCCATTACTCCAGCGCCAGACATCATCATAAAAAGCAACCGGATTCCAGATCACATAGGGCAAGACGAGTATCGCAAAGCTGATCAGTGCCCAACGACTGCGCCGCAGGATGAGCGGCACCAGTTTGAACCAACTTTGCCATCCGGTGTCCGCGCCCTGTGTTTGATCGGCAACCAGCAATAGGCCGTAAAAGGGCGCGAAAAACCAGGCAGTCGGCTTACTCGCACATGCCAATCCAAAACAGATCGTCGAAAGGATCAACATGCGCCGTGATGTGTACTGGTGGCGTGCCCAAGTGTGCCAAGCTACCAGACTAAAGAGTAGCCAACAGAGCACAAACGCATCGTTTTGCCCAAAGATCAGATCCAGCGCCAGCAGGGGATTGAGCCCCAATGTGGCGGTTAGTGCCAATTTGGTGCGCATAGAGGTAGCCAGGCGCGGTGCTAGGCAAAGCGCAATGCTCATCAATACCAGATAGACCAGCCGCTGATCATAGAAACCAATGGCCTGGCCCACCCGATAGAAGGGCGCACTAAAGAGAAAGGTCCAAGGTAAATAGGGGTAGTGATAGAGCGCCGTACGAAAATCGGGATGGCCCCAGGTCGCCATGGGTGTTTGCGTATAGTCTTCTACATAGGGATTTTTCCCCTGCCAAAAAAAGTCAATCGTCGCTTCCGTCTGGATAACCCCACCATCGTGCGAATAGCTGCCCCGGGGTCCCTGCGCGTCGAGCAGTATGAGCTTGATCGTGGGCAAATAGACTGCCGTGCCAATCATACCGGCCAAGAGGATGCCTTTGATCACGCCTTGTCTACGCCCATGCAGGGCCAGATCGACAATCAAATAGAGACCGAGAAGCGCCAGCGTCAGGGCAAAGAGCAGCAGACCCAGTGGTTCGGCTGGGCGCGGACCGATCTGCCCCATGGCTGCGACGCCCGCCGCAGGTAGCAATTGCCCCAGCAAGGGATGGCGCGCCACATCTGCAAAGCGATTGCCTAGCCCAGATTCGGCAAACCCGGTGATCATCAGCAAGCATAGAACCAGGATCGCTAGTAAAAGTGCGTCCCACCCTGGAATTGTGGTGGACGTTTGGCGTGTGTCGCTAGTGGGGGTGGGCGCTGTCCCATCGTTCATTGAGCCTGACCTCGGTAGGTATAGACGATTGAATCATTGACTGGAATATAGAGATATTGGCCGCTAACTGCTGGTTCCCCAACAATGAGCTGACCATTGCGGATCGTAATGTTGCCGATGATTTGCCCACTAAAATTGATCGATTGAATCAGCCCGGTTGTCGTTACAATGAGAATTTGGTCATTGTCAATGAGCGGACCTCCTAAGGCTCTCCCGTTGATGCCAATTTCCCACAGCGATGCGTTGCCCGCCTGGCGTGGGATAGCTCGAATAAAGCTTTCGCCCGTCACGTAAACCGCAGTTTCATCGACCGCAATCCCTGTGATTTCACGGCCAACGATTGTCGTCCAAATGTTTTGTCCCGTATTGGCGTTAATCGCATGTAGCCGCGAGCCGCTTTCCGGTCGATTGTCCGCCACATAAAGCTCGGCCAGCGCGTTTGGTCCATTGAGCATAAAGACGGCGGGTGCCGTTAGGTTGCGTATATCATCACGCGTCCAGATCACAGAGAAGTCATTGACATCTAATGCCCGCAACATGGGGTCGCCCATATAAAGCAGTTGATTGCCAAAAGTTAGCATTGGCGCAATGAGCCCACTGGACACGTACGGGTTGTGGATCGGATCGCCGGTGAAACGGTTCAAGGTAATAATATAATCTTGGGTTGGGCTGACACTGGTAATCACATAGAGCCGATCACCGGCCACATACATATCGCTTTTGGGCACCCCGGTGATCGCCCGTTGCCACAGTTGCTGCGCCTGTGAGCCTGCATCTTGCACCGCGAAGACGCGCGATTGATCATCTGTAAAGTAGAGGGAGCTATCTTGAACGGCTGGCGAAAAATTGACGAACGCGCCTACCTCGAACTGCCACAGATAGTTGCCATCGAGCAAGCCCAAGGCATAGATGCGCTTATCGGCGCTGGCGACAATCACTTTATCATTCGCGACCACAATGGGGGAGATCATTGGTTGTTCGGCGCGAAAAGGATTGGGCCACGCATCCATCAGGGGCCAGGTGGGCAATTGTGGCACGCGCCCGCTATTGCTGCGATCGCGCCGGGCGAGTGGATAGCTATTCGCCGGGATCGCTGTCGGGGTCAGGATCGGGAGCGTGGCCGGCGGTGGGGCTTGCACGCGCAACCAGCGCACATCATTCGCGTTGGCCCCGGCGGGCGCGCCTGCTGGCAAGGGGTTGTCTCTGGGCGTAACATAGATTTGGCGTACCCAAGCAAGGGGGTTGCAACAGAGATAGACCCACTCGCCTGTCTCGTCGCGCCCGCTCAAGGTCAGTATACTGTCCCCGGCCACTGTGTTGCTGGTCGCATTCAAATTATTCGGCCCCGTGCGTAGCACAATACTCGGTGTCGCGGCCACAGCCTGGAGTGATTCTACAAAAAACGGCGTGGGCGTAGGAATATCGGCGGGCAACTGGGTCACCGGTGTTTCGGTTGGCAAGCTGATTGGCGTTTCGGTCGGTGTCTCGGTCGGTGTCTCGATGGGCAATTCAGAAACGACGAGGGGTGTACTCGTCGGTGAGGCCAACATCGACGAATTGTTGACGACTACGGGCAACGAGATGTTGGTGTTGCCCTCGCTAGAGGTGGGTGGATTGCCCGTACCATTGTCTGTCGCGGCCTCGGCGGTAGTATCTGGGACCACCTCGCCATCATTGACAATGGGTAAATTGACGGCGACGGCTGTCGCGAAGGAAGGGGTGGGCGCAACCAGCGGTGACAAACCAAGCTGCGCGGCCAAGGTGCTATAGGCGACCTGGGTGGCTAGATCTTCGGCAATCATGGTAGAACGAAAGTCAACAGTTGGAGAAAGTTGCCGGCCCGCGGTGGCGGTGGCGGTTGGAGTGGGCGGGAAAAGCAACTGATCCCCGCCAAACCAGATCAAGCCAATCAGCGCCGACAGCGCCATCATGAGCCCGAGCAACACAATTTGTAGCACAAGCGCAGTGCGATTTCCTGCTCGATTTCCTGGGTGTTGTGGCGTATCCATCTTGATCCAAAATTACTTCTGGTAGAGCCAGAAAAATGGCTCCAAACCGATCAATCTTTTTGCGGCACGCTTCGTTGTCTGCGCATGGTTAAGCGTTTTTGGGCACCTAAACGGGATCGCAAGGGGCGTTGCCGTGCCTGCATTATAAACCACCCTAGAGCCAAATTCACACTTTGCGGCGGGCTAGGCGGTTATCTGCGCAGCACGCGTTGGCAATGCCAAGCCCGGGATGAAGACTGGCATGAAGACTGAGATGAGGAATAACCACTTTGTGGATCTTGCTGCAAATGTTATACTAGCAGCAAGATCCACAAAGTGGTTACACATGCATGAATCAGCTGGATCAATCAGCATGGACTGTAAGGAGTCGCTATGAAGCTTGATGCGCGCCAGGAACAATTGTTGCGTCGCACGTTTATTGATTATCAACAAACTTCCGCCTTTTTGGAAAATCCCCTGGTGATTAAGCGGGCCGATGGGCTCTATTATTGGGATGTGGATGACAAACGCTATTTTGATGGCATTGGGGGAATTTTTGTTGCTTCCCTGGGCCATCGTCATCCGCGCATTATGGCCGCCATGCACCAGCAGATGGACCAATTGAGCTTTGCCCCACCCCTACACGGCATTTCTGACGTGGCGCTGGACTTTGTCGAAAAGTTGGGCAATGTCTCGCCAGGGACGCTGAACTATGTCAAAGCATACAGTGGCGGCTCGGAATCGGTAGAATCGGCACTAAAGTTTACCCGTCAATATTGGAAACAAGCCGGTCATCCCAATAAGTATAAATTTGTCAGTCGCTACCTGGGCTATCACGGCGGCACCTTTGGGGCTATGGCGGCCAGCGGCACTGGCAAGCGCAAAAGCCCCTTTGAACCACAGATGGCCGGCTTTGTCAAGGTCTTTCCGCCCACCTACTATCGCGATCGCTTTGCCACTTGGGATGAATGCAATCGCTTCTGTGCACGCATGTTTGAAGATGTGATCATCAACGAAGATCCCGAAACCGTGGCTGGCGTAATTCTGGAGCCGATTGGCAACACCGGCGGTATCATCACGCCGACGAATGAATATTTTGAGATCATCCGCGAGATCTGTGATCGGCACAATGTGATTTTGATCTTCGACGAGATCATCACCGGCTTTGGACGCACGGGCAACATGTTTGCCGCCCAGACCTTTGGGGTCACGCCCGATATTATTTGTGGTGGCAAAGGTCTGGCCAGCGGTGCCCTGCCTATGGGTGCCATGATCGCGCGCGAAGATATGGGCGATGTCTTCTTTGGGCCGGTCTCCGCCGAGGTCAACTTTGCCCATGGCCACACCTATGCGGCCAATCCACTGGCCTGCGCCGTAGGTTGTGCGGTGCTCGATGAAATTGTCGAGCAGAAACTGGATCAGCGCGCTCATGTGCTGGGCGAATACCTGGCGGGTAAGCTAGAGCGCCTCAAACAATATGGCATCATCCGCGAAGTGCGTGGCAAAGGTTTGTTGCGCGGGGTAGAGATGGTCAAAGACGCGCACACACTGGAACCCTTCCCCGAGCTTGGTCATGCGCTCAAGAAGACGGCGCTCAAAAATGGGTTGATTATGCGGGTTGATCCCACCTGGTTTGCGGTCGCCCCAGCCTTGATCGCCACCGAAGACCAGATCGACGAGATGTGCGATCTGATCGAGCGCAGCTTGCTCGATGCCCTGGAAATGGTGGGCGCATAAATCGCGCTCGCGTAAGGAACGCTGTATGAACAGGCGACTTGTAAGCACACTCATCCTCCTTACCCTGGTGTTGCCGTTGTGGGTCGCGCCGGGTTGGGCGCAGGATGAGACGTTGGCCGACATTGGTCCGGCCCAACCGCATACAAGCGCGGCCTGCGATCGCACACTCGCACCTGGCGCGAAGATTCAAGATGCGATCGACGCCGTACGTGACAAGCAAACGCCCTACGTGCTCTGTTTACAACCAGGCTACTATATTGGCGGTATGAATGGCGACACGACCTTTGTGCCGCACCGTGATTTTGGCGATAACGTCGTTGCGACGACTGCCACCGACGATTGGTGGAATCAGAGGGATGATGGTCCCTATTATGGCAACATTGTCATCAAAAACCGTCGTAATTTCACGCTGCGTGGACTCGGCAAAGGGGACAAGCGCGCGGTGATTTTGGGCCTGCCCAACGATGAACGCTATCCACCAGAAAGTGCACCGCCTGCCGAGCAGCATCCAAACGACAAAGGCATTCTGATCAAAGTGGTGAATGGCGACAATATTACGCTGGAAAACCTGACGATTGATGGCTTTTATTATCCAGATTTTCCCGCACAGACGCGTAAAGTTTCTGTACTCAATCGCTTGATCTGGCTACAGAATACAGCCAATTCGCGTATCGTGGGCAACCTTATCAAGAATGCCGGTAGCGAGTGTATCCGCATTCGCTCGGCGTCGCATGACAACGAGATTGCCTATAACACGATCCAGGGGTGTGGCTACTATCAATTCAAGATTCAGCCGCTGCAACGGCTGTGGAAAAATGGTGAAGGCATCTACATTGGCACCGATCCCTACCAGATCCGTGCCAACCAGATCAACAAACAGGCCTATTGGGGCACGACCTGGGATGCCGTAACCGATGGCACGCACAACAACCTGATTCACCACAATGATATCTTTCCTGGCGCACAGACGGATCTGACGCCACTGCCCATCAACGCATTGCGCACTGGGGTCAAGCCTAGCGACGGTTATGGCAATGAGTGTGTGGATGTGAAAGAGGACAAAGATGAGATTGGGCGCTTGGTACGCCTGCCGGGCGTTGCGCAACCGCAACTGATTAACAATGTCATCCGCGATAATCGTTGCCAGGGACAATTCGACGAAGACAGTGGCGCGCTGGATGCGCGCGGATCGAATAATCTGTTCGAGCACAATCATGTAACTGGCACTGTGCGTGGGGCGGCATTGCGTTTGGGGGGCGGTGAACCGAAACCTGTCCTGGTCGAGCCGCTACTTTCTGATCCTGTCAAAGCCTGTACGGGCGCAATCGTCGAGACACGCAAGTGGCAGGCCCGCAACAATCGCATCCGCAAGAATCTTTTTGCTAGTTACTACAACGACTTTGCCGACTTTAATGGCCGCGGCGGCTATCTGGGATCGGACTGTGACGATGATGTGGTGTGTGATGTGGCTGGACAGGCGATTGCGGTTGAAAGCAATTGTAGCGCCCAGAAAATTTTGTACGTTGTAAAAACGTTTGATGTGGAAGAGTACGCCAGTGAAGATCAAGCACCTGGTGCGGGTGTCTGTGGCAACGCCGTTACGCCAGACAATGCCCTGGATTGGGGCCGCCGGCTTTATAAAGGTAAAATGCAGCCAGTGCTTTTTTCGCGTATTCCCGATGCGGCGAAAAATTTGCCCACCTGCCCGCGCGATGCTAATAATCCAGCCGACCTCGATCCGCCGGGCATTCGAGGTGATTGTGTCGGTGCATTCTGTCAGCAGCCAGATCCTACGGGTTTCAAAAACCCGTAGGATCTACGACTGTACATTTCGTTTTTATACGTTATCCATGTTCGATAGGAGAAACTGAACAATGTTAACACAAGCACAGATCGACTTTTACAACGAGAATGGCTATCTGGGCGTCGAGAATGTCTTTTCGCCCGAAGAAGTTGCCGAATTGCAACGCGTCACCGACGAGTTTGTCGATAAGTCGCGCCAGGTGACCGAACACACGGCTGTCTTTGATCTGGAACCCGGTCATTCTGCCGAGACACCGCGCCTGCGCCGTCTCAAAGACCCGATCAAGCACCATGAAGCGTATGATCGGGCCTTGCGTCACCCCAAGGTATTGGCGATTGTCAGCCAGTTGATCGGCCCAGGCATTCGGACGAATGGCAACAAGCTGAACATGAAGTATTCGCAATTTGGCAGCCCGGTAGAGTGGCACCAAGATTGGTCGTTCTATCCCCACACCAATGATGATCTGCTGGCCGTTGGCGTCTGCATCGACCCCATGACCATTGAAAATGGCGCTTTGTTGGTCGTGCCCGGCTCACACAAGGGACCGGTATTGGATCACCACCACAAAGAGCGTGGCGTATTCGTGGGCGCGGTCACCGATGAAGATTTTGATCCCAGTAATGCGGTGCCAATTGTGCTCGGTGCAGGAGGCATTTCGATCCATCATGTGCGCGCTTTGCACGGCTCTGCGCCCAACACTTCGCCCAATCCGCGCCGCCTAATGCTCTTTCAATATTGTGCCAATGACGCGTGGCCATTGATGGGTTTCCCCGGTTGGGACGCATTTAATGATACGATTGTGCAAGGCGAACCGACCAACGTACCACGCGTGACCAATGTACCGGTACGCATTCCGCTGCCGTCGGGCGAAAAATCGGGCTCGATCTATGAGATCCAGACCATGCTCCCCAAACGCCATTACAGCGTACCTGCCGCCGAAAATGGCAAAGAAAAAGCGCCCGTCATGCCGTAAGGCGGTTTCAAAGAATAAACATTCCCGGAATGCTATCCAAATCAATTTGGGGATTTGGGCGGTGGACTTGACAGCGTGGTCATCTCCTGATAGTATATATGGAAAAATATATACTATCAGGAGGTATTGCCATGGCCACTGCCAAGCTATTTCAAAATGGTCAAAGTCAAGCCGTTCGTTTACCCAAAGAATTTCGTTTTGAGGGTAATGAAGTTTATATCAAGAAAATTGGCAATGCGGTAATCCTCTTGCCTTTGGAAAATCCGTGGCAGATCTGGATTGAGAGTCTATCGCTATTCTCCACTGATTTTATGGAGACGCGCGATCAACCGGAACAGCAGATACGCGAGCCGCTTTTTCCATGAAATATCTGCTTGATACCAATATCTGCATTTACCTCATTCGCCAAAAGTCACCAACAATTGTGCAGCATCTAACCGCGCTTTCGATTGGTGAGGTAGGATTGCCAACGATTGTGGTTGCCGAGTTGCAGTATGGCGTTGAGAAGAGTAACGATCCCCCTAGAAATCGCCAAGCCCTGGAGCAATTTCTGACGCCATTTGTGATTGTGGATTTTGATCAGGCGGCGGCAACGACCTATGGCATGATTCGTGCCGATCTAGCGCGGCGTGGTTTGCTGATTGGTCCCCTCGATATGTTGATCGCGGCCCAAGCAATCAGTCGCAACCTCATCCTGGTCACGAATAACAGACGCGAACTTTCTACACTGGCTCAATTGCAAATAGAGGATTGGGTTTCGTTGTAGTCGTTTGTATCTTCACCTTTTAAACCTAGCTTCGGAGTGATCATGGACGAACAGCAATACCAGCGCGGGGTGGAGCAATTTGCACAGATGGTGGGCGCACATAAGATCGATGCGTTGCGCGAGCGATTTCGCCAGGTTTCCCCCGAATTTGAGCGCGCCGTTATGGGCATTGTGGGCGGCGAAATCTGGACGCGCCCGAATCTTGACTTGCGTACACGCAGTTTGGTAAGCATTGGCATCTTGGCGGCGTTGGGCCGGACCAACGCGCTGGCGCTCAATGTTGAGATGGCGCTGAACAACGGCGCGACCGAAGAAGAGATTGTGGAGACCTATTTCCAGGTGGCAATCTATGCAGGCTTTGCCGCCGCGTGGGATGCATTGGAAAAAACCAACCCAGTCATGGCTGCACACCGGGAAGCCAATCCCCGCGCAACCAACCAGGCTGAAAGCGAAAATCATGAATGAAACCGAAAAGTACCTCTTTGATATTCAAGGTTATTTGATTGTCGAGGATGCCCTGACTGCCGACGAAGTGCGCGCATTGAATCGCCTTGTCGATGCGCAAAATCTACCAGATCCGGGGCTGGAAAGCAGCAAGGGCCGCTTTAATCATTTTTTGGACTGGGGCGAAGCGTTCTGTACGCTGCTCGATCACCCGATCTTGATGCCCTATCTCAAGGCGCTGCTGGGGGATGGTTTTCGGCTCGATCATTATTATGGCATTTATCTGCGCAAGGGCGCGGGGCCGCTCAACTTGCATGGTGGTAGCACGCCGTATGACCCACCCGAGTATTATCATTTTCGCGACGGCAGGATGTACAATGGCCTCGTCGTCGTGGGCTGGAACTTGAGTGATACGGGCCCGGAGCATGGCGGCTTCTGTTGCATTCCGGGCAGCCACAAAGCGAACAATCCCTTGCCCCAGGCCATCCGCCAGCAGCACTATCAAGCGCCGGGCGTGATCACACCCGTTGTGAAAGCCGGGTCACTCGTCATCTTCACCGAAGCCCTGACCCATGGCACCACCCCCTGGTGGGGCGACCACGAGCGGCGCTCCTTGCTCTACAAATATAGCCCCGGTCAACAATCGTGGGGCGCCACCTATGCCCAGCCACCGACCGCCGTCGAACTGACGCTGCGTCAGAAATTACTCTTTGAAAAACCCTATTTCAATGCGCGGCCCTCGCTCTTTGCCGAGCGTGAATGAGGCGTAACCGCGTCAGCCAGAGAGCGCGCGTATACTATAAAGTAAGCTTTGATCAGTAGTAAAGACTTCAGCCTTTGTTCACCTAGGGCAAGACTGAAGTCTTTATTACGCCCGCATAATTTCGCTGACACAGAACGCGTTTGCCAGGATTGCCACGGCACAGATGGCTGATCTGGTGCTGCTCGATTGGCCTAGTTGCCCATTGTTGGCTATCATGCAGCCTAACACACGCTCGCCAGCGTTGATCAACCACGGTTACCCCAACGAACGTGGTCGTTGTTCAACGTAGTGCGACAACCTAACCATCAGGGTATCCAATTGAAAGTCTTTTTATGGGCATGGTGCGCGGCAGTCTAACTGCCGAGAAGTATGATCGTGAGTATAGTAATCGTGAATTAGTCCAGCGCATTTGGCAGTATTTTCGCCCATGGTGGACCCGCATGACCGGTGTCATTGTCATGGTAACCTTGCTGTCGTGTTTTAGCGCTGCTGTACCCGTCTTAATTGCTCGGGGTGTCGAGTTATTAGATGCCCCCAGCCAGGCCAACAACCGAATTGCGATTATCCTCGTGGGTGTCTTGTTGCTGCTGGGCATCTTGACGTGGGTAGCCAATTGGGCACGCCGCTTGTGGACGGCAACACTCTTGGGCGATGTGATCCTGGCCATGCGTAAAGATGCGTTTCGCGCCGTGATGAATCATGACATGAGTTTCTTCGACCAGAATCAATCTGGACGCGTTGTCAGCCGCATCACCAGCGACACCGATGAATTTGGCCGCGTCGCGGTCCTGCTAACAGAGATTGTGACACAGTTGCTGTCGGTAATTGTGCTCATCGTTTATTTGCTCGGCATCAATGTGCGTTTGACGATTCTGTTGACATTGCTGGCCCCGGTGGGCTTCTTGATTGCCTATCAATTCCAGAATATTGCGCGCCGTGTCTCGCGCAAAAGCCAGCGCGCCTTTGCCGATGTCAATGCCTCGATCCAAGAAGCGGTGACCGGCATTAGCGTGGCCAAAAACTTTCGCCGCGAGCAGGGCATCTACGATGAATTTGTGGCCGTGAATAACCAAAGTTATACGATCCACGTGCAGCGCGGCTGGGTGCTTTCGTTGCTCTTCCCCACATTACAATTCTTTAGTGGCATTGGCACCGGACTGTTACTCTACTACGGTGGCGTGAGTGTTGCCGCAGCCGCGATCACAGCGGGGGCGTGGTTTTTGTTTATGAACAGTGTGGGTCAATTCTGGTTTCCTATGACCAATCTGTCGGCGTTCTGGAGCCAATTTCAAAGTGCGTTGAGTGCGACCGAACGCATCTTCGCGTTGATGGACGCCCAGCCCGCGGTGGTGCAGACCGCCCAGGAACCGGTGGCGCGCCTAGCCGGTGATATTCGTTTTGAACATGTCGCCTTTCGCTACAGTGCCAAAGAACAAGTGTTGGATGATTTCAATTTGCACATTCGGGCCGGCGAAAGTGTGGCCTTGGTGGGGCATACCGGCGCGGGCAAGTCGAGCATCGCCAAACTGGTCACCCGTTTCTACGAATTTCAAGCTGGCGAACTGCTGATCGACGGACGCGCCATTCGCCAGTTTGATCTGCACGATTATCGCCAGCAACTGGGCATTGTCAGCCAAACGCCTTTTCTCTTTGCCGGCACCGTCGCCGACAATATCCGTTATGCCACGCCCCATCTCAGCGATGCCGAAGTTGATCGCATTGCCCACCAGATTGGGCGCGGCGATTGGGTGGAAACCTTGCCCCAGGGCTTGCAAACCCATGTCGGCGAACGCGGTCAGCGCCTGAGCATGGGGCAACGTCAACTGGTGGTGCTGTCGCGCATGTTGGCCCAAGACCCGGCGATCTTTATCTTGGATGAAGCCACCGCCAGCATCGATCCCTTTACCGAGGCCCAGATCCAGGAAGCACTGGGTTTGATTCTGCGCAAGCGGACCTCGATTGTGATTGCCCATCGCTTATCAACTGTGAAGGCCGCCGACCGTATTCTGGTGTTGCAACGTGGTCATATTATCGAAGAGGGTAGCCACGATCAGTTGATGGCGCACAGTGGCCACTATGCCGAACTCTACAACACCTACTTTCGCCACCAATCGCTGGAATATATCAACGCCCGTAACAAAAAGCTGGTGCGTAGCCCAATCGAGATTCCTGGTTAATCTGTTCGATCTAACGTTTTCTGAACATTTTGAATCTGGGCAATACAAGTCAGCGTTGGCTCGTTGATCTGCCCCTGGGCGCGTTTTGCAGGGTTGGGCAAAAATCTCTGCTTTGTGATATAGTGCCGTAGATAACCTATCTTTCACGATAAACTGGCAAGGGAAGAACCATGAAGATTACGCGCCTGGAAACCATCTGGATCGATGAGCAGCCGAATACCATGTGGCTACAGATCCACACCGACGATGGCTTGATTGGGTTGGGCGAGACCTATTATGTGCCGCGGGCCGTCAGCGCCATCATCCACGATGTTTTTGCGACCCTGCTGTTGGGGCGCAATCCATTCGATA
>Ga0105048_10004909_pt1 | contig 21714 bp, 25 predicted proteins | sample MAT05_FD_78382 | JGI IMG/M metagenome (GOLD analysis project Ga0105048, IMG submission 78382) | Freshwater microbial communities from Lake Fryxell liftoff mats and glacier meltwater in Antarctica - MAT-05 | ecosystem: Environmental > Aquatic > Freshwater > Ice > Liftoff microbial mat | place...
CAGGGCGGTTGTGCCACCGTCAATAAAGATTTTTTGTCCGGTGATGGCGCGGGCCTTGTCCCCGAGAAGAAAGGCCACGAGATGCCCGACATCCTGCGGCGTGGCCAGGTTCGGAAGGCATTGACGCTCGCGGGAAAAATCGTCCATCCACTTGCGCGCGTCCGGCACGACATTGGCCAGCAAGGCCTCGTTCTGCGGACTTTCCACCAGGCCGGGGTGGACAATGTTGGCCCGCACACGGTGGCGTCCATAGTCCACGGCGATGCCCCGGGTGAGCCCCTCAAGCGCCGCCTTGGTCGCGGCGTAAAGCGCGTATTTTTGCGCACCCAGCATGGCATGGACGGACCCGATGTTCACAATGGCGCCGTGGCTTTCCATCAACGCAGGCAAAGCCGCCCGGATGAAGCGGAAGGACGCCAGAAAATCCACGTTGAAAAGAGCAAAAAATTCCTCGTCCGTCACCTCTCCCGCGAGCTTGGTCAGACCGACCCCGACATTATTGACCAGGCCGTCAATGCGTCCGAACCGTTCGAGGGCGGCTCTGACGGTTCGTTCCGGCGCATCGGGCGCGGTCACATCCAAGGGAACAACGAGAACCTCTGCGGGATGCAAACGTGCCGCCAGCGCCTCGCCGCGCTCCGGCTTGCGATCCGTAATTACAACCGCCCAGCCCTCAGCGCACAGGATTTCCGTGAGGCCATGGCCAATTCCCTCCCCGGCTCCCCCGGTGACGATGGCAATGCGTTTGGTCATTAGTGGTTCATCAGGCAACACGAATTTGTGAAACGCCGCAAGAGCGAGGGGCTGATTCGCGGAGAATTTTTATTGCCAGCATAAACCGTTAGATCATTCTTTTGTGATTATGGGTGGAACGCAAAGTCTCTTTTGGGGGGACATTCACAATCACAACGCAATCGGGTATGGCAAGGGCTCTCTGGAGCGTTCCTACGAAATAGCCCGCGCGTCACGGCTCGATTTCTACGCCTTCACCCCGCACGCCTGGTGGCCGGATTTGCCGGAGGACGATCCGGCCGTGGCGCGACGGCACCGGGACGGCTTCGATTTGGTGCAGCGCGAGTGGGCGGCGGTTCTGGCCAAAGCGAATGCGGAGAACGCGCCCGGCAAGTTTGCGGCCTTTTGCGCCTTTGAGTGGCACTCCAGCCGCCACGGCGATTATCATGTTTTGCTGCCGGGAGGCTCGGGCGGGATTTGCCGGGCGGCGGATGTCGGGGAACTCCAGGCTTACGCGCGGCGCACCGGAGCCCTCATGATTTCCCACCATCTCGGCTATCGGGAAGGCTGGCGCGGGGCGAACTGGGGGAGCTGGCGCGCGGATGTTTCGCCGGTGGCGGACGGATTTTCCGAGCACGGCAACGGGATCGAGGCCGACACCCACCTCGCCATGGTCACGCACTCGATGGGCGGAGTGGAACGCTCGCAAACCCTGCTGGAGCAATGGAAACGCGGGGGCATCGTGGGCCTGACCGGATCGAGCGACAATCATTGGGGCTATCCGGGCAGCTATGGCGAGGGCCTCGCCGGGGTGTGGGCCGGGGGGCTGAATCGGGAGGAAATTTTCGCGGCCTTGCGGGCCCGTCACACCTTTGCGGTTTCCGGCGACCGCATTGAGGCGTGGTTGGAATGCGGCGACGGCATGATGGGAGACATCTTGCCGCCGGAATTGCAGAGAAAGCTTCGCTGGAAAGCGCGCGGCTGGGCGGAGCTGGCCGGCTGTGAGATTTGGAAAAATGGCCTCCCCTGGCGGCGTTGGTTTCCAGCGGCGCAGACGGAGGGCCCGGAATTTTTGCTCCGGGTGGAATTTGGCTGGGACGGCATGAATTCGCAGGAGGTGACGGATTGGCAAATCGCGCTGGAAATCACGGACGGCGAGATCGTCTCCCTCATGCCCGCGTTTTGCGGCGGAGCCGGCAGCGTTGAAAAAATTAATCACATCACCGAGTCCTCACCCTCGCGGCTGGGCCTGTCGGCCTTCACCTCGCGCGCGAATTCACGTCCAACCTCCGCGGTAGCCCTTCGAATTCGCGGTGGTGCGGCCACCAGGTTGCGCCTGGAGGCGGCGGCTGGCCAAGGCGGGTGCAGGCTGGAAGGTTCGCTTGGCAGCCTGCGGACGCGCACGGAGTGGGGGGCCATCTCCGGAATTTTTTCCGCTCCCCGGATTTCCCTCGGATCGGCGGTGCCTGCGGCCATGGCCGAAGGCGATGCGGTCTTCGAAGATCTCGAACCCGGACATGACGATTTCTATTTTTTGAAAGTGCAACAGCGCAACGGGCAGTGCGCCTGGACTTCCCCGCTGTGGTTCACGGAGCGAACGCCATGATGGATTTTCTCGCCTTGCGGAAATTTCTTCACGCCCACCTGCTCGAAGACGTCATGCCGTTTTGGATGAAGCACGCCGTGGACGAAAAAAACGGCGGCCTCTTCACCTGTATTCACGACGACGGCAGAATCGTCAACCGCCACAAATACATCTGGTCCCAAACCCGCGCGCTCTGGACCTTCTCGGCCTTGTCACGGCGCATCGAAGCACGTCCGGAATGGATCGCCGCGGCCGACGGCCTCTTCCGTTTCCTCGCCGCGCACGGCCGCGATGCTGCGGGCAATTGGGTCTTTGTCACCGATGAAAATGGCGCGGTGGTGGAGGGCGAAAAAAGCATCATCACCGATGCCTTCGCCATCATGGGACTGACCGAATATTACCGTCTGACAAAAAATGCGGACGCACTGCGTCTCGCGCTGGAGACTTATGAAGTGGTCACCCGCCGGCTGGCGCTGCCCGGCAGCTACCCCACCGCCCCTTATCCCACGCCCAAGGGCCTGAAACCCCATCGCGAATTCATGCAGTTTTCGCTGGCCTTCCGCGAACTCGGCCAGGTGGCGGGCCGCGCGGACATCGTGGAGAACGGACTCCGGCGCGGGCGCGAAGTGCTGGAACATTTCTGGAAACCGGAACTGCCCGCCTTACTGGAATATGTGGATGAGAAAAATCGCCTGGTGGATTCCCCGGCAGGCCGGACCATGGTGCCCGGTCACGGGATCGAATCCGCGTATTTTCAGATCCTTAACTTCCGGCAGGAAGATCCCGCCGGGCTGCTGCAGAAGGCTTGTGCGGCCATTCGCTGCTGTCTCGAATGCGGATGGGACGAGGATTTTGGCGGGCTGTTTCTCGGTCGCGACATCCACCACCGCAAGCCCGTTTATTGGAAAAACGACACCATGAAGTTGTGGTGGCCGCACGCTGAGGCCCTGCCCGCCTGCCTGCTCGCCTGGGAAATCTGCGGCGCAGACTGGTGCTTGGAGTGGTATCGCAAAATCCACGACTACGCCTTCTCCCGTTTTCCCGTGCCGCTTCACGGCGAGTGGACCCAGCGGCTCGATCGCGAGGGCAATCCCGTCCAGACCCTCGTCGCCTTGCCCGTCAAGGATCCCTTCCATCTGCCCCGCGGGCTCATCGTGGCAATCGAGTCGCTCGACCGCATTCTGTCCCGTCCGCAGAAAATCTTATGAACCAAACCCAATCAGCCATTCCTCCGCTTCAAAAAATCCTTTGCCTGGGCGACTCGATCACCGAGGGCGGAGCCTTTCCCGAGGGCAAACGCTGGACGGCGGTGTTGCAAAGTTTGCTCGAGCAATGGCGTCCCGGCGTTTACGGAGTCTTCAACCGCGGCGCCGGCGGGAACAGCACCTTCGCGGGCCTGATGCGATACCCCAAGGCCGTGGCCCGCTATCTGCCAGGAACCGTCCTCATCGAATTCGGCCTCAACGACGCCAGCGTCGAACCACCCCACCACATCGCGCGATGCAGCCCGGCCCAATTCATGGAAAATCTCACCGAACTCGTCCGCCTCGTTCGCGCGGACGGTGGGTCGCCGGTTCTCCTCACCAATCATCTGATCGCCCCGGAACGCCCCGGCAAGCAACAAGGAAACGGATTGGACTACGTCGTCAATTATCGCCCCTATCAGCCCGCCATCCGCGAAGTGGCACAGCTCACTTCGACCCCGCTCATTGATGTGGAGGCAGCCATGCGCGCACGCGGCCTGGCCTGGCAGGAAATCGTCATCGAGGACGGCATCCATCTGCAGGAAACAGCGAATCCGATTTATGCGGAGATCGTCTTTGAGGGCTTGAAAACCTTGCTCGCCGCGGAGGAAGTGCCGGCCAGGTGACATGCTTGATTCTCGAAAACACCGCGTCCGACTTGCCACCATGATACGGTTTCCCCTGCCCGCCGCACCGCCCCGGCCTTTCGCTGCTGTGTTGCGCAAAGGCCGGCAGGAAATGGCGATCGGTCAGCCGATGGACGCATGTGGTTCGCTGTCGTTTTGGTTCCTGCTGGCGGACCCGCTGTCGTCCGGGCCGGAGCGGGAGAAAATCGATTGGACGCTCCTCGCGCTGGCTGACATCGAAGCGGCTCCGCAATCAAACGGACTCAACCATTTGTGCCGGACCTTGCCGGAATCCGTTCGGGGAGCTTGCGACGGGATGCTCGACGCCAGGCGGCTCGGGACATGGGAAGTCCCCACGAACCGGCGCGTACTTTCACACCAATTCTCCAGGCAAGGGACTCGACCCCGCCGAGGGGGCCATCGAGGGGCCAACGCGGCTCGAACCGGACGGTTCCGTGATGACGGATCATCTTGCGGCCCGGTGTTGGAAGGGGGTAAGTTTGGGCTCCGCCAGATGGTCTGATCTACTGCGGAATATCGCAACCTCACCATTGCAGACATCAAGGCAAATTGAAAACAGGACCAAATAATCTCTCATGAAACCGCCGAATGTCTTGCTTATCTGTGCCGATCACCTGGGCGCGTGTTACACCCGGCCGGACGGTCATCCCTTGGTCATGACCCCGACCATCGGGCAACTTGCGCGGCTGGGCGTCCGCTACCCGCAGGCGTGTTCCGCCGTGCCGGTTTGTGTGGCGGCTCGGCGTGCGCTGATGACAGGTCTCACGGCGCGGAGCCACGGCGACCGGGAGTTTCAGGAAGACCTGGCGATGCCCTCGGTTCCGACCCTGGCCCAATGCTTTCGCGACGCCGGCTATCAAGCGGCGGCCGTGGGCAAGCTGCACGTCGCCCCGGCGCGCAGCCGGATCGGGTTCGACGATGTCCTGCTCAATGAGGAGGGACGGCACACCGGCGGCTTGGCGGCGGATGACTACGAGCAATTCCTGGCCGACCGCGGCCATGCGGGTATGGAATTTTCCCATGGCGGATGCACGAACGACTACAACACCGCCCCGTGGAATCTTCCCGAGGAACTCCACCCGACAAATTGGACGGCGCGCGAAATGTGCCGGACGATCCGGCGGCGCGATCCGGCCCGTCCAGGTTTCTGGTATCTGTCCTTCACCGCCCCGCATCCTCCCCTCATTCCACCGCAGCGCTACCTCGACATGTATCGGGACATCAGCTGCGACGAGCCCGCTGTTGGTGATTGGGCGCGCGAGATCCTCCCATTCAAGCTGCGCGCCTATCACGGCGGAGCCTCAATGCGCGGCGCGGGCCGGCAGGAAATTCTTCTCGCGCGGCGTGCGTTCTACGCCCTGATCACCCACCTCGACCATCAATTGCGCCTCGTTCTCGGCACCCTGCGCGAAGAGGGCCTCTTGGAAAACACGGCGATCGTCTTCACCAGCGACCACGGCGAAATGCTCGGCGACCACGGACTCTGGGGGAAAACATTTCTCTATGAACGTTCGGTGCGCGTGCCCTTGATCGTGGTGCCCCCAGCCTCAAGAACAGACGCGCCCCGCGGCGTGGCGGACGACCGGCTGGCGGAATTGCGCGACATCATGCCAACCCTTCTCGATCTCTGCGGACTGCCGGTGCCGGAAACGGTGGAAGGACATTCGCTTTTTGGCGGGTCCCGGCGTCCTTACCTTTACGCAGAACACGGAGCCGGGGATCTCGCCACCCGCATGATCCGCGACGGGCGCCATAAACTGATTTACTATCCCGAAGGCAACCGCTGGCAGTTTTTCGATCACGCCGCCGATCCCTCGGAACTGCACGACCTTTCCGGTTCCGTCGAACACACGGAAATTATTTCCCGTTTTCGCACCCAGCTCGCTGCCGAACTTTACGGCGGGGACGAGTCCTGGCACGATAAGGGCCAATGGACCGGGCTCCCCACGCACGAAGGGCCGGATCCTTGGAATGCCCGCTTCGGCAACCAGCGCGGCTATCGGTTTCTTTAAGCCCGGCTCAATCCCGATGGAAACAGTTCCTTGCGTTCGTAAACGTACGCGGACGCCGCGTCGGGAGGGGCCGGGTCTAAGGCGGCCAGCAACTCCCGCGTCTCCGAAAAGGTGTGCGGTTCGCTTCCGTCACGCATCCAGGCAATCACCGCTTCCAACGGACAGCGAAAAGCCGTGCAGGTGTCGATCAGAGTCATACTGCGATAATCTTTTTCCCCGTGGGCGTGAAACGTGAAGGCGCCGCCCGCTGCGCCGTCCGTCGCGGTTAGCGTGAGCATCATTCCCAGCATTAAGGGGCGCAGTTTTTCGCTCATAAATCCACCCTTTGGCCTGATTCAGCCGATTGCAGGCAGGCAAGCCCCCAACTCGCCGGATTGCAGGATTTCGCACGCCTTACGCAAGGCCGGGTGCATGCGCCAGACATAAGCGACACCCGACAATGGGTATTTTGTGTTTCATCCCCACACTTGGGAAAAGTATTGCCCCGGCAATCCATCACTGTAAACATCATAATCATGCGATTACAAACTATTAGCGGCATCGAATATAAAGGAATGTATATTGGGGAGTGCGGTTTGCCCGGCGAGACCCGGGCGGACGAAGTTCAGCCCAGCCATTCCGCCGGGATGCAACTGGCCAGGGATCGTTTTCTGATTCTCTACAGCACTCGTGGCTACCGCGGGGTGGATGATGATCTGAGCATCGTTTATCAACTGAGATCGAATCGCTGGGATGGCCCGATCGTGAAAGAGGGCTTTGTCTCGCAAACCCTGAACGATTGGGATCCCTTGAAAGAAGGCGCACGGCATGTGAAACAGCATGGCCATGTGACGGGCTTCGGCGTCCCGAAGGGCGCGCTCATCGGCGGCAAACGGGTTCCCCACGAAAACATCTTCGTCGTGATGTGGCGGCAAGTCGCCCGCGCCCGGCATCCCGAAACGGGCTGGCTGGAGGAAGTCCATGTCCGCCCGGATCTCTGGGAAAAAACCAGTGAAGCCTGCTGGCGGCACTTCCGTTTAAACGACAGCGCGGACGATATCGCATGGCTCACCGAAGCCGTCCCAATGCGCCTGCCCGGACAGGGCGCGGAGTTCCTGAAGGGCCGCCCGGATGTGGCGGGAATGATCAAGGGGTTCGTGCCGGCGGTTCCGATGGATGACTCCTGCGAGGTTTGGATCGATCTGAACTCGGCCTGTCGGGTGGGCGGGGCAAGTCGCGGGGCCTCCAAGGGCCGCGGAGTTTTGCCTGGCATTTATCGCTTCAATCGCCAGACCTCCCGCTACGAATGGACCGAGGCCGGCCCGCTCTCCGATTGGGGATTCTACGAAGCCTCCGTGGCCCGGCACGGCAAACAGTTCGTCTATATGGCCCGCGCCTCTGGAACCAAGCCTCCCCTGCCCGAGGCCGCCGGCCCATACACCAACCACATCCACTACCACCTGACGGAAAATCCGCTGGAGCCGCAGCTCGATTTTCAACCGGCCTTTGATCAACCCAGCAATGGCCCACGCACCTTTTTCACCGGAGCGGACGGCGGGTTCTGGAAACTCGGCGGGAGCGTCTCGCAATCGCCCTACGCCGAGGAGCGGAACCCCATTTACATGATGCGCGTCCTGCCCGAGGAAAACTTCCGCACCGGGGAATGCCACGTGATCCTGGACGGCGAGGCGGAGAACCCCGGCATCCCCCCGCCCGTCTGGCTCGATTTCCCCAAACTGCTTCCGCATACCGGCGGGACCGAGCAGTGGATGCTCTTCCGCGTCCGCGGCATCGGGTTGAAGTACAGCCCGGAGATGTATGAAATTGATCTCCAACTTCGCGGTCGCGGCGAGCGGCGGCCCGGCGTTCCCTTTGTCCGCATGCTCACTGAAGAAGAATTCCGCAATGGCGGAATCTACGCGGCCAAAGTGCATTATCGCGAACCCCAACCCGCGACCTGGGAATTCGGCGATTAATGCTTGCGGAGGGATGAGCTCCCGCGACTCCGTTGCCTAAAGCTCAATGGACAAACATCCCCACCTGCTCGTCGCGCCGGTCCGTGGCCAGCGGCGGAGTGTGTTGACAATGGCACGGGTCACATGACACCGCGAACCACCCCGGTCATTGGGTCCGGGGTGCGACCTTGAAACTTGGAGCACACGATCCATTCGTCCCGGCAATCCTTGAGCAGACCGCCCACGATTTCCTCGGCTTTTCCCTCATTGAAGACAACCAACAGCCTTTCCCTTTCACCGGCAAGCATACGTCGCCGCGCGTCAAAAACGAGCAACCACATTGAAGACACGCCCTGATTGAGCGGCTGACTGGGAGCTCGCGTCAACCGTCAAAAGCCACTTCCTTTTTTGAGAATCCTTGACCCGACGCCGGAGGCCATGCATGGTTCCATGCATGGCCACCAAAACAATTTCTCTTGAAATCGATGCGTACGACATGCTGAGGAAGGCCAAGCGCCGGGATCGTGAATCCTTCTCCTCAGTTGTCCGCCGCGCTTCCTTCAATGCGCCGCCTCACACCGGTGGTGCCGTCCTTGAATGTGTGAGGAATCTGCCGGGTGATGCGGTAGCGTCAGAAGCCACGATCAAATATTGGGAGGAAAGCCGGCGGGAGGATCGTGTTGCCCCGCGTGTCTCGCCATCCGCTTGGGAGCGTTCCAATGCATCTTGACACCTGCTTTCTCATCGACCTGCAAAAGGAGAAAATCTGCGGAATGGAGGGCGCAGCCCACCGCTTTCTCAGTGACCACGCGGACGAGCCCATGAGTTGTTCCACGGTCGTGATCAGCGAGTATTGTGAGGGATTTCAAGACGATGAATTATGGAAAGCCATGCCATTCCTTTCTGCATTTGAGTGCGTATCCGTGGATTTCCAGGTAGCGCTCAAGGTTTCCCGTATCCGGCGCACACTCAGAAAGTCGGGCAATCTACTGCCAGACAACGATTTATTTATTGCCGCCTGCGCTTTGGAGAAAGGCAGCTCATTGGTTACGGAAAATCCTGATCACTTTCGCCGCATCGAGGGTCTCGATTTGATCGGCTACCGATCGTAAAAGACGCAGTAGGCGCGAGCGGGATTAGTGAAGAAAGAGTCCGGCTTGTTCGTCGCGGCGGTCTGTGGCCAGGGGGGGCTCCGGGGATAGGGCCGAAATTTCGCGGCGCAGCTCGGGGGCCATGGCAAAGTCCATCGCGTCCAAGGCCGCCTCAGCCTGCGCCGCAGAACGCGCACCCACGATCGGCGCGGTGATGCCGGGGTGAGAAGCCGCCCAAGCCACCGCCACGGTTGCCGGGTTCCATTCCCTCTCCGCGCAGAATGCGACAAAACGCCGGGCGGAATCATGATAAGCGGCTTCGGCATAACGAGCCGCATAGAACTTGTTATCGACGATCCGGCCCGGAGCGGCCGGATCGGATTGGTATTTCCCCGTGAGCAGGCCCGCGCCCAGCGGACTGTAGGCTATGACGCCGAGTTGTTCGGATTCCGCCATGGGCAGGATTTCCACTTCGGCCTGTCGTTTCACCAGATTATACATCGGCTGCAGGCATTCAAACCGCGCCAAACCGCGGTCCCGCGAAATTCCCAGACCTTTCATCACCTGCCAGGCGGCGGCATTGCTGATGCCCAGATGCAGGATCTTCCCCTGCCGGACGAGATCGTCCATGGCGGAGAGCGTTTCTTCCAGCGGCGTGAAGGGATCGAAATTGTGCAAAAAATAAAACTCGATCCGGTCGGTTTGGAGTCGGCGCAGGGTGTGTTCGATTGCCCGTGTCACATGACGGCGGGACCCTCCGCGGTCGTTCGGTCCGGGGCCGGTGCGGCCTTGAAACTTGGAGCAAACGATCCATTCGTCGCGGCAATCCTTGAGAAGGCGGCCCACGATTTCCTCGGTTTTTCCCTTTGCGTAAACATCGGCCGTGTCGAGGAAGTTGAGCCCCCGGTCGCGGCATTGCTTGAAAATCGCCGCCGCCGTTTCCTCGTCAGCCTCATTGCCAAAGGTCATTGTTCCCAGGCAAAGCGGGGAGACGCGAAGTCCGGTGCGGCCTAAAATTCGATAATTCATCTGAGTGATGCCCGATTCAAATACTTCAATATGAATAAAGGTCAACGTCCCAAAGCTGGAAGTGCAAATGCACGGATTTCCCCCGCAGGGACGACAACGAACCACCCTTTCATTTGACGGACAAACTGACCGAGTCGCGCGTCAAAGCCTGGCATTCCTCTAAGGTAAATCCCGGAATCGGCCGCTGGTTCTCGTCCAAGATCTCCATCCGCCATGACAAACGTCGGCTGCGGACTTTGCTCCCAATGCAAGCCATCCGCGCTCCATCCCGGATACAGCCCCGACGGATACGCCACTGCGGGATCGTATTTATTTTTTCCCCCCGCCGTGTACCACATGCGGAACAGCCCGTCCTCCGCATCAGGCACGACTCCGCCGTAAATCCGCGGACCAAGGACCTCCCAAGGCCGGGCCGGACTCAGCAGGGGATTGGCGGGATGCTTCCGCTGAGAGACTGCGTCCAAGCAAACGGCAAGGGAAAGGTCCACAAAAAGCTCGTGCTCGCCCCCTGGCGTAAAACCATGATTCTTCCTGTTAATTCGGCATTACGGGATGCGGGAGGCTGACCGGTCGAGCCCATTTGCGCGATTACAGACAGAGAATCGCAACCGCGAGGGGTGTCGGGATTCTAGCGAGTGGGGATTGGCATTGAGCCCCGGCCGGGGCACGGGAGCCATCAAGCGGGCTGAATGTTTCCCCAGCGCCTGCCGTCGATCACTAACGTGTTCGATTTAGTCATTCCAGCGCGGCATAAACCTGTTCCGCGATAAAAAGAATTCCTGCGCTGGTGGGATGAATCGCATCCTCGGCAAAGGCATCGGGCGGCATTTCCCGGATTAAATTCTGCACCGCCGCATGGAGATCGAGAAACTCCAGCTTATGCCGCGCCGCCGTTTCGCGCACCGCCGCGACATACTCGGGAATCTTCGCCGCCATGCGGCCACGGTTGGAATCGGGCCGCGCATCGTGGCTCGCATAAAAGGGCGAAAGCAGCAGGATGCGCACGTCGGGCAGCTCCTCGCGCGTCAGAGTCATGAGGTCGTGGTAGTTTTTAGCAAATGCCTCCGGCCCCAGGATCCCGACATTTGCGGGATCGCGATGCATCTGAGTGCAATCGTTGATGCCGATTTTGACCACGAGTTGATCGGGCCGATGCGCCAGCATGTGATCGGTCCAGCGATTGCGCAGATCAACGATGGTGTTTCCACCGATCCCGCGATTGACTATGGCCAGCCTGCGGGAAGGCTGGCGGACGGCCATAAGATCGGCAAAGACCCGGACATAACCAATGCCGAGGGGATGATTTTGGGAATTGCGTCCGGCATCCGTGATGCTGTCGCCGATGAAGAGGAGTTTATGCATAGAGTCGAAAGAAGAAATGCCTCACGCCAAGGATGATAAGGATGAAAAGGATGGAAAAGCAAAGGGCCATTCGGGTCTGTTCTCCCCTATTGACATACGGATCCGCCCAGAGAGCTTTCGGATGTCTGAACTCCCTAGGTGCTTGGCTACGTGCTGCGGGGTGAAGACCTCGTGGGAATTTTGCGACGAATGCCTCCTGGCGGCTAGGAGGGGCGGTCGGGGTCGAAGGCGGAGAGGGATTCGAGGAGGGAGCGTTCGTCGCCGACGCTGAATTCGTCGTCGGCGGGGAGTTCAAAGGTGGAGCTGTTTTTTCCGACGAATTCGAGGATGTGGGGGCGTGAGCCCGGGTGGGATTTGACGGCGGCGAGGATGGTGAGGAGGTCGGAGTCGGCGAGGCGTTCGCGGGCGAGGCGGAGACGGACGGCGCGGACGGAGGACTTGGGTTTGAGGGCGGCCATTTGACCGGGCCTGCGCTGTCGGCGACCAAGGCGTCGACGCAGGCGCACTCAATGATGAAGCGCAGATCGAAGAGTTCCAAAAAGATCCACCTTCGCGAACGGATCGGTTTCCGCCATTGAAGAACTTTCTCGGATCCGGGTTGCAGCCCGGAGTGGAACTGCCATCCAAATTCAAAGGTGCGCGTGCGCTCCTTCAACCGTCATAACGGCACGACCAGCCCTTCGGCCTCGGCAAGTTTCTTCTGATTTCCATCAAAAGTGAGGAATTTCTTCGCTCCCAGCACCAGGGCGGCGGCAACATGGAGAACATCAAATCCCCGGTGTCCACCGGTAAGTGTATGCGTGGAGGAAAGCCGCGTCGCTTCATCCAGCACATCGGCGAGATTACAGGGCTGCCTCAGCAGTCGGCCATGCCGAGTGGCGGATTCAAACTGCGACCAATACATGGCTGACTCACCCGGCTTAATGGCTTTGCGAAACTCGGCAAAACGCAGGGCATTCCCCATCTCGTAGGGATTGTAGGGACTGAGGGTGATCGGCAGCATGCACGTTGCGGTCCAGATTACGGCACGGGATGAGTTGCCATCGTTGCCATAGAGTGAGAAGAAGAAGCTGGTGTCGCCACAGATCACCATTGCCCGCCAGCCTCCGCGATGAGGGCAGCAGACCCCGCTGCGGTGAGTTCGGTCTCTTGGCTGCGGTCACGTTTTACCTCTGGGCTTTCCGCCCAATTGACCGTCGGAGAGGCGACAGGTCCGACTGGCACCAGGCGAGCCACGGCCAAGCCTTTTTGGGTGATCAACACCTCCTCGCCGGCCGCGATCCAACGCAGCAGACTTGTGTAGTGGTTTCTGAGATCGCGGACGGTAGCGGTTTTCATGCGTAGCACAATTTGGTGCACGTCGCCGTTCTGTCAAGGTTCTACTGGTGGTAAAGGGGATGAGCGGACCATGCATGCGAGAAGCTTTCGTTTCCGCGAGTCGGCTCGAAGGTTTCCCACGCCATGCCGGTGCCTTTTGATAAAATACTCGCCCATCCCGCCGGGTTTAAAAGCACCTCCAGGCGGACACCCACTGGCTGGCGCGTGACGATGTCCATCCCGGCCTCCCCATCCCATCACAGCATTCCGCCGTCTGGAGGAGTGGAAGGAATTGGTTTTGGAAGACCGGCGGTAGCGCGGACGTTTTATCGCGGAAGGTCCCGAGACAGGTTCGCATCGAATAGGCCGGAGCATTTTCCCATTTCTTACACAGGCGCACCATCCGCGAGCGACAGGAGCGGGACAACATCGATCCTATCGGTCAGGGAATACCGCTTCTTTCCCGGATAGAGGACGGTGATTCGGTCGAGTTTGAGATCCTTCAGCGCAATTTGCATAGAGGGAGTGAGCCGGGGAGCATCCATGTTCTTGCACTCCACCCCAAACATGCGGCCATCCTTGATCAGCACCAGGTCAATTTCCGCCCCGTTGTGCGTGGCCCAGAAATACGCTTCATCGGGGGCCGTGGTTCGCAAGACCTCCTCGATGGCGTAACCCTCCCAGGAAGCCCCGGATTTCGGGTTGGTCAGAAGATCTTTTTCCGAGTGGATTCCCAGCAATTGGTGGAGAAGCCCGGAATCGCGGAGATAAATTTTCGGCGCTTTGACCTGTCGTTTTTTGAGATTGGCATGCCAGGGGGGAAGTTGTCGCACCATATAAACTCCGGACAAGATATCGAGATAGCGGCGCACAGTCGGCTGGCTCACTCCCATCGAACTGGCAGGATCGGCGGCGTTCCATATCTGCCCATGATAGTGAGCAAGGATGTTCCAGAATCGAAAAAGCGAGAGCGAAGGAATGGAAATCCCCCACTGCGGAAGATCCCGCTCCAGAAAGGTCTGGATAAAGTTTTTCCGCCACGAAAAACTGTCCTCCTCCTGATCCGCGAGAAACGACTCGGGGAGGCCGCCCCTGAGCCAATGCCGGGACTGATTTTTCACACCGACTTCCGCGAGGCTAAATCCGCCCATGTTGATCAACTCCATCCGGCCAGCCAGAGACTCCGATGATTGCCGCAACAGATCCGGGGACGCGCTTCCCAGAATCAGAAACCGCGAGGGCATAGGTTTCCGATCTGCCAGCACCCGCAAAACAGGGAACAAATCGGGACGGCGCTGGACCTCATCAATGACCACAAGTCCCTTCAAGTCCTGAAGGGCCGTCATGGGCTGCTCCAGACGGATCATGCTCGCAGGATCTTCCAAATCGAAGTAATTGGCCGACTCCGGGCTAAGCAGTTCTCTCGCCATCGTGGTTTTGCCGCATTGGCGGGGTCCGAGCAATGCCACCACCCGACTGCGGCGCAGGGACTCATTGATGAGAAACTGGAGATGCTTTCTTTCAATCATGCCATTCTCATACCACGAAAAATGAACGCTGTATTTTCTTTTTTCATTCTGCATGCAGGTTTCGCCCTGGGCGCCGGCTTCTGCCGCTACGACGCGGCCTCCGTCGGCGAACCCGTTCTTTCAACCACGGCCAACCACCCGGTCATTTCGTTCCACCGGCCCCACGAGTGGACGCTCGTGACGCTGGTTGAGTGAGGGAAGCCGGCCAGACCTTCGATGAGTTACCCATGCCGGAACTCAACTCGGAAGCCAGCGACTTCCGGGTAGCTTCCGACCTGATTCGCCATTTTTGAAGATCGCATCGAAGTTAAAACCCCCGGGCTCTCTCTGGATGGGTGGACTTATCGCGGCAGGCTTCGGCGAAATTGGCTTGGCGTCTGTCCGGTTGCGAGGTGGAAGCGTCGGGAGAAGTGGAACTCATCACAGAAGCCGAGCCGGTCGGCCAACGCTTTGTTGGAGAGTCTTTGCTCGTACATGAGCTTGCGCGCCTCTTCGAAGATAATTCGATTGTGGAACTTTGCCGGTGACTCGCCAGTAAAGGCGCGAAAGGACTTGCGGAATGTCTCGTAAGACAAACCAATGCGGCGGAAGATTGCGGGAAGATCGAGCGCAGGTTCCGCCCGCATGATCTCCGTGGCGGCATCCAGCCACAGCGGCCACGCGGGAGCTCCTGCCGAATCGTCAGAGGCGGCGTTGGTGAAGAGCACAGAAGCCATGAAACGCTGGAGCTCGCACACGCGACTAAGGAGGTCTGCCGGGCCCATACCTTTTTTGGTCTGCGCGATCTCCTTCATCCGTTTCGCGTGGATCGGCGAGGGCGGGAGAGTTAGCAGCGGGCGCAAGGGCGAGAGCAGTCCTTGGTTTCGCCAAAGATCGAACACCGGCCCTTCGAAGACGACGTAGATCTCGCTCCACTTCCCTCCCTGCGGTGGTCCGTAGGCATGGGCAATCTCGGGAAAAACAATGAGAAGATCGCCCGCCCGGCAAGGCATTTTCGCCTGCCCTTTCAGTTGATAGTGCCCTTCTCCAGCCGTCAGGTAAACCAAAGCGTAGCTTCCCAAAATCCGCATGGACGAAAATGAGATTCCCCGGCTGGTTTGCAGAAATCCTCCGAGGGAAATCGAGCCAATCGAATTTCTCATGCGGACCACCTCTGCGCTTAATTCTCCGATCACAAAGACCAGAAAATACATGTTTTTTCCCAGCCTGTCCATTCCCTTGAGGGGAAGATTTGCTAGGTTGTTATCTCATGAGCACGACCACGAACTCCTTTGCTCCGCATTCTCAAGGCTTCAAACTCGACACACGTGCGGAATCCTTCGGCGAGGTGAAATGCTCGGAGGCACTTCTCGGCGACGCGGAGGCCTTACGACGCAGGATGGAGGAAGATGGCCACCTGTTCATCCGGGGATTTTTTGAGCGTGAGGATGTGATGGCGGTGCGCAGGACGGTGATGACGCGCATGGCTGCGGCCGGATATCTCGAGCCAGGATCGGACGAAATGTTCGGGATCGCACGCCAGGGCTTTAGTAAGAGCTTCTCCCCGGAGCTCGGAAAAAACATACCTCAACTCGACACGTTGCTTTTCAGCGGGCGGATGATGGATTTTTACCGCTCGTTTTTCGGAGAGGAGATTTTGCATTTTGACAACATCTGGTTCCGCACGATTGGGCCGGGGTTGGGCACGCGCCCGCATTGCGACGTTGTTTATATGGGGCGGGGCACACGTCAACGCCTCTACACCGCGTGGGTGCCGATGGGCGACGTGCCAATCGAGGTGGGGGGATTAATGCTGCTCGAGGGGTCCCACCAACAGAGTGAGCGCATCAGCACCTATCTCAATCGCGATGTGGATACTTATTGCACCAATGGTCGGCACGCGTCGGAGATCGAAGCGGGAACGAAGATGTGGGAGTGGGACGGCTCACTGACGTCCAACCCGGTCACGCTCCGCGAAAAGCTTGGCGGACGCTGGCTCACGACCGCTTTCCGAGCGGGCGATTTGCTCACATTTCCCATGAACATGGTCCATGCCAGTTTGGACAATCCGTCCGACCGCGTGCGTCTCTCGACGGATACGCGGTATCAACCCGTGTCGGAACCTGCCGACGAGCGGTGGATCGGCCAGAGCCCCATCGGCCACTCGACGTCCGGCAAGCGCGGTCGTATTTGTTAACTGCGGGATCGGGCCGCATGATCCTGGGGACGACTCGAAATTGTGCGTGTTAATGCGTTTCGATGCGTTCGCGGATTTCCGCCAGCAGTTTCCGGCCCCGCGCAGGGTTGCCGCGTTCGCGGCGCATCAAAAACCGTGCTTCCACTTGGCGTTCAGTAAGGACGTGAGTGACAAAGTTGTCGAACAGCCGCTGCACACTGGTGCCGCTGGAACGCGCCGCGCCGAGCAGTGCCTTATGCCGGGAATCGTCGCACCGATAGGGGATGGTTTTCCTTTGAGAGCTTTGAGATGGTGCGCAGGTGTCACTACGCGCGGCACGACAAACTTAAGTTCGCCCCGCGCAAAGTCCCGTGTATTAACAGATTCGCGCCCATGACGGCTTGATCTTCCAATGCCAGACAGCGATCCAAGACTTCGGCACTGGCACGAATGGCACGAAGTTAAGGCGAGTTGGGGAGGACCTACCCTTACTCCTGAACCTACCCCTACTCGCCGCTCTTCCCGAGGGTAAGTTCAGGTTCAAGTGTCGGTGTAGGTCGGAGATTCCGAACGAGCTTCTCTGTCCATAATACTCCTTAACTTCGTGCCATTCCACCCTGACCCAAGTTCCCTGGCGACGGTTTGGCGTGAGGCCTTTGTTCGTGCACGCATCAGGTTTCCTGCGAGAATAATCCCGATGATTTTTAGGCGAACATGTTTGTTTTTGCTGGTGATGGGAACTTTGCACGTGCAGACAGCCGGAGCGGCAGCGGATTTGCAATCCTTCCCCGGCTGCACGTTGATTCCGACCGAGTGGGCGGATGGCGACAGTTTTCGAGTGAAGTTCCCCGATGGCACCGAGCAGACCGTGCGCCTGTATGCGGCGGACTGCATCGAGTGGCATGTTACCACCAACAACGATGCCCAACGGCTTCGAGCGCAGCGGCGCTATTTCGGTATTGCCGGAGGAGCGACAGAGGACTCGATTGAGGTCGCGCGAGGTTTCGGCCAGGCCGCCGGAATGCGGACCCGCGAGATGCTTGCGAAGCCCTTCACCGTGCTGACCGCCTTTGCCGATGGACGCGGCGACGCACGGTTCGGGCGCATCTATGCTTTTGTCACAACGAATGACGGAAAAGATCTCGCCTCCGAACTCGTCGTCGCCGGGCTCGCCCGCGCTTATGGTGTTTATCGCGGACGCGACGACATTTCTGGCGCGGAGTATAAGGAGCGCCTGGGCGACTTGGAACTGAAGGCCGCCTCGCGCCGGGCAGGCATCTGGGCTTTGACCGATTGGGATCGCATTGCGGAAGATCGCCGCGTGGAACGCGCCGAGGAGCAGGAAATCGCCTCGACGCTCTCTCCGCAAGTGCCAGCCAGTGGCGTCGATCTTAATACCGCCTCGCGCGATGAGTTGATGGCACTGCCTGGCATCGGCGAGACGCTTGCCCTTCGCATCATTGAGGGCCGCGCCGAGGCAGCCTACACTTCGCCGGAGGATCTCGGCCGGATCAAAGGAATGCGCGCCACGACCATTAATGAGATCGCACCAAGTCTTCGCTTTACAGAGAGGAAAAAAGGGCCAGGCCAGGCTTATTGACACTCTTCGCTGACCCGACGTGTCGCTGAGATCGAGGAAAAATATTTTTTAATCGAAAGTTCTCCGGCTACGCCTCAGTCGTCCGGTCTGCGGGCGACATCACTGCGCGAACAGCAATTCCTAGAGTAGCACAGGGTTGCCGTTCCGGCGGTCTCCGACCCAGCTTGTGCCGCCCTCTCCGTCCCCTCCCGCTTTTCTTTGTCTGATGTGCTTGCGTCCGGGTGGAAATTGACTTCGCAAAATTATGCGCTATTTATATGCGTTATGAAAACCTTTTCCATCATGGAAACGCAGCACAATCTTTCCCGGGTGCTTCGCGAGGTGGAGTCCGGTCATGAGGTGGTGATTACCCGGCGCAAAAAAGTTGTGGCCCGGCTTCTGCCTCCGCTGCAGGAAGATACGGTTCAGTTTCCGGATTTTGCCGCGCGGGCACGCGGAATCTGGGGAACGAAATGGAACGGGGCAAGTTCGGATGAACTCTTGCAGGAAAGCCGCGGAGAGCGATGACGGCCTACTTCGACACCGGCATCATTCTCAAGCTCTACACCGAAGAACCGGAGTCGGAGGCGGTTCGAGCTTTTGTCATCAAACGGGGTGAAGCGATCGGGGTCAGTACTCTTCATCTGGCCGAATGCGTGTCCGCACTCCGGCTCAAACAATTCCGCGGCGAGGGCAAGGCCGCCCAGGTCTCACAGGCCATTGCCAACCTCGATCACGATGTTCGCAGCCGCGTATTGAAAATTTTTCCCGTAGATTGGGACGAAGCCTGGCGCGAAAGCCGCGCCTTGTCCGATGCCCATGCGGGTGTAGCTGGCTGCCGCACCCTCGATGCCTTGCATGTCGCCTGCGCCCGCCTCCTGGGTGCGAGGCAATTTATCTCCTCCGACCGCCGCCAGGGAGCATTGGCGAAGCTTGCCGGACTCAAGCTTCTCAATCCCTGCCTTTGATGCTGGTAGGGGGAGTAGGAAAATGGAGCGAAGAGTAGAAACGACTACCTTGATCTTTTTTCCTGAAAAGGAAAATACGAACCGCGGATTGAACGGATGGTGCGGATAATGAGGAGCTTGCGCCGATATTCGGGCTCATCCAAAAAGGGAATCCCTTTTCGCTCCTAACCCTCTATCAATCCGTTATCCGCGGTTTCCATTCCCCGCAAAAACTCTACGCCCGTCAGGTCACGGCGATCGTCAGCGCCACGGCCAACGGCAAAAAAGTCGAGGACCGCTGCTCATTCAACATCGGCCCGGCTCCCGCGCAATAGAGGAGGGTTGCGGGCCCTTGCCGCCCAAAAAATTCCACGGACGCGAGAACCGGAGCGACGCCCGCCCCAGTCGGAAGCGGTTTGGGCTGGCTGGAAAATCAGCCCTTGGCCTTGCGCATCTGGCTCTTGAGCTCGCGGAGAGGGCGCTCCCCGTCGGTCTTGATTTCCTCGTAAGTCACAAGGCCAAGGTTGTTCTGCAACGCTGCGTCGAAGATGACGACCTTGGGGATGAATTTGCCCCGCTCCTCAAGAGCTGCGGCCACTTGCGGTGGGGCATCGGCCTTGTTGGAAAGGTAAACGAGCACCGCCGACATTTTTAGATTATCAATAATGAGGTCGGTCGCCCCGGAGCACAGGCCGCAGGTTGTGTTTTTATCGGTATAGACAAAGGCGATCGGGCGTCCCTTGGCTTCGGCCGATTTCTGCGCCTCGGCCAGTTCTTGAATGGTAAATGAACTGGAGGGGAAGCGGATTTCCGCCATGGCGGTGACTCCGGTGAGAAGAAGCAGGCTGAGGAGGAGTTTCATGGGGATGGCGGGTAACAGATTTCAGGCGGGAACCCAGACATAATTTTTCGAGATGCCGCAGGCTTAACGTTCAGGACTGTCGGCGGCTGCCCGCTCGAGGTGATAATTTTCGATGGCCGTATCGACGGAAGTCCGGAGCACCGCAATCAACTCAGGGTCCATAAAGGTGTAGTCGTCGCCAATATCCAAAGATTCCATGGGAGGCAGGGAATCCAGATGGTTGAAAGTCACTTGGATACGCCTGGCATATTTGCGCTGCATGACCAAAATTAACTCCGCCCAAAGCAAATCGGAGGCATTGATTTTGTGTCTGCTCGCGTCGCCCAACCCGGCCGATCGCACGGACATCCTGCGGTCGTTCTTGAAGATTTTTTCCGCCGTGGGGCTTCGTCTTTTGTTTTTGCCGCAAACAAAGAGAACTTTAATGGGGGCGGGCATTGTGCAGTTTGAATCTCGGCCCGGGTCCTTGGCTGCGTTCATTTAGGTTTCCCCGGCATTCAGCGCGAGTTAAATCACCAAAAAAGGGAGATTAGGGAGTGCCGGACATTTTTTTAGCCTCGGCAAAGCTGGACTCGGTTTTGAGCAGGCTGGCGAGGTAGGTGTCGCGTTCCGGTAGTTTGGCCCAGCCGGAGATTTTTTCAGGATGTTCGAGTCGTGAGAAAATGGCGCGGGCGATTTTATCGCGCGGGACGGATTTTTCGCCGAAGCCGTCCGGTTGGTTGCTGGACCAGAAACGAACCTGTTCGGCTCCACCCACGGTTTCCACACCGAGGAAGATCACGGAGTGGCCGGATTCCTTTTTGCCGACGGCATCGGTCCAGAAAATTTTCATAAAGTCGCCCGGTTTCGCCGCGGCAAATTCGGTGAAGTTGCGGCCGAGTCCGAGTTCGTGAAACAAACGGGCGGTGCCGGGGCCATTGGCATTCCAGCGGCCCCAGACGCTTTCGCCATCGGGCAGGGTGTCGGTGCCGTCGGGGCGCAAGCGCGGAACCAGGGCCTGCCAGGTTTCGAGGGTCAGGGTGATGTCGCCACGTTTTTGCAGGGCATCCAGAGTTTTGAGAAAGACGAGATAAGTCGCGCCGGAACAGTAACCGGGCATGGCCATTTCGGGGCGGATGCGGGTCGTCTTCGAGGCTTCGACGGAGGAGGCCAGGGCGGTGTGGGCACCGAGGTTTGTCGCGTACCCGCCGCCTGCGGGCATGGTCTGGATTTGTTCAAGCACAACGTGATTGGTGTCGGCAAAAGCAGGCGTGGTCAGCAGGAACAAAATAAAGAGGAAACGCACGGAAGTATCTTATAGAAGGAAACGAAGGGAACAAAGGATTCTGCTGGAGGGTCGATTTTCATAGTTGGTAGGGAGCGTTGTCCCCAACGCTCTGCGATTTTTCAAAATGGCCATCAACCGGATTCTGATTATCTTTGCTTCCTTTGTTTCGTTCTTTAAATGTTCCTCATTCATGACCGCAAGGCGGATTTTCACGTTTTTTTTGCTCGTTGCGCTTGGCCTTGGCCTTCTGGCTTGGGGAGGCTGGTGGAGTGCAGCGTGGATGGCCAAAAAACCAATCTCCGCTTCGGGTGGCCTCTATTTTCCCGGCAGAAGCGAGCTTTACGTGCCGCAGTTTTTTCAGGCTGATCCCCGCTGGACCTCGGATGCCCTGGCTTCCACGCCGGGCACACTCGGTGCGGAGG
>Ga0105048_10004911_pt1 | contig 21705 bp, 17 predicted proteins | sample MAT05_FD_78382 | JGI IMG/M metagenome (GOLD analysis project Ga0105048, IMG submission 78382) | Freshwater microbial communities from Lake Fryxell liftoff mats and glacier meltwater in Antarctica - MAT-05 | ecosystem: Environmental > Aquatic > Freshwater > Ice > Liftoff microbial mat | place...
AGCGATCACGGGGATTGATCTCCAAGTACAAGCTTATGTTCAGGGATTAAACCTAGCGGGTGGTTGAAACTGGGAGTATCCCAATTATGTAACCCTCACCCTAAATCCCTCTCCCAGGGCGGGAGAGGGACTTTAATCCTGCCCTCCTTCTCCCTTCTTGGGAGAAGGGGCTGGGGGATGAGGGCAACTCTACAAAAGTGGGATGCTCCCGTTGAAACTTCCTTAAGTCGAAAGATTGGTTCTCTCGCTGAAACGTAGATAATCAACAAATTGTCTGGCAGTTCTGCCCGATCGCCCGTTGTGCTGGACTGCCCATTGCAGAGCTTGGTGCTGGAGTTCGGTGGGGGGCAAACTAATACCTGCTTGGTGAGCGAGATGATAAATGATAGTGAGATAGGTATCTTGATTGGCGGGTTCAAAAGTGAGGCTCAAACCAAAGCGATCGCTGAAGGATAGTTTTTCTTGCACCGTATCCCAAGCGTGAATTTCATTAGCATCTTGAGGACGGGGACGATCGGCAAAAAACTCCCGAATGAGATGACGGCGATTGGAGGTGGCATAGATAACTACGTTAGCTGGTCGGGAACTGAGATTGCCTTCTAGTACCACTTTTAAAGCTTTATAGCTATCATCATCGTCTTCAAAAGATAAATCATCCACAAAAATAATAAACTTCTGGGGTAAAAGTCGGAGTTTCTCCGTGATTTCTGGCAAGTGAATCAGGTCAGATTTTGCAACTTCTACTAACCGTAAGCCGCGATCGCTATACTCATCCAACAAAGCCTTAATTAGAGAAGATTTCCCGGAACCCCTACTGCCATAAAGCAAGGTATGCAGACTGGGATAGCCTTGGAGCAGGGCCTCAGTATTTTTAATCAACTGCGCTTTTGGCAATTCATACCCCATCAAATCTTTGAGCTTAATTGGATCCGGATAAGGAATCCCCACCAGATTTCCTGCCTGCCATCGCCAAGCATCGTAGGTAGCCAAATCACCACAACCAAATTGGTAGTAGTAGGTCGCAATCTCTGGCAGCCAGTCTGCCCAGTTGGTGTCGGTTTGTAATTTCTGTTTTAGTTCTAGTTGGTGCTGCTGGCGTTTGCGGGGAAACAGGGGAGTTTGGGTTGTGAGATCGCGATCCCAACTGACTAAATCTATGGTCATAGGAGAGAGAGATTGCACCCAGTTACATAGGTCAGCCCCGGAGTACACATATATTTGCTGTAGTACTTGGAGATCGTGGCGTGCTGCCTTGACGAGATGGGTAGGTAAGCTGGCAAATTCTTGCCCTTGGGCTTGGCGACTAAAGGGATTATCTGCCTGAAAAATTTGATTAATTATGTAGTCCTGCCAGCCTTGATTTTGTTTGGTCAGAGCCAAAAACCATTGAGCGTAGGCTTCCACGGGAGCGATCGCCTTCCCCCCGCTATCTAACAACGCCGCTAGGGTTGCCTTCCAATTTAGCCCAACTTCAGTTTGCAGGAGCGATCGATAGACCAGCAAAGAAGCCGCCTGATACTGCAAAAATTGGATTTTTCCCTTCGCCTGAAAATTTAACATAATATCCCAAAATAGCCCTAAATAATATCACTCAATTTTGATGTTTAAGTCACCCTATTGCTGACAATTGATCGCCGCTTAATATTTTCATTGTCACCGGATTCATTCTCTAAATCAAAGAAGATATAAATATCTACACACAAAAATTATTCCCTTGCGATCGCCTTGTGAAAGTTATGCCAAAAAAGTAGCTAACACCTATGTATAATCAAGATAATTCTCTGAACTCTATTTCTACAATTCAATCTCAAGCAAATAAAGAGGCGAATACTGCCGTAACTAAAGCCATGGCTGTTTATTGGTCATGGATGGTAGCTGGACTCTTGCCTCCTAAGCCTGCTTGCCCGATCGATAAAAATTCCCCCGACTAGGGTAAGATTGTTTCTGGTTACGAGATATTTTGATCTTATTCTGGAAACCTCTAGAAACTATGGTGCGATCGCTCCTTTCTTCCCTTTCTGCTGACAAGTCTATTGGCAAGCTAAATCCTCAAATTTATCCCCTCTTAATTACTACAGGGATCGCCACATTTATCCTATTTATTTGTAGTGCGATTCGTCATGCTTTATTTAATTCTAATGGTTGGGACTTAGGAATTTTTGATCAAGCCATTTATTTAATTAGTATTGGCAAGTCTCCTTTTTCTACATTCTTAGATTTTCATATTTTGGGAGACCATGCCGCCTTTATTTTCTATCCCTTAGCTTTGTTCTACAAAATCTATCCTGATGTTCATTGGTTATTTGCCTTGCAATCCTTGGTGCTAACAACCGGAACCATCCCCACTTGGTTATTATCTCGCCAAGCAGGATTGACGGAAAAACAATCTCTAACTATGGCGATCGCTTACTTGCTATATCCCTTAGTTTTTAATATAAATCTCTTTGATTTTCATCCCGATGTAGTTGTACTGCCGGGAATTTTATGGGCGGTTTTTGCAGCTAGAAATAATAGTATTTGGTGGTTTTGTGGAGTGATTGCTCTCATTTTAAGTTGCAAAGGAGCTTTGGCTCTAACAGTTGTAGGGCTAGGATTTTGGCTCGTAGTTTTTGAGAAAAAGAAGCTGGCGGGAGCGATCGCTTTAGTAGCTGGAATAATCTGGTTTTTAATCGCTATAAAAGGAATTATTCCCTACTTTGGTACAGAAGCAGCAAATCTCGATCGCCATCTCAATCGTTACGCCCATCTAGGGAAAGACTTTGCAGAAATCACTCAGAATTTAGTTACTAATCCCGGGCTTTTATTGGGCAGTATTTTTAATATTGCTAACTTTGGCTACTTGGTATTAATTCTAGCTCCTTTGGCTTGGGGAATTTCCTTGGGTCATCTAGCTCCTTTAGTGGGGGCGATCCCCGCCTTAGCAATTAACTTACTCACAACTTATCAAGCCCAAAAAGACTTAGTTCATCAATATTCCTTACCAATTCTGCCCTTCATAATCTTATCCGTCATCTCTGCTTTTGCTGCCGGAAAAACTTGGCTCAAAAAAGATAAGTTAATTATGCTCTGGTCTATAATTACCTTTGCAGCTCTGGCAAAGTATGGCTACTTTTGGTCGATTTACTTGCGTAATTTGGATACTCTAACGGAAACTAGATCAGCGATCGCCTTAGTTTCTCCTGCGGGCAGCATTCTCACCAATTCAGAAATTTCTCCCCATCTTAGCCATCGAGAAGTAATTAGAATGGGAGACAATGAAAATATTAACTTCACTCCCTACGATCATATTTTATTAAATGTTCGTTATTCCAGTTACTCTAGCCCTCCAGAAATTGCGAGGAAACTAGTTCAGAAAATTAGACAAAATCCCGGATATAAATTGATTTATCGCCAGAATAGAGTCTTTTTATTCACTAAGGAACCTATCAAGAAATAATAGTTATCTCCTCCAAATATTTAAAGAAGCCTCTCAATATTAACCTAGATTATTAACCTAAATTATGGAAGAATCTAACTATTCTGATAATTTTGATAACCTTGATATTTTCAATGAATTATCTTGGACTCCAGAAGCAAAAAGTAAGCTCAAGAACATTCCCTTTTTTGTGCGATCGCAAGCCTTGGCACGCATTGAAGAGTTGGCCCACGCCAGTGATGAAACGATCGTAACTGTAGAGATAGTTGAACAAGCCCGCCAAGAATTTGGGCAGTAACTTATACTAATTTTTATAACTATTAAGCCGAAGCCAAAGCTGCCCTAACTCTAATAACAATGATTATAATTTAAGGGCGTAATCCTTGCGCCCCTACAGATTAAGAGATTACCAACAATCTGGTTAATTGGTTAAATATTGAGGTACATTCCCATGACCCAATTGCTTCAAGACAATACTTTAGATTATCCTTCCGACCTTGATCTATACCCAGAAAGTGACGGCAAACCTATGGCTGAAAATACCGAACAGTACCGCTGGATTGTCATGGTGAAGGAAAATCTAGAAATAATGTTTGCTTCTGAGCCAGAGGTTTTTATTGCTGCTGATCTACTGTGGTATCCCAGAGAAGCTAGTAAGCCCATCCCTGAAGATTTTACCCTGCGATCGCAAGCTCCCGATGTGATGGTTATCTTTGGACGACCTAAGGGTAAGCGAGGTTCTTATAAGCAATGGGAAGAAGCACAAATCTCTCCCCAAGTTGTCTTTGAGATTCTTTCTCCTAGCAACAAAACCAAAAAAGGCGTTCGAGAAATGCAGGTCAAGTTGGGGTTCTATCAAACCTACGGCGTGGAAGAATACTATGTGTACGATCCAGAAACTAATAAATTGCAGGGCTGGCTGCGTCAAAGCCAGAGCTTGAAACCCATTCCTAGCTTATTAAGTTGGGTCAGTCCTAGATTGGGGATTCGGTTTGAGAATGCGGGAAATTCTGGTGAAGAAATGAAAATTTATCGTCCTGATGGGAGACAATTTCTCTCTTCTGTAAAGTTGGCTGAGTTAGCGGAAATTGAACGCCATCGAGCTGAAGCTGAATGGCACCGGGCTGAAGCTGAATGGCATCGGGCTGAAGCTGAATGGCACCGGGCTGATAACGAACGGCAACAAAAAGAGTTTGCTCAACAGCAAGAGGCGATCGCCCGAGAGCGGGAAGCAGTGGCTCAAGAACAGGCAGATCAAGCTGTGACTCAAGTTCGGCAGGCGGTGGTGCGTTTACAGCAAGCTGGAATGACGATCGCCCAAATCTCTCAAATCATGAGTCTATCGGTACAACAGGTAGAGGAAATAGTCAGCGAGAACAGCTAAAATTATTTTGTGCCAAAGAGGCGATCGCCCGCATCTCCCATGCCCGGAATAATATAACCGTTGCTATCTAAGCCCTGATCTATGGCGGCAGTATAGACAGGGACATCGGGATGAATTTCGTGAAAATAAGCCATCCCTTCGGGGGAAGCAAGGAGACAGACAAATTTAATAGATTTGGGAGAGGCTTCTTTGAGGCGATCGACAGCGGCGACAGCAGAATGACCAGAGGCTAACATTGGATCCACCACCAACAGATCTCGCTCCTGCACATCCCTAGGCAATTTCAAGTAATATTCCACTACCATCAGGGTGGTAGGTTCTCGGTATAAACCAATATGCCCAACTTTTGCCGTAGGAATCAGTTCCAACATCCCCTCTAGCAAACCTTGACCCGCTCTCATAATTGGTACGATCACCATATTCTTCTCTGTCCCCACCATAGGAGCCTGCATTTCTGCTAAGGGAGTTTGAATTAATTCGTAGCGCAGGGGCAAATCCCTTGTCACTTCGTAGGCAAGGAGCATGGCGATTTCCTTGAGCAGTCTCCGAAAATCTTGAGTATGGGTAGTGACTTGGCGGAGTAAAGTTAGCTTATGTTGCACCAAGGGATGGTTAATGATATGAAGTTGGGGAGCGGTTTCAGGAACTGGTTCGGGATTCAAGGTTTATACCTCATAAAATTACTGTAGGGGCGCAAGGCTTTGCGCCCTCATTACTTTATATTTTTCTTGTTACTTTATATTTTGGAGAATTTGCTTTGAGGTTTGGATCTGCTCTGGACTAAATCCGGCTTCTTGGAGATAATCAAGAAATTTTATATCTTTATAACGCCCATCTAAGTTAATAGCTTGTTGAAATGCTGTTAGGGCTTGGGAGCGGTTTTCTTTCCAGTGGGCGATCGCTAGAGCTATTAAAGGATGGGGATTAGTTGGCTCTAACTTACTAGCCTCGATCGCATTACTCACCGCCCATTCGTACTGCCCTAACCGTTCCATAGCCAAACTGAGATTGTAGTAGGCAATTTCATTATTGGGTTTGAGGGCGATCGCCCAACTATGGGCAGCTACAGATTCTGACAGCCGACCACTAACTAGATGCACAATTCCTAAAGCATTAAGGTTTTGAACATCGAAGGGTTGACGATAGAAGTTTTCTACCAGAGTTTTAGTAGCGGCTTCCTCCTGCCCAGCCCGGTGTTGAGTCCAGCCGAGGATAACTCTCCCGGCAACATTTTTGGGTTCTAAGTCTACGGCTTTTTGGAGAGATGCGATCGCCTCAGGATATTTTTCTTGCTGCCGATAATTTAAGCCCTGTTGTCTATACTCTTCAGCGGTTGCTGCTCCTGCTGCTTGAGGGATTTGCGGGATCAGAAGGGCGATCGTTGTCAGGAAAGTAATAATTAATTTGCGATCTAGGCATTCTCTAAAAGTTCTTACCCCCCTTTTTAAGGGGGTCAGGGGGGATCGCAGGAGACTACATCGAAGAATAGGTAGCATTTTATTCACCGGAAAATTAACTGAATTGCTGGGCGTAGTACCGGGCATACCTGCCCTCTTGCGCTAAAAGTTCCCCATGGGTTCCAGATTCCACTATCTGCCCCTGCTCAACGACAAGAATGCGGGTGGCTCGGCGGACAGTGGCAAGACGGTGGGCAATGATAAAGACTGTGCGATCGCTCATCACCCTCTCTAGAGCTTCTTGGACTAGGGCTTCCGATTCCGAATCTAGGGCAGAAGTGGCTTCATCAAGAACTAAAATTCGGGGATCGTGCAGAACGGCTCTGGCGATCGCAATCCGTTGTTTTTGTCCTCCTGAAAGGTTAACTCCCCGCTCTCCCACCCAAGTTTGGTAGCCTTGGCTAAATTGGCTAATAAACTGGTGAGCATTGGCAATTTTGGCTGCATCTATGACTTTTTGTAGATCAAATTCTGCTTGCCCAAAGGCAATATTTTGGGCGATCGTCCCGGAAAATAAAGTCGTTTCTTGAGGCACGATCCCCATCTGACGGCGCAAACTCTTGAGGGTGACATCCTGAATATCCACCCCATCAATCAACACCTGACCAGTTTGAGGATCGTAAAAGCGAAACAACAAGTTCACTAAAGTGGTTTTTCCCGCTCCTGAGGCTCCTACCAAAGCAATTACTTCCCCCGGCAGCACGGATAAATCCAAATCCTTGAGGACTGGTTTACTAGCTTCGTAGGCAAAACTGACTTGTTTGTATTCCACTCTGCCCGTGACTGTGGGTAAAATCTGAGCGTTGGATTTTTCCGTTACAGTCGGGTGAATTGCCAATAGTTCAAAGATACGATCGACCGAGGCTTGTACCTGCTTAATCTCGTTGTAATTAATCGTTAAATGGCTAATAGGATCGATCAAAAAACCCACCCCCGCCACATAACTCATAAACTCTGTAGGGGTCAAGTTCTTATTAGCGATCTGCCATCCTCCTAAAAATAGCAAACATAACACTGAGAGGGCGTAGAGAAAGCCAATTACGGGGAACTGGATCGCCTTCAGATGTTCCGCTGCATAGCGAGATTGCCGATTACCTTCTGCCTCAACTCGGAAGCGCTCAATTTCATAATCTTCGGCTGCAAAAGCCTGCACTAATCTAATGCCACTAAATACTTCTGTAAGCAGCGAAGAAATATTGGAAACTCCGGTTTGACTGCGGCGAGAAAACTTCAATAATTGATCGCCAAACCACCCAATTAAAAAAGCCATGAGGGGAGCCACGACCAACGTAGCAAGGGTCAATTGCCAGTTGAGATAGATCATGTAGCCCAGCACTACAACTAACTGTAAAATACAGGGAATAAAGTCATGGAAGATTTTATTAACTACTTCGCCAATGCGATCGACATCTTCAGTTAACCGATAGGTTAAATCTCCGGTTTGGGCAGTTTCAAAATAGCTCAAGTTTAAGCGCTGGAGATGAGCGTAGACTTTTTGCCGCAAATCTAAAGTAATGGCGAGAGAAGCTTTTGCCATTAGGGAATCTTGCCCGTACTGGAGGATTTTTTGCAGCAGGAACATCAACGCTGTTAACCCTGCTGCTTGTCCTAAGCCTTGCAGATTTCCTTGCCCGATGAAGCCTCCTAGAATCCCGACCAGTTTCATCAAAATCGGCCAAAACACTGTAAACCCAAGGGTGCAAACGAAAGCCCTGAGAATTACCGAGAGTTGGGGGCGCAAGTAAGGCAGCAGCAAGGAGTAGCTGGCCTGACGAGGAGGATGCTTGTCGGTAGGATTATCTAGAGAATTATCTGAATGACTAAGTAAATTAAGGGGGCTATTCAAGCGATCGCTGTCCTTCGTAATGATATTGGCACTTAGGATTACTATATATTCAACATGCTATCTTATGTCTCCAAATCTTGTGTGTCTAAGAAAATGCTAGTTTAATGTTAGTTTTCAGTATCTAGGCTGATTACTCTAAGCAAAGCAAGCTATTTAAGCAAGGCAACCCATTAAGGACTAGATTTATATAGTCATTGCCATAATATTTAGGACTATTTTGTAGGTTGGATAGAGCGATCGCGAAACCCAATACCTTAGATTTAATGTTTCGTTTCCTACCTCAACCCAACCTACTTTGCCTGAAATGATAAGACAACATAAAATAAAAGTATGAATTATTCAGGCAAACCCGATGAAACAACTCAAACAACTAACCTGCATTATTGAACGCGAAGGCAATGGTTATGTATCTCTTTGCCCTCAAGTTGATATAGCTAGTCAAGGCAACTCAGTAGAAGAAGCCAGAAAAAATCTAGTGGAAGCGATCGAGCTATTTTTTGAAATGGCAAGCCCTAACGAAGTACTAGCAAGGATGTACTCAGAAATTTATGTAACTCAAATTGAGGTTGCTATTGGGTAAATTACGAGTTCTTTCCGCTAAAGCAATCTGTCAAATCCTAGTCGAAAATGGCTTCTCACAAATAAGGAAACACGGTAGTCATATCATCATGCAAAAGAAAATCGATGATTCCACAATTACTGTTCCTATTCCCAATTATGCAGAAATTAAAATCGGCACATTGCAATCAATCCTTCGACAGTCTAGATTACCTAGATCCTTATTTGAATAGTAGCTAATCTCAATTTTTACTATCATTAAAAACTAATTTTTGTTACAGAAATAATCGGGTGTTGTGATTATCCCTAGTATCTACTTGAGTTGAATCAACTCCACCTTATAACCATCCGGGTCTTCCACAAAAGCAATAACCGTTGTACCGTGCTGCATAGCTCCCGGAGGACGAACTACCTTGCCCCCTTTAAGAGTAATTTTCGCACAAGTTCCATAGATATCCTCCACACCCAGAGCAATGTGACCGTAGGCATTACCCAGATCGTACTTATCAGTTCCCCAGTTGTAGGTCAATTCAATTAAGGTATTGTCAGCCTCCTCCCCATAACCCACAAAGGCTAGGGTAAACTTACCCTCAGGATAATCCTTACGGCGGATCACCTCCATGCCCAACACTTCACAATAGAATTTGAGAGATTTTTCTAAGTCTCCCACCCGCAGCATCGTATGTAACATTTTCATAGGGACAAAATAATAGTTAATTTATGTGTTAAATATCTGTTGAGCCACTATTCTAACAAGCAAATTACCAAGGAGAAAAAATGCTGACTAAATTAGAAACCCCCATTGAAGCGATCGCGGCGAGAGAAATCCTTGATTCCCGGGGGAAACCCACCATTGAGGCAGAAGTACGCCTAGCTACAGGGGCAGTGGGTCTGGCTCAAGTTCCCAGTGGGGCCTCTACCGGGACTTTTGAGGCTTACGAATTGCGAGATAACGATCCCAAACGCTACGGCGGCAAGGGTGTCCTCAAGGCTGTAGCCAATGTGCAGCAAATCATTGCCCCGAAGTTAATTGGGTTAGATGGCTTGGATCAAACCTTGATCGATCGCACCATGATCGCCCTAGATACCTCCGGCAACAAATCCCAAGTCGGGGCAAATGCAATCTTGGCGGTTTCCCTTGCCAACGCTAAGGCAGCGGCTGATGATACAGGTTTGCCTCTCTACCGTTACCTAGGTACTTCCCTCTCTTCCTTACTGCCCGTCCCCCTGATGAACGTCATCAACGGCGGGGCTCACGCTTCTAATAATGTGGATTTCCAAGAATTTATGATCGTACCAGTCGGGGCAACCTCCTTCCGGGAAGCACTACGCTGGGGCGCTGAGGTATTTGCTTCTCTGAGTAAGGTTCTGGCAGAAAAGAATCTCCTGACTGGCGTGGGGGATGAAGGGGGATTTGCTCCTAACTTGGAATCTAACCAATCAGCTTTGGAATTTCTGTTGCAGGCGATCGAACTTGCTGGTTACAAACCGGGGGAAGAAATTGCCCTCGCTCTAGATGTGGCTGCCAGTGAATTTTACAAAGATGGGAACTACGTTTACGATGGTTCTGCCCATACTCCCGTAGAGTTTGTAGATTATCTTGCCAAATTAGTAGGGCAATATCCCATTGTCTCGATCGAGGATGGCTTGCACGAAGAAGATTGGGCGCACTGGCAGCTCTTGACCCAAAAGGTCGGCAGCAGCACTCAGCTAGTGGGGGATGATTTGTTTGTGACTAATCAAATCCGCTTAAAGCAGGGTATCGACACCAAGGCTGGGAATGCGATCCTGATTAAACTCAACCAGATCGGTTCCCTGACTGAAACCCTAGAAACTATCGATATGGCAACTCGGAATGGCTTCCGATCGATCATCAGCCACCGTTCTGGAGAAACCGAAGATACTACGATCGCCGATCTTGCCGTGGCTACCAATGCCGGACAAATCAAAACTGGTTCTCTCTGTCGCAGTGAGCGAGTTGCCAAATACAACCGCTTATTGAGAATTGAGGAAGAATTGGGCGATCGGGCGATCTACTCTGGCAAAGCCCAGTTCCCTAGAGCTTAAGGGTTATCTCCTCTAAAAAGAGGGTTAAAATTAAAAATAAAACCGTAGGGGCGCAAGGCTTTGCGCCCTTTTTACTAAAATTTGTACCCTTATTTATAGGAGGAATGAAAAAATGCCCGATGCCATTATGTTTCAAGAAGATGCCTACATGGTGTTAGAACCAGACCAAGAAGAGCAATTTATGACTCCAGAAGAATTGCTTGCTAAACTAGAAGGGATTTTGGCAACTTGCCAAGCAGATCTATCACGAGATTTAACCAGATTCCCTACAGTGGCAGAGCAGGCAAAATATCTTAGGGATACTTCCTGCGAATTTGATATTGCTCCGGGGCATTACCTGCATTGGTATGCAGTAAGATTAGAAAAATCTTGATACCCCATTTCCCCAGCAATTTAGTTCAGTATAACCATGAATTCTGACCCCCGTAGCAATTATCCTTCCCCGGCTGATCTAGAGACTCTCCATAGCCAAGAAGAAGATGCCTTAACTCCTATTTCTCCGGGGAATTTACCTGTATTAATAACCCCAGATCCAGAAGAACAAACTCCTAAGGCTTTGGTATGGATTAGCTTATTAGCGATCGCCCTCACCATTACTTCCCTGAGCTTAGGTAATCTTTGGTTGGGGTTAGGGGGCGCGATCGCCACCCTAGTTTTCTGCCTCAAACTTCTAAATCCCTTCCTGAAATTAGTAACTAAGGAGTTCTCTGATAACCAATCGATTTATGTAGGCGGATTAGGGATAGTGGTGGCGATCGCTACTTTCTGGCAATTTGTAGATATCAATGCTTATCTCGCTCGTCTCACTAGCCAAATTGACTGGAACATCGCTGGTTCTCTGGCGGAGTGGACAGGAGCTGTGGGGCAGATTCTGATTGCGGTGTTAGCCCTAGCCTTGGCATGGAGGCAGTACATTATCTCTAGGGATTTAACCATTCAGCAAAATGCCCTTACCGTCCAACAGAATTTAATTACCCAACAACAAACGATCGATACCTACTTCCAAGGTATTTCTGATCTTGTTCTGGATGGAGAAGGCTTACTCGAAGATTGGCCCCAAGAAAGACTTTTGGCAGAAGGCAGAACGGCGGCGATCTTGGGGAGCATCGATGCCAGCGGCAAATCAAAAGTTATTCGGTTTCTGTCTCGCTCCAAACTCCTGACCCCGATTCTCCGGGATTCCCGCCTTGGTAGACCTATTTTTGATGGCAATGGTGGCTATGCCGAAGACCGAGCTAGAGGAGTTCGGGTAATTGATCTCGGCATTATGTTAGCCGGAACTGATTTATCTTATACTGACCTGCGCTGGACTGACCTCAGTGATGCTAATTTGATCCGGGCGGATCTGCGGGGGTGTGATCTTGTCCGGGCAAATTTATCGCGGACTATTCTTCAAGAGGCAGATTTAACTGGGGCAGATCTGAAAGGTGTGCGCCTATTCTATGGGGAAGTAGACCAAGCTAGTCCCCGGAGTCGCACTTCTCCTCCCAACTATCAAACTGGGGCGCACACTGGGGCGGTAGTGGAAAATGCTAACTTTAGTGATGTCAAGGAAATGTCAGAATCCCAACGTCAGTATTGTTGTGCGTGGAGTGGAGAAGCATCGAGGGGTGCGATCGCTGGTGGCTGTCAAGATATCCCTAATAAATTGGGGCGGTGATTAGAAATCTAGTTTTGCTACTGGGGTGACAGGCGCAGGATCGTATCCTCCCCCCGATTCCCCCTGCCGTAGCCATCACCGTTCGAGGTAGAAATGTATACGTAGCCATCAGCCACCGCCACGGCCCTTAGTCTGCCGTACTCATTAATTAAGAGATTTTCTACGCTTATAATTTGCCGATCGCTAATCATAAATCTTTGCAGAGATTGACTCCGGAGGTTCGCTACCAAAAGGTTGCCCTGCCACTGGGGGAAGCGATCGCCCGTGTAGAAAGCTGCCCCACCGGGAGCCGTAGCGGGGGTAAATTCCCTGAGGGGAGATTCCATCCCAGCTTGAGTCATAGAGTGATGAATTACCGGCCAACCGTAATTTTTCCCAGCTTCGATGATATTAATCTCATCGCCGCCGCCCGCGCGATCGTTTCCAGAAGGTCCATGCTCTGCTTGCCAGATCAACCCCGTTCCCGGTTGAAATGCCATAGCTTGAGTATTGCGATTACCGTAACTAAAAATTTCTGGTTTAGCTCCAGCCCTGCCTACAAAAGGATTATCTGTGGGAATTGTGCCATCTGCTTCGAGGCGGAGAGTTTTGCCATTAATATTGCTCAAATCTTGGGCTTTATCCCATTTTCCCCTTTCCCCCAGGGTGATGTAGAGTTTCCCATCTTGCCCAAAACCAAGGCGGGAGCCAAAATGCTTTGTACTATCCACAGGGTCAGCGTTGAAGATCGGGCGATCGAACACTAAACCCGTCCCTGTGTCCCGGAACCGAGCTACTCTGGTGTGCATATTCCTGTTAGTTTCCACTGTATAAGAAAGGTAAACTAGTTTATTAGTGGCATAACCGGGGTGCAAAGTCATATCCATCAAGCCCCCCTGTCCTCTAGCAGTAAAATTTTCTAAGGTAACGGGGTAGGGGGTGGGGTCAAGTTGCTGGTTGCGGAGGACACGAATTCGGCCCGATCGCTCCAAGACCAATATCCGTCCATCGGGCATCGGCTCGATATCCCAAGGAACCTCCAAGCCCCTAGCAATTACTTCTACCTTAAATCTAGCTGGTGGTAAAGAGGTTGCAGCTTGGGAAGAATTAGGCGCGATCGGAGCAGCTACTAGACTTGGAGGGGTAGCCTGGGGTATTTGAGTAGTCGCTACTTGAGCAGTGGGCAAACTTTGCTGGCAAGCAGCAACTAGGACTAAAAGAGGGAAGGAGATAATAAATCTAGGTTTGGTAGACATATACTCAGTTAAATATCGTAAGTTTTTTTTATTCTAGACAATTTTTATTACCCGTAGAGCGATCCCAATTTCTTATAGCAGTTTTTATCCAAAGGCTCGCCCCCTAATAAGCCTTAAATTAAAAAGTGCTACTCCTTGTGGGGATAGCACTTACAAATCTTCTGGTTTTTATCTACTTAAAGAAAACTTTTCTGGGGCATAGAGTATTCCTAGAAAACTATCTCCTAGGAAAATCAATACCTACAATGACCTAAATTACTTATTTGGTTGGGGAGTCATGCGTAGGTAGGGCTTAACTTCGGTGTAGCCCTTAGGAAACTTCTCTTTCAGAACTTCTGGATCCTTGAGGGAAGGGACAATCACGCAATCGCCACCATCAGTCCAGTTGGCTGGAGTTGCCACGCTGTAGTGATCGGTGAGCTGCAAGGAATCAATTACTCGGAGAATTTCTGTAAAGTTTCTGCCAGTGCTGGCGGGGTAGGTAATACTTAGGCGGAGCTTTTTCTGAGGGTCGATAATAAAGACCGATCGCACAGTTAAAGTATTGCCAGTTGCGGAATTGGGGTGGATCATGTCGTAGAGTTCCGACACTTTCTTGTCAGCATCCGCCAAAATTGGGTAGTTCAGAGCTGCGCCTTGGGTTTCTTCAATGTCTCCGACCCAGCCCTTATGAGATTCTAGGCTATCCACACTGAGGGCGATCGCCTTCACATTCCGTTGATCAAATTCTGGTTTGAGCTTGGCAACGACCCCTAGTTCGGTAGTGCAAACAGGAGTGAAATCTGCTGGATGAGAGAACAAAATCACCCAGCTATCCCCAGCCCACTCATGGAAACTAATATCACCGTGGGTAGATGCTTGCTGAAAATCGGGTACGATATCGCCTAATCTGAGTGCCATAATAATTCTTTGGTTAATTTACTTTAGGTTGAATAGTTATGATCTTGCCATAAAACTACTATTACCCGGTAGGATTTTAGATATATTTAGGATTTGCCAGATTTGTTGGTGCATAGAACAGATAATTTCTTGCCTAACTAACATCTGCTATGCCTACTACAAGTTGCTGGTAACATCTTGGTATAGACTACTTAAGAGTTATTGATAATTTAATTTATGAAAATACTGGCTCTTGTCCCGGGTGGAATTGGCGACCAATTACTATTCTTTCCTACCCTTGATGATCTCCGGCTCAACTACCCAGAAGCGGAGATCCATGTCATTGTTGAACCCCGCTCCTTAGGGGCTTATCGTATTTGTCAGTCAGTATCAGAAGTGATCAAGTTTGATTTCAAATCCCGTAATGGCTTGGCAGATTTTGGTAACTTACTAGGGTTGATGCGAGATTCAGAATACGATGTAGTCCTGAGTTTGGGACGGCGGTGGGCGATCGGACTCCTGCTGTGGATGAGTGGGGTTCCTAAACGTATTGGCTATGATGCTAATGCTGGTCGGGGCTTTTTTACTGATTTAGTTCCCCTCAATCAAGCCCAGTACGCTGCTGCTATGTACCATGACCTGTTGAAAGGCTTGGATATCAATTCTCCTTGTCCTCCTGTAGTTGCAAATATCCCAAAACCAGATATGGATTGGGCTAGGGCAAAGCAACAGGAGTTGGGGCTTGCTCAAGGCTATATTGCTATTCATGGCGGCTCTAGCCGCTTGGCTCTAGCCCAAGGAATAAATAAACTTTACCCTGTACAGCAGTGGCAAGAAATTATTCACGATATCCATCAGAAACAGCCGAATCTGCCGATCGTGCTTCTTGCAGGCCCTGATGATCAGGACTGGGTTAGCCAAATGTTGCAGTCTTCCGCAGATATCAAGGTGGTGGCTCCTAGCAATATTGGTCAACTAGCGGCGGTTATTGCCGGAGCGAAACTAATGCTGTGTACTGATAGTGCGCCTATGCATGTCTCGATCGCAGTGGGAACCTATACTATTGCTCTATTTGGTCCGACACCTGCCCATAAGTTAATGCCTCAGAGCGATCGCTGTGTAGGGATCCAGTCCATCACGGGGGCGATCGCAGATATTTCTCCTGCCGAGGTTTTGGAGCGGATATGGCAGAGTTAATTATTTAATCACAACTTAATTACAACTTAATTACAACCTAATTACAGAGGCGGCAAAAGGGTGAGTAGAGGCGCGGTTTTTCTTGATCGAGACGGAGTTTTGAACCTAGAAGTGGGCTACATTCATAAGCTAGAAGATTTACAATTGATCCCCGGAGCGGCTGCTGCTGTGAGGAGCCTGAACGATCGCCAGATATTTTCCTGTTTGGTTACTAATCAATCTGGGGCAGCCCGGGATTACTATCCTCTAGAACATATTGCCGCCCTGAATCAACACTTACAAAATCTACTCTACGAAGCTGCCGGAGCAAAGCTAGATGCTATTTATTCCTGTCATTACCTCAGTTCTCGTGTTGGCGGGATCAATCCCCAGTTCACGGGCTGGAGCACTTGGCGGAAACCTAATACAGGAATGCTAGTGGCAGCAGCTTGGGATCACGATCTAGATTTAAGACAAAGTTTTATGGTGGGGGACAAAGCTACGGATATAGACTTAGCTCATAATGCTGGTTGTCACGGCTTATTGGTGCAAACAGGCTACGGAGATGCGATCCTCCGGGGAGATTACCAACATCATGCCCAACCAGACCACGTAGCGCCAGATTTACCGGAAGCTGTGACTTGGATTTTAGCAAATTGGGCGATCGATCCTGCTTCCCCTTAATAAGCTACCGTGTACACACAAGTCTCACGAGAATAGGGCGCAAAGCCTCGCGCCCCTACGAGAATTGTTGGCTCAAAAAATTCGATTAGAAGCTACCGTGTATACACAAGTCCGACCAGAGAGGTTCTTAGTCTCACGAGAATAGGGCGCAAAGCCTTGCGCCCCTACGAGAATTGTTGTCTCAAAAAATTCGATTAGAAGTTTTTCTGCCAGGCTTAAGAATACACAATAAAAAAGAAAGTATCTTACCCCTAATAGCAAGATGTCAGTTAAGGCTGCCCAACGAGCTACCCTTGTAGGGGCGCAAGGCTTTGCGCCCTTGTTTTGCCTGAGGGTAATAAATGCTTCAGCCTCGATATCTTAATCAAAAGCTAGGGATAACGGCTCCGGGAAATTTTTGTTTAAGGGCGGGGATTGCAGGGCAGGGTTGCTTGGCTTGGAGACTACCACTAGTGAGAGGATTGAAAATATTCCAACGGAAGGGAGCTTTTTCTTCGGCCGAGAGCCAGAGCAAGCGTTTAGCACGGGTCATAGCTACGTAAAGCAGGCGGAACTCCTCCGCAGTTTTCAGGTATTCTGCTTCTTGCCATGCTTGTCCGGGGTTGGGAATTTCTAAGTCATGGAGTTTGGCGCGGATCTGGGCTCGCGCCACTTCAGCTAGGGTGTAATTACCTAAGAATCTTGCCCCCGCTGGGACGTAGAGATTGCCGGGGATCGCATCTGCATGGAGAAAGGGCAGAAAAACGTAGTCCCAATCTAGTCCTTTAGCTTTGTGCATAGTGATGATAGTCAGTTGTCCGGGGCGGACGTATTGTTCTTCAGGATTTTCTAGGTCTACCCAAGGGAGCTTTTCGGTATTGATAATTTCTTGGAGGTTGGCGATCGCTCTCCCCAAATAATTTTCTCCCCGATTTTGCTGCGCCATGCGTTCCGTGAGCTTATCGTTGGTAGCGAGTTCCGCCTGATCGTAGCGGAGGGTAAAAGCCAAAAAAGTTGGCAGGTGATAAAGCGGCAATTCCCAGCGGGCGCGGAGGAGTTGGGTGCAATAACGGCGGGCGGCTTGCACAGCGGGGGCTTGAGGCGGTTCTAGTAGGGTGGGGTAGAGAAATTGCTCTGGGAAAGTAGTTAGAGCGTTGAGATCTTGAGCCGGAATTAGTTCGCGCTTGACTAAAACTTCTAGGGCAGCCTTAAGATTATCTGGGGAGTGGGGGCGATCGAGAAATTGCAGCAAGCTCAAAATTTCCTTAGGAACGTGGGAATGACGATCGCTCTCATAGACTTCATAAATCCCTAAACCCGCTTCCCTAAATCGTTCCTGCAATTGTTGGGCAAGGAAGCTGCCCTGACGATTTTCTCGTACCAGAATTGCCATAGTTCTTTCTGGATGGTCAGCAAAAAGTTGGAGAGTGCGATCGCCCAGCAGTTCTACGGTTTCATAAATATCCATGGGAGTATAAATTTCCAAACCTAATCCCGTGGGGTCAGGATTAGCATCAACTTGGGGATCGCCTTCAGGAACAGGATGAATCTGTTGAGATTGAAAGGGCAACAACTCTGGATAGTCATTCTGAGTGCGATTGACCCAATCAAGGACAAAGTTCGCCGCCTCAATAATGATGGGGCTACTGCGACCTGCTTGATCCATAGTTGCCAACTGACCTTCGAGGCGACGAGCTTGGCAAAATTGGCGGAAATACAGGGGATCGGCGGGAGTAAAAGTAGAGTTGATAGCTTGGTTAGGATCGCCCACCCGAATTATATTGGGGGGAGCATGGCCCTCAGAGGGGGTTGCCAAAATTTGCAAAAGTCTTGCTTGCAGAGGGCTAGAATCTTGGGCTTCATCTTCAAAAACAGCATAGACTTGCTGCTGCCACAAACTTCTCGCTCTAGGATTTTCTAAAACTCGCAACGCTCCGAGGATCATATCATCGTAGTCAAGGAAATTGCGCTGACGACTATAGTATTCGTACTGGGTATAGAGTCCAGCGGCGATCGCTAGAGTTTGATAATCATCGGCAACTAAATAGCTCAATTCCCGTAGCTCCTCTGGAGTTAAACCAGAGCTTTTTGCCTCATGGACTACGGTGGTAACTAAGTTGGGTAAAATTTCTGTGCGGAGAGCTGATTGCCGACGCATTTGTTCCGTTTCTTCTCCATCAAAATCCAGCCCTTCCACCAAGCCCCTGAACTGTTGCGGATGCTGGTTAATCCACTGCTCAACCACAGTTTTAATTAATCTATGACCTTTGGTGGGGTCAATCAGAGTTGATCCTACTAGGTTTAAGCCTGCTAGACGGGGATGGGTCTGGGCAATATTTAGAGCAAGTCCGTGGAGGGTATGCACCACAAACCCCCGGTTAGGCAAGCCCAAATCGTCTTTTAAGTAGGTACGAATTTTATTTTTAATATTAGCCGCTGCCGCCCGAGTGAAGGTAACAACAACTAGCTGGTGACGGCTGTGGAGAGAGGCTCTAGCAATAGTCAGGGCCGCGGCGATCGCCATGCCCGTAGATTTCCCTGCTCCCGGCACTGCAGAAACTGCCAACGCCCCCTGCCGCCAATCTGCCATCGATCGTTGACCAAAGCGTAATTTGCCTTGCAGCAGAACAATTTTCTCTTCTAAAGAGAGTGTTTTGTATTCTATTAAATTCTCCATAATCCCGGACAATTTACCAAAAATTTACATCTAGTTTATCAAAAATTTACAAAAACTTGCGATCAAGTTAAATTATAGATATTAGTATTTATAGGCAGGGAATTATATAAATTGAAGGGAATAGATATAGCTTTAGTAGTGCAAAATCTGCAAAAACCAAAGCTAAGTTAAGTAAACTTACTTGGTTAATACTTAAGCCTACAGCTTTATTTATTCCCCACTACGCAAATCTACTTGGGCAAATCTACTTGGTGAGTCGTCTCTTAATCTTAATATAGAATCTGTTCTGCTTACTTTTGTAAAGTAAATAGATAAATTATTTAGCTTCTTGAGCAATCTATATTTTTTAATAAGTCTATAAAATCAATTCTTGGTGTACTATTTATGTCACTTAATTCTCCTCAGGCAGAAATAACCAGACCCCCTTCAGAGATCAAAAACTTAGTTTTTATTGATGCTGCTGTAGATAACTTCAGTGCCTTACTTAAGGGTTTGAAAGCTAATTCTGAAGCCGTAGTTCTTGACCCTACTAAAGACGGGATCGCCCAGATTACCAACTTTCTATCGGGCTATCAAGGGGCGATCGCTAGCGTGCAAATTTTATCTCATGGAGCAGCAGGGGGTTTGCAATTAGGTTCCTCCCGCCTCGATTTGTCTAACCTAGACCAATATCAAGCTGCGCTCCAGCAATGGTTTCCCGTTGGAACTGATGGTAGTAAACGCCCTGATCTCTTGCTCTATGGCTGTGATGTAGGGGCAGGAGATATAGGAACACAATTTATTGATAAGCTCAGTGCTATCACAGGGGCAGATGTGGCAGCCTCCGTAGATTTAACTGGAAGTGTGGCTAAGGGCGGAAACTGGATATTAGAAAAGGCAACAGGCGTTATAGAAGCAGGACAAGCCTTCACTCAAAAAGTCCGGGATGCTTACCAAGATGTTCTCGCAACTTTTACTGTCACCACCGCTAACGATAGTGGAGTCGGCTCCCTCCGTGCAGCAATTACTGATTCCAATGCTACTGTAGGTGTACTAGATAATATTACTTTTGATCCCACCATCAAGCTGATTCAGCCCCTCTCGGCTTTGCCTGCGATTACGGATCCAGTTAACTTAGATGGACGGACTAACCAAACGGGAACAACACCGGGGGTGGCGATCGATGGCATCTTGGCTGGTCCTGCTGATAGCGCTCATGGGATATACATTCAAAATACGAACTTACCAATTTTTGGTTACAGCACTATTCGGGGATTAGCTATTGGTAATTTTGGGGGTTCTGGTTTACGGATCGATCGCAGTGATAACAACCTAATTCAATACAACTACATTGGTACAGATATCACTGGTACGGTTAGCAAGGGCAATAGTAGATCCATGAATCCCGGCACTTCTCAGGGGCTAATGGTGTGGGCAAGTCAAAATAACATAATCCGGGAGAATGTAATTTCTGGTAACTGGCAATCAGGACTAGTTATTTTTGGATCCTACCAAACCTTTTCTTACTACAATTGGAACCCCGCCTTAAGAAGAAACTCTAGTGGCAACCAAATTATTAGTAACAAAGTTGGCACAGATCTAATGGGTAACTACGCCCTAGGGAACCTGCGCTACGGTATTTTTATTGATGGGTCTAATAACACTATCTCAGATAATGTGGCTTCGGCAAATGGCTACTATCCTATTACTGGTGAAAATTTCCCTAACATCGGTGTTGAATTTACCGAGCCTGGTAATGATCCTAATGATATTACAAATAATCTGATTACTGGCAATACCGTAGGTCTCAGTTCTAGTGGAACAATTGCCCTTCCTGCGGGTGCTGCCTCCTCTGAAATTCAGATTGGCTTCCGTACTACTCCTAACCCGGCGTTAGATCAAGGAAATCGGGCGACCGGAAATACCTATTCTTATAATTCTAATTACATTGCCTTCGATCGCCTCTCTGCTAGAAATAGCCCCGCAAAAACTGATGTAGTGGGCAATACCGCCGTTGCTTTCACCCTGAGTTCCCCAACTCTGGCTCCGTTCGCTCCCCAACTCACCACTATCATTTCTAACCAACCAATAAATAATGGCAACTTGATTGACACCTTGGTAGGTAACTCCATTATTGGCACACCGGGTAAAGGAATTGGCGTTATTGGCGTGAATGACACTAATGGCACTTGGCAATATTCCACCGATAACGGTACTAGTTGGAGTGGTCTGGCCTCTGCTGTTAATACTCCCATTCCATCAGGGGGGGGTAACTCCTATACGGGAACTCCTAGAGGAGTGTTGATGTTAGCCGCAGATAACAAAAACCGAGTTCGTTTTGTGCCTAGTGCTGGTTTCATTGGCACAGTAACTGGAGGAGTTACTTATATGGCTTGGAGCCAATTTGCCGGGGGGAATGGCATGTGGAACAACATTAATGAGGCTGGCAAAAAAAGCCCTTTCGGTTGGATCCCTCAGTACGGTTTCGATACTTTTATTTCTAGTTTTAATAGCCTTCCTACCTATGTCCGTGGGGATACAGGAGCTTTGGTAAACGGAATAACTGATAACTTTAGTATTAACGTCCTGCCGAGTAATGTAGCTCCAGTGCTAAATGCCGCTTTACTTCAGCCCCTAACTCCTATTGCCAAAGACCCGGTGACTAATCCCGGTACTTTGGTCACAGCTTTAATTCCCGGTTTGGCGATC
>Ga0105048_10004913_pt1 | contig 21696 bp, 18 predicted proteins | sample MAT05_FD_78382 | JGI IMG/M metagenome (GOLD analysis project Ga0105048, IMG submission 78382) | Freshwater microbial communities from Lake Fryxell liftoff mats and glacier meltwater in Antarctica - MAT-05 | ecosystem: Environmental > Aquatic > Freshwater > Ice > Liftoff microbial mat | place...
AGAATTGATGTGCGCTGAGCGATGCGAAAAACATTTAAAACCTTGGCAGCATCAATGGCATGCAACGCTAGCTCTCCGGTTTTTCCACTTTCAATCGTACAGGTCGATCTTTTTTACGCGCGTTTCTTGCATGATCTCAACCTCTTCCCAGTAGCATGAAAGTCCTTCTAGGAAGTGGTATCGCTTCAGATAACAATTATCATCGGATCGTGGGACGAAAGGTGGGTCGAGGTAAACCAAATCGACGCGGTTTTCCGCCGAGAAAATATCATAACGATGAGCTTGGTTTTTGCGTTGGTTGTCAAACGTCGCGGCGTTGTACGCTTCTACCATTTGCCTCCTGCGTTTCTGAACAGTATAGCGTTTGAATGCATTCCACTTCAGTGGAGAGTGAATCGCTTTGTGAGGGGCAGGCTCAATAGATGGAAGGTGACTTTCACCCCGATTCACAGCTCGTCTCACTCCTCTCCAAGAAATCCGTTTCAACATTATTCGCGATTCTTTCGCCCCCTTTTAGGACAGTTGCCGCCTCCGCAAATCTGGCGAAGCGCCTGGTAGCCCAATGCTGTGCTGCGTTCGGTGTCCTTGAGGAGCCGAATCTTATACACGTTTTCGGATAATCGCCAAGATTTTCATTGGCTTGGCGTCGCCTCTGAAAGTGGCGTCCGCGGCTGGATTGGCTAGACTGATGATTGCTAAGCGGGAAATCGCGTCCTTTGACCGCATTGCAGCTTGGCTAACTATTAAAAAAATCCTTGTCCGAACTCTCCAATCATACACCCCCTTCCGTCAACGTAAGTGAACTAAAATGCGGTGCATCCAGTTGTTCGCGGTTTTGCTTTCTGTAATTCTTCCCGCTAGTCTATTGGCGGAAACAATAGAGTTGAAGTTTGTGGTCAACACATCTCAACCAGTCGCCAAGGAAGACACGCTGTTCTTGGCGGGCAATACGGCCACCCTTGGTAATTGGAACCCAAGCGGTTTCGTTCTTACTCGCAAGTCCGATACTTGCTACGAGGGTCTGGTGGAACTCGAGATTGGAGGAAACATTGAGTTCAAGATTACGCGGGGAACTTGGGAAACGGTGGAAAAGGATGCGGATGGAGGGGAGATAGCTAATCGAACCGCGACGGTGAAGAAAGGAAAAGACGTGGTTGTCGCGGTTGAGTCATGGGCGGACGAACACCCAAGGCCGGGTCGGTCAAGCGTGGTCGGTACCTTAGAGATGCGCCGAATCGCTTCTATTGATCCTTCGCGGCTGGTGCGAGTATGGCTTCCGGCTGGGTATCAAGATTCCACTCAATCGTATCCGGTACTCTATATGCTCGACGGACAAAACGTTTTCGATCGTTCGACGTCGGCTATCGGTGAAGAATGGGGCGTCGACGAAACACTTTCCCAATTGATCGAAAGCAAAGCCATTGGGCCGATGATCGTCGTCGCTATCGACAACAGTTCTAAACGAGTGGATGAATACACTTCTATCGCCGACGGCGAAAGCAACCGAAAACGCGGAGGCAATGCGGAGCCGTTTGCAAAATGGATCGCAGAAGAACTAAAGCCACAAATGGATCGTGAGTATCGTACGCAGGCTAAACGAGACTCGACATGGATCGGAGGATCGTCCCTCGGAGGATTATTTTCGTTGTATTCTGTTGTACAACATAACGAAACGTTTGGTTGCGCCATTGCGATGTCCCCGTCACTTTCGTGGGGTAACGAAGGCATGAATAGCTGGATAGAATCGTCCCAAAATCGCGTTACGAAGCCGACACGCGTTTGGGTCGATTTCGGAGGCAAAGAAGGATCGACTGAAAAAGGTGCGCGAGAAAACGTTGAGCGGTTTGAGCGATTTCAGAAAACACTCAGCACACTCGGTCAAAAGGCGAACAGGTACTTCACGATCGGAGGACGATTGTTTCCTGAAGCGAAACACAGCGAGTCAGCCTGGCGAGAACGATTTGCCGAAGCAATTCAGTTTATTGCAAAGTAAGTCTATCTTCTAGCGGCGGGGAAGAAGGAATGCTGCCCATCTGATCCGAATGCCAGCCCGATCCTTCGAAGAAAGGGGCAAGAAAAGTCATTTGATCCCAAACACTCCTTCCAACCATCAACAAGTGGCTAAACGATCTTCAAGCCAACGCAATTCGCGATCAAGTCCGCACGCTTGATGCTCGCATTCTCAGCGAAGCCGTTATTTGACCGGTGTACTTCATGCGATGAAATCGCCGAGTTTGGATAGGCAAAGTATGGCTTAGCATCACATGATGGCCGACCTGCGACCAACGGTTTACCAGACACGCTGCAGCACGCGATATTAGGCCTGTGGCTAACAGCTACCAGATCCCAGATCCCGCGTCGCGAACCGTAGTTTCGAGAAAGATTCGCAATATCGACCGTATGCATGGGTAATTCATTCGAAGAGATGTCTCATTGTCTAATTCTAGCTACTTTTCACCTGGAACTGATTTTAGCCATGCCTCGGTAAACGCCGCGTGCTTCATGCTCTTTCCGCCTTCGACAAAGTAACTGTAGATCGCATGAATAGTACCATCGGCTCCTTGGGTTACCGCCGGGTAGTGAAACGATCCGCTGGGCTGGTCTTCCAAATGCCGTGTTACAGGCCATGTACGACCCTCGTCGCTTGAGAGCGAAACTGCAAGTCGGTTTCGTCCCGTTGTCGTGTCATTGTAAACCAGCAGCCAATTGCCGCTGGTCAGTCTAATACCGTCCACGCCTGCACCGGGATTGGGCAAGTCACACACACCCACAGGCCCCCACGTTTCGCCTTCATCGTTCGATTCAGAAACTCGCACTTTCCCACGCACTCCATTCTCTCGCATGTAGGCAACCAACGTTCCGTTTTCGCGACGCAATACCGTCGGCTGGATATTACCGAAGCCAAAGAGCGGCTTGCTAGCGTGCCAGGAGCTACCGCTGTCATCGGTAATTGCCATGATAGAAATGGAAAAAGTGTCCGTGTACAGCGGCAATAGGATTCTTCCACTGGGCAATTGAGTCGGTTTGCAGCGTGGTTGCCAGCCTAGCCGCTGATACAGTTTTTCCCCAAGTCGCTCGCGCAAGACACGCAGGTTTTCGACTGTTTTTGGAGGGAGTGTGTCTTGGTAGGGTGCCAACTCCAGGTCCAGTCTCTTGCGTGCTTCGTCCGCAAAGTCATCCGGCTTGAGCAAAATCATAGCTTCTCGATGCCAGCGAGGAGACTCCGGTGCAGCGAACTGTTTCGCCATCTTGAAATTCGTGAGGCAAGACTCCCAACTGTTCGCTAGGATCGTTGGATAAAACAACCAAAGCTGTTGATCACGATCAAGGAACAATGCCGTATTGCAGTCTGGAAAACCGGGCGTGTCCGCCAGAACGAATGGGTCCGTCCACTCGGTAGCACCTCGCTTTTTCCATGCGGCAAACACAGCCACGTCGTCGGCTTGACGTTCCCCTGCACCGCGATACCAGGATGCAAAAAGGTCTCCGTTGGGACATTCGACAATGCCCGGCGCATGATTGTGCTTAGGATTCAAGGGGAACACCAGTTCTGAAACAATTTCAGGATCGGAAGCATCTATGCGACTTACGAAAACCCCCGATGCAAGCAGGACGAGTAAACTGTAAGTCATCGCGATTGGCGGCATGTTTTTCTCTCAATGCAAGGAAATCCCACGAATTCAGCTACGACTGCGGGACAGGAATTGTCTATTAGTGATGTTCTTACCGTAGTTTACATCTTACCGCTCGCCCAAACACAATGTAGCTAGCAAGACGCGCCATCAGTGTTTAACATAGCGTCAGTCCTACTTCTCCATTTGAGTGAACGATTGCAAGGGGCCTAATGCAATGGCGCGATTCTGCATTTTTTTCTCGGTTTGTTTTTGCGGCGTTGCCAACTTTGGCGATTACCTCACGGCGTCCGAAAAGCAACCGCCCAACATCCTGTTTATTTTCTCAGATGATTTGGCATTTCAAGCCATCAGCGTTTACGGCGAAAAACGGCAATTGCTGCAAACGCCGAACATGGACCGAATCGCAGCAGAAGGAATGCGATTCGATCGCTGCCTAGTTACCAACTCGATTTGTGGGCCAAGCCGCGCGACCATTTTGACGGGCAAATACTCCCACATAAATGGCTTCTACAATAACTCGAATTCCAAATTCGACAGTTCCCAAATGACCATGGCCAAGATTCTTCAGCAATCGGGCTATTCGACCGCCGTGGTCGGCAAATGGCATCTGGGGAGCGATCCGGTCGGTTTCGATCATTGGCACATCCTGCCTGGGCAAGGTGTCTACTACAACCCGCCGATGATTCGGAACGGCGAAAAAGTTAAGGAAAGTGGTTACACCACCGATGTCATAACCGACCTCTCGCTGGAATGGTTGAAGAATCGCGACAAGTCAAAACCTTTCCTGTTGATGGCTCAACACAAAGCCCCGCATCGTGAATGGTCGCCAGCCCTGCGGCACCTTGGGTGGGACAAAGATCGACAATACCCGGAACCGGAAACACTGTTCGATGATTTCGTTGGACGAAGCAAGGCCGTTTCCGATCATGACATGGGAATCGAAAAATCGTTCTCCAATTTGGACGTCAAACTGGCAACTCCGGGGGGGATGACACCGGAACAGTTAAAGGACTGGAACGCCTATTACGAGCCTCGCAATGAGGCGTATCGCAAAGCGACACCGAAAGGCAAAGACCTGGTGCGATGGCGGTACAATCGCTACATGCACGACTATTTGGGCTGCGTCAAAGCGGTCGACGAAAGCGTTGGTAAATTCCTAGGTTTTCTGGATCAGGAAGGATTGGCTGACAATACGATCGTGGTTTGCACCTCCGACCAAGGGTTTTACCTGGGAGAGCATGGATGGTTCGATAAGCGTTGGATATTCGAAGAATCCCTGAGGTCGCCGATGCTCATTCGTTGGCCGGGTAAGACCAAGCCTGGCAGTGTGAATAAAGACATCGTATCGCTACTGGACGTCGCCGAGACGTTTCTCGATGTCGCAGGACAGCCAATTCCTGCGGACATGCAAGGGCGAAGCATAGTGCCTTTGTTAAAAGGGGAAAAGCCGGCTACGTGGCGAGATAGTTTCTACTACCACTACTACGAGTTTCCTGCCCCACATCGGGTACGACCGCACTATGGCGTGGTGACGGATCGATTCAAATTGGTTCACTACTACAATACCGATGTCGACGAGTGGGAATTGCTTGACCGGGAAAAGGACCCGCTGGAAGTCAAAAACTTTTATAACGACGCGGCGTACGCAGACACCAGAAAAATCCTGCATCTGGAATTGGAACGTTTACGGAAAGAGGTCAAGGAACCTGAAAAAACGCCGCGCGAAGCGTACGGTCGCGCCCCTTTCGAAAACAAGCCTAAGACGACAACCGAGTCGAAGTAGCATTAAAACTATGCTCTTGCGGGAGCAATTGGATTGCGCATCTTTTCTTCCACTTCGCCTGATGGAACAGACAGGCAAACCGATTCATTTTGCTTCCGCCGGTTTTCAACCGGCGGGGCAGCATCTGTCAGCTACCAACAGCGCGAAAAGTTCGCAGAGTGATCGCTCTCCGTCGGACTCGTCCGGCGGAAGCAACGTCCCCAATTTGGTGGGGGGGTGAAACCTAGTGTCGCCTCTCGCTCTGCGAAAGAAAGACAACTCCCGCGGATTTATCTTGCCAACCCTGGTTTTCGGATGTTCCATTGCAGCTAAAATTTGCGGCGGATCACAATAAGTGGTGTGTCCGCCGTTACTTGATGGAAACCGATGGCACGCGATTAGCTCATCGCATACGTTTTGTGGTCAAAATGCAAAAAACAGAATACCGCCAAATTTCCGAAGTCCTCGGTAAAATGTCATTTCGCAGTGGCCTCGGTTACGCTGTCTTCTTCCTGCTAGTCATGCTTCCGACTGCTGACGCTTGGCAATCTGGAACAGAGGTCGAACAGATTTCGGGCCGAGAAAGCCTGCCTTAAAATCATGGATTTCACAACAGGCAGAAGCTCTGGGCGCGGCAGCTAAATATCGAGAACCATAAACGCCGACTCCTCCGTTTGGGCGTTTTTCAGCGAAGTCTGCTTCAGTGGCGACCCATTCCAAATTCTGATCCGTGAGACTCGCAGCCAGGAGACCAAAGAGATCGTCCGCGGAATGGGAAGCACTTGGCCCTATTCGGGCGCCCCGATGCGCTAAGGCGAGGGGCAGAGCACTAGCCTTAGCGGGGGACTATCAGCCTCGATCTACGCCTTGGGCTCGGTCATGCTGAGCGGATCGAGGGCGGCGTCTAGCGTTTCTTTTGGCAGGACACTTTGCTCAATACACAATTCCCGAATCGTTTTGCCAGATGCGAATGCTTCTTTGGTCAGTTTCGCAGCCTTCTCGTAGCCGATGTACGGATTGAGGCTCGTGACCATGGATAAGCTCTGCTCTACTCCTGCTTCGCATGCCTCGGGGTTCGCTTCCAAGCCGTCCATGCAGAACTCGATGAACGCGCTGACACCATTGGATAGCAATGCCACGCTTTCGAGCATTGCATCCCCCATGACCGGCATCATGATGTTCAATTGAAAATTCCCGCCCGAAGCCCCGCATAGTGTCATGGTTGTATCGTTGCCCATGACCCGCGCCGTCAATTGCATCATGCTTTCGCACATGACTGGATTCACTTTGCCTGGCATGATGGAGGAGCCTGGTTGGCGGTCTGGTAAAACGACTTCGTAAAAGCCGCAACGTGGACCCGAGCCAAGCCAACGGATGTTGTTGGCAACATTAAACAACGTCATGGCGATCGATTTGATCTGGCCGTGCGATTCGACCAAGCCGTCGCGTTGGGCGTTGGCTTCGAAATGATCTTTGGCTTCGACGAATGGTATTCCGGTTTGCTTTGCTAGATTCTCAGAGACCCGTCGTCCGAATTCCGGATGCGTATTGATACCACTACCGACTGCTGTTCCTCCGACTGGTAACTCCAAGACCGCTTTCACGGCCAGTTTTGCACGCTCGATCGATAGTTCGATTTGCCGAGCGAAACCCCCGAATTCTTGTCCCAATCGGAGCGGCGTGGCGTCCATTAGGTGGGTTCGACCGATCTTGATGATCCTGTCCCATTTTTGGGACTTTTCCCGCATGGTCTTCGTGAGACGTTCCAGTTGCGGGATCAAGGTGTTATGTATTTCACAAGCGGTTGCCACGTGAATGGCCGTTGGAAACGTATCGTTAGTACTCTGTCCCATGTTGACGTGATCGTTGGGGTGAATCGGTTTGGTTTTCGAAAAACGATCACCACCCATCAGTTCAATCGCTCGATTCGAAATCACTTCATTGATGTTCATGTTGCTGGAGGTGCCGGAGCCTGTTTGAAAAACATCAATTGGAAATTCTCCGTCCATCTTGCCGTCGATAACTTCTTGACAAGCCGCAAACATGGCTTGGACCTGGTCGTTAGAAAGCGTGTTCTTTCCGGAATGAGTGAGTTTGCCGAGATCGTTGTTCGCAATTGCGCAAGCTAGTTTCACGCGGCCCATGCCGCGGATAAGGGCTGTTGGCAGTCGCCAACCTGAGATTGGGAAATTCTCCACCGCTCGTTGAGTTTGGGAACTGTAGTAGGCGTTGACGGGGACTTGTACTTCGCCCATTGAATCAACTTCGGTACGGTAGTTTGTCATAGAAAAGTCGCGTTTCGTTTCCTGAGAAAAGGAATGATAAATGGAGAGCCAATTCAAAAACCTAGAACAATCCCATTGGCTTGGAAGCCGTCCAGCTTAGCCACCCTCCCTTTGGGAGGGTCTCGCGAAGCGAGGGGAGGGTGAAGTGGAACAGTTGGTTGTACAATTCGATTTACCCTCCCCGGCCTTCGGCCGACCCTCCCCGAGGGAGGGTGAACCGCTGGCTCAAAAGTTGGACGACCTCCGTGCCTATGGATTGTTCGGCTTTTCAATACCGTTATGGACTGACGACGATCAAGCCAAGTTGGACCGTAAAATCGGCTAATTCGACTGGCTCCAGTTCGACGCTCATTGAGGATGAATCCATTGTTAAGCGAACGGAAAGTGTTTCCGAGCAGATGAAATCGTGGTTTTCAAGGATCGCGGTCCGGATGGTCACTTCGTCACTTTGCAACGTCACCTCGATTCGGTCTGTAAAATTGCACTGCCGTTTCTTTCTCATATCTTGTATCAACCGGATGGCATCCTTGGCGATTCCTTCACGGATCAAGTCTTCCGTCAATACCGTATTGAGTGCAACGACGCATTGTGCTCCCTGCGAAGCGGCCCAACCCGCTTTCGCGTTCATGCGGACTTGGATGTCCTCGTTGTCCAGTTCGATGTTCTTGTCGTCAATCGTCAGCGCAATTTTCCCGTACTGGGTCATTTGCTCAAGCAGCTTTGCTCCCGAAGCGTTCGCAAGAGCTTGTTTGACTTTGGGGAGCAGGGGACCTACACGCGGTCCGAGCCTTCGGAAGTTAGGCTGAACTGAGTATTCTACAAATGGACTTGCACCGCTCGCATAATGGATTTCTTTGACATTGATTTCTTCGCGTACGATATCGTCATGCTTTTTCAACCATTCCATATGCAATTCGTCAGCCAAAGTCACTTCCACTCGGCTCAAAGGTTGACGCACTTTCAACTTCGCTTCCATCCGAGCCGAACGACCAAGCGAGGCGATTTCTCGGAGCAATGCCATGCGTTGATTGAGCAATGGATCTGGCGATGAAAAACTGCCCTCTGGATAGTCGCATAAATGCACGCTTTCTCGGACACCGGCAAGATCACCCTTGAGGTGTCGCCATAGCACTTCGGCAATGAAAGGCGTGAATGGGGCAATCAGTTTTGCAATGACGATGAGGCTTTCGTAAAGCGTCCAATACGCATCGAGCTTTTCTAACGCCTGTTTGTCAGCGGCCCAATAGCGGGATCGGCTGCGGCGAACGTACCAGTTGCTCAGTGCATCGACCAACGCGTTGAGCGTTTGGCATGCACCGTAGCTATCGTATTTATCCATTCGGTCTACGACATCTTTGCACGCAGCAGCTAGTTCGCTCATCATCCAACGATCCAGCTCGCTGCGCTGTTCGATCGGTCGATACGTCCGCGATTGTACGAACTCCGCCGAATTCAATTGATCTAGAGGACCAACGATTCCCGATGGCCCCTGGAAACCATCGATTTCTGCGTAAATGGTGAAGAAGCTGAAAACGTTCCATAAACGCAAAATGAACTCGGGGATGCTGTCCTTGATGGCCCGTTCGCTGTAGAGAATGGAATTCCAAGGTGGCTGGTTTGCGAACAGATACCAACGCAACGCATCCGCGCCGTAGCGATCGAAAATCTCTTGTGGACTACGGTAGTTGCGAAGCTGCTTTGACATCTTGCCCGTCTTAACCACCATGTCGCTGCCCAACGCATCGCGAGCTTCTTCTTCGGTGAGGAAACGTTGCTTGCCATCTTTGCTTTCGTACCATTCGGCCAGCATCAGCCCAAGAACGATGCAGTTCTTGAACGGATGCGGATACGCGACCTCTTCCTTGTCAAAGAGCATCGTGCTGATTGCCAATTGGCTGTAAAACCATCCGCGGGTTTGGTCCAATGCTTCACTAATGAAGTCGGCAGGGAATTGGCTATGAAACGATTCTGCGTTTTGATGCGGATAGCCCCACTGCGCAAAGGGCATGGCGCCGCTGTCGTACCAACAATCGATGACTTCGGTGACGCGACGCATGCGAGCCCCAGCCGCAAACGGTGAATCGTAATGAACCGCGTCGATGTAGGGTTTGTGAACACGAAGGTCGTCCACCAGTTCTGGATTCTTGGCCTTGGCTTGTTCCCAAACTTCCATGCCAGTTACGCCGGGTTTGGCAAGCACTTCGTCGTAGCAACCGATGGCTTCCATTTGACCGGTTTGGTCGCAAACCCAAATAGGCAGAGGTGTGCCCCAATAGCGTTCTCGCGACAAAGCCCAATCGACGTTGGACTCAAGGAAATTGCCGAAACGACCAGTTCCGATGTGTTCTGGCAGCCAACCGATTTTCTTATTGTTTTCTAGCATCGCCTCACGGAACGTGGTGGTTCGGATGAACCAACTTTCGCGAGGATATTGAATGAGCGGATCTTCGCTTGCTCGCCAACAAAATGGATAATCGTGCAAGTATTGTTCTTGATGCCAGAGCTTACCTTCGTCGCGAAGACGCCGCGTTATGGGTTTGTCGGCATCCTTAACCCAAGTCCCTTCGTAGTCGGGTGCTTCGGCAGTGAATCGGCCGTTCGGAGCCACCGCACAGAGCAATGGAGGTTGATCCGCAGTTGCGAATCGCGACTTTTCGCCAACAAGCACTTCGTAGTCCGCTTCGCCGAACGGAGGCGCCATGTGGACAATGCCAGTTCCTGAATCGATGGTGACAAAGCTCGCATCGACAACGCGCCAGGAAGGTCGCTGCTGGCCACCGCTTTTGAGTTCGGCCAGTTCGCTGGACTGCTTTTCGTAATAAAACGGAAAGGGGGGGACGTATTTCAAATCAATGAGGCCTGACCCCTTTACCGTTTTTTGAACCGTCAGCGTTCGCTTGGTCTTGTCGGCGAGGGATTGTACCAGTGCACTTGCGACGATAATCGTCTCGTTGGTCTCGCTATCGGTGCAGTAGGCATATTCTAAATTCGAGTTGACGGCAGCGAATTGATTGCTGGGAAGTGTCCAAGGAGTTGTGGTCCAGACGACCAGACAGGTATTCTCGACTCCCTCGAGTGGGAAGCGGACGTAGACGCTTGGATCAGCGACTTCGCGGTAGCCTTGGCCGACTTCGCCGGCGCTCAGTGCCGTACCACCTTGTGCCCACCACCACACGATCTTGTGACCACGGTAGAGCAGTCCGCGATCGAAAAAGTTCTTGAGTGACCACCAAACGCTTTCGATGTAGCTTTGATGATAAGTAACGTAAGCTTGCGAAAGATCGATCCAGAAACCGAGTCGTTCGGTCATGCGTTCCCACTCTTGCATGTATCGCCAAACGCTTTGTTGGCAACGCTGAATGAAGGCTTCGATGCCATAGGCTTCGATTTCTTCTTTGCTGTGGATACCTAGTTCTTTGCAAACTTCGACTTCGACAGGTAGACCGTGCGTATCCCAACCGGCTTTGCGATCACAGCGGTAGCCACGCATGGTTCGATATCGCGGGAACAGATCTTTGATGGCCCGAGTAAGGCAATGGCCCGGGTGGGGCATCCCATTTGCGGTGGGAGGTCCTTCGAAGAAAACGAAGGAAGGAGCATCTTTTCGGAGCAACAGAGATTTTTCGTAGATGCGATTCTGCTTCCAAAACGTGAGGACATCGTCTTCGAGTTTTGGGAATTTGATGTCCGTCTTGACAGCTTGAAACATGACCTGAAATCGGGGTCGGATGAAAAGGGTCGGCAACACGGGGATTCAAAATCCACGTCGAGCGAGAGGCGTCGCTCAGTGGACGCAAATCATAGACTTTTCATCCTGTTTCGGGTATTGCCGAATGTGGCTTGTTTAACCCGCTTAACCCCGAGCGGAGGACGACAGCTTTAGGCGAGCGGCAGAATGGGTCATACCCTCCCCTCGCTTCGCTCGACCCTCCCAGAGGGAGGGTGAAGTCACTCTCCCGCTGGGAGAGTCGGCATGAAAGGCCGGAGAGGGGTTGCGCGACATTAATCAATTTCTTGCGCCTCTGGGCCGATTTCTTCTTCTTCGTCGAGGATTTCTGCATTCCCTAGGTCTGCATCGGGATCCGATACCAATCCGTCGTCGGCAGGTTCGATTTCGTATTCATCGTCAAGTTCTTCTTCAAAATCATCGTCGAAATCATCGTCGAAATCGTCTTCGTCGAAGTCTTCAAAAGGATCTGGATCTTCTTCCTCTGGCTCCTCTTTGATCGGTTCTTCCTCGATTTCGTCTTCGTCTTCCCCCCAAGAGGCACGAATGGATGCTCGGACCGGGGTTTCGACCTTGAGCGCCATCTCAAACCAATCCTGAAGCGGCTTTCCAAACTCGACGGCTGTTTCTACGGTCCCGATGTCGCCGTTGTCGGCGTCAGTTGGATCGATATCGAGCACTGAAGCAAGGTCAAGTTCACACGTCGCGCCCGGAAGGAAAGGTTGGTCCTCAACCGCGCAATCGCCGTCGAACATGTTTTCTATTTGAGACTTTATGACTAGGTTCACGACTAGCTCCACCAATTGGTGTATCGAAGTGTGTGTGTGTGGTTTAAGAACGCTTAGCGTCTCTCGATCTTACCGGGCTGTCAACTACCATTTGGGCTTGTTTTGCAAAGTAGCTAAGTTGGGCCACAAGGTGTATATCGACTGTTCTCTTGTCAAGCGCATTATGTGCAATTTTCAATGCGCAAATCCAACGTTTGCGGGCCGGAGTACTATAGAAAATCATTGATCGTAAGGAGTGTTGCAAGTGGAATTCCAGCCGACGTAAAAGCTGCTTTCCCTCCTTCTAGGCGATCAATAACTCCCAGCACCCCAATTACCTCTAGTCCAAAGTCTCGAGCCGCGGAGGCTGCCTTCAAAGCACTACCTCCACTGGTAATAACATCCTCTACGATGACGCACGTCATGCCAGGCTTAACCGGTCCCTCTACCAGTTTTCCTGTGCCATGCTGCTTGGCTTCTTTGCGAACCATGAACCCGAGCAAATCTTGGTCATGCAGTCCTGCATGAACCACAATCGATGCCGTAATTGGATCCGCTCCAATGGCTAACCCCCCTACGGCGTCTGGAATGATTCCGAAGTGATTGCTCATAATCAACTCAAGCATCCCAGCGGCAATTTGATTGGAACCCTTTGGGTGAAGCGTAACCATACGGCAATCTAAGTAGTACGAGGCTTGTTTGCCACTTGCCAGCGTAAACTGCCCAAATTGAAGTGCATGTTCGCGGATAATCGCGATAAGGCTGTTTCGGTCGTAATTCAATTTCATGATTTGAAGTTCTGGAAAGGGAGTTCCAACTGAATTCTCACGAATCCAGGACCATTAGGTTTTAATCTGCCGCTCGCTTAAAGAGACGAAGCTTTTTAAGGCTAGTATCCTGTTTTTGGGGAAAGTGTACCGATTCTATTGCAAATAGCCCAGTGTAGCAGGTCAAGACCCTCGACTCGCGCCTCGACGGGCTACAGCTCGACGGGGCTAAGGGTAGGCTGCCCCGCCCGTTGAAAACCGACGGAAGCAAAATGAATCGGTTTGCCTGTTTGTTCCACCAGACGAAGTGGAAGAAAAGATGCGCAATCCAATTGCTCCCGCAAGAGCATAGTTTTAACAGCCCGGGCTAAGGGGCTAAGGGTGGGCCGTTAAAAATTCGGTTTTGACAGGTGTTTTGGGTTACGCAGGTTTTGTTGCTTTGTTTCCGCCCCGTGCCAGCTTGCCTGGAACGAGCGAACTTTTTTCGATTAGTACGAGTCAACAAACTCGGGTTCGCCCCGGTTGGCTTGCCCAACCGGAACGGAAGGCCGATCCTAAGGAACTTCCAACCCGCATGAAAGACGTATTGCTGAAAGCGTTGATTTTACGCTAGTGTCCGGCTTGAGGATGGCAATATGCAAGAAAACGACACAGGGAATTATTGGCGATTTGGCTCGATCCATTTGCTGGCGATGCTCCTTTTAAACGTTGCTGGGTGCCATATGTCAGCCCCGATGCGAACATGGAAGGCATCGAAGGTTTCAAAAGCAGGCTTCGTTCGGATCGCGGTCGCACCTATCGGAGGTAATCCTAACGCTGCAGAACGCCTTCAAAACGCGATGAAACTTGCACAACCGCAGCCCAATCCGTTAGTGGCCGCGTTGCATCCCGCCGATCTCGAGCGAGTGGGAGGTATTCAATTGGTCTCGTACGACAACCAACCGAATGATATGGCGACCTTGAGCGCCGCACGTCGAGCTGGAATGGATTACCTTTTGCAAGGCCACATTCTTAACGACGATCTAGATACTCCTCCGCCGGATCCTAAGAAAAAGCCAAGGTTTCGCATTTTCAAGCCGAAAGAAAAAGTACAGAGTCTTTCCGTCCATTGGGTGATTACCGATGTAAATAGCGGGACGCGAGTTCAAGAGCAAACCGTGACTATGGATCGATTGGAAGCCGAAAAGCAGTTTCCAGATTTGACCATGCCCTCCGAAGGTCAAGGAGGTCGCGTCTTAATGGCTTCTGCCCGTCAATCTTGGGACTTGGTCGCGCCGTCCAATGAAAAAACAGACGCAATTCTAGACTTGCCATGGGTTATGCAAGGATCTTCCCAGGTTCGGAAAGGGAACGGTTATGCTCGCCAAGGACGCTGGGATCTTGCCGAGGTAGAATGGCAGGAAGCCGCTTCATTGCACCCATGGAATAGTGCCGCTTGGACCAATTTGAGCTTGGCCGCCGTCGCTAAGGAGGACTTTCAGCTAGCGCGTGACCGATTGAAGCATGCGAATACTTTTTTGCCGGGCGATTCTACTTTTTCAACGCTAACCTGGATTGAACAGCGTCAGCGGGAACATCATCAAGTGCTCAATTTAGCGCCGCCTGAGTCTGGCTGGACCTTGGCCGAACCACCGAAAGCCACTCGTCCAGAAGAGGTTCCAGCCTCCCCCCCACGCGATCTCAAGGAAATGCCTTGGTGGACAGCTATCCCATTCGTTCCTCCGCCTGGCTGGACTTGGAAGCAATGGTGGATGCAGCCAGTCGTGCTATGATTGAAAAGCCTGCTATACTTAGGCAATCACCTAGAGGCTGAACGTTTCGTAACCGTCAGCTTTCATCCCACCTTGATTGTAGAACTATGCCTATAGCTCCTGGTTGGCAAACGGAAAACCGTTCGCCGCGAATTCTAATTGTGGACGATGACTTTGAGATTGCCGAGCCTGTTAAATTTGCCTTGCAGAAACTAGGGTATGAAGTCACGCACGTGCCCGACGGGAATCAAGGAGTCGCAGCCATTTCGACCGTCAATCCCGATTTGATGGTGCTCGACATGATGATGCCTGGCCGCAGCGGTTTCCTGGTGTTGGAATATTTGCGAAGCAGCAAGCGAGCGGGTGTACGTGTGATCATGGTGACTGGCAATGAAGGCGAACGTCATCAAGCCTATGCTCGTATGCTTGGGGCTGATGACTACATCCATAAGCCGTTTGCCATGGACCGACTGGTACAGAGCGTTCAAAAACTCCTGCTTGAGCCGTTCGCGGATGGGGAATCAGCAACAACCACGGAATCGAAACCAGAATGACGGTAGCGCAACTCCCGGCTCAACAGGTTTTTTCCGTGAAATGGTCGGGCGATATCCACGGAAAACTGGAATTAATCGACCAGACTCTCCTTCCGTTGCAGCTCAAAGTACTCTCCATTTCAACCATGGAAGAGGCCTTCGAAGCGATCGTTATGCTACGCGTGCGAGGTGCCCCCGCCATCGGGATCGCGGCCGCATACGGCGTTGTGCTTGGTGTGCAAAAAAGTGTTTGCGAAGGCAAAACAGTGAGCCAGACTTGTGTCGCAGCCTTGCAAGCCTGCGATTTCTTGGCGACCAGCCGACCGACCGCCGTAAACCTATTTTGGGCTCTAGATCGAATGCGAAGCGTTGTCAATCGGAATCCCAACGTTGCCTCGGGCGCTGATATCGCACAAGCATTACTCCGCGAATCGCGACTGATCCATGACGACGACCGCAGAACGTGTCATGCCATCGGTGAATACGGAGCTCAATTGCTCGACGACAATTCAGGTGTACTGACTCACTGCAACACCGGTGGGCTAGCCACATCCGAGTACGGTACGGCCTTAGCCGCTATTTTCACGGCACAGGACCAAGGCAAGAATTTGCATGTGTACGCAGACGAAACTCGACCCCTTCTACAGGGTTCTCGATTGACTGCTTGGGAATTGCAACAACGGCAGGTGCCATGCACCCTGATTTGCGATTCGATGGCCGCACAGGTGATGCGAGAAGGTCGAATTCAAGCGGTTATCGTAGGCGCCGATAGGATTACAGCTAGGGGCGATACCGCCAACAAGATTGGTACATATGGAGTGGCCGTCTTGGCCAAGTACCATAACATCCCATTCTACGTCGCGGCACCGCGAAGCACGTTTGATTTATCGATTGTAAGTGGCGATGCGATTCCCATCGAGCAACGCAAAGCCGAAGAAATCACCAATGGTTTTGGTAGACAAACCGCCCCGAGCGGAATCGATGTCTACAACCCCGCATTCGACGTAACACCCGCGGAACTGATCACCGCCATCGTTACCGAACGAGGCATCATCGCACCGGTTTGCGAAGAAAACGTACGAGGTTGTATTGGATAGGGATTTGTACAGCTTGATTTTAGGGTCCGTTTAAAAGTGGTCTGGGCGTCTCGCCCAGGAAATCACAGGCGAGGGGAAGTTTGAAATCTACCGATAAACTGGGTGGCACGCTCTGAGGTACGAAGGGCGTGGTGAATCGCTAGAGTCATTTGCCACACTTCCCACGCCCATCGCTAATCGCGCTAATCGCTTTGGGCGTGCCACACGGTGGCCTGATCTGGTAGTCTTCTGTCTGCCGCTCGCCTAGGAACCATTATTGTCTGCTCGGAGCTTGACTCTGATGGACGACGTTTTGGCGACCTAGGAGCCGACTTAACATGAGTATCACTCCAATCGGAAAGCCACGCTGATATGCGCATTCCTCTCTTAGCATTGACGTCGTTACTTGTTGTTGTCTTGACTGAGAATGCGTTGGCGCAGAACAAAAAAGCCACGCCGGCAAATGTCGCGGCGGCCATAGAAAAGTGTGTCTCTTTTTTGGTCAATGAGCAAAATAAGAACGGGCAACGCGCGGGCGCATGGTCGGGTTGGCCTGACTATGGAACTGGCCAGACTTCATTGGTCACGCTCGCGTTGCTCAGCGCAGGGAAGAGCCCAAAATCGCCAGAAATCAGTCGAGCTCTCAGTTTCATTCGCGACATAGAGCCACGTAAGACATATGAAGCGGCCTTGAAGGTGATGGTACTCTGCGCTGCGGAACCAAGTAGAGACAAAGCCAAAATCCAACAAACCGTCGACTGGCTCGTCAAAAAACAATCGGAAGACGGTGGCTGGTCCTATGGCGATTCCATGGGTGATGGGGACGAGTCCAACACACAGTTTGCCGTTCTCGCGCTATGGGAAGCAAGTAAAGTTGGCATTGTCGTCCCGAATGCGGAAAAAGTTTTCGGGAAATGCGAGAAGTATTGGATCAGTGCCCTCAATGGAAATGATGGATGGGGCTACCGCGGATCGGGAACAACAGGAAGCATGACGTGCGCGGGCATCGCGTCGATGATCATCTTGCAGGATGCCTCAAGCGGTACCGATGCCAGTGCAGGAAGCGATCAAATTCATTGCTGTGGAGCCCAAGCGGATGGAGCCCAGAAGAGTCGATTTCAACTAGAGAGATCGGTCCAAGCGTTGGCAAACATGTTTGCCGTCAACCATAATCCCGGCGGCTCGGGTTACACTCTTTATTATCTCTATGCCCTAGAACGCGTCGGAAGACTGACAGGGCAACGATTTATAGGGAAACACGATTGGTATCGAGAAGGTGTGGAATTCCTGCTTCAGACTCAGGAGTTGGGAGGCTCCTTCCGGGATGGTATTGATGTCGTTTCGACATCGGCAATGGCCCTTTTGTTCCTAAGCAAAGGCAAACGTCAAGTCGTCATCGGACATTTGCAGTTCGGGAATGACAACGACTGGCAACACCATCGACGGTCGATTCAAAACCTTACCGGCCAAATCGAATTGGTCTGGAAAAGAGAATTGGCTTGGCAATCGATAAAACTGGAGCAAGCGGACCTCGCCTCGTTGCTCGAGACCCCCATTCTTTTTATTAGCGGCTCGCGAGAATTCAAACTCAATGACTCTCAGCGAAAACTGCTGAAAGACTACGTCGAACAAAACGGATTCATTTTCGCTGAGGCTTGCAATGGTGATGGCTGCAAAGGAGACGAGTTTGAAAAATCCTTCCGAAGGGAAATGGAGAAGATCTTTGACAAACCTCTTCAAAAACTCCCTCCAACTCATCCGATATGGGCAGCCGAAACCCGAGTTGACCCCAAGGCGTTGCCGAAGGAGTTCTGGTTGTATGGTTTGGATGCATGCTGCCGAACCAGCGTGATCTATTCGCCAATTAGCTTGTCGTGTCGGTGGGAGCTCGCGCGACCGTACGGACTAACAAAAAAATACGGGCCTGCCGTGGATGCAGATCTCCTCAATGCAGTAAAGCTTGGCGTAAACGTTGCGGCCTACGCGACTGGGCGCGAACTCAAGGACAAACTAGAAACGGTCGCAATCGTTCAATCTCAAAAGAACCGTCAGCCACTGGATCGTGGATCGCTCGCACTGGGCAAAATCATGCACAGTGGTGGAGCGGACGACGCTACCAAAGCGGTCTCGAATCTGCTGGAAGTGTATCACAACCGGACCAATGCGCTCGTGGAAAGCAAAACACCGATGGTTTCACTCTCGAGCGAGGAAGTGCAAAAATATCCCCTACTTTACATTCATGGAAGAAACAAATTCGCGTTGTCGTCAGACGAAGCAACAGGGCTAAGACGACACTTTGAAACGGGTGGCTTCGTTTTGGGGGATGCCATCTGTGCTTCGCCTGATTTTTTGGAGAGCGTTCGCGTCGAATTTGCCAAGGCTTTACCTGAATCGACTTGGCGGACCGTCGACCCCAAGAAACCTCTGATCTTTGACCTTGGAAACGTCTCGCTAATCGATCCTTCCAACCCCGGTTCTGATTTGAAACAAGCCAAACGCGAGGGCCCCGCTGAGATTCTTGCATTAGAATGGAAGGGGCGAACCGTCATGCTCTTTTCCCCGAACGACCTTAGCTGTGCCATGGAGAGCAAACACTCCATGCAGTGCCGAGGCTACGTTCGCGAGGATGCATTTAAAATCGGGATCAGCATGATATTGTTTGGACTTGGATTGGTGGATTAATCGTGGGCGACGGATCTACGGAATCGCAATCGCCACCGGTAATGCATTTCCGAACCGCTTGAAATCTTTGAAAGACCAAACAACCTTTTTGTCGGGTGTTACTTCGAGAATCTGCGGATTATTTGGTCCAGCGTGGCAATTGACGATCCAAGTGTTACCGTTAGGCAGCCGATCCACCATGGTGACCCAAGCCAATTTCACACCCTCCAGGTCGCTCTCGTTAACCTCCCAGACGATTTTCTTGTCCTTCGTAACTTCGATAACGCGATGTCCATCACCGGTTCCCACCAGTGTATTTCCATTGCTTAACCGAACAGCACTGTAAAGTTGAGAGCCAACCTCGTATTCCCAAACAACGGTCCCCTCGCGATCGTATTCTCGAATGCACTTTTCCCCTTCATGAGCCACCAAGTAGCTGCCGGTCGGAGTGATGCGCACCAAGCGCGTATCGCGATGTGGGTTAGGGGTGCTGACTTTGATCGGCGTGGAGTGCACAATCGAACCCTCTTTGTTCACTTCGATAATTCTGGTCGATCCACTTTCCGCCACCATGGTCAGTCCATTTTCAAGTCGACGAAAAGCATGGATCTCCACTTTGCCACTCTCGGCAGCAGGTTTGTACTTCCATACTTCCTTGCCTTTGCTGTCCACTTCCATAACTTCAGTAAAGGTGGTCTGCAAAAGCCAGTTCCCATTTGGCAATTGCTGAGCGTCATGAATCGCTTGGATGGGCAATTGCAACGCAACCGTGTTGTCCGGATTCACAACGGCTGCAATCTTCTTTTCATAGTCCGCAGCAAAGAGCGCGCGAGGCTTTCCAACCTGCTGGCCGAAGCAAATACTTCCATCCGAGAACGCCAACGAAACGACACCTAACAAAAAAAGAGCATTGATTTTTTGCATCATGAAGAACCATCTTGACCGTTTGGGGGAGGGGAAAAACCATTCATTGTTTCCGCTATCTTAACACAAAACCGCCCCGTTTTTATCCCGATAGGGATTACGGATAGTAGCCGGGGGGCGCCGCGAAGCGGCGCACCCCCGGAGAACGGCCCATGATCGGCCTCAACTAGGATAAGATAGGATTCACGAGGAAATACGAAAGGTAAAGGCTAAGCATGTCGCATTCCAATCAAAGATCCATTGACCAACGGCGGGCCTTCCTGATCGCTTCTGCGACCGGGTTGGCTGGACTCCCTTTTGGGATGCCACAACCCTTGCTGGCATCGAACGAAAAACCCGCAGCCAAGAACAGTGGCGGAGGACAAGCCAAATCGGTCATTCTTTTCTTTTTATGCGGTGGTTCCTCACACATCGACATGTGGGACTTGAAGCCGGAGGCGCCATCGGAATATCGAGGTCCGTTCGCTCCAATCGCGACCTCCGCCAGCGGCGTCATGGTGGGGGAGCATCTGCCTCTGACCGCCAAACAGATGCACCACTTGGCGGTGGTTCGGTCGGTCTCCGGCAGTGTCAATACGAATGATCACCATGCAGGTTACTACTATCAGTTGACAGGTCACGTTCCCGATCCAACCTTCCAGTCTCAGGGAAACGATCGTCGGCCTTATTCAGACGACTGGCCCTTCATGGGATCCGTCGTCGGATCGCGCCGCCCGCTTCATCCGAGTCTCCCCAACGTGATGACGCTGCCTCACATGCCCAGCAAGGCGCCTTACACCCGCCCCGGGCAATTCTCAGCAAGACTGGGGGTGGAGTTTGATCCGTTGTACGTGCATGGAAGTCTAGACGAACCGTTGAAATTTCAAGCTCCGTCGCTAGTGCTCGCAGGTGATGTTACAACGGAACAGTTGCAATCGCGGAAAAAGCTTTTGGAAAAGTTAGATAGCGCGCGTCGCAAATTCGGCGGCGTGGAGTCGGTGCAAACGTGGAAACAGCACCAGCTTCGATCGATCGACCTGATGATGTCCTCGAGTACAACCACGGCATTCGATGTGGCCAGCGAACCGGAATCGGTCCGCGACCGCTATGGAAAGACCGTCAATGCGATGAGTTTGCTCTTAGCGCGTCGATTAGTCGAAGCGGAAGTTCCATTTGTAACGGTTTTTTGGAAAGAGAACGAAGCCATCGCCAGCAAATGCAAGAGCGCGGGGGGATGGGATACGCACGGCAATAACTTTGGCTGTCTAAAAGAAAATTTACTGCCTGAATTCGATCAAGCCTTTTCGGCCTTGGTCGACGATTTGCACCAACGCGGCTTGTTGGACCAAACCTTGTTGATGGTCACCAGCGAGATGGGTCGCAAGCCCAAGATTGGCGATCCGCGCTCGGGCGGACTAGGCGGTGCGGGTAGGGATCACTGGACCCATTGCATGAGCGTGGTGATGGGGGGCGGTGGAGTTCGCGGTGGCCAAACTTATGGTTCGAGCGACCGTTATGCGGAATATCCAGCCGAACATCCGGTAACACCAGCCGACATCACCAAGACGGTATATCATGCGATGGGTATCGAAGATCTCCATGCTCGCGACGCTCAAGGACGACCGTACAATCTGCTCGACGAAGGCAAGCCCATCGCTCAACTTTTTGGTTGAGCGTGACACCTATCTCCGTCGTGATTTCACGGTGGGGACGTTTCACGGTGGGGACGTTTCACGGTGGGGACGTTTCACGGTGGGGACGTTTCACGGTGGGGACGTTTCACGGTGGGGACGTTTCACGGTGGGGACGTTTCACGGTGGGGACGTTTC
>Ga0105048_10004918_pt1 | contig 21691 bp, 22 predicted proteins | sample MAT05_FD_78382 | JGI IMG/M metagenome (GOLD analysis project Ga0105048, IMG submission 78382) | Freshwater microbial communities from Lake Fryxell liftoff mats and glacier meltwater in Antarctica - MAT-05 | ecosystem: Environmental > Aquatic > Freshwater > Ice > Liftoff microbial mat | place...
CTGGCCCGCCGAATCGCTCGGTGATGCGCACTGCGCCGGTGCGCAGCAGAAACATGCGCTTCATGCGGCCAGTGCGCTTGCGCCGCCCGGTCAGAATGATCTCGGTACTGCCGCCGCCAATATCGATGATCGCCGCTCCTGCAAGCACACTTGGTCCGAGTGGGCCGGTCAGCGCGCTGGCCGCTGTGGCAGGTGGGCCCGATTTGGGTTCGGCTCCCGCGGCGGCCGCGTTCAGGGTGCTGCTGGCAATGCTGGAGAAGGCAAGTTTGGCCTCGCGCTTGGCGGAGATGATCTTGATGCTCACGCCGCTCCACCGGCGCACAAGCTGAGCGAACTCGCGCCGATTACTCGCCTCGCGCACGGCGGATGTTGCCACAGCTCGCACTTGGTCGGGCGCGATGCCGAAGGTGCCAGCGAGCTTGACCATGCTGGCGATCGCCGCGGCGGACTGCTCCATGGCGGCGGAATCGAGCTTGCCGGTGCTGTCGAGGCCGGTTGCGAGGCGCGTGGTGGCGCGCTCCTCAGCCACGACGTGATAGTCGAAGATCGGGCGGCGCTCTCGCGGAGCTGGGGCCGAGGACGCCGACTCTGTGGAATCAGTGGCGTGGTCCTTCGGCACTGCCTGCGGCTTTGCATCGCCCGATGTGGCAGCTAGCGAATGTGTGCTGGCGAGCGCGCTTGGCTCGCGCCAAGTAGGCCAGGCATCGGCGATCATCAGTCGTATGGAATTGGAGCCAATGTCAATAACGGCGATGCGGAGGAGTTTGGCTGCCGCGGCGGGGCGGTCAATAGGGATCTCGTGCGCCGCGAGGGGGGCCGAACGTGAGGCCGGGCCAGACTCATCCAGAGAGAACAAATTGGTGGGTGGTTGACCCATACGGGGCGAACGGGCGCAGAGAGTGCCGGGAGGGCGGGAAGGGCTGCAGCTAGTCGCGGTAGAAGATAGATGAAACGGCGGAGCGAGCAAGCGGATTGGACAGCAAAACCGGCGATTTCGCACTACAAAGCAGCGATTTGACAGGTTGTTCGGTATTAATTTGGTGTTTTATCTAATAATACTTGACCGACGCAAAAAGATCCTTACACTAACCTAACGAGAGAGAAGGGCCTGGGTTGGGTCTGCGGGAAGAGCAAGTGTTCGGCTAGGGGCAGCGGGAGTCAGGTGTGGTGAAGGAATCGTCCACGTAACGGAGCCAAGCGATGATGAAGTCAAAGCGAATTCTGGCGTTGGTTGAAGAGGCAGGGCCTTTTAGCGGCTTTGCCAACGGGCGGGGTGTCCGAAAGGTTAGCGGGCAAGCTGGCCTGGCTTTGGCCCTGCGGCGGCTGTGCGAGCTTGCATTTGTGCCGAGCGATGAGTTGCATGTGCTGGCCAGTCGCGTGATGGCGGACTGGGCTTCGGCCCGGACTAGTTCCGAATCCGCACCGGCTGATGCAGAGACGGCACGTGCGATCGGATTGTACCTGCAGTTGTGTCAGCGAGACAGACGTGGTGCTGCCACCGGTGCGCTGGATCCGGCCGAGGTGGCGTTGCTAAAGCGGGCGAGTGGTGCGGGGTGGAATGTGGGATTCGCACGCGCTGAGCGTCGTCCGGCCTGATGCGAGGGTGCGGAGGTTTCTATACTGAGGGACACCCGTTGGGCGGGTAGCTCAGTTGGCTAGAGCATTCGCTTTACACGCGAAGGGTCCAGGGTTCGAATCCCTGCCTGCCCACTTTGTACAGATGCCGCCGATGGTGGCCGCTGCGGCGGCTGCTCACGCGCCTGCGACCGCTGGGTTTGCGGAGAGGAGTTCTCAATCCGATTCGGCATCCGCATCCGGCCGGTGCCGGTGCGCGAGAATCACCTTGAATAACTCGCGCAGGCCGGGCGGGCGCACGCCGCGGCGGACATTCTCGCGGCCGATGGCAAACGCGTGCCGCCACTGCTCGCGCAGCACTTGCTGACCCGCCCAGAAGCCGGTGCCAGGGGCGTAGATGTGCGTTGCTTCTGAAAGCAGGCCGTTGAGCTCGATGATTTTGAAGCCGCAACCCGCTATGAGATCAGCGCGATCGCGATAGCGCACATCGAATCGGCCGAAGTAAAAGCCGGGTGTTGCGTGACTGATGGTATCGAATGTCTGCCGCAGTGCCTCGGTTCCAATCGCTGTGCCATCGAGAAAAGTTGTGCCGCGGCAGTGATTGCCGGCGATGGCGAGCGCGACGACTTGGCCGCGCGATGGTACTTCGCGGTGGCGCTCGCCGAGTCGGGCGAGAAAAATGTGGAGTTGTAATCGCAGGCGCGGATTGCGCTCAATGAGCGCGGTGAGTGTGGAAGTGCCATCGCCAGTAACCTGCGGAAACTGCTTGTCGGTCATGGAAAAGATGATCCCGCTGGGCTGGGATGGATAGCGAATGTAGAAGATGCCTGCCTCGTACGGGCCGGCGTGATATTCCTGCGCGATCGCGGCACTCTGATATCTGGTGAGATAGCGCTCGGCGGCATCAGCCGACGTGATGAGCCGCACACCGGTGCCGCGCTCGCCGACATTGGGCTTGAGGATGATGGGCCAGCTGAGGTTGTGCTGCTGCATGAAACTGGTAAGACAGCTCATGCGGCCCGAGGGCTGGCCGGGGGTGATGAGGTGCGAGGTGATCGTCCACGCGGCCGGAAGCTGACTGAGGGTTTCCGCTTTGGATTCGCCGATGACATCATTCAGCGGAATTGAGGGGTTGACGGCGGTGCAAACCGTGCTGCCGCGGGCGCGAACGGCATCAATGACAAGCCGCGGCACTATGAGTGCGTAGATTGCCCATGCAGGCCAGAACTCCCAGCGAGCCAGGCGCGCAACTTTGATGCGAAGCAGGGACAAATGATTCATCGCGCGCGACTCAGACGGGAGAAATCAAGCCGAGCGGCCATTCTTGAGGCGTCTAGCGCAGCGGCGGGCTGCTCCGCAGCTAGAGGGATCAGCTCCAATGAGTCAGCCAGTGAATCGCTGAGCGGCATACAACGCATGAAGGCATGCTCACCGAAAACATCGATGATGGTGCGGCTGACGGTGCGTGCATCGTTGCGCGACATGAGCACGCTTTGGTGATTAAGCAGCAGCTGCCGCGGGTGCGCGGCGAGCGGATCGATCGAGGCGTGAAACTGCCACTGGGCAAGAACCACATCGGGAGTGTGCCGCAGCGTGCTCTTAAAAGCGGCGGTGCGATGAGGGGTGACGAGCGCATCGCCCAAGCCCGACGAAGTGAGCATAAAGGGGCGATCAAGTCGCCCTGGTGTAGCGTGGGGCGGAAAGACTTTAACTTTGCGGCCATCGGAGGCGATGGTCAGGTGATGTTGGCCATCGCACAGCCAGAGGCGAAAGGGCGCAAGTGATGTTGCATCGAACTGTTGTGCCTCGTGGGCGGCTTCAGACAAGGTGCCAGCGGTGCTGAGAATGTGAGGCAGAATCTCACCACGAGAACGGATTGGCATGACACAATCGGCATCTACAAAGCGAGCCGCGCCGGTCATATTTAAAAGCGCGCCCGACAGCCCAGCGGAGTTGACACCGATCCAGGTGCCGCCAGATGGCGGGTCAACCGGATAGAGCGCATGGTAAGTTCCTGCCCGGGTGACCTGCAGCGGCAGCGAGGTAGCGCGCGCACGCTGCTCATCGCGATTGAACAAGATGCGGATGCCGCGGGCTGCGCGATCGGGATGAACGATGGCTGTTAACGTACACATGACGAGCCTGCCTTGTGGGCGAGCGTTGAAGGCGCGTATCCCAGCGTGGCGGGCGCGGCAAGGCCAAGCCCGAGCAGGATGCCGCGAATCGATGCACCATGGTGGATGGTGTGACTGAGGGCGAAGGCAAGCTCACGCTCGATGGTTGAGCGGGCCATCACGGGTGGCGCATCGCCGGCGGCGATGACTGAAACGGTGATGAGCTTGGTGCTGAGCGCATCAGGCCGGGCAAGGGCAGCGAGCAAGCGGGCGAGCTCGGCGCTCGCTGCCTGCGGATCACGCTCGATTTGGGTGAGGCGGGTGCGGTGGTCGTAGTTGAGCAGTGCTCCGTCAGCCAAGTCAATAATGGGGGCGACATGATCGAGAATGTGGCGCACATGGGCACCGATGGTTGCGCGCATGAACGTATCGGCGGATGGCTGCCTGTAGTGGGCAGGGCCCAGAGCGTCAAGGATGTGGGCAACCTGGCCGAGCACAGCACTGAGCGACTGGGCCAAAACTGCCCGATCAAGTGAGTGAGCGGGTTCCGCTGCGAGCGCCAAGTCGGAGGACTGGGAAGGCGCGGAAGAGAGTTTGGCGACGGCGGAAGATTTCATGGCGGAGGACGGAGAGGGGAAGGTCACACAGTCTGGCATGCTTAAACAAATGCGGCAGAGTTGAAGCTCATACTAAGGACGACCGATGGATTCGGAAGTTACGCTTAGAACTTCAAGATCACCAATGGTTGACAACGTGCCGGTGATAAACACATCGGCGGCGATAAAGGTGTGCAGAGCTCGGTTGATCGGTGTGCCCTGCGGCGATTGCAGGAGGTAAAAGCGTTCGCCGCCGCCGGAATCTCGCAGAATGAGCGGCGGAGGGATGCCGCAAGCGATGCACAGTGAAGCGCAGGCCTTGTGGGCCTTTCCCGAGCCGGGCTTCATCGCGCCGAGAAAGCATTTGAAGTCCACAATCTCGCCGCGAAGCGTGATCGTGCGGGACTGGTTCGGGCTCCCGGAAGGTGAGATGACCGCGGAAGAACTTTGCTCAGCGGGTGTCGCGACGATCGTGGTGTTTGGCTCGAGTTCGATCATGGAGCGGCCGCCGCGGCGAAGTAGCCAGCCCGAAACCGTGATGCGTTGGCCATCGATGGCAGGTGAAATGCGTGTGACGCCGCGTTTACCAACCTCGACCAAGGGCATGGTGCGCGGCGCACTGCCGGCCGCTCTCTCTAGGGGCAGATCAGCCAGAAGCATCGGGTAGGGGAAGGCGCGATACTCGCCGGTGAAGGTTTGCACGGTGCCATCATCCCAAACCGCTGGCCCGGGCGACTGCTGAGTGCGAGCCCAGAGGAACGCGGCTAACGCGGTGAGCCAGAGGGCGATGATGGTGAAGATGCGCGCGGCGGAATAGGTGGCGCTCATGAAGCGCCTCCCGAGGCCGCAAAATAGTTGGAAATCACGATCGCTGTGCCGATTGCGATCACCGCGGCGATGGTCATCGGCCCGAGGATCAGCCATGCGAGCAGGTGGAGTGTGCGTGTGAGTCGATTCATCGGCCGCCCATGCGGACAACACCTGTCCATCGCGCCGCGATGATTGGCCAGAGGGCGACTGCCGCGGGAAGGATGATAATGCGAAAGCCGATCCCAGCGGCGTGCGACGCAACCCCAAAGTGGCGGCTGCCGCGGCTGACGAAGGCAATAGCCACCAACAGCCCCATGCAGGTGTAAAGCAAAACCATCAGGATGAGCACGGAGGCAGGATCGGTCACGGCGAGCAGTCAGAGCGGGGGGCGTAGGATGACGGACAGAAGGAAGACAAGCGCATGACAGGAAGCATCAAGTGTTGAATCGAAGTCTGGCCTGTACTGCATCGATGAGCGCCGGGGCAAGCGGTTGGCCAGCATCGGAAGGTTGCAGTGACGATCGTGTTAGCGCGATGGTTTGCAAGTAGCTTGCCAAGTAGTTGCGGCACGATGGGCAGACCGCCAGATGCTGCTCCATTCGGACCTTGTGAGATTCGGGCATGCCCAAATCGATGTAGAGCATCAGCTCGTCAAGCACCTCCCTGCATGTCAAGTAGGGTGCGTGACTGGCTGCGCTAATCGAGGCGTGGTTAGGTTGTGGAGCGCTTTGTGCGTTATCCATGAGTGTGGGTAGTTGGTTGGTCGGGTTGGTCGGGCTGGTCGGGCTGGGCGGGCTGGGCGAAACTGGCATCAAGAAGGCCGCGTAACGCCTGGCGCGCGCGGTGCAATCGGGTTTTCACGGCATCCTCACTGATGTCAAGTGCCGCGGCGGTCTGCTGGGTGCTGAAGCCCTGGGCATCACGCAGGTAGAGGACTGTGCGCTGCGCCTCGGGTAATTGTTCGTAACTCGCGGCGACGCGCTTCGAAGTGGTAGAGTCGGGTGCAACTTCGGTTTCGAGCGATTTCCACGGTTTGCTGGAGTGTGTCTGATGGCCGTCGGGTAGAAACGTTGGCAGCAGCGACTCGATGGACTGCTCTGGATGTCTGGCGGCGGCGCGCCAGCGCATCAGGCAGGCGTTGATGATGATGCGATGCAGCCAGGTGGAGAGTTGGGAGCGACCATCGAAACTACCAATCGCTTTGGAAGCGCTGAGGAATGCATCCTGCAAGGCATCCTCAGCATCATGCTCGCTGCGAAGTAGGCCGCGGGCCAGTGAAAGCATGCGTGGGCCATGCTGCTCTACGAGCCGCGTGAAAGCAGCGCGATCGCCCACGCGGAGACGGTCCAGCTCACTTTGCTCGATGAGTTTTGGCTTGGCACTATTCATGGCATGAGCAACGAACACATTCAGCGACCAGCGCATGGCCGCAGACCAGATCTACATCGCACGGTGAGGAGTTGACGAGGAGGTGCCGCGCATCAGCCCAACGCGTGCCGCGAGCGCGAAAAGTTGGCTGCGGCGAATGATGACGATGCCAACGCCAGCGAGCAGGACGACGATGGCGAGTGCGAAGAGCAGGCCGCCATCGTCCTTAACAACGATGCCCAGCGGGCCAAGGTGTGCGCCAGTTGCGCCGAGCATGACACCTATCGACAGAAATGCGCCGACTACGGCCTTGCGCGGGATGAGCAGGAGCACCACGGCGACGAGTTCAGCGATGCCCGAGAGGATCCGTCCCCAGGGCTCGACTCCGAGCGTGGTGAAGATGTAAATGGGCTCTTCGGCGCCGCTGAACTTGAAGAAGAGCGTTTGAGCGAGGATGAATGCGGCGACGACCTGGAGGATCCACGAAATGATGGTGGTGGTTCGGTTCATGGTTCGGCTCCAACGGGGAGGGCTGCGGGCGACCGGGCGTTACTTGGCCTGCGACAGCGTCCGCAGTGCGGCGATAATCTCAGATGGCTCCGCGCGCTGGCGGTAATCTGCATTTACATACGCGTAGGCAATCTTGCCTTGGCGATCAATAACGTAAGTTGCAGCAAGTGGCAGCTCAGAATCTGCATCGCCGTTTGATTTTGCAAGCAAGGGGCGATACATCGGTGCGATGTCCGCCGGTATCGCGTGAGAAACGCCATACGATTTGGCCACGGTGTTGCCCTGATCGGACAGGACGGTATAGCTCAGCTTGACGGCCTCTGCCGCGGATTTGGATGCCTCCATCGTTTGCGGCGAGATTGCCACCATCAATGCGCCGAGTGCTTTCATCTCCGGCATCGCGGCTTCATAAGCGGAGAGCTGGGTGGTGCAGTAAGGGCACCAACCGCCGCGGTAAAACGTCATGACTACCGGGCCATTGGCGAGCATGGCCTTAAGCGACTGACGCTGGCCACGGATGTCGGTTAGTTCAAAGCTGGGGGCATCGGCTCCCACAGCAAGTGCGGTGCGCGTGGCACCTGATGCTTCAACACCTTTGATGCCGCCAGCGACTTTGGATTGAACTTCGGTAGAGGCGGAGCTAGCAAACTTTTCGGCGATGGCGCCGAGCTTGGTACTCAGAGTGCCGGGGCCAGAGGTGCCAGCGGCGGGGGCAGCGGGTGTTGCCACCGGTGTTGCTGGCGTTGCCACAGGTGGCTTCTCGCCACTGAGCTTGTTCCAGCTGGTGTCCGCTTCCGTCAGATATGTTGCGTGCTGACCCTTGATCCACTTGGCGCGGGTGTCTCCCAGCCAGCCGTTGTAGAAGAGAAAGAGGCGACCATCCCTGACGATGTATGACTTGGGGTCGATCTCAACAGTGTCACCCTCGCGGATAGCCCACGAACACCAGCCGCCGTGGGCTGGCTCGTACTTGGCCGGGTTCTGCTCAAACTTCTGCTTGTGATCGGCATTAACGAAGCGATACGTTGCACCGCGGTAGTCGACTTTGATCTCGGCCGAGCCCTTGGCCGGCGTGCCGCCACCCTCAGGGAAGTAAGCGACGGGGTCGTAGCCATCGATTGCGAGCTTGGTGCCGGAAGCTAAATTCCACTTGGAAGTCTGGCGCGGTGCAGCCGCGGGGGTAGCGGGACTCCGTGCGGCGGGACTTGGTGCGGCGGGCGTTGCGGCAACAGATGGCGGCTGCGTCTGGGCAGAGGCGATGGAAATTAGAGAGCCGCAGAACCCTGCAAAGGCGAGGATTGCGGGGGCCAGTGCCGCGCTATGGCGGGAAGAAATGGCGGCGGAAGTCATGGTTTGATTGTTCGCGCGAAGCATTAAAGCGTTCTCCGGTTAAGATCAGGACGCTTGTTGGATGCCGCGGCAGGGCGAAGGGTTACACGATTCAGCGGAAGGCCGCGAATCTTGGGTCTCTGGTGGTGCGCGCGGGCGCAGGCCGGGAAAAAGGTCGAGAAGAAGGCCAGCGGAAAGCCAACATCACGCCGGAATAGGTGCGTTGTGGTAGGCCATGAACGAGGCGTAAAGCTCGTCGCCCATATAGCGCCGGATTTGGCGCGAAGGGGCTTTGACAAGGTCCACCACAATCAGGCCATCGAGCGCATCGCCAAAGGCGGGATCCACATTGAAGCCGAGCATGCGCGCACCCAGACGGAGGTACATGCGCAGCAGGATCGGGATGCCACGGCCTTGTGGGTCTATCGATGCGACAAGCTCATCGGCATCGCGCATGTCGTCGAGTTGGGAGTAGGCAAGTTCAACCTCTCGGTCGCGGCGGCTATTGAACTTGGGGGGCGTGGTGGGTTGTGCTACGCGGGCCCATTCGCCCGGGCCGAAGGTCTCGGTGATGAAACGGACGAGTAGTTTTTTGGTGACCGAGGGATACGTGTCCGAGATGCTGGCAGTACCGAAGAGGTAGCGATACTGCGGGTTCATCGCCGCGAAGCGCCCGATGCCATGCCAAAGCAGCAGCAGTGAGGCCGGGTGACGCTGGTATTCAGCTCTAACGAAGGAGCGTCCAAGCTCAATGCCTGGCACAAGTCGGCGCAGTTCCGATGGCTCATAGCGGAAGAGTGTGGAGGTGTAAAGCCCCGCCATGCCAGACTTGGCGACAAGCTCATCGGTGAGACCCATTCGGTATGCGCCAACGATGTCGTTATTGGAATCGTCGAAGACAAAGAGGTGGCGATAGGACTCATCAAAGTGGTCGAGGTCGCACGCCTGACCGGTACCCTCGCCGACAGCTCGGAAGGTGGTCTCGCGCAGCCGGCCAATTTCACGAAGAATGGTGGGGATTTCAGCGGCGGTGGCCAACAGCACCCGCTGGGTGCCGATGCGGGAGATGGTGGCCGATGCGAGCAGCGATGCAACTTCGCGGGCGATGGCCGCAGGGTCTTCCGGCAAGGCGATCGCCGCTTGCGCAGGCAGGGCCGGTGCGCTGGCGTTTGGCTCGGGTCGTGAGCGCTCGGCCAGCAAGTAGGCGCGTGCGCGGAGGAAGTCACTGGCCGCAAGCGGGTCTGCAAAGCGGCGCAGACGATCCGGCTCGATCTTGCTGCCGATATGCACGCGCACCTTCTGGCCGCGCTTCCAGAGCAGTTCGCGGGGCAGCAGCGCGGTGCGGATGGAGCCGTGGAGCTGGCCTGCTGCTTGAAAGAGCCAACTGTTGGAGGTTGCAAAGAGCACGGGCACGACGGGCGCATTGGTTTTAATGCTGAGTGTGGAAACTGAGCCAGTCCACGCACAGTCTGAAATTTCAGCATCGAGAAGAGCGAGGCGTGAAACTTCGCCAGCGGGGAAGGTGGCCAAGCAGCCGCCGTTCTTTAGCCAGCGGAGACAGTCGCGCAGGGCGCGCGTGTTCATGAAGCTCTTGGGGCTGAAGACATCGACGGGGATGACATGCTCACCAAGTTCGGGAATGGCCGCGAGCCACGCGTTGGCGAGCAGTTTGACATCGGGCCGTACGCGAAGGAGCGTGTCGAGCAGAAGAAGCCCGTCGGCTCCGCCAAGGGGGTGATTGGCGGCGATGATGACAGCACCGGCAGCAGGTACGCGGGCGAGATCATCTGCGTGAACCTCCGCAGCGATGCCGAGCGAACGCAGCACGCGGGAGCAGAAGGGTCCGTCGCTGGTGCGGTTGACCTCTGCGTAAACGGAGCTTAGGGCGTGCAGGCCCAGCAGCCGATCTGCCGAATCGGTGACAGCGCGGCTTATCGGTCCTCCCGCGGGCATGCCGAGCATGGAGCGGATCGAGAGCTTGGTTGAGGAGTTCTCGGGCAACGTGGAAACGGACGGGGCTGATGAGGTTGCAAGATCGTCTTCGAACACGAGCTTCTCCCAGTGGTTGCGCGGCTGTAAATCTTTCGAAGTTTACGCGGATGCGGAATTTGTTCTGTAAAGGACACGTGAGGATATGACCCACCACTGGTAAACTTGGCTGTCGGTTCGCGTGGATAATGCTCAAAAAACGCGGTTCTAGCACCGAAACGGCAAGCGATGACGCCTTAAAATTATTTGTTTCAAGCAAAAAGTATAAATGAGCTAAATGAAAAACGCCGGGCTATAGCCCGATGCAAGCGTGCTCATCCTCTCGTTAGCGCATCTGCGCGTGCGATTTTAGCGGCGGCGGCGGTTGGCAGCTAGACCGGCGAGGGCCAGCAAGCTCGCGGCGGCGGGGGTTGGCACAGACATAATGGTGACCATGTCGAAGCGCCAGTTGCCGCTGGTGTTGCTCATGGGCCCAGCATCTGCCGCGAGATAGGTGGTTGTGCCGGGGGCGTACGCAGTGACGATGCGGATTGCAAAGGCAGCGTTGTTCTCTGCGGCGGTGATGCCGGTGAGATTAACGATGTTGCTGTTGTACCAGCGGTCGCCGGCGAGGTTTGCGAAGCCGACGCCGCCAGCGTTCGTCCACGCGAGGCCATCGGTGGTGAACTGAAACTGCCAGTGGGCGGGGCCACGATCAGTCACGTAGATGTCGTATGAGGCGACGATCTGGGAGAAGCCCAAGGTGGAAGCGGAGAACTGGGCACCTTGCGAGTACTGCGGGGCGAAGCTGGACCAGCCGTTGGCGCTCGGGCCACCAGGAGCTGCGCCGCCGCGAACACGCCAGGCACGGGCGATGACTGGCGTGCCGCCTTGAATCGGATCCGTGCTGCCGTTGGCGGAATTTCCGCCGAAGATGTCAGCCGCGGCGACGCTGGTGACGCCGTTGAGGATGTTGCTCATCCCGAGCACGGTCGCCGTGCCGCTGCCAGTGCTTGGGGCGGGGGAGTTGTTGACGGAAACTGCGGCGTTCTGGAAGTCCCAGCGGGTAATGACCTGCGCGCTGAGCGCAGAGGTGGCGCAGCCAACGGTCAGGAGCAGGGCGGTGAATGAGGCGCTTGTCATGGAAATCTCTTGTCGCAACTGGGGTTTAGTACCGGGACAGTGGGGGCGAAGTAATATCCCGGAATTGCGAAAGAGGAGGCGAATTTGAGTGCTCGGATCGTGCAGATTTGGTTAAGCCAGTGCTGCCGGAGCAAGAAGTGGCAATCTGGGTAAAACGACAACTCCGCGCATCGCAAAGTGTGCGAATGCGCGGAGTTGGTTGGAGTCATCGTACTGAAATACAGAATCAAAGATAATTCGCGGCCCCTACCTCGGCTGAGCTCACTTGCAGCCGCAGCTCTTGCTCCACTGGTCAACTTCGGCCTTGGCTTCCTCTTTCGTCTTGCCGTAGACGCTCTGAATCTTGCCCTCGAGTTGATCGCGCTTGCCAGCGATGACATCAAGCTCATCATCGGTGATGCGACCCCACTTCTCGCGGGCTTTGCCTTTGAGTTCTATCCACTTGCCTTCGATTGTGTCCGTGTTCATGCTTGTTCTCCTGAGTGATGCGTGGGCGAATGAAAAGTAAACGCGGCCGGCAGTGCTTGTCGCAGAGCGGCAGCTTTAGTTGATGGCGCGAACGCGCACTTCGGACATGTCGCTGACCGTTTCGCGGCCATCGAGATCGAGGATGGCCCGCACCGTGTACGTGCCCGGCTCATCAAACTTGACGCGGGCGATACGGCCGTCCTGCTCAGTTGTCAGGCGTCCGGCAGTCGACGTCCAGCGGATCTTTGCGGCGCGTCCGTAGGTGTCGCGCGAGCGGGCCACAAATGTTACAGTCTCTCCCGCCACGATCGAGTTGGATGATGCATCGATGCCGATGTTGGCCGACCCGGTGGTGTTGTTGCCGCCGCCACTCATCGAGTTCTTGCAGCCGCCGAATATAGCGGCTGTCGCGAGAATGGCAGAAACAATTAATGAACTCTTCATGGGGCTCTTCTCCTTAGCAGTAGCCAAGGAACGAATGTCCTTGGTCAATGGCAGATTGCCGCCGCGGTGTGAGCGCGAGGTGCAGCGAAAATGAGGGAAGTCTCATTTTGAGGGGAGTAAGAGCCGGATATGGTCAGTTTGCCTGTTCAGACCGGGTTTAAAGGTGCCGTTTGGCTGGGTGCAGCAGAGTGGGCCAGCGGGTGTACCCTCGGACCGAATGGCCCGAGCGCAGAATCCATCTAGTTCCAGCGCGAGCCGCAGCCCCGGTCATAGCCGCGTGCGGGCGGCTCCACGCGTGGAAAGCGACGACTACTTCACACTCTCGCGCCGGCCGCTCTACGCCTTGGTGGTGCTTACTCCGCTGGTAGCGCTGTACGAGGTGCTGGCGATCGCGCATCTGACGAACACCAAGGATCAAACGCAGCTGACCATCAAAGCCGAGAACATGCTCGGCCAGATGTTCAAGGTCTTCAGCGTTACCGGACTGCTCGCGCCCGCGCTGCTGATGCTCACCGTCCTGCTGATATGGCATGTACTCAGCAAAGATCGCTGGGCGATTCGCCCCGGCGTGGTGGCGGGCATGTTTGTCGAGTCGGTCCTCTGGGCCTTGCCGCTGCTGGTGCTTGGGGCGGTTGTGCTGCAAGTAGGGGCGAAGGTCGCCCCTGCGGCGGCGGCATTGAACGCTGCCGGGCTGGCTGAGGAGTTGGCCGCGCGCCCCTGGCAAGCGCGATTGGCGATCTCACTTGGAGCAGGCATTTACGAGGAGCTGGTCTTTCGCCTCATCGGCCTCGCCGTGCTGCACATAATTCTGCGCGATCTGCTCCGCATGCCCAAGCTGGCTGCGGAGGTGCTTGCCGTGCTGCTGACTGCGGTGGCATTTGCGTTTTACCACGATGTTTACGCGGGGGGGAGCGGCCTCGCGGCGATCAAGTGGGCTGATCTGAGCTTCTTCTTTGCGGCGGGCGTGTATTTTGCCGTGCTGTATCTCTCGCGCGGGTTTGGCATTGTGGTGCTGTGCCACGCGGCGTACGACATCATCGTGCTGCTAGGCCGCTGGTAGGCCTGGCTTTATTGCTTCTGGGGTTTGACCGTCGTCAGGCCAAGCTTCTCTCGCTTCTGCTCCCATTCCGCCTGCTCGCGTTTGTTGTCGCTGGCCAGTGTGCCATTGCCGCCGCGGAGCATCTCGCGCATTGCTGCGATCTCGAGGCGTGTCAGGTGGAGGGCATCAAGCTCGTAGTCGCGGAATGCTTCCAGCGTCATGGGCACCATCGGCGCGATGAGATCGTGCATGGCGCGGGCGTAGACCTGTATCTCCTCTTGTGCATGGGCATCCATGCGAAGTGAGAGAAAGCGCAGGAGATTGTGCAGGTCGATCTTCCAGTACCACTCGGTGTAGAGCGAGACGGGCAGCGCGATGCGAGCCATCTCGCGGCTCACGCCGGACTCAGTCATCGCCAGATACTTCTCGTAGAGTTTCTCGCTCTCCTGCAAGAACTCGACGAAGGCCTCGGCGGTGCCTCGTTCGTTGGCCACCGCTGCGGCATCGCCAGCATCGGAGACAAAACGGTCGCTGCCGCCCTGGCGATTGCTGCGAGATTGCTTGCGTACCTGCTCAACGGAAGGGCGGTAGAAGCGATCGGGCATCACGCTGTAGCGGCCCGAGTACTCATTGACGTTGGCGGTGCGATGGCGAATCCACTGCCGCGCAATGAAGATGGGCATGGCAATGTGAAACTTGAACTCCACCATCTCAAACGGTGTGGTGTGGCGATGACGGAGCAAGTAGCGGATTAACCCCTTGTCTTCATTGACCTTCTTGGTGCCTGCGCCGTAGCTGACGCGGGCCGCCTGCACGATGGCCTGATCGGCCGTGTGCCCGATTGGCGCGAGTCGCGGCATGACATCCAACAAGCCGACGAAGCCATGATCGAGGCAGGTGATCTGGCGCCGCGTGTCGCCGCTGAGCAGATCGTGCAGAGGCGCATCAGCAGCCGGACTGAAGCGGTGAATCGCGCGGCCCGAAAGCGAAGTCGGGCTGGCGGCCTCGAGTACGGCGGCAACTGGCCGATGCTCAGCGGTGCTGGTGGCGGGGTCGCTGCCGAGAGCGGGGGGTTGGTGGGATGCGCCGGATGCAGTCATGTTCTTATGGTTAGAGGCACGGCTTGGCGAAGCGAGAGCCACAGTCGAAGCGAGGGCCACAGGTTGTGCGCTGTCACTTGCTGTAGAAGGCAGCGGAGCCGAGCGTGCGTATGCCTACAGCTTGCAAAGGACCCCGTTTTTGAGCGCCGGAACGGTGCCCATCGTGTCAACTTGGCAAAGTGCGGGAATCTCGCTGGCCATGCCGATGCGAGCGAGGTTGCGCCCGCCGCGGCTTTGGCGGAGGATGCGCTCAATCTCGCTGGGTTGCTGCGCGCTGCGCCAAAGCTCAAGGCAGAGTGGGGTGGAATCGTCACCATCTGGCAGTGGCTGGGGGGGAATTCCTCCGGTGAGATTGGCGCCGAGCTCGGCGAGTGCGGCGGCGATGGCTCCCGCGGCGAGGCAATCGTCGAGCGTGCAGTTGCCCCGGGTGCCCGCGCACAACAGGGCAATGTGGGTTTTCGCAGAGCAAGCGAGGGCGAACGCCGCGGCGGCGACAGCAGTGCGATTGAACAGGCAGCCGATGAGAGTGTGGGTGCTGCTGTGGGCGGCGTGCCAAATGGCGCGGGTGCCGTTGGTGCTGGTGAAGGCAATGTGCGCACCGCGCACGAGAGCTGGCGTGTACTCGCGCGGCAGGTTGCCAAAGGTGAAGCCCTCGATGGGCAGTCCGCCACGTTCGCCGCCGGTGAGAACGGGTATATTCGGGTGCTTGTGCTGCAAGTGTGCGGCGAGTGCTTGGGCATCCGCCACTTCAAGGCAGGGGTAAACGGCTGCAGCGCCATCGTGCAGTGCGGTGGCGATGGTGCTGGAGGCGCGGAGCTGATCGATGATGATGGCCACGGTGCCATTCAACGCGGCAGCGGGCGCCTGGGCGTAGACATTCCAGGTTTGTACTGCTGGAGTGTGTGCGGACAAGGGCGTGGTCACGGAGGTGGGCATGGAGCCAATGCGTGATGCGCTTATGGGCGCAGCGGGGCGGCTTCACTCGGTGTGAACGTGGGCAACCCGGCGCGGCGCCAGCCGTTGTATCCGTCCATGTACATGCGGACCCCGCCATAGCCGACGAACAACAGCCGCTTGGTGAGGGCTTGGGCAGCGGGGCTGCCAGGATCATCGCCGTAAACGGCAAGAACCTTGTAAGCGTCCAGACGCTTGTCGCGCGTAGTCTCAGACTCACTGACACCGGCAATGTTCAGGTTGATTGCGCCGGGGATGGCACCTTGGGCATAAGCGCGAGCCGAGCGTGCATCGATGAGCAGAATGGCCTTCGGCTTGCCGGCTGCGACCTCGGCCTGCCGGTCTCGAACTTGGGCCAGCGAGATTGGCTCAATGTCCGCATTGCTAATCTCAGTGGTGCAGGCCGTTTGGACGATGGCGGCGAAGGCGAGCAGAATCAGGGCAAGAGGTTTGGGAAAGTTCAGCGGCAAAGGCATGGTGGACGATGTTAGCGTTCACTATTTCCATCCGGAGGGTGGATTGCGACGAAAGCGTAAAGCGGAGCTGGCGTTTTTCGGCTTTGGCGCGGTCCCAGCCGAACCACCCTCGGTTATGGTGACGTAGCAGGGGCGACTGCGGGGAGGGAGAGTGGACCCGGAGCATGAGTATGAGCAGCAGCATGAACATCAGCAAGCACGTGTCGCATCGGTTGAGTGGTTTACGAGGTGCTCTCGGTACGCTGCTGGTGCTTTGCGGGGCAGCCGGTGTGATGGGCTTGCCAGCAGCGGGGCCCAGAACGGTCGTGAAGCCGGCGGAGAAGGCCGCTGAGGAGCCAGCAGAGAAGGTGAAGTCGCGGCCACCGGCATCGGTGACCCTGGTGGCGGCGAAGGGCGGCCGCGTGAAGGCGGGAGAGACTGTTGATCTTGGCCTCGCTTTTAAGGTGGACAAAGAGTGGCACATCTACTGGAAGGGTCTCAACGACACGGGCATGGCGCCGACGGTGGAGCTTGAGTTGCCCGCCGGATGGAAGCGCGGCGAGATGCTCTGGCCCGCGCCTAGTCGCTACGTCGCGCCCGGCGACATTGTGGATCACATTCTCGAAGGCGAGCCACTGATTATTTTGCCGGTGACCGTGCCCAAAGATGCCAAACCGGGTCGCGTAACGTTGAAGGGTCGCGCCGCTTGGCTGGTTTGCAAGGATCTCTGCCTGCGTGGCGCCGGCGATGTGCAGGTGGACGTTGATGTGGTCGCTGACGATGCGGCCCCAGCTAAGCCAGCGGAGACCGATGTGCTGGCTGCGAAGTTCGCAGCGACGCGTGCGATGGTTGCCAGGCCGCTGCCGAGCGATGGCAGTGTGAAGGCGGACTTTGATGCGCTCGCGGGCAAAGTGGTGTTCTTTGCCAAGGGTGCCGCAGGGCTGACGTACTTTCCCGAAGTGGACACACGGCGCGCCAGCGACATGCTCAGTGGTGTGAGCAGTGATGGCGAGATGCTGACGGTGGCGTTTGCAAGTGATCAGTCGCAGCTGCAGATTTCGGGCGTGCTGGAAGTGAAGCTGGCAGAGGGCAAGGATGGCGCGGGCACCAAGCAGTGGTATCAGGTGCGATTGCCAGTGGCTGAGGCCAAGCGCGAGCCGGCCAAGTAAGCATGATGAAACATCAAGCAGCCGCGTGTCGCGGCTGCACATCGAGCAGTGTCTCGATGGAATGGTTGTGTGTGAGTCTGTCCCCCTTTTTGGAGATTTCGTATGCAGGTTAAAAATCTGATTGCTGGTTTGTGCGTTTCGAGTCTGATTTTCGTTGGCTCGGCAGCATTCGCCAAGCCAGCAGCGCCATCCGCCCCCCCCGCCAAGAGCGATAGCGCCACTCCGGCCAAGGGCGCATCGCCCGCGCCGATGAGCGAGAAGGGTGACACCTCCGGCAAAGATGCCAAGGCCAAACAGGATGCGAAGGCCGCCAAAGAGGGCCCGGCCGTCGGCGAGAAGGCACCGGCCTTTGCGCTCAAGGATTACAGCGGCAAGGAAGTGAAGCTTGAGGACCTGCTCAAGACCAACAAGGCGGTTGTTGTGCAGTGGTTCAACCCGGGCTGCCCCTTTGTGTCGATGCATTACCTAAATGGCGTGAGCACCTTCAACGATCTGCACAAGGATTTCTCGGGCAAGGGCATCGCGTTTGTTGGCATCAACAGCGGCGCGGCGGGCCTTCAGGGCCACGGCGACAAGACCAACAAGGATGCCATTAAAGATTGGAAGATTCAGTACCCAATCCTCAACGATGAGTCAGGCACCGTGGGCCGCGCGTACAGCGCCAAGACCACGCCGCAGATGTTCATCATCACGGCCGATGGCATCGTGGCGTACAACGGCGCGATCGACAACAACCAGGGCCGCGACAAGAAGGATGCGGACGTGAAGAACTATGTGCGCACCGCGCTGGAAGAGATCGTTGCCGGCAAGACAGTAACGACCTCGAGCAACAAGCCCTACGGCTGCTCGGTGAAGTTCGCGGCGAACAAGAAGTAATCCGCGCTCGCTGCGGCGAGCTGATCGGACCGAAGATGCCACACCCCGCGAGGCGAGCCGCAAAGGCAAGCCCGCGGGGTGTGTGCGTTTTGGAAGCGAAGCGAACCGTGCGCAGCGCGTAAAGAAGGCCGCGGTTGGTGCCGCGGCCTTCTTGTTCATGCTGGACTGGTTCATGCCAGACTATCTAAAGCAGCGCTGGCGATGCCAAACGCAACGGCTTACTTGCCAAGCCACTTCGCCCAATTCTTGCTGTATTCCGCGGCGTTGGCGGAGGTGACTGGCACCAGCTCGGCCTTGACGATCGGATCCTTGGGAGACTTGTTGCTGACGATCTTGTCCATCAGAATGGTCACGGCAGTGAAGCCATAGTCGTACACTGGCTGCGCAAGCAGCACAGAGACTTCGCCCTTTTTGACGTATTCGATCTGGGCTTCGAGCGCATCGGCAGCGACAACCTTGGCCTTGCCCTTGACCTTGTCGAGAGCGTTGGCGGTCATCAGCGGCCATCCGCCAACCATGATCCAGCCATTGATATCCGGGTTGGCGGCCTGCACCTGCTCGACGGTCTTGACGGAGTCCTGCGGATTCTCCGGGTGGTAATACGCATCCTTGATCTTGATGTCCTTGAACTCCTTGGCGATTACATCGCGAGCCCCGCGCACGCGCTCCTGCAAGTTGGCCGCGGTCTGATTACCAGCGAGAATGGCCACTGTGCCCTTGCCCTCGATGGCCTTGCCAAGCTCGCGAGCGAGGCCCTGGCCAAAGGTAAAATTGTCCACGCCGATGTAGGCGAGGCGCTTGCTCTCGGGTACATCGCTGTCGAACGTCACCACTGCTACTCCCTTGGCGACGGCAGAGTCAATGGCTGATTTGAGCACCTTTGCATCAGAGGCGGAGACGGCAATGCCATCGGCGCCAGCGGCAACCAACTGCTCAATCGCCTCGGCCTGCTTCTGCGCATCCTCTGAGACTGGCGTGCGCCATTCGATCTTGATGCTGGTGTTCAGCTTCTTGCTCAGCTCCGCCGCGGCATCCTTTGCGCCAGTGTGGCTGGGGGCAAAGAAGGGGTTGCTGGTGCTCTTGGCAATAACGCCGATGGTGTAGCTCTTCTTGACCTTCGGCCCAGCCGCGGCCGGGGCCGTTGCCGGGGGGGGGACGGCCATGCCGAAGGAAGCGGCGGCAGCGAGACCAAGGGTGGCGAGCATGCCAGTGAGCAGGGAACGACGTTTCATCAGCGCAAACTCCAGTTTGGGGACAAAGACCAAAGTGACACAATAACAAAGGAGGTTAAGCCCTCGGAGGCCGCCATGACGGCCAGCGGTACGAGGGGAGATCTCTCGACTCTGGCCAAGGTTTCGCCTGAACTGCGGCGGCGGATTCCCGGGCAGGTTAAGAAAGAAGAGGCCAGAAAGGAGCGGCCAGCGTCAAGCTCAATGCCGGGCCGCACCGCCCAGCAAACGGTGCTTGGTCTGATCGACCACCACGGCCAGCACAATGGCAAGCCCGATGACGATGTTCTTGTAATTCTGGTCGATTTGCAGCATAAGAATGCTGTTGTCGATAAGTTGGATGACGATGGCACCAAGCACAGCGCCGATTGCCGAGCCGCGGCCGCCGGAGAGTGATGCCCCGCCGACGACTGCCGCCGCGATGACGTTGAGCTCATAGCCCTGGCCAGCATCAGATGAGCCGGCGCCGAAATAGCACAGATAGAGCGCGGCCGAAACGCCAGCGAGCATGCCGCACAGCGTAAAGAGCTTTACTTTGGTGCGTCCGACAGGAACTCCGGCATACTTGGCGGCAATCTCATTGCCACCAATGGCGTAAACCCGGCGACCGAACACGGTGCGGCTGAGGACGAACCAACCGACCACCGCGACAATGATCATGCAAATCAGAGGTACCGCGCTGGTGCCGAAGATTTGCAGCTTGCCCGTCGAAAGAATAAAGGAATCGGGGAAAGGGCCAACGGAAAGCCCTTGCGTACTGACGAAAGCCACGCCGCGGTAAATGGCCATGCCGCCGAGCGTGATGATAAAGGGGTGGACTTTGAGGCCGACAGAGGCGAAGCCGTTAATGAATCCGCAGAGTGCCCCCACGCCGCCGCAGACTGCGACCACGGTGAGGATGCCTGAGAAAAGGCCACCGGCGCCGGGCGTGCTGGAGGTGCCGACGACGGCTTTAAGGGCCATGGCACCAATGACCGCAGCAAGGGCGTAGATGGAGCCGACGGAGAGATCAATGCCGCCCGAGACGATGATGCCCGTCATGCCTACGGCCATGATGGCGATGAAGGCGGTGCTGGTGAGCACGCTGATGAGATTGTCGAGATTGAGGAACTTGTTGACGCGCACCTGCTGCTTGAGCACGATGGCATCGTCGAGCATCTGGTACTCGTAACCGTCGGCCTCAAGATAGGTTTTACTCGAATCGCCGCTGCTGGCCGAAGCAGGTGTGGTGATGGTGAAGCCGCCGGGAACATCGGCAACGGTCAGCGTGAGGCCGGCTGATGGCGAAAGTGGCAGCAAGGTGCGCACCGTGCGCTCAACCATCGGTGTGGCGAACGTAAGAAACGTGCCCAGGAGCAAAATCACGACGACCAGCCCGAACTCTTGCGCGCCGGCCAGTCGCACCAGCCACGATTTTGGCTTGGCGGTGTGCGGGCTTGCGGGGCGCACCAGTGGTACAGAGGGTGGAGATGTCTCGGTCAACCGTCACTCCTAAAGGCAGAGGACACATCGCGCAGGGAAGGGGCGGATGGTAACAAGCCCGCGAGCCGGAGATGGCGGAACATCCGGGGGGACAGGTTTAAGTAACGGGCAGGTTTGCCCACATCGCCCAAGCGGGCCTTAGATCAGGAACCGCACGGCGAGCAGGGCGCAAATGCTGACGGTAAGCCATAGCACAACACCTAATGCCAGCGCGCCCATGCCGACCTGCCGCAGCGCCTCTCGTGAGAGCCCAAGGCCGATGCAGAGCAGCGCCAGTGCAAGCATCGTGCGGCCGAGCGTGCGAGCGACATCGGCGATGCTGAGTTTGGCCGAGGCCAGCGTGGTCAGGGTCTCTGAGATCGCCCATCGTGGCAGGGAACCGGCAGCGAGGGTCTCGCGCACGGCTGGGCTGCCGGGGAGGCCGGTCGCTGAGATTGGCTCGGCCATGGCTGGCAAGAGTGATCGGATGGCGCAGGCGACTAAAAAGAGCCCGATGTACCAGGGAATCGGTATCGAGGAGTCTTTTGCTGGGGCGGTCTGTCCCACAGTCTGTGCGCGATCGGCAGTAAGTGGGTTGGCTGCCGATGCCATGCGCCGAACGGCCCAGGCCATCAGCAAGGCGACGGGCACGATGAACAGCACGCGGGTGAGCTTGATGATGGTGGCCTGATCGGCCGCCTCGGGCGAGAAGGCCTTCGCCGCGGCGACGACTCCTGCGACATCATGCACGCCAATAGCGGCCCACGCGCCAAACTGGGCATCGGTCATTTGCAGGGCGCGGCCGATAGGCGGGTACGCGTACATCGCGCCCGCGTTGAGCAGAAAGATGACGGCGGTCGCGACGGCAGTCTGGCTGGCGGTGGCCCGCAAAATGCCGCTGGTGGCGGCGATGGCCGAGCCACCACAGATTGCCGTTAGTGGCTGCAATGGCGGTACTTTCATAGATTACCGTGCCACCACCGAGAAGAGCGGCCGAAATGGAATCCACCTTGAACAGCCGGGCGAGGGGAAAGAGGATGAGGGATATGAGGGTGATGGCCGCCACGGCAAGGCCCAGTGCCA
>Ga0105048_10004919_pt1 | contig 21691 bp, 17 predicted proteins | sample MAT05_FD_78382 | JGI IMG/M metagenome (GOLD analysis project Ga0105048, IMG submission 78382) | Freshwater microbial communities from Lake Fryxell liftoff mats and glacier meltwater in Antarctica - MAT-05 | ecosystem: Environmental > Aquatic > Freshwater > Ice > Liftoff microbial mat | place...
CACTTTGGTGACAAGGAAGCGCTCTACTCAGAAGTGCTGCATTTCTCCTTTCAGTTCGCCCTCGAGAAGTATCCGCTGGGCATCGGAACCGCGCCCGGTGATTCAGCGGATAAGAGATTGCACGCCTTCGTGCGAAATTACCTGGATCGGCTGCTCGATGATGGACGACCGGCATGGCATGGCCAGTTGATCGCCCGCGAAATGGCCGATCCAACCCACGCCCTCGACTCGGTCATTGAGAACTTCGTTCGCCCCCAGTATGCTGGCCTGCGCGAGATCGTTGCAGATCTGCTGGGGCAAGAGGCGGGCGAGCAGGCACTTTCACTGGCGGTTTGCACCGTGGTGAGTCAGTGCGTGTTTCACAAGCAGTGTCGCCCGGTGCTTAAACTGCTGATGCCGGAGAACGACTATTCCCCCGCGGGGCGCGAGCGTCTGGCCAGTTACATCACCACCATTACACTATCAGGATTGCGCGCGGCCAGCACCAACTTTGCACCCGCTCGCAACGTAACAAAGGTAGATCAGCCAGTGTCGCTCGCGACCAACTGATGCCCAAGACCGAGCGGCGTCAGGCAGCTGGGAAAAATTCACAGAACTCTCTTCCGCTGCGGCGGGCGAATGACCTCAAAAAGGACAACTCGCTCGCCGCGGTGCTTTTTGCGGTCAGATTTGGCGCGGGGTCAATCTGCGAACAGTAACTGGCCAGCCGCGTTAGAATGGGCCGGTGTCGCAGCCCACGCTCTCGCGTGCGAATCGTCCCTGCTTTGCAAACCATCCCTCTCCTGCGGTGTGCCCCATATGTTCTTCGTTGCCCTGAAAATGCTGACCGGTGACCGCGCCAAGTTTCTAGGCATCATCTTCGGCATCACCTTCTCCGCGATGCTGATCACCCAGCAGCTTTCCATCTTCGTCGGGCTGATGACGCGCACCTACGCGTTCATCTCCGACACCACCCAGCCCGACCTCTGGGTGATGGACCGGAAGGTTCAGTTCGCCGACGACATCAAGCCCATGCAGGACACCATGCTCCTCCGCGTGCGAGGCGTGGCCGGCGTTGAATGGGCGATGCCGCTGTACAAGGGCCTCATCCAGGCCCGCATGGAGAACGGAACTTTCCAGACTTGCAACGTCATCGGCATTGATGATGCCACACTCATTGGTGGGCCACCAGAGATGGTCAAGGGCACGCTCGATGCGCTCCGTCTGGCCGATTCGGTGGTCGTCGATGAGGTCGGCGCCAGGCGACTCGCCAAACCCATGCCCGGCGCACCCTTGGATGCCGAGGGCAACATCCCCGCCGACTGGCCCCGCCGCCCTCTGGAAATCGGCGACACGCTCGAACTCAACGACCGCCGGGCCGTCGTCGTCGGAGTTTGCCGCATCAGCCGCACCTTTCAGAGCCAACCGGTGCTCTACACCACCTATTCGCGGGCCTTGCAATATGCGCCCCAGCAGCGCAAACTGCTCAGCTTCATCGTCGCCAAGGCCAGCCCCGATCAGGACATCGCAACCCTTGCGAAGCGGATTCGCGAGCAGACCGGCTTGGCCGCACTGAATCCATGGGATTTTTCAGTCCGCACCTACATGTACTTCATCAAGAACACCGGCATCCCCATCAGCTTCGGCATCACCGTCATCCTTGGCTTTGTCGTCGGCACCGCCATCGCCGGGCAGACGTTTTACAACTTCACGCTCGACAATCTCCGCCAGTTCGGCGCACTGAAGGCCATGGGCACCAGCAACTCCCGCCTGCTCGCCATGATCCTCCTGCAAGCCCTCATCGTTGGGCTCCTCGGCTACGGGCTTGGAGTGGGCGCTGCCTCAACGTTCGCTTACCTCAAGAGCGAGTTGGCCTTTCGCTTGCTCTGGCAGACCCTCGTAGGCACAGGCGTGGCGATCACCTTCATCTGCATCCTCGCAAGTCTGCTGAGCATTCAGAAGGTCATCCGCCTTGAGCCGGCCATCGTGTTTAAGGGGTGATTGACGCCGTTTCATGCCTGTGCTCGGCACCTCGCCTGACGAAAAAGTTGCCAAAAAACTCTGATTCCGCCGCTTGACAAAGATTCATCGTAAGGTAAACTAACATCGTTCACTGAACGATGCTGATTCAAATATCGTGCATTTGGTTATCAGACCTCGCCCTGGCTATGAACTCCTTGGACCGCAGAACCCGCGAACGCATTGAAGTGCAGGACAAGATCCTCTCCGCCGCCAGAGACCTCTTCGTCCGCCAAGGTTTCGATGCCGTCTCCATGCGCAAAATCGCCGAGGCGATCGACTACACGCCCGCGGCGTTGTACGTCCACTTTAAAGACAAAGTAGAGCTGATGCGCGAGCTTTGCCGGCGCGACTTCGCGGAGATGGATGCCAGGGTGCTGGCCTTGCAAATCGCCGATCCCGTCGAGCGGATCCACCGCGCCGGCGAGATCTTCATTGCCTTCGGCACTCAGCACAAGAACCAATACCGGCTCATGTTCATGACTCCCCACCCGCGCGAGGTACAACCGACCGCGGAGGATCTTGCCGAGATGGTCGATCCTGATCAGAATGGATACGCCTTCATGTGCAAAGCTGTGGCCGAGGCCATTGCCAAAGGCCGCCTGCGCGACGAATATGGCGAAATTCAACTGACGGTGCAAACGCTGTGGAGCTGCGTTCACGGCGTCACCGCCCTGCACATCACACACTCCGATGATCCGTGGGTGCGCATGCGACCACTGCGATTGCTTGGTGCGAGCACCCTCGACTCGTTCCTTCGCGGCATGCTTCGCCCGGGCGACGCCTACCACGCGGTGCTCGATGCGCGCGGCGCAGAGGTAGCCAAGGAGGTTGCCGAGATGGTGCGCGCTGGCTCCAATGCCGAGCTCTTCGCGCCGACTTGTGTGTCAGGCCCAGTCTCTGCAGCGGAGAAGGTCACTGCAGTTCAAAGCGTCGCTGAACCTGGGCGAGTAAAGGGAGCCATGCTGTGATTCGCATCGCCATCAAAATGCTGGTGGGCGATAAGCTCAAGTACATGGGGCTGGTTGCTGGAATTTCCTTTGCAGCCCTGCTGATCGTGCAGCAGGGCTCCATCCTCATTGGCCTGACGCACCAGACTGGCTCATTCATTCGGGATATGACCCAAGCCGACCTTTGGGTGATGGATCCGCAGATCCGCTTCTCGCAAGATTCCATTCCATTGACTGATGGCACGCTCCCCCGCGTTCGCGGCATGGAGGGTGTGGATTGGGCCGTGCCGATGTATCAGGGCTTTCTCAGAAGCCGCCTGCCTGATGGCACCCGGCAAACCGTCATTCTCATCGGCCTTGATGATGCCACTCTCATCGGTGGCCCGCCCGAGATGTACGAAGGCGCACTGACCGACCTGCGTGAGGACAAGGCCGTTCTCATCAATCAAGATGCGCTTGCCAGCAAATTCCGCTTCAAGCGTGCTGGATCAGGGCACATGAAAGTCGGCGACACGATGGACATCAATGACCGCGAAGTCAAAGTGGTGGGCACGTACAGAGCCAGCAAATCATTCTTCTGGGAGCCAACGGTCTACACCACCTATTCACGTGCCGTCTCGCTGGCACCAGCCGAGCGTAAGAGCATGAACTACGTGCTCGTCAAGGTCAAGCCCGGCCACGCCATTGTCGATGTGCAGCGCACCATCGAAGCGCAAACCGGGCTCTCCGCGCGTACGAACAAGGAGTTCATCGGCATCACCGCCGCATACATCCTCAAAGAAACGGGCATTCTCGTCAACTTCGCCATGGCGGTCGGACTCGGCTTCTTAGTCGGCGCGCTCGTCTCCGGTCAGATGCTCTACAACTTCACGCTCGATAATCTCCGCTACTACGGCACCCTCAAAGCCATGGGTACCAGCAACGCTCGCCTCTGCATCATGGTGCTCAGCCAATGCCTGCTTGTCTCGTTCGTTGGTTACGGCATCGGGCTGGGCCTGGGTGTGCTGCTCGGCCAACTGGTCGGCAACGCCGGGCTGGCCTTCCTCATGCCGTGGTGGCTCCCGTTAGTCGGCGGGGTGGCCATCGTCCTCTGTTGCCTCCTGGCAGGCGGCTTCTCACTCATTCGCGTCCTGCGGCTTGAACCAGCCATCGTGTTCAAGTCGTAACGCCACACTAACCGGCTACCACCTTCGCCTGCACTGACGCCCCGCCAGTCGTTCCGCCCCTCCTCCTCCGCCCGCTTTTCGGTCTCGCCGCCATGAGTTCAGCCGCAATCCAACCTCAACCAGCGGGCACCACCAGTGAGCCAAATGGCGCGGCCCTTGCCGCCAGCGGCTTCTCTGGCACGCACCCCGTCACCGGCCGACGCCTCGCCTCGCGCTGCCGCGGCATCACCAAGCACTACGGCATCGGTAATGCCCGCGTGCAGGCGCTCCGCGGCATCGATCTTGACATTCCCGCCGGCGAGCTGACCATGCTCGTCGGTCCCTCCGGTTGCGGCAAGACCACCCTCATCTCCGTCATTGCAGGCATCCTCGACCGTGATGAGGGTGAGTGCACCGTCTTTGGCAAAGACTTCGCTGCCATGCGCAGCCGCGAGAAAACCCGCTACCGCGGCGAGAACATCGGCTTCGTCTTCCAGCAGTTCAACTTGCTGCCCACCCTCACGGCCGCGGAGAATGTCGCCGTGCCGCTGATGATTCTGGGCGAGGGTCGCGCAGCAGCAGTCGCCAAAGCCCGCACAATTCTTGAGCAGGTCGGCCTCGGCGAGCGTTACCGCTCGCTGCCCAGCCAGCTCTCCGGTGGTCAGCAGCAGCGCGTTGCCATCGCCCGGGCCCTCGTACATTCGCCGCGACTGATCGTTTGCGATGAGCCAACCAGCGCGCTCGACCATGAAACCGGCAACAGGGTCATGCACCTGCTGCGCGATGTTGCGCTCAAGAACGATCGCGCGCTCGTCATCGTCACGCATGATGCGCGCATTTTCTCCTTTGCCGATCAGATCGCCAAGATGGACGATGGTCGTATCGTCGAGATCATCGCCAAGGGGCAGATTCCTGCCGAGCAACCGCATAGCGGGCATTGAGTTGACCTGTCACAACATTCGATTTCTGAGTCTGTGAGCTTCACCATGATCCGCACCATTCTCCTTCCCCTGCTCGCTGTCGCCGGTCTGGCACTGGCCATCAACACGGTGCGCACCTCCGCGCAAGTGCGCCCGGCCAACCCTCCGGTGGCCGAGCCAGCCCGCTCGCCCTTCTCCTCATCAGTGGCTGGCTCGGGCATCATCGAGTCGTCCTCAGAAAACATCGCAGTCGGTACGCCGCTGGCTGGCACGATCGCCAGGGTTCATGTCAAGCATGGCCAGCAGGTCAAAGCCGGCGAGTCGCTCTTTGAGCTCGACAGCCGCGCTCTACAGGCCGAGCTTGGTGCCCGTCAGGCCGTGCGCGCCCAGGCCGAAGCGCGCTTGCAGAAGGCCAAGCTCTCGCCGCGGGCTGAGGATGTTCCCCCCCTTGAGGCCCGTGTAAAGGCCGCGCAGGCCCGCGTGCGGACCGCCACCGCTCAGCTGAGCGATGCAAAGAACCAACTCGATCTGCTCGAGAAGATTACCGACAAGCGCGCCGTCGTACTTGAGGATCTCACGCGCCGGCGCGATGCCGTCTTCACCGCAGAGGCCGGCGTGGCCGAGGCCGAGGCAGGCGTGGCCGAAGCACAGTCCGAGCTGAACAAGATGCGGGCAGGCACCTGGAGCGCTGATCTTGAGATCGCCCGCGCCGATGTGCTGCTGGCCACGTCTCAGGTCGATGCGATCTCTACCGATCTTGAGCGTCTCATCATTCGCGCACCGATTGATGGCCAGGTGCTGCAGCGTAACGTGCGCCCCGGAGAGTTTGCGCAGGCCGGAACCGCCACCAGCAACCCCCTGGTCATGATCGGCAACACCGATGTGCTCCACATCCGCTGCGACATCGACGAGAATGATGCATGGCGGTTGGAGCCGGGCGCCAAGGCCCGCGCCTCGCTCCGCGGCAATGGCGACATCGCAACTGATGTCACCTTCGTGCGCATCGAGCCCTATGTCGTGCCCAAGCGCTCGCTGACCGGCGAGAGCACCGAGCGCGTCGATACCCGCGTGCTGCAGGTCATCTTCAGCTTTCCCAAAGGTGCCATGCAGGCCTATGTGGGGCAGCTTGTTGATGTGCGCATCGAGGCAAAGCCAGGCTCATCACGCGCTGCCACGCCAACTTCCGCATCAACTTCCACACCTACTTCCACTCCCACGCCAGAAAACGCAGCGCCAACCCTACCTGCTGCCCCCGCCAGTTCCCGGCCGCAATCCTGATCCGTATCTGCTCTGACGAACACACGCTCGCCCGTCACTCACTCAGCCCTCCTCATGGCCTCACGCTCGCTCAAAACGTTCGCTCCGCTCTCTGCCTCCGGCCTGCTCTTGATGCTGGGTGCATGTCAGGCCGGGCCAGACTATGCGCCAGCCCCCGCGATGCAGCGCGACCCTTCCGCCCAGAGCGGGTGGCGCACCGATCTCGGCGCCGCCAAGCTCGACCTTGGCACCGCGCGCGTCGCCACCTGGTGGACCACCCTCAATGACCCCTCGCTGACCACCCTCATCGGTCGCGCTGTCAGCGGCAACCAGAGCGTCACCCTCGCCCGCCTGCGATTGTCCGAGTCACGCGCGCTTCGCCGCGGCGTAGCCGCCGATGGGCTTCCCCAGATCAACGCCGCCGGCGATTACGATCGCAACCGCAGCAGCGAGACTACCGGCCAGCCCATCAACCAGTCAACGCGCGAGAGCGGGCTTGATTCCTACCGCGCGGGCTTCGATGCTTCGTGGGAGCTCGACTTCTTCGGCCGCATCAGCCGCAATGTCGAAGCGTCGGATGCGCAGATCGCCGAATCTGAAGCGTTGCTGGCCGATGCGCTCGTCACGCTGTGCGCTGATGTTGGCCGCCAGTATGTTGAGATTCGCTCACTTCAGGAGCGGCTGGCCATCATCAGCCGCAACATTCAGTTCCAGACTGATGCTGTGGGGCTGGCCGATGCCCGCTTCAACGCCGGGCTCACCAGTGAACTCGATGTTTCACAGGCGCGCACACTTCTGGATACTTCCCGCGCGGCCGTCCCCACGCTCGAGGCCGCCCTTGAGATTGGCATCAACCGTTTGGGCGTACTGCTGGGGCAAGACCCCGCATCGCTGCACGCTGAACTCTCGGCCCCGACACCCGTGCCAGTGGCTGGCTCCATCGCCGCCGCGCCCATCGGTAAATCGGCAGAAATGCTCATGCGCCGGCCAGATTTGCGCGCTGCCGAACGCCGCATCGCCGCGGCGAGCGCACGCATCGGTGTCGCCACCGCCGATCTCTACCCGCGCATCTCGCTGCTCGGATCCATCGGTGTTTCCTCCAACAACTTCAGCGATGCGTTCGACATCAACTCGCGATTCTGGTCCATCGGCCCTTCGCTGCGGTGGAATGTTTTCGATGGCGGGCGCATCCGCGCCAACATCAACACGCTTGAGCAGCGCGAGCGCCAGGCATTCGTCAGTTATGAGCAGGCCGTTCTGAAAGCGATCGAAGAGGCGGAATCGGCCATCGTCAGTTATGCCAAGAGCCAGCAGCGCCGCGAGCGACTCGCCACCGCCGTCGCCTCAAGCCGCCGCAGTGTGGAGGTCAGCGAGTTGCAGTATCGCGCCGGCAACGTCGGCTTTCTCAACGTCATCGAGGCCCAGCGCGCTCAGCTTGCGCTCGAGGACAACTTGGCCGAGGCCGATCGCGATGCCACCACCAACCTCATCAGCGTCTACAAGGCAGTCGGCGGCGGCTGGGAAGATTGGAAAGTGCTCGATGCCAGCCAGCAGACGCAGATGCAGCAGCCCGGCAGCGAACCTCGCGGCAATGTCGTGCTCCTTGCCCCCGAAGGCGCACCACCGCGACAGCCATAATTAGGGCCGCGCTGACACATGCCGGACGCCCCGCCCCCGGCCTGCCAACCATGCCGCATGACTACCGCTGCCGCACCAGTGGATTCTGCCGCTCATCTCGATCATCTCATCGCTGGCATCCTGCCCGACATTACAGCAATCCGGCATGATCTGCATATGCACCCCGAGATTGCCTTCGCCGAAAACCGCACCAGTGCGATCATCCAGCGCGAACTGACGGCGCTCGGCATCGCTTTCAAATCAGGGCTCGCCCGCGGCACAGGCGTGGTCGCCCATCTCCCCGCCACCGATGCCGCCGGCGCACAACGCCCGACCATCGGCCTGCGCGCTGATATCGATGCGCTTCCGATCACCGAGCTTACCGGCCTGAGCTACGCCTCTAAAAATCCCGGTTTCATGCACGCCTGCGGGCACGATGGCCACACCGCCATGCTGCTGGGCGCTGCCCGCGTGCTCTCGGCGATTCCCCGTCCGCGCCCCGTCACGCTTGTCTTTCAACCCGCTGAGGAGGGTGGCGGCGGCGGCCAACTGCTTTGTAACGAAGGCCTCATGCGCGGCGAGATCATCGGCGGCCCCATCTCCGCCATGTTCGGTTTGCACGGGTGGCCCGAGTTGCCCGTCGGCACCATCGGCACCCGCGCCGGGCCACTACTCGCCGCCACCGATGAGGTCCACATCATCATCCATGGCACGCAAAGCCACGCGGCCTATCCGCAGTACGCAAACGACACAGTGCTGTGCCTCTGCCAATGCATCACCGCGCTGCAGCAGATTGTCAGCCGCAATGTTGGCCCGCTCGAGAGCGCTGTGCTCTCGATGTGCATCCTCAAGGCCGGCACCGCCCGCAATGTGCTGCCATCAACGGCCGAAGCCGTCGGCACGCTGCGCACGCTCGATGCCAAGGTGCGCGAGCTCGCGACCGCTCGCATCACAGCCATCTGCGAGGGAACCGCCGCGGCGTTCGGCTGCCGGGCCGAAGTTTGCATCGAGTGCGGCTACCCAGTCACCTACAACAACCCGCAGCTCACCGAGAAGTGGTTCGCGGCCATGGAGAGCACCTTCGGCCCTGCCAATATCACACGCCTCGCCAATCCGGTCATGGGTGGTGAAGATTTCTCTTACTACGCGCGGGAGGCGCCATCAGTCTTCTTCTGCCTCGGCGTAAGGCCACCCGGGCAGCTTCGATATCCCACGCTGCATCAACCCGAGTTTGATTTCAACGATGCCGCGCTACCAGTAGGCATCAAGGCCATGGTCACCGCCGCCACTTCGCTTTCGCTGTCGGCCTAGTCGCCTGCCTCGGAGCGCGATTTCACTGTTTGCCCAGCTGGGCTACTTCCCAAGCTGCTTCAAGTCGCCCAGCATGTTGCCCAAGCCCAGCTTCTCGGCCTGCTTTCCGATTTCCTCGGCAATGGCATCCTTCGCCTTGCTCACCGCAAGGTTTACCGCCCGCGTCACCAGTTGTTCCATGCGTGTGTGAACTTCCGGGCTGCCATTGGCTGCATCCTGCACCACGCGCGGGCTGATGGTAATCGAGAGCACCTCAAGCTTGCCGGATATCGCCACGCTCACTGACTGATCGGGAGACTCCACCGTGATCGTGCGCCGCGCAAGCTCTGCCTGCACATCGCTCGCTGCCTTGGCAATCGCTTCTTTATTCTTCATCAGCCCCGCAAGGGCCGTCATGGCTTTAAGCTGGTCGAACATGTCGCCACGATAGCCGGAGAGTCAGTAGCCGGAGAGCCAGAAGCCGGGAAGCCACATTTCGCTCTACCGCTCGTCAAAATCCCTGTCATCCGCCGCCTCTCCCGTCACGCCGCCCGCTTCTGCCTCATCGCCTTCATCGGTCAGGCATGCCAGCGTCACACTCGCCGCCTGCATCACCTTGGCGGCCACATGCACGCTGATGCCCGCAACGCACGCATGCCGCGCCAAACTGCCCGAGTACGACAGCAGATGCACCTCGGCATCATGCCCGTCAAAGCTCGGCACCAGTGCCGAGAGCAGTTCGGCCTGATCGCGAGCCCACTGCCGCGCCCGCAGCAGCGCGACGATCGATGTCTCATGCCCTGCCACGGTGGGCGCGGCTAGCGAAAGAATGTGCAATGTGCCCAGCGCATCGCTGGCCAGCACCAGCTTGGCGCAAATCGGGCAGCCAATCGGCAGTGGCCGCAGCCGCAGAGTCGAAAGGCACGTGCCGATCGCCGCATCGCACTGGGCAATTGGTGTTGGTGTACTAGCAGCACCGCTTCGGCGCGGCACTTCCACGGTCAAAGGTGGCACCGGCGAAATCGTCGCACTCGGTGAGATCTTGTCCGCACCCTTCGCGACAGCCTTGGCGGCCGCGTTCGCCTTAGGGATTGCCCTCGGCATCAGAGCCACAAAGTCCACCTCACCGGCGCCCACCCCGGCAAACGTCGGCGCATGCACAAGGTGCAAGCCCGAACTGCGCCCGTCACCCTGTGCATCGCCATGTTGGCCAACCTCCGCCGAGATCATCCCGTCGCGAGTAGCCCCAAACCGTGCCAGCTCCGCCTCTCCGGCCGATTCCCCGCCGCACGCCGCCGCTAACACCGCGTACAGCGGCACCGTCAGCGGTCCATCAAACACGTCCACTGCCGTTCCGCCGCCGACGATCCGCGGCATGGTCCCGGCCAGCTCCAGTTCAACGGCCAGAAACGTGCGAGATGCCTCCGCCAGCCGCCGCCACACGCTTCCCGCCTGGCTTGCCTCGGCGCCCGCGATCATGAGCCGAAAGTTCGGGCGCCACGCGCGCTTGCCGCTCGCGCTGCCATAAGCAAAGGCCGCATTGGCCTGCCCGCTTACTGGCGAGCTCGCCATGGACTTGATCACCCGATACGCCGCCACCGTGCTGGCCTCATCGGCGCCCGTCACCAGCGTCACATCATGTAGATGATTCTGGCCAATCAGGCGATGCTCATCGCCCGTCACCGTGCAGAGCAGAATCGCCCCCACGCGCCCCGCCAAAGCGCCCGCAGCGCGCATCGCGCAGCTGCCCGCACTCGCCGCTGCCGGCATCGCAAAGCTGGCCGCGGCATCAGCATGCTGCGCATCGAGCGTCATGCCCTTCGAGTCCTCGCCGCCATCGGGCCGCACATGCCGCGGCGTAATCACCCGTATCGACAGCCACTGACCGCTCAGCCGCGCCAGCGCCACCGGCTGGCCAAGTTCACTCGCCCGCGTGCGCGCATATTGCGTGGCCCACGCCGCGGCTGCCACTGGCAAATGCCCAAGCAGCACGGCCTCAATCCGCGGGGCGAGCTGCGTGCGATGGGCTCTCGCCTCTGCTGCAACCACCACCGGTGCGACTAGCTCGTCGCGATTCGCCATCGCACCCGCAGCGCGGGTTGTCGCACCCCCAGCAGGCCCCGCCACCGGCGTTGGCTCCGCCTCACCCAGAAAGAGATCTGCCAGCGCATCAAAATCCGCACTGCGGCCGTGCCGCCGCGGCGAGCCGTTTGCAGCCAGCGCGGCCAGTGTTGTGCGGGTTGGTGCGGGATAGTCCATGCGTTGCAAACCCAATATCTACGTCTCGCGTGGTGCCAGCTGGCAACTCGCCCATGTCTTCGTCACACTCAATCCAATGGTCAAGTGCTCGCTGGTAAAGTCAGCGCGCCGCAGAGCCCATCGCACCTCATACACCAACTTGGCTAAGCGGCCCCGTTGCCATCGCGCCCTCACCCACGCCTCCATCTTGGCTGTTCACCGCGGAATGCAGTACATTGATGATGCTGAACGCCCCGCCGCGCTCACTGCTGACGTTGGCGTTGTAAGCGTCTGTCGCCAGCCGACCATCGATTACCAAGCGGTACCGGTGCTCACCCGCTGGTAGTTCAATCAGCTTCTCGAACACACCCAGCGGCTCGTTGCGATGCAGTGCGACCGGCAAGAAGCCATTCCACGATCCTGCCACTTCCACAATCGCACCGAGGTGCAGCGGCTGCACAAAAAGCACGCCGCGGCTTGTCGCCCGCACACCCATAATCGCCGAAAGGTCTGGCACGCGTGGCTTGGGCTGCTCGTTGCTGGCCACCGTCCCTGGCGCCGCGTTCGTGTTGGTACCCGCGCCGCGCTGCGCCTGCGCTGGCCCCGCTGGGGTGCCAAAGTTACGCTGGTTGCTCAGCAACTCGCTGGCCGCGTGCGGACTGGTGCGAATCACCGCCCGCGCCTGCGGAAGGTGCTGGGCCATGATCTCGAACGCCGCGGCAGCATCGGCCTCACCAATCGGACCGAACCGCCCGCCATGCCCCTGCACCGAGCTTCCGCCACCATGCCCTGGCCCGGAATACCCGTTGCCATTTCCGTATGCCGTGGCCATGGCCCCGTTCATGGCCCCATTCATCGCATTGGTCATGGCATTGGCATCATCCCACATCGGGCGCGATGGTGCGGGCTCAGATAGCAAAATGTGCGCTGCTGCGGCATAGTCCTCAGCACCGGCAGATGTCGCATCAAAATCAATGATCGGCTGCCCAAAGCTCACGGCCTGACGCAGTCGGTCGTCGCGCCGAATGGCAATCGGCAAAACCTTGTCGCCAAAGCGATCGTGCAGCTGTGCCAGCACATCGCGGCACAGAGAATTCTCCGGCTCGTGCATGGTCGGCAGCAGGCGATAGTGAATCGGTCGGTCCAGCTTGCGCGCAGCGGCCTGCAATGTCTGTACTTGTCGCGTGGCACCTTGCAGCGAGAAGAACGAAGTCTCAACCGGAATCACCACCTCGTCGGCGGCAAAAATCGCGTTGAAGGTCAGCACGCCAATGGTGGGGGGGCAGTCCACCAGGCACAACTGATACTGATCAGCCAGCCGCGAGATGGCATTGGCCAGCTTGCTGTGCGGCGGGTCAAGCTCCGCCCCACCGGTACTGCTCTGGCGCGGCGCCTCAAAGGCCGCTAATCGCACCGAAGCGGGCGCGAGATCAAGATTCCGCGTCACCCGCCACAACACGCGTGCCCAATCCACCGGCTTGTCCGCCGCCGCCGCCATTGCATCGCCTATGTGCAGATCGATGCGCGCTTCGGGTATCGACAAACCCGCGGCACAGTGCCCCTGAGGGTCCAGGTCAATCAGCAGCGTCTTTCGCTCCAGAGAGGCAAACAGGCCGGCAAGGTTGATGGCCGTAGTGGTCTTGCCGCAGCCACCCTTCTGATTGACAATCGCAATAGTGCGCATGGGCCGCTCCGCAAATAGTGGAAAGGAGAGCAATGGTGCAGACGCTCGGCCATCCCGCAGCAGAAACTCAGCCGCGGCAATCCGACTGCTTTAGTGTCGTCGAACATTCGGGGTTTTCAATGCATTTGCTGCATGCTGGGGTGAAGTCCCCAGCGAGTCTGTGGAGAACCTGACCGATGCGCGCGAAATCACCAACCGAGCGGCTCAGTTGCCGCGAAATCGCTCTGTTTCCGGTCACCCAGTCCCCAGCTGAACCTTACCGCATAATCCAGCGCTCGCTGGCAATGCCCAGCGGGGCATCCCGCAGGCCGCTCAACTCGCCTGGCACCGTAAAGGTCAGCATCTTCGTCTTGCGCAAAATCGCCTTCGTCGGCTCATCCTTCTTCGCCGGGCTTACCGCCGGCTTGGCCTCAGTCGGCTTGATCTCAGCCGGCTTGGCCTCAGTCGGCTTGGCATCCGCCGCTGGCTCCTGAGCAGCCACCGCAATCTTCGGCAGCTCAATCGTCGCGGTCTCACCGCTCAAACCCGCGGCGTAAACCGTCAGCGTTTCTGGCGAATAATCCTCGATCGCCCAAATCACAATTCCTTCGCGGGCATTCTCGCGGCCATGCTGAATCGGCCCGAGAATACCAATCGGGTCCTGTGCCAGCGGGTTGCCTGCATGTGCCATCACTGCCTTGGTGGCATCCACACTTACGCCGCGGCCAGCACGCAGCACTTTGCCATCACCCGTAGCCAAATCAAAGGAGACGGCCAGCGTTTGCTCCTTGCCCGTCAGGTTGGCCACTTTGTACGTCAGATACATATACCCGCGCGGGCCAGTACCGGGCATGTCCACGTAAATCACCCGCAGCGGAGAGAACTCTGCGGCCAGCTCCCAACGTTTGGCCACTGGGTCTGGCTCAGGGGCAAGCGCAAATGCCGCTGCGTAAACAGCCGCGGATATGCCAGCAGCCGGCATCGCCAACGCAGCACTTGCCGAGCCAGCCAGCAGCGTTCCAAAAGCGAGCAGTGCAGTCGCAGCGGGGGCGGTCGATGAGGGACTTGGCTTCATAGTCGTAAGGTGCTAGAGCAGTGAAAGTTGGCAAGCAGAGAACGGTCAGTCCAGATAGTACATCCCAAACCCCCATCTCGTCGCTCACCACGCACCTGGTGGCCCTCCTCGCTCGGCAGGCACCGGTGGTCTGTGCGTTGTATCCATAGTACGAGTACCCCGCGCTTACTGTTGCCGACCCCGGCTCACCCAACCCCCCTCTGGAACTGAGTCTGACGGTTACCCCATTCTGCCAAACACCCCACCACAACCCGACCGTGCCTCCGACCGCCCCCCCGCCCCGCCGCCCGATCAGCCAGAGTTAGTGCCACCCACTCCCTCGCGCCTCGCTGGGCGTGCGTCGCTTGCCGATTACCGCCGCGCCATCGCAGCCCTGCTCGATCGCCCCACCGAATCGGCCTTCGTGACTGAATTTCTGGCCGCGGCCTCCCGCGCCGAGATTAACACCGATCTGCTCTGGCTCAGCGAGCCCACCCTCGCCCCGATGTCGCCCGGCGGGCCTCCGCTGCCTAGGCCGCCGATGGCCGTGCTGGTGCTGCCCGGCGCTGGCGGCGCCGCGATGCTGTTCGTGACCGGCGCCGAGCTTCCCTTGCTTGGTCAGGGCGATGGTTGCGGGCGGCTCAGCGTCGGTTCTGAGCCAAGCTGGCTGATCGAGCATCGCGCCCAAGTCATCGCCTCCGCCGCTGGTCAACTCGCCGCGGCCAGCCGTAATACTGACGACCAGAGCGAGATCCGCCTGCTGCAGTCACTAATAGACCCACAGCAGGTGGCCCTCGCCGCATCGCATCTTCAGGCCGGTTTTGCCAAGCTCGCTCAGCTCGGCTATCTCCGCGCCAACCTCCCTCGCGCAAACTCCGTTCCTTCGGCCGCAGCGCAAAGCCGCAGACTTTCCTCGCTCGCCTCGGACATCACCGTGCGCAGCATGGCCGATCTCGGCGCTCAGGGCGATGCCCATCTTTCCGCCGCGCTTGAACAGACGTATATCCAAACCCGCGACTGCCCAGCTCTCTGCGGTTTGCGCCGCACCAGCGATGTCATCGCCTCGCACCGCTCGGTCGGTCGCTACGACCCCACCATGTGGACAGTCGTGTATGAAGACGGTCTGCCCGCTGGCTGCGTGCTGCTTTCGGTCTGCACCGAAGATGGAGCTGTTGAACTGGTATATCTCGGCCTTGGTCCGGCACTTCGGGGCCGCGGCCTGGGGCGAGAACTCCTCGCGCTGGCGATGCAGGGCTTGGCACTCGGCGGCCAGCGCACGCTCGCCTGCGCAGTGGACCTTGCCAACACGCCAGCGTTGCGCATGTACGAGGCCGCGGGGTTCAAGCGATTCGCCGCTCGCGATGCGTTCATCCTGCCTGTCCACAAGCAGTAGTGGATCACTGCGAGATATGGCCCAAGCTTGTCGCAGCTGTGTATGCGATCGCCGATGATCTTCACAATTCTCACCACCGGTTCTGCCTTCCGGTGGGCGAAAGGTTGAAAAATAGTCTCACTCTCGCAAGTGCCGCACTTTCTGGACAGTTGCGCCCCTCCAACGTAGAAAAAGTTGTCGAAGTGTTTGCATCGCGTGAAGAAAGAGGTACGCTGTTCCTCGGTCATGGATCGACCGCGCTCCCATCTACTCTGTGGTAAACCCTTGCTTTTCTTGAGAGATTTGGCAATTTTCCACGCTTTAGATGTCTGACGTCTTGAACGGATTCGTCAGGTTTTCTTGTCAACCCGCTCGCGGGGAAGTTGGAAGGACGTGCCGGTGCACACGACCCACGGTGCTATCAACGCGCCAGAAATTGATCCGTCTCGCCGTGAGTCTCCCCGGCACCCCAGCGCACCTTTAGCGCACATCGCCTCTAACCAGCAGGGACTCGTAGACCCCCAGCGGCCGGCACTTGCCGATGAGCTGAGCCGCGCTGCCCACTCGCACACGCTGCCCGGCAGCTTCAGCCGCACCCCAGAAGTCGCCCAGCAAGTCTCCGCCGCCTTCGCCGATCATCTCGGTGCCGAGCGCTACAGCCGCTACTTCGTTCGCCCCTGGGCCTTCACCTCCGGGGGCTGGCTGGAGATTCCCGTCGCCAGCGCCATGATGGCTCAGCTTTGCCAGCAGCACTTTCTGCCCGTGCTCGTTGGTGTCGCCAGTCGCATCGGTCACCGCGATCTGGCCGTGCGCTTCGTCGTTGCTGCCGATGCCGCGGCCACCCACACCTTTGGCAAACCAGCTTCCTCTCCTCGCGGCCTCAATCTGGAGCCAGCCATGGCAAGCGCCCACCCCGCCGCGCCGCTCGCCCAGCAACGAGTCACGGCAAAATCCGCATTTTCCGCCTCCCCCGCGGCCTCCCCCGCGGCCTCCGCTGCATCCTCCCCAGCTCCGGGCTCATTCCAGCACGCCCGCCCTACTGGTCCGCTGCTGCCCAACCAGCCCGTCCAAATCACCCAGCCAGTCGCTGTTGGCTTCTCTGCCGCCCCTGCCGAGACGGGCCGTAGCAATCGCGATCGCACCGATGTCCGCACCGATGTCCGTACCGGCTCGCGCCAGCACCCCGGCAGCACGCTCGGCCCGGTCGCCCCACGTTACCGGCTCGAGCAGCTCGTCGTCGGCCCCAGCAACCGCATGGCGCTCGATGCCGTCAGCCGCGTCGGCCAGCGCTCAAGCGAGGGCCTGCAGATCGTCACGCTCTTTGGTGGCTGCGGCGTGGGCAAGACCCACCTGCTCCACGCCGCCGCGGAGTCCCTTCGCGCTGCCCGCCCCGGCGTCGTCGTCCGCATGGTTACGGGCGAAATGTTCGTAAACGACTTTCTCGGCTCCCTCCGCGGCAAGTCTGTCGAAGGGTTTCGCAAGTCGCTCCGCACCGCCGACCTGCTTTGCATCGACGATGCCGACTTCATCGCCGGCAAATCGGCCACGCAGATCGAACTGCAGCACACCATTGATGCCATCACTTCCCGCGGCGGCTCCGTGGTCGTCTCCGCGGCGGTCCACCCTTCCAAGCTCACCGGATTCTCGCCTGCCCTCGCCTCGCGCCTCTCCGGCGGCATGTGCGTCCCCGTCCTCCCGCCTGATGATCAAACCCTGCAGCGCCTCGTGCGCGTTCTCGCATCCCGGCGCGGGCTCGTCATTGAGGAGCAGGCCATGTCCGCCGTCATGGCCGCCGCTTCGCCCGCCAATCGCGGCGTCAACATTCGCGAGCTTGAGGGTGTGCTCACACGCCTTGACGCCGTGGCCCGCTTGCTCGATGCCCCAACCCGCGCAGGCACCTCCGGCAATGCCGCTCGCAGCGTCGGCTTGGTGGCTGTACACAAGGCGGTCGGCCAGTCTTCCGCTGCGCCCGCCAAGCGAGCCATACGTATGGAGGAGATTCTCCGCACCGTCTGCCTCGAGCTCTCCGTCTCGCTGGTTGAACTGGCCGGCAGCGGCCGTCACCCCCGCGTCGTCATCGCTCGCGCCCTTTGCACCGCGCTGGCCCGTAAACTGACCGACCTGAGCTACCCGGAGATCGCTCGCGGCATCGGTCGCCCCAATCACTCCACTGTCATCACCGCCAATCAGCGCCTCACAGGGCAAATCGCCGCCTGCCTTAGTGTCGATGGTGGCCCACGCCACGGCACCCTTGAAATCGGCTTGCTCTGGGAGCGTCTGCTACGGATTATGCAGCCCTGATGCGTGCGGGCCGAGTGCTGCCCGCGCATGTGCCACACCGGGCACTATCGGCTAAGCTTGCCCCCCAAACTCCCGCTCTCGCCCGGCCCACACCTCGTGCGCGGTTGTGGCGGCAAGAGCGGCAATTTCTGCCTCCCTGCAAAAAGGTTCTTCCATTATGCGTCGTGCAAAGATCAGCGTCATTGGTGCAGGCAACATCGGCGGCGAGTGCGCACGCTCAATCGCCATGAAAGAACTTGGCGATGTCGTGTTGCTGGACATTCCCAGAAGCGATAAGCCCGAACTGCACATGCCCCGCGGCAAGGCCCTTGATCTAGCCTGTTGCGGCCCGGTAGAGAAGTTTGATGCCAGCATCACCGGCACCTTTGATTACAGCGACATTGCCGGCTCAGATGTCATCGTCGTCACCGCTGGTGTGCCCCGCAAGCCCGGCCAGAGCCGTGATGATCTCGTGGCGATCAACGCTGGCATCGTCAAGACGGTTGGCGAGAACATCAAGAAGCACGCACCCGGCGCAATCGTCATCGTGGTCAGCAACCCGCTCGATGCCATGGTCTACGTCATGTGGAAGGCCACTGGCTTTAGCGTCAACCGCGTCATCGGTCAGGCCGGCGCTTTGGATGTTGCCCGCTACAAGACCTTCCTGGCCATGGAGCTTGGCGTCAGCGTCGAGGACATTCAAGGTCTGCTCCTCGGGGGTCACGGAGACGACATGGTGCCGCTCGTGCGGCTCACCAGCGTCAATGGCATTCCGGTGCAGGATCTGCTCTCTGCCGAGAAGATTCAGGCCTGCGTTGACCGCGCCAAAGTTGGTGGCGGCGAGATTGTCAAGCTCATGGGCACTAGCGCGTGGTACGCGCCATCGGCAGGCACCATCGAGATGGTCGAGGCCATTGTGCGCGATAAGAAGCGCGTCATCCCCTGCGCGGCCTACTGCGAAAGCGAGTTTGGCATTAACGCTCCCAAGGGAGACGGCATGTTCGTCGGTGTGCCTTGCGTGCTTGGCTCAAAGGGCGTCGAGAAGGTCATCACTTTTACGATTAACCCAGTCGAGCAGGCCTTCATGGATGAGTCCGTCAGCCACGTGCGCGATCTGCTGGCAGCCACCAAAAAGCTCATGCCAGAGCTTGCCAATTTGGGCAACGCCACGCGCGACTAGATCACGCGCGGCCCGAAAAATCCACCTTTACTAGTCCTGCTGTCCGTTACGCCTTTGCCAAAGACACGAGCGATACCACGGCCCGCAGCCCTTCGGCGATCACTGGCAACTGGTCATCTTCCCGCGCTTGCCTCAAGCACCACCTTCACGGGCGTGCCCATTTTCGGCAACGTGCTCACGGCCAGAAACTCCGCTGGCTCCAGCCCCGTGTCTGGGCTATGTACCTGCATCAGCGCGACCGTCTCGGTCCCGAATGTCGAGAGGCCGATCAGCGTGCCCGCTTCATCCGCGGCGTAGACATTGCCGCTGCGCCTCCTCACCGTGCCGCTGCCTGCAAACACAAATTCCATCGGGCCTGGCGCAGCATTAGTGCTCGATAGCGTTATGAGTTCCTCAGGGCGGTAAGTCTTGCCCTCGCACTCAATGCGCACGCTGAGTGCTTGTCCCCGCGGTGCAATCGGCCGCGGCTTGGTGCCGTCCCATTCCACTCTGCCCGGTTCGCCCGGAACAAACCCCAGCAGCAACAACGCGGCGTGAACATCACTGGGCCGGGCCCTGCTCACCACCACGGCCTCATGCTCTTTGCTGTCTGGCGTGCACACCAGAACCTCCAGCCACACCCGGGGCGTGTGCTCATCGTGCACATCCACCGCGATCATGCCGTCAATCTCCAGTCGCTTGGTGGCCATGTCGATGCGCATGTGCGCAAATGGCTGCGGCGCAGGCGATTGAGCAGCGGGAGTTTCAGTCGCTGGCTTCACCGTCTTTACCGCGGTCGCCTCCACTGGCAACGGGTACATCACCGTCGGCTTGGTCAATGCTCCACCGCGTGTTTGCACACCCGCTGGGCCGGCATCCACAGCCGCCGTTATCGCCGTTGCCGCCGTTGGTTTCGAAGCTCCCTGGCACCCGCCTGCGAAAGCTATGGCGAGGCCGATCAGCCCGCCGCAAGTGAGATGCACAGCCCTGACCAAAATAAAATGGTGCGACATGGGTTGAAGGGTATCGAAGCTGCTTGCGTGCTTAGCACCGGTGGCGGGGCCATCGGCAAAGGCCGCTGCTTGCTATCATCTCCACCTATCCGATATTGGTTGACGGCCGGGCCCGGTGCACGGAGGGACCGCGAACCGGGTCAGAGTCTGACGACAGCAGCCCTAAGCGAGCGTTCTCCGGTGCCGCCGGTGTCCTGGCCGTCAACCATCATCGGATGCCTCATTGAATCTGCCTCAATGGCCGCGGCGACCCTCACGTGTTCCGACCTCGTGCATACTCAGCATTTCGTTCCGTTATCGGCCACCTTCACCACGATTGCGTAGCAGTTGGATTGATGGTAATCGAACAGTTCTCCGCCGCGGACCATACTGTTGAATCTGCTTGCCGAGCAGCAGAGAGTTTGTAACCGGAGATTTTGGAGATACGTTCATGCCTTCCTCTGTCAAAACTCTGGTTGTCATGCCCGTCTACAACGAGCAGCGCTACATCCGCCGAGTGCTCTCCCAGGTGCTCGAATACGTCGACAACGTGCTCGTCATCGATGATGGTTCCACCGACGAGACCGCCTGCCTCATCTCGCGATATCCAGTAGAGGCCATTCGCCACGCACGCAACCGCGGCTATGGCCGTTCTCTGCGCGATGGATTCACTTTCGCGGCCTGTCACGGCTACGACTGGGTCATCACCATGGATTGCGACGAGCAGCACGAGCCGCAGGAGCTGCCGCGCTTCGCCGAGTTAATCGCCGAGAATCGCTACGACATCGTCTCCGGCTCGCGCTACCTCGCATCGATGGACGAGCAAACTGCGCCACCGCCTGATCGCCGCGCCATTAACTCGGTGATTACCGAAGAGGTCAATGAGCGGCTCGAACTGCAACTCACCGACACGTTCTGCGGCTTCAAAGCCCATCGCGTCAGCGCCATGCGCCGCATGACACTCACTGAGGATGGTTACGCCTTCCCAATGCAGTTGTGGGTGCAAGCCGTGGCCCACGGCCTGCGCATCGCCGAGCACCCAGTCAAACTCATCTACAAGGACCTGGCCCGCAACTTCGGTGGCGAACTGAACAACCCCGAGGTGCGCTTGGCCCACTACCGCTCCATTTTGCACTGCGAGCTGCGCCGCTGCGCCTCGCTGCTGCCCAAAGAGGCTATGGCCACGCTCGATTTCTCCAAGCCCTGCGGGCACGCTTCGCACGATGAGCTCTCCGGCCTGCCGATCTCCCCGCCCGTGCGCGTTTGATGGCACGCATCAAACCGTGAGCGCACTTCGTCGGTCCCTCGCGTGGCTAGCGTTCGCCCCGTGAGCATCGGCCCCCTGCACAGTTCGCTCGCATCGATAACGATGCTACCAGCCCCTCCGCAGTGGAGGACATTGCTCTCAGCTCATCTCGCCGCCCGCAGCACACTTGCCCAGGATGTGGCCGAAGCGATTCGTTTTCGCCGCCAGCTCGGTCTGGCCGACGGCCAGCCATCGGTCATGTCTGGGCACCAAGCCACGCTTTGGCACATGGGCATCGCCGCTAAATGGCTCGCGCTCGCGTGCGCTGGTCGCGCGCTCAACGCAACTACCGCCTGGCTCGTCGTAGATCATGATCCTGTGGACTTCTGTTCGCTCCATCTGCCAGTAGCCAGTTCGGCGCAGCCAGATGTCGCCCAGCGCAGCACCATCAACATTGGCGATGCCGCCGCCGCGGCGAGCCAGCGCGCTGGCGTCCCCCCCTGTCTGGCC
>Ga0105048_10004920_pt1 | contig 21691 bp, 16 predicted proteins | sample MAT05_FD_78382 | JGI IMG/M metagenome (GOLD analysis project Ga0105048, IMG submission 78382) | Freshwater microbial communities from Lake Fryxell liftoff mats and glacier meltwater in Antarctica - MAT-05 | ecosystem: Environmental > Aquatic > Freshwater > Ice > Liftoff microbial mat | place...
CAATAGACACAGCCATTCACCCGTGAGGTTGCGACTGCCGCCAGTTCCCGGTCGGAGAGCGGCGAACCACCCTCCCCCTTCATGATTCCGTTGAAGAGTCCGGTACGTTGGCGCAACGGTTCAGGATCGTGTGCGAGCAGCAGATAATAGGGATTCGATTTCATCCCGGGCACCACGTCGTCGAGCACCTGCCATTGTTCCGGGGTCGACTCAACCTCTGCGATTGTCTCCGACCATGGTTTCCAGTCGAATCGTTTGATCGAGAAGTTGAGTCGCTGCCGCCCGCTCATGATTGCCCCTCCGCGAACGCGCGCGCAACCGCGATCGCCCGAACCTGATAGCCCAGGAATCCGATCAACTGCGCGACCGTCACGATCGCCGTCGGTGTCAGTCCTGCCGCCTTCAATGCATCAACGTCTTCGGGTTCAGCTGAACCGGGTGATGTCGTCACGAGATCGGTGTGGCGGAGAAGCGCACGCAGGCGGGCATCGAGCGTTGCATCTCCAGGGTCGGTCTCGACCGCCGAGATCGTCTCATCGGTCGCCCCCAACTCCTTCAGTCGAGCGCTATGCCATTCGACCAACGTGTCGAAATTCATCAACACACCAACCCGCAGTGCGATCGCGTGGCGTTCGATGAACGACAATCCGGCCGGATCACCCGGTTCGAGCAGCGCGTCATAACTGCCCTGGGCAAACCGGACCAGATCCTGCTTTTGCGCCCGCAACGCCGCTACCGGAGAATCCGCTCCGATCCCGGCCAGGAGATTGATTACATCGATATCAGTTCGACCACCCATAAAACCTCCAACGAATCCCTCGTAACTCGTCTCTCGCCTCTCGTTACTTACTTCACCCCGAGCGCGGCCTTGCCGATCAAAGTCAGCGCGACATCGTCCATCGGCGGGTTCCCCAGACCGGCGCGGACATCGCGGAAATAGCGTTCGAGTGGCGTCCGCTTCAGGAGACCAGCCGCACCGACGACGCGCAGAGCCTGGTCGGTAATCTGAATCGCGTTGTTGGTCACCGTGTATTTCGCGGCCGCAAGTTGCGGTCCCATCGTGCTGTGATAGTCCGGATACTGATCCCAGAGTTCTGCGGTGCCATAAAGTGCGGCGCGTGATTGAAGTAGCAAGATCTCGATCTGCGCGACCCGGTGCTGCACCGTTACGAGGGACGAGATCGTCTTCCCTTCCAACGCGACCGGCTTTCGGTTTTTGGCGAAATCGATGGCGAAGTCGCGAGCTGCAGTCGAGATACCGAGATGCACCGCACTTCCCAACAATCCCCATCCGCCCGGATTCGCCGCCGGGAGTCCCGGTGGTTGTATCAGCCGGTACTCTTCGGGCACACGAACCTGCTCAAAAATGACGTCATGACTGCCACTCGCGCGCATCGCGAGACTATCCCAGGTCTCCTCGATCCGGACCCCCGGCGTATCCATTGGCACAAAGAAGGTTCCACGCGAGAGCGTGCAATCCGCCTCTTCGAGCGAGAGCAGCACCGTCGCATAGGCGAGACCTGGTGAGAGTGTTGACCACGTCTTGCGGCCGTTGATGACCCAGTGATCGCCATCGCGTTTCGCTCTGGTGGCATACATCCCACCGCGACTCGGACTTCCGAGTTCGGGTTCACTGGCCAGGTTGTTGATGAGCGTACCGTGCGCAACGACATCTTTTAAAACGCGATCCCGAAGATCCGTGGGCCAGATATCGCCCTTGCCGATCTGCACGACCTGCATCAGATGCATGGTCGAGCCGAGCGCAACCGCACCATCGCCGCGCGCAAGTCTCTCCTGGGCCAGCACGACTTCGAGCGGAGTCGCGTTTCGCCCACCATATTCCTCGGGAGCGGTCAGGGCCAGATACCCGGACTCCCGCAGCGCCTGGAACGAATCAAAGGGAAACGTGTTGTCCCGGTCATGTGCGACCGAATTCGCCGCTGCAATTCGAGCGAGGCGATCACCTAGTTCTATAAACTCGGCCTGGCGGTCGGTTCTTGGATAGGGGCGAAAGGGCGGCGAAAGTAAAAACTCCGAGTCCAAGAAACCATCTCCCGGCATACACAGGTCCGATTCACTCCCCGTAGTTTAGTGGGTGCCGGAGGATCGCGTGGAGGTACTCGGCGCTCTTCTTTCCATCGTGACGAACCCAAAATATCGACTTCAGCTTCTCGCAAAGGTCGGCGTGGCTCAAACGAATTCGATTCGCCGCACTCGATGATTCAACAGCACCCCGTGCTACCCGAGGCTCCGTCAGCGGGTCGTGCCCACAATGCGTTCTCGGTGCTTTCGAGCGATAGCGATCTCTGCGTCGACTCCATGCGTAGCGTCTCCAACTTCGGGTTGCAGAGACCGTCCATCTGCCAAGCACGTCTTGTCCGTATCATGGAGCCATACACCTACCTAATTTAAGCGTGACGTTGCCGTCCGCTTTTTCCGCCTGGACCTTTGGTAGCACGTTGGAGTCGACCTTGGCCGAATCGGTACTGCAGTTGGCGCCGCTCCCGAATCCGGCCACTCAAATCATTGGCCGGGAGAGGGAGCTGGCAAAGATCATTGGTTTGCTCGCGCGGCCAGAAATACGGCTGCTGGTTCTCACAGGCACCGGTGGTGTCGGTAAGACCCGTATTGCGCTTGCCGTTGCTCGTGACTTCCATACGCGAGGGAATCGTTCCGTCTTTGTGCCTCTCGCCGATCTTCGTGACCCCGAGCTGGTTCCGGCAGCGATCATTCGTGCAATCGGGCTGAACCTTGCGGTCGTGGATTCCTCGGGTGGGGCGTTAATCACGGCGCTTCGCGACGAATCGCTGCTGCTCGTCCTCGATAACATGGAGCATTTGATTGGAGCGGGACCGCTCGTCGCCTCGATTCTTGCCCAATGCCCAAAACTTCGATGCCTCGTTACCAGTAGAGCGGTCTTGCGCATTTCCGGTGAATATGCGGTGACGGTTGCGCCACTCGGACTTTCGCACCTTGGTGGCAAAGTCGACTCCGATGCCCCATCCTTCCGGCTTTTCGTAGAACGTGCCACTGCTGCGAGCTCTACGTTTCGGATGACTTCAGGCAACGCAAGCTCGATCGCAGAACTGTGTGCCCGGCTGGATGGTCTCCCGCTGGCAATTGAATTGGCCGCACCTCGTGTCGCCATGTTCTCGCCGGCCGCTTTGGTCGAACGAATGAACCGACGTCTTCCCCTCTTAACGGATGGCGCTCCCGACGGACCGACTCGTCAACAGACCATGCGATCTGCCATTGCCTGGAGCTATGAACTCCTCAGCCCGTCCCAGCAGCGGTTGTTACGTCACCTCAGTCTCTTCACAGGCGGTTTCTCACTATCCGCAGTTGAATCGATCATGACACCGGTAAAACAAGAATCGGAGACTTTTCCTGGATCGATCGAAACCGTTGGTCACCTGACGGAACTCGTGCGAAACAGTCTCATCATTCCCATGACTTCCGCAGATGGACAACCTCAGGTCCCGCCGAGATTCACCATGCTCGAAACGCTGCACGAGTTCGCTCGGGATGAACTCGACCGCAACGACGAGACGCGAGCCGGCATGGCGAGCCATGCCAACTGGACGGTCGAGTTTGCGACTGAAGCGGGAGCGAAGCTCAGCGGTCCCGATCAGGATGCCTGGGTACGCGCCATCGAGCGTGAACTCGGGAATGTTCGAACCGCAATCACCTGGTTCCAGAATGAGGACGATGCGACGCGCGGACTCCGCATCGTCGCGGCGCTCGGATGGTTCTGGTCTGCGCCTGGTCATCTGTCAGAAGGAAAAACGCTGCTTTCGACCTTAATGTCTCGGCCTGGTATCGGTAACGACCAGGAACTTCTGGCCAACGCCCATCGCTCCGCCGGTGATATTGCTGATTGGATGGGATTGTCGGATGAAGCAACCAATCATTATCAATCGGCGCTTGCGATCGATAGGGAGACTGGTCAACTTGGACGGGCTGCAGGAATGTTGCGGGGACTTGGAAGTGTCGCCATCGATAAGGGTGAACTCTCCGAGGCGACGGCACTCCTGACCGAAGCATTGCAAATCGCCACGGCAACGGGTACCCCCTGGGAGCTTGCCGCCGCGTCGAACCTGCTTGGCATCGTGGCGCTCATCCGCGGTGATGTCACCTCCGCTGCTCGTCATCATGAGCGAGCAGCTGCGGAATGGTTCGTACTCGGTGATATCGGTCATATGATCACCGCGAGAGCCTCCCAGGCCCTGACTTTCCTCGCGGCACAAGATTCAAAATCCGCGAATGCCGCGTATCGGGATGTGCTCGATCAGGCAATTCTTCAGGACGATCTGTGGCATGTTGCCCGGGCGATCGCCGGGGCAGGTGCACTCGCGTGCCTACAGGGCGAAACCGAAGCGGGCACAGAACTGCTGGCAGCGGGACGTGCGATGAGTCAGGTGCTTGAGGCGTCTCTGCGGCCCCACGTGGCGAAAATGTTCGATGGGTACGCTGCTGAGGCAAGAACTTTGCTTGGTGTAGCGGCGTATACACGTTTTTGGGCACTTGGCGAATCACTCTCGCCTGAAGAAGCCATTGCGCTTGCGATCAGATTCCTCCATGACCAGCATGCACGATTGCAACGATCCCCGGAATCAATCCAGCGTCCGATAAAAGGTCTCTCCGCGCGGGAAATCGAAGTTCTCCGCCTCATTGCCGAAGGATTGACCGATCGAGAAATTGCAGTCCGGCTCTTCATTGCCACCCGGACGGTCTCGAAGCACGTTGAGTCAATTCTTTCAAAACTCGACGTCACCTCCCGGAGCGCAGCCGCCGTAGCCGCCGTCCGCTTGCGTCTGGTCTGATCTGATTCAGATTGATTTCTTCGAATACGGAGTCTTCCCCATGTGCGGGACCCTCCTCATCTCTACGATGCCAACGTGACTTTCTGTCGTCGTTCGCAGGGTCGAGGTGGCCGTGGAGTGTTCCTGTTTGACGTTTCGCATTCTTCCGGGAAAGACCGGCGTCGCCAGGCAGTTCCTGCTCGATCTCAACGGAGAGAGTAGATCCCCGTTCTCTCGTGCCTGTTTGCGGCTTGGTCTCTCCAGAGCACTTTGGTTTTTCGGTCAGGGAGCGGGCGATGACCAACTCATCCTCTATGTCGAATCGGCGGACGTATCGGCTGGATTCGACACGCTCGTTCGTTCCCGGGACCCATTTGACCAGTGGCTCAAGTCGCAGTTGGCCGGTGCGACCGGGGTCGACCTGAGCGATCCGCCGGAGGGCATTCGCCCATCCGAACTTCTGGCGGCCTTCCCGGTGCTGTCCGGTGAAGAAGAAATGGTTGGCCAATGCTGACATTCGCCTGCACGGAGGACCGCTATGGATGGTGACCGATTCGACAGCTTTGTACGCCAGCTGGGACACGGCGTAACCCGTCGGCATTTGTTACGGATCACGGGAAGCGGCATGCTCGGCATGCTCATCAGTACGGTCCGACCCTCCGAGGCCGAAGCCAGGTCGTGCCGTTCCGCTGGTTCGACTTGTACGTCAGCGGCTACGTGCTGTAGCGGTCTCTGTGGCGAAAAAGATCGCACCGGTCGACGCCGTTGCGAATGTGCACCGGGACAGGTCACTTGCGGCACCACATGCCTGGAAGCAAGCAGCTTGCAAACAGATCCGAAAAACTGTGGTGCATGCGGTCGAACCTGCAAAGCGCCAGGAGGAGCAACTTCTATCTGCGTGGCTGGCGCGTGCACCTTTACGTGCAAGGCAGGATTTCACCGGTGCGGTGACGCGTGTCTGAGCGATACGAACGTGAATCACTGCGGAGCGTCTTGTACTTCGTGCCCTGTGCCATCACATGCCGTTGCGACCTGTGATGGCGTCTCGTGCGGTTTTCAATGCGCCAATGGATATCACAAGTGCGGAGACAGCTGCGTCAGTAACAATGCGGTCGAAACATGCGGTTCAGCCTGTACCCCCTGTCCCACCCCCGCCAACGGAGTTGCGACATGCACGGGAGGTACGTGCGGATTCACCTGCTCGAGCGGATACCAGGCATGTGGCTCCGGGTGCTGTCCTAACGGTCGATCCTGCTGCAACGGTATCTGCTGCACCAATGGAGAGAGCTGTAACGGCGGAGATGGGGCGTGTGGTGGAGCCGCCTGTCTGGCAACGAACGAAGGCTGCGATGAGGGGGATGACCGCTGTTGCGGTGAGGATGGCGAGGTGTGTTCGGCATCAGCCGGCTGCGCAGGTTCGGGCGAAGCTCGCTGCTGTCGCCCACAATCCAGCACCTGTTCATCCGACTGCGACTGTTGTTTGCCGAATCGCTGTGTAGCGGGAATCTGTTGTCCTGGAGCGGGCAGCCAGTGCCAGACCAGCGGGGATTGCTGTTCGGGTCTGGCCTGCGTAGGCAACGTGTGTACCCAGAACTGCCTGCCGACTGATACCCCTTGCAGTAGCAACGTGCAATGCTGCCAAGACGAGCCAACTTTCTGCAGTGCTACCGCGAATTGCACCAATTCTTCGACTCCACAATGCTGCCATCCACTCAACGGGTCATGTTCAGGAGATTGCGATTGCTGCGACGGGCTTTCCTGTAATGCTGGTATCTGCGGACTTTGCGACTACGACCTTGAGCAACAATGCGGTTCGGGCTGCTGCCCGAACTTCCAGTCCTGTTGCAACGATATGTGTTGTGCCCCAACTCAGTTCTGCGACGGGCAGTGCACGAACTGTCTCCCACTGCAAGTGAAATGTGATTCTCTCAACAACCATTGCTGTCAGACGGAGCAGACGCTCTGCATTGAACCAGGTGATCCCCTTGCAGTAAGCGGCTGGACCGACGTGTGCTGTCGCCCCGTCGGCGGTTCATGCAGCGCCCATAGAGACTGCTGTACAAATAGCTATGACCCCGCCTCCAATGTGCTCGCCGGACCCTGTGGCGCGGGAGACATCTGCGGAGGTGCCGGAGCAACCTGCGCTGCGGACAGGATGTGCGTCAGTGGTATTTGCGAAGGTATCTGTTTCGACGACGATGTTCAGGAGCTTCGGTACTGCCGTTCCAACTCGGATTGCGCCAATGAGGGATATTGCGCTCAATTATACTGTCGATAATCGACACGCTGCCCGAATGGAGTCGGCCGGACGTACGCCAAGGGTGTTGCGTCGCCTGCGTTGGGGTCATCCGCAAACGTGACCTATCGGCCGAGATTTGCAAAACGTGTGGCTTCCCCGGCGAGGCGGGCTGCCGGGGAAGCGATCTACAACTTGTTATCGAAGTTGCCCGACGTCGTCTTTTCGGCGTAGGAGTTGAGTCGTCCAAAATGCGAGGAGATGGTGCCTTTGACCGATTCCGGCACCCGCACCATCCCCGCGCGCGAGTCGCTCCTGCACCAGCATGACTTCAGACGGAGTCGAGTTTCGCCCAATGTTTTCTTCGGGATCGGTCAGGGCCGAATACTCAGCGTCTTGCAGCACCTGGAACACGTCATCATAGGGCCACGGCCGAAACTGCCTCCAGATCAACGAGATAGCGGCCTCATCTGGCACAATTCCTGCATGCCACTGAGCTCTATCCTGGAGCGTCGAAACGACGCCCGCGTTCTCTTCACCATCCGCCAAATGACGGGTAAAAAGGAGTGTTGCCGAAATGACGCGAACCCACCTTCCCACGACTTCGCGATCGATCTCTGTCGATCGAAGAACAATTCTTCGCTCGACCGTCGCGGGTGCGGCCCTGGCGACGGTTGCAACGGTCGCCTCACCGGCGCTGAACGTCCTTGCCCAGGACGCTTCGCCGGTTTCTCTTCCCGATGGCGGTGCGACACCAGTCGGCGTACCGGCAGCGCTTCAATATGCTTACGTCGGCGCCGACTCCCGGACCGCGATCGCCAACGGCGCGGACGCTGCTTCCACCGGCATTTCCGTCTTCGCGGTCGATCCAGTATCGGGTGGGTTGACTCTTTTGCAAACCCTCGTGAGCGACAACGCGTTCTACTTCACGTTTCATCCGACCCAACAATTTCTCTATGCCGTGAACGTGATCGGTGATTACGAAGGCACAGAATCAGGTTCGGTGGAGGCGTATGCAATCGACTCTTCCACCGGGATGTTGACCTTTCTTAATCGCCAGTCATCCGGTGGCGCCGTTGCCGCACAGCCGGCTGTCGATCCGACCGGCAGTTTTCTGGTGGTAGCGAATTACAACGGCGAAAACGTGGTGGTGCTGCCAATCAATGCGGATGGGTCACTCGAACCGGTCATCGCTGAAGCCACACGCTCCGGCACCGGACCAGATACTGTGCGGCAGGAGAAGTCGCATCCCCACGCCGCCGTATTCGACCCGGCCGGTAACTTTGTCGTCGTTGCTGATCTGGGAACCGATCAGGTGGCAACGTACCAGCTCAATCTGGAGTCCGGGTCTCTGACCCTGGTCAGTGAAGTCTCGACCGCAGCCGGTGCCGGTCCACGACACGTTGTGTTCAATGCGGACGGCACACTCCTGTACGTCGTCAACGAGTTGAACGCCACGATCACGATCTTCAGCTACGACTCGGCGACCGGCATGATCGGTGAAGAACTCCAGACGATCTCGACCGTGCCCGATCCCTTCGTCGGCACCAGGAGCACCGCAGAAATCTTAATACATCCCTCCGGCACATTCCTGTACAACTCGAATCGCGGTCAACCTGATTCGACCACACCGGAAGGCGATGCAATCGTTGCATTTTCAATCGACCAGCAGACCGGCTTGTTGACGTTGATTGGACACACCACCGAAGGAATCGGGGTGCCCTGGAGCTTCGGATTCGATGCCTCGGGACAATGGTTGTACGCTGCCAACTACGATGATGACACCGTCACCCAGTACGCGATCAACCAGGATACCGGAGAACTTTCAGGTCCCGTGGGGACCTTCGCAACGCCGAAACCCTTCGTGATTGCATTTTCCAACGCCTGACGAACTGACGTGCGCCGCTGCCGATTTCGGACGCGGCGCACAGCAATCGTTCCCTACAGGCTCAAGTCCAGATCCATCCAGACCATATCGATCAGCGGAATCCCGTTCTCTTCCAAACCTTCCAGGTATCCCTTCGCGGGGCTGAAAAAATCCCGCTCGATCTTCCATAATCGAAATCCGGCCTTTTGATAGAAGGCGAGTTGCCCGATTCCGGAATTGCCAGTTCCGACGATGACATGGCGAACACCCTTTGCCTTCAGATCCGCCAGTACCGCCGCCAGCATTTGTTTTCCGACGCCCTGCCCATGCAGTGAGGCATCGACCGCTACCGCCTTGAGTTCGACGGAACCGTCCGGTTCCGGTATGGCGAGGGTGACCGCCAACGGTGTGCCGTCGGCGGCATCGATCACATAGAGATCGCCTGTTTGGTAATACGCGCTCACCTGTTCGATCGAGTCATCGGCCAGATAGAGAAGCGGAAGATACGCATCGCGGTCACTTCCAGATGGCACGACCCGGACATCGAATTCTGACACTCAATTCCCCTCTACGAACGAGTTTGCTCTCTTCTTGTTGATGGCTATTGTGCCAAATCAAACCACTGAGTATGCTCATTCACCAGGCAGTCGCGGATCAATACGGCATGGAGAAACATCGATGGTGGCGAAAGTTGGTCGACCGGCAGATATCCTCAAGCAAAATGAGGATTCCGCGCATGGCGGTGACGGCTGGGTTCCCCGCGAGGGCACTATGCCCTCCGAGCTAGGGGTGCTCTGGTCCGATTGCGGAGTGAATGCCGAGTACGGCGAGTTGCGCAGCGTCCTGATGCGCTGCCCCGGTCCCGAAATCGACGATGTCTCCGACTATCGCGCTGCACTCTGGCTGGGCGAAATCGATCCGATGCGGGCTCGCGGCCAGCATGACGCCTTCGTCGACTTCTATCGCTCGCACGGCGTTCAGGTGAACTTCATCGAGTCGATGCCGGAGGACAAACCGAACGCCTACTTCTGCCGCGATCACTTTTGCATGACCCAGACCGGTGCCATCATCGCCCGGATGGCATCGCACAGCCGGGCCGGGGAAGAACGCTACTCTGCCGCGGCTCTCGCGATGCATGGTGTCCCGATCATTCACTCTGTTCACGGTGACGGACTCTTCGAAGGGGCGGATGTCGTCGTCGCCAACGAAGATCTGGTCTTCGTCGGGCACGGCATGCGCAGCAACAAGTCCGGCGCGGAACAGGTCGCCGCCGCATTCCGCCGGGTGGGCGTGCCACAGGTCGAAATCGTGCAAATCCCATACGGCTGCGGTCACATCGACGGCACGATCAACATCGTCGACCGCGATCTCGCAATGGTCTACCCGACTCAACTCTCGTGGGTTGTCTACGAAACGCTCAAACACCACGGTTTCCGCTTCATCGATCTCCCCGATGCGCATGAAGCACAAACCGGGATGGCGATCAATGTCGTCCCGCTGGCTCCCGGCGTCATCGTCGCTCCGGAAGGCAACACCATCACCAAAGCACTGCTCGAACGCAACGGCGTCGAGGTCTTTGAAGTCGAAGTCGATGAACTCATGAAAGGTGGTGGCTCCGTTCACTGTATGACCGGAGTGATCAAACGCGGCTAGCTACGAGCCATCATCTTTGAGCATCGAGACGAGTGATTTTTCGGGATAAGAAACGTACGGCCGAAGGCTTAAGGCCTGAAGCCAGGAAAGGGCCCCGCTATGGCGAGTTCGACGCCGTTCTGGAGCGTTCGGACGACTCTGGAGCTGCCTGTTTCATTCCCTTCCCGTTCGATCTCAAAGCGACCTATGGCAAAGGCAATCTGGTGCCTGTGCAGGTCATGTATGACAGTCACGCGGCGTATCAGGGGAGCCTCGCGTACATGGGCGGTGCTCACGCGCTTCTGCTGGTTCGCAAAGATGTACTCTCGCAACTCGGCAAGGATGCCGGCGAAACCGTCCATGTCCGTGTGATGCTGGATACAACAACCCGCGTGATCACACTCCCGGATGACGCTCGAGCGGCAATCGACGCCTCCGCTTCCGCCTCCGCATTCTGGAGCACCCTCAGTTACTCGAATCAACGCGAGTACCTGATCTGGATCGAGAGCGCCAAACGACCGGAAACGCGGCAATCCCGAATCGAAAAGAGCGTCCAGTTGCTCGCTGAAGGCAAACGCCTGAAATAGACCGACCCGGCAACCATTCAGCCGGGTCGGATGAACTGAAGAGGAAAGTCGGCGTTCAGGCGATGATGGGTCGCCGGAGATCGATTTCAGCAGTCGCTTCCGGAACTCGCACGTCCGTGGTGCCTGAACCCTCGATCCGGAGATCGGGGAGCCACTGAAGCCACGACGGCAGATACCAGTTTCGGTCTCCGAGAATGGTCATCACCGATGGCACCAGCACTGATCGCACAATGGTTGCATCGAGAAAAACGGCTACCGCAAGACCGAACCCCAACTGCTGCAGCTGAACGAGTCGCCCCGCCGCGACTCCGGCAAAGACAACGACCATGATCGAGGCCGCCCCGGTAATGATCCTGGCGGTGGTCCCCAATCCCATTGCGACCGCCTGATGATTGTCTCCCGTCAGGTCGTAATGCTCTCTAATCCTGGAGAGCAGAAAGACGTGGTAGTCCATCGAAAGTCCAAACAGGATGCAGAAGAGGAAGATCGGAAGCCAGGCCTCCACATTCGGTGTTTGTTGTAACCCGAGAAACTTCGCGCCGTGACCCCTTTGGAAAACCAGCACAAGCGCCCCGTACGCGGCGCCGACCGAGAGAAGATTCATTGCGATCGCGGTCACCGGAACGACCACCGAGCGAAAAACGACCAGCAGGAGAATGAAACTCAATCCGAGCACGAACGTGAAGACCCACGGCGTAACGTCGTCAACCGCGGCGAAGTAGTCGGCAATGATCGCGGTGTTCCCTGTGACGTAGACCTTGGCGTCCACCTCCCGAAATGATTCCGGAATCACAACTGCACGCAGACGTGCAATCGCGTCATACGCCGGTTGCGAGTTCGCATCCATGGAGAGTTGCGCATGAACGAGCGCGAGATCACCCGTGGCATTCCACTCGATCGTCGGTACCTGTCCAAAATCGGAATCGGCGGCGATCTCCGCGGAGAGTTGAGCAATGGCATCCTGCAACACACCGTGATCAAGTTTGGCGTCGATGACAATCTCAACCGGATCGAGTCTGCCGGCCGAGAAATCCGCATCCAATATCTGGAACGCCTGTTTGACATCGCTGGCGGGCAACGAACTGACGGTCGATGTCCCGCGTTCGAGTTGGAACGCCGGGATGCAGAGCGCGCCCAGAACCGCAATCGCAGTTGCGGCACTGATCCACGGTTGCGCCATCACCAGGCGCGTCATCGCAGCCCAGAAGCCAGTGGTAGCGGCGGTTCGATCTCCGGCGGAAGTGGTTACATGGTCGTAACGGCGCTTCCGCGGCCAGTCAATTTTGTCGCCAAGCAATCCGAGCATTGCCGGGATAAGTGTGAGCGTCGCGAGAATCGCCGCGATCACAACCAGGATCGCTCCGGCTCCGATGCTCTTGAACACGGTCAACGGCACAAAGAACATCCCTGCTAGCGCGAACACCACCGTCATGCCGGAGAAGAGCACGGCTTTGCTCGCGGTGCCGCCAGCAATCCCGACTGCCGTGTATCGATCGAACCCATGCAGGCGCTCTTCGCGATAGCGAGCAATCACAAAGAGGGAGTAGTCGATACCGACCGCCAGCCCGAGCATCGTAATGATGTTGGTGACAAAGACGAAGAGATCGAAGGAGTGCCCGACGATTGCGGTCATCCCCAGCGCGACGATGATCGCCACCGCGCCGAGAAGGAGCGGCAATCCCGCCGCGACCACCGCGGCAAAAACGATCAGGAGCACGATCAGTGCAATCGGAATGCCGATCGCCTCGCCCTTCTGCAAGTCCTCTTCCGCCATCGCCCCGTACGTGTGATCGGCGCTGACATCGCCCACCGAAAGAAGCGTGAACCCGTCCTGACGCATGGCTTGGATTGCGCCGATGTACTCTTCGCCATTCCCGGTCGCATCATCGAACGACCCGATCAATGTGACCGGAATCAAGAGCGTCTGTCGATCCGCTGAAACGAGTCCGCCAGCGGTCGAATCACCTCCGTCCATGATCTGATAGGGATCAGTCACGTTGTCGACGATGTCGGCGAGTCCAGTCAGCCCCTGCACGGTTTCAGCGGTATAAGCTCGAAAGGTCGCGTCATCGACCGTGAGGACGGCAGATTGGATGATCACTGTCTCGGAAACCGGATCGTAGGGGCGGAGACGCGCGGCGAGAAGATCACTGCCAACCACCGATTCAGGTTTGTTGGTGATGGTCACTTCCGTCGTCAGAGCGTCTCCAAGACCCTGCGCGAAATAGACGGATAGCCCGACGATGATCAGCCAGATCGTGATAGTGCGCAAGGGATGTTTTGCGCACAACTGGGCAAGTCCGCCGGTAGAAAATCGAGAAGGCCCTGGGATCTGGCCGTCACTGGAATCGGAGGATCGACTCCGGGAACCGGTACTGTTCGATGACATCTGAACCCCCCTGCCCGAAACGAAAGGATCATTGTTTCCGTGGTTCGGGCCGGGAGCATCGGTACGTGAGACGTCAGGGCGCACGGACCAACACACATTCATTGTTGTCGCATAACCGGGCATACTTCTCACGTTGAACGTCACGAGCAACTCGTCTCAACTTCGTTGCAGTATTCACAATGTGCGGTCCGGCCAATCGCCACTGTCAGGTATTGGCCCACTTTCCTCCGTCATGTTGAGTAGTCCGACCAGCCAAATTCATGCGAAGTTTCCCTGTCCTCGATCGTCATCCTGAATATTCCAACCAGTTTGTTTGTCATGTTGGCGCACTTCCCCTCCCATCATGCTGGCGAAGGAAGCGTCTCCCCGGAAGGGCGTTGATTTCGAGAACGAGCGAGCAATCGAACGAGAGATTCCAACGAACCTACGCGATTCGACGTATACCGCTCACCCCGAATGCCACCCTGGAAATACTGCATTCTCCCAATAGCCTTGACGCACCGAATGAGGGACTATGTATGCACGGCGGTTGGGACTGCCGGGGCGCAATGAAGAGAAGCGCCGAGTGGAAAGAGACAAATAAGCGGAGAAGGAGTTACGAAATGGTAGCGATGGTCGAAGTTCCGAAGTCCTGTGTCATGTATGTCGGCAAGTACCAGCCCGCAACGGCCCCAAACTCACTGGTTGTGTTTGATCCGCAATCGATTGCCGAACCGGGTTCCAACTACGCTTTCCTCTCCCTGGTGGGAGCTGCGGACGTGTCCCAGGACAACGATCCAACCTGGGAAGATGCCGCCTGGCAGTAGCGACATGCGTCTCCCGACTTGAATTCTCCCCGTGACAGGAAACAGATGGGCGGGCTGATCGTTTTGATCAGCCCGCCCATCTGTTTGTCTGAATCGCCAAAGCGAGGCTACGAAACCAGGGTCGCCTCGGGAAGCGCCACGAACAGCAACTGCCGGAACGTCCCCGTCGTACTGATCTCCTCATCGATCTGAGTGTCCTCTCCGATGACTGCGATGGTAGCACCACTCGACGCCTCGGCATCCAGTCGCTCGGTCACTCGCACCTGAGCCAGAGATCTTCCGTAAGACTCAACTCCGGCAAATCGGCTATCGAGATTGAGCGCGGTGTACGTAGAACCTGTCGAGACATCGACATCCTGGGTATCAACAACCCCGGCCAGGTTGACGACATTTCGTCCTGAAGCCTCAGCTTCAATCGAGGACGAGGAGACGTTCGTGAGCGTTACGGTCGAAGATCCACTGACATCGAGATCTAACCCGGTTGTCACCAATCCATCTGCTTCAACCTGAGCACTCCCATGCACTTCCAGACCGCGAAGTGAAGGTACCGTGACCTCATAGAGGATCACTGCGGATGGATTCCTGTTTCTTAGAAAGCCACCTTCGAATTCGATCTCGAGTGTTCGGCCGTCGACCTCACTATCGATCCGGCGGATTTCGTCCGGCGCCGCGGTAATCTGAAACGATGTGGTCTCACCCACTGTGATGATGAGCGTTCCCGGTCCATCCAATTCGATGCTCTGGAATCCGCGAACGTTTCGCGTTTCGGTTGTGCGCTCCTGCGCCTGCACTGAACCACCTGAATGGAACAACTTGTCATTCCCAAAACCAGACCAAGCGTGATGACGATGCGTTTCATTGAACGAGACACCCTCCTGGAACCTGAAGAGATAGGACAGCCCACCCGTCCCATTCCCTCCAGCCTCCCAGAACCAGGATTGAGCGTCGTAACCAAAGATGCAGTCAAAGGGTGCAATCGATGGTTTCAGTTGCAGTCGCAACCGGTTCACAGGAATGGAACTGAGAAGGGAACGGTTTAGGGGAGTGCGGCAGCGAGAACTGGCCCAGCGATCTCAAGTCCGTCGAACGAGAGATCGTTCGGGGCAGGTGAACTCAGAAGACCGATTTGAACCGGCCTCGCCAGTCGGTCGGCCGAAAACTCATCGGGTGGAACCGGGATGACGTACCCCAGCCGGCCAAACCGGATCGTTCGTTCGAGTTGGTCGTTCTTATCTTTCAGCGGCGCAGATACCACCTGCTTGTCAAGTCCGACCGCCTCGACCATCGTAAATCCGCCCATCATCACCAGAACATCCGCCGCGTTGTACAAACTCAGCGGTTCGCCCGCGAATTCTACAAAATACACGTCGTTCAGCTCGGCGCCCGCGGCAGACGGCGTTCTTCGTGTTTCCGACTGCATCATCGGACCGGTCACGAGGCGCGAAACAACTCCCGGCAGCAATCCAGCCGTGACGCTTCAAGATAGGCAAGAAGCAGGTAATGACTAAACTCCCCGCCACCGATCGCGACAACCACGAATGGACGATCCTCCGCGCCATACGTCGCTCTGATTTCGTCGACCGGTACCAGGGCTTGCGGCTGTCTGATGTAACCACAGAAGGTGACCTTCGCGGCCGCTCTATCCGAGAACCCCACCTCTTCAATTTGGTTGTACACATCCGGCGATCCATACACCAGGATGTCGTCGAAGATCTCATCGATCAGGTTGTACGCTTCCAATTTCTTCCACCAGGCACGGGCAAGGTGACCGGTCTCGATCACATCTCGCACTCCTGGCACGATCCGTGGTCGGGGCGACGCCGAGTGGAGCAGACGGATCGCTTCGAGCGCTTCACGCTCGATTCCAGAAGGAAACGTATCGATCACGGCGAGGTGAGGCAGAAATCCGGCTGCGGTTTCGGTGATCAACCGCGACCGCAAGTCGAAAAATGGGAACCGTGACGCACCCTGCGACCGGGGCAAATCGAGAGAGACTCATTCGTGATGCGTTTGAAACTTTGGTGAAATCGAACGACGGCGGCGGGGTGAATGCATCGGTCGCCAGTGATCCCGTCACTGCCAGCAATGCTGCGTCCGGACGGAGTTCGCTGAGCTTCCAGGCGATCGCAAGAGTCCGCCGAATATTCCCGAGACCAGTGACATCCGCGCTGTAAAGCATCACGCGAGGTCGTTGAGCTTTCGGCGAGTTCTTCGCCTTTGCCTGCTTGGTCACGCTCTCGGATCTATCCTCGGAGCAATCAACTCAAAAACCTTCAAACTGAACGTGTGTCCCATTCGCCGATTCGTTGCAGCACCGCCTGACGGATAGTCTCTATTGGGATCTCGTGCACGAGTGCGGCTGCCAGCGCCGGCAGCATCACACCAGACTCGAGTCGCGCGCGTTCGCCTGCGGCGGAGTATCCACCTTCGATCGAGATTGTGTGGGCGGTCTCTTCACCGAACAGATACGAGATGGATTCACCAATGGGGGTGCGCGTGCCTATGAGGGCACGGCCGCCCCTGGCGAGGTGTTCCGCAACGCAGGCAGTCTTCCCGTTTTGGGAGTAGAGCAACACGTTCGTTTCGACTCCTCGCATGAGTTTAACCACTTCCGAGCGATCGGCATTAAGAATGAGATACCCCGACGGGTCGCAAAGTCCGGTGAAAACGCGTTCTATAGGATCACCGAATGGGGTGTTGATTCCTGCGACCGAAGTCACCATTGCCACATCACAGTAGCTGAATCCAAGTCCCTGATCGGTAAGGATGGAGGGGTCGATTTCAGCTACCATAAACTCAGTCGATGGGTTGTTCAGCGCTATTCCAAATCCGTTCGGGTTCGCTGAATTGCCGGTAAGGATTCGAGTTCTGTCGATGACAATGCCTTCTCGCGTTGATGAACTGACGCGCTCTCCGAACGCCTCAAACAATCGGGCAACGAAACTGCAGATCTCAGTAGAAAACTCGCCGGACACGGCTACAATCGGCGCCCGCACTCGCGATCCCACTGGATAGAGCATGTCATTGATTGCCGGTCCAGGGTCACGAGGCGTGCCTTCACCCGGATACCGTTCAAATATGAATCCGGATCCCACGTTGATGTCGAGAATTGCACCGCTTGTTGCCCGGATAGAACGGGAAATGTCGCTGGCGACGACATCGATACTTGCGATGTCAAGACCGAACAAAGCGGTCGCCTGCCGAAAAATAGCAACATTATCCGGGTGCACGTCGTCTGTCTTGTCGATTGAAAAACCGCCCGTATTGATGTCGGCTGACAGTCGAAGCTGGACGCGTTCACCAACGGCTGGAACATCTCCCAATGTGCGGAAGGAACGCGCCAGATAACTGAACAGCTCGGAGTCGATATCAATCTTCTCTAGAGGAAGACTTTCCCGTTTGCCCCTCCGTGGATCGCGATTTTCAATCTCTACCAGCTTCTCAATTGTGCTGACCCCATCGCCGATGACATGAGCCGGTATTCGCAGACTCGCGGCAATGAGTTGATCATTGACAATCAGGATTCTGTACTCGTTCTCCATTCGGTTCTCTTCGATCAGCACGCTTCCGCTCCGCGTAGCTGCCGCAACTGCCGGAAAACACTCGCGAACCTGGTCGTCTGAACGAATATCAAGAAAAACTGCGGTCGATCCACCTTGATCGATCGGTTTGAGAACAACCGGATATCCGATCTCCCGTGCGGTCTCCACCGCCAGATCGATTCGTCGGACCACTTTCCCGCGTGCGACCGGAAGTCCAGCCGCCCTGAGATAGTGATTGGTCAATTGTTTGTCGGATGCGATCGTTGCGCCGATACTCGGAGTTCGAGACGTCATTGACCCGTGAATTCTCTGACGATACGCGCCCGTACCAAACTCAATCAATTTGGCAGATAGGTCCAGGTGGCTGATCGGGATCTTACGGGCCCTGGCCGCCGCGACAATCGATTCGGCCGCCCGTCCGAAACGACGTGAACCTGCGATCGCGCCAAAGCGAAGGTTGAACTCAGTCAAAACATCGAATGTCGGTTCTGTTCCGAATACAAGATGGTTGCTGAGTCGTACTGCCAGTCGGGAAGCTGCCAACCCCACTGTTTCATGGGGATGCTCCACGGTGATCTGAAACGCTCCAGCCTCGGACACTGAAGAGACGTACCGGGCGTCAACCGGAAACCCGGCTAGTCGTTGGAGGTTGAGAATGAAAATGGCAAGTACCGCGTCCAAGCCGGCAACTCGGTCGATTGGCAAGAGCTCGTACCGGGTGTGACTGGTTTCAATCTCCGCAAGTTCAGCGATACAACCGGAGAGGCTGGGGTTTACCTGCGCCAAATCGACTTCGAAACGATTATCAACTCGTAACCAAAGCGTGATGACCGGATTTCGCGACCAGACATTTGGACCATTGAACGACAGATGTCGCACGATTGTGATCGCCATCTTGCCCGCTACGTGCTCCCGTGATCTCGAACTCGAACTCGAACAGGTTGATTGGAGGTCGCTCAATGGCTGGATATCTGGTACCGACCGCTCACCGTAGAGAATCCTGGGGTTGTTGGTTGCTTGACGTCTATCGACCAAATGGAGCGGTTTCTGCGTTCCGATTAGATCACCGCTCCATTTACTCATCGTGTCCAGAATTTCGCTAAGGTGTGTAACAGATGGAGCTGCAATAACCACTGCAGCAATCTGATGGGTCCTGGCATGACTGACCGTCGCCAAGACAACCAACGCACACATTGCTTGCACAGATATCTGGGCTCTGGCAATCATCTGTAGTCACGCACTCGACACATTGGCCCAATCCATCGCACTTCCCGATGGAACACGGAGTACCCAAAGGAAATGGATCCACCGATGGCGACATACCGTCGCACGTGTTTACGTTACATTCTCCGCCCAGAGGAACGTCGTCCGGGTTCGCAGCATCAACGATATTGCCAGAACCATCGCATTCTTTCTGTATGCAGTCGCCTAACGCCTCGTCGCTGACGAATGTCCCGGACTCGACGTCAGCGAAACCACAGGAGTTCGAGTCGCACGAATATGTTCGGCAGGCGGTATCGGTACCACAATCTCCTGGCACCACACACTCAACACAGTTCCCATTTCCATCACACACCGAGCCTCCATTTTGCGTACAGGCGGCGCCGGCCTGAACGGGTGGATTCGAAGCAACTCCATCTGTGCAAATGTTGCTGGTGCATTGGTTGTTGTCATCATGGACATCGGCGCCGTCGTCGACGGTTCTTGTTCCACCGGTTCCGTCGCAAACAACCCTTTTGCAGTCGCCAACAGTCTGGAGGTCGGCGTCAAAACCATCGCCGACGAAGTTGAGCTCACATCTGCCGGAGAAGCAGAGGTAAAAGAAACAGTTGTTGGGATCACTATCACAGTTGGAGTCGTCTTCACACTCCAGACACTGACCGGTCCAACAACCCAGTTCCGGCATGCAATCCGAAAATGCCGTGCACTCTTCACCGAATTCCTTGAGTGGAGCACACAACTCACTCTGACAACTCGAACCAGAGCAGCACTCCGTCGATTGCGTACAGGCATTGCCATCGACTGAGCAACAGGGGCCACAATCGACCGGTTGGCCGCAGTTGTTCGAAACGCTTCCGCAGGCACTGAGGCAGGTAACTTCTGGAGCTTCAGGAGTGCAGCAGCCACCGTGGTTGCAGATCTGACCATTCGTACAAACGGAAACTTCTCCGCAGACCCCGTTCGTGCAGGTTGCGGCTTTGCAGGCACTGGCGGGTTTGGGGCAGTTGGCGCTGGTTTCGCACAAACAGCGGCTCCGCCCGGTTCTGTCCGGTGCACTGCATTTGTTCGAACAGCAATCGGAGTTCTTTCGGCAGACCTCTGCGGGTTTGCGGCAACTCGCCCCCAATACGTCAGTCGCTGACAAGAGGCCGGATAGTCCGCCGACAACCGTGCCCACGATCGCTTTCAGCGTGGAACGGCGAGTCCGACCCTCGGCCAACACGCGCGTCAATTGATCGAATCTGTTGCCGTCCATCATCGCTCCAGCTGTCGAACCAATCCAAACAGGTCACACGCTGACGTCTGTGCGAACAGGATCGGTGAAAATTTCATTCGGATACCGCCAGCCTACCCGATTCCTCAGTTAAATCAACGGTGTGTCGCACTGTCATCATCACTTGCCAGCAGGCAACATTACCAGCTGGCCGTCGCTCGAAATACAGACCAAGTCTCGCTCTGGAATGTTTTCGATGGTTGCAGTGGTAGCATCTGTAACGTAGATGGAAAACGAATTCTTGATTCGATATCCGTGAAACTACTGTTCGGCAGTCTGGAGTTCGATTGAGTCGCTAGAAGTTGACAACCCTCGCGGCCATGATTTTCGCGATCGCAATGCTCCTCTCAATTCAACTCCCTGTCATTCTCGCCCCTGCTTCCGATGCCTCTACCATTAGTGCCCGAGTCTCCGATTCGATCACCTTGATCTCTTTCAGGGTGACCTGACTCGAACGCAACCGACGATCCTTTGGCGCTTAAAGGCGCGGCAGTCCTTCTCAACCACTCCTATCGACGAGGACGGCCCGGTCTTTGCCGGCTGCACGGACGGCAACTTCTCTGCGTTCGGCATGTCGACCGGAGCAATTCGGTGTCAGTCCGATGCCGATGACCGGGTTCGTGCTTCGCCGACGTTGTTCGAACGCATATTCTCTATCGCCCGATATGGTCAGGACCTGTTTTCGCTGAGTGCCACAGGCGTCGCCCACGACCATGACGGTCGAGCGGACTGCACGTGCCGGAGCAGCATTCACTGTTCTTCCGGCAAATCTGCTCCGCCTTACGGCATCGAACTGCTCCAAGTACGTCGCCGGTTCTGAGTACACCAGCCACACTCGCGGCGATTCCTCCAGCCAGCAATTTCAGTGTGGAGCGTCGCGTCCCGTCCCCGGCGAGCACGCACGTAAATTGATCGAAACGGTCCCCGTCCATCGCCAGACTCCGAATTCACCCCGCGCACGACGATCACCAATGCTGACCGAAACGCGTGCGCCCGCCATTCGCGAACAGAGCAATCTGCCAGCGAATGTATCGCGAAGTTCAGAAATGCAATGGGGGAAAGGCTCCGCTTTCGTCCTGATTGGTGGGATCGGCGACGACAGAGAAGATACGCCGGACTTGGCGCGACGCCGGGTGAAACCCAACGTGCGTTGAGGGGAGTCAATCTCGCCCGGACAAAATTGTCCAGGCGAGATGACGAATCAAACTATTTTGGTCCGGTATACACCACTTCAAACAAAATTCGATCCGGGGAATGGAACATGATGGAATAATAGAGTTCATCTTCGCCGCTCGTGTACTCGGGTCGATTGCACGGCGTACCGTAGAGCAATTCC
>Ga0105048_10004921_pt1 | contig 21689 bp, 13 predicted proteins | sample MAT05_FD_78382 | JGI IMG/M metagenome (GOLD analysis project Ga0105048, IMG submission 78382) | Freshwater microbial communities from Lake Fryxell liftoff mats and glacier meltwater in Antarctica - MAT-05 | ecosystem: Environmental > Aquatic > Freshwater > Ice > Liftoff microbial mat | place...
CATTAAGCAGCAACCACGATTTTCGGCACGCTCGAAGAGCGTTCGAGTTTATCAAGTGTAAATAATTACACGTACAGGACTTAGCTCTGTATATCACAGTTTGAGATCTGTAATACCCAGCAGTCTCTCATAATTGCCGGAGGCCAAAACGAGCCAAAAACGGGTTCAAAACGACCAAAAAGTGCTGATTTGGAGCAGAAAAGTGCCGCGCGAGAGCCTGTTTTGCTCGAAAAGTGATGCGAAAAGGACCACTTTGACTGTATCGCACAGAGCGGAATATTCAAACCGTCGTCATTTCAGTTCATGAGTTCAGCATTTCATCGGACCGATTTCTGCTGTGGGTGATTTCGATGAACTGATGAAACGAATCGCCATTTCGCAGGCATTCGTCCACGAAGGAACACGAAGTGAGTCAAAACGGTCCGCGGCCCCGTTTCTGCCGACGTTATCGCGATCGTTGAAGTCGGCTTTAATCGAAGGTGCCACGGTGTCATGGGTGTCACGGCACCGTGAATCGGTAGGCGCTGGCACCGTGGCACCTTCAGTTCCCCGCTCCTCTTCGTTCGGAACTTCTCACCCAACCCCGCTTCCCTCCCGCATTTCTGCTGACAATTGCCCGCGACTCGCGGTAGACTCACGGCTCAATATCAAACTTTCGATTACCGCGGTCCGGAGGCCCTTGCCCATGTCGCGCGTTCAGTCTTTGCTGGAGTGCCTCGGGTTGGCGTTGTGCGATAAGGGCCGGCGGGCGCTGGCGGGGGACGTCAAGTTCGGCGAGGTGCTTTCGGACGTGGCGAAGGCGGCGCTCGAACTGACGCAGCGGGAACTGCCCACGGGGGAAATCCGGCTGGCCCTCGGGGAACTTGCGAAGGTCGAACCGGAGGCGTTGAAACCCCTACTTGCGAAGCTCGTCGAGAGCTTGAGCCGGGTCAGTTCGGTGCAGCACAAGGCGGAACTTACCGCGTACCTGGAGAGTTGGCCCGCGACGATCCGCCAAGCCCTTCGCCGGCCGTCGGACCCGGATGGGACGACAGCCCCCGACTCGTTGCAGTTTTTCAAGACCGATGACTTTTTACTCTTCCTTCCGTGCCGCCTCTCGCGGTTCCGGCCCGGCCCCGGTCCGGCGAAGTTGGACGACTGGAAGCTCGCGGAGTTCCGCGGGCAGGGCGAATGTTCGGAAGTCTGGCTCGGCACCAGCGAGATGCACGCGGAGCACTCCCCCACGGCCCTGAAGTTCGCCACCGACTCCACGACCGCGGCAGAGATGATCAAGCACCAGAACCTCTTCGTAAAGGTCTTCGATCTCAACGACGAACCCGGCATCGTGCCGCTGCGCGGGATTTATCTGGAAACCGATCCGCCCTGTTTGGACGTGGCCTACGTCTACGGCTACGACCTCACATCGCTGATTTACGAATGGAAGTGGAAGTACGATTCGCCCAAGCCCGAAGCGAGTTTGAAGATCGTCAAGCGGCTCGCCGAAATCGTCGGCAAAGCCCACGCCCGCGGCATCGTCCACCGCGATCTCAAGCCCTCGAACGTGCTGCTGCACCCCGGCGACGGGGGCAAGTTTACGATGTGGATCTCGGACTTCGGCTGGGGGCAAATCCAGTCGCGGCGGTCCGTGGACCTCGGCCGTGGGGGCACCCCGCGAGGCGAGCAACTTCGCCTCGCACTCCGCGGAGCCTACACGCCGTTGTACGCCAGCCCGCAAACGGCCCGCAAGCTCGGACCGGACCCGCGGGACGATGTGCATTCCCTCGGCGTCATCTGGTACCAGTTGTTGAAGCGCGATCCGCAGGCCGCCGCCCCCGTCGGCGCGGAATGGGTCGAGCAGTTCCGCGCGTCGGGCTTCACCGAGAGCCAGGGCCGGCTATTGAACGCCTGCCTGGCCACGCGCCCGGAGAAGCGGCCGCACAACTGCGTCGCCCTCGCGGAGATGCTCGGCAACGTCGCCGTCGCCTCGCCGAGTTCGCACGACGGATCGCGGTTGATCACGATCAAATCCGAACCTCCGAAAGCGCCCCTCTCGGGCACATCGCTGCTCGGCGTGGGAGTCGTCAAGATCGACAAGTCGGTCGGAGCGGACGAACTCCCCAAGCTCATCACCAACAGCGTGGGCATGACCTTCGCGCTCATCCCCGCGGGCAAGTTCCTGATGGGCTCGCACCCGAGCGAACCCGGCCGACGCGGGGACTTCGAAGGCCCTCGCCACCAAGTCGAAATCAGCCGGCCGTTTTACCTGTCCGCCTTCCCGGTCACGCAGGGGCACTACGAGAAAGTCGTCGGCAAGAACCCGTCGCACTTCCACCGCGGCAACGGCGGAGGCCCGGACCACCCCGTCGAAACCGTCGCGTGGCACGAGGTGGACGAATTCTGCAAAGCGCTCGCGCAGCGGGACGAGGAGGATTCCAAAGGACGGAGCTACCGCTTGCCGACCGAGGCCGAGTGGGAGTACGCCTGCCGCGGCGGCGGGACGACGCTGTACAACTTCGGCGATAAGATCACCCCGAGCCTCGCGCACTACCGCGTACCCGGCATCGCCAAGCCCGGCGGCGGAAGCGGCAAAACCGCACCGGTCGGAACCTGCCCGCCCAATGCGTTCGGCCTGTACGACATGCACGGCAACGTCCAGGAATGGGTCCAGGACTGGTACGGCGAAACGTACTACCAGGAGCAAGCGATCACGGACCCGCAGGGACCGGACAAGGGCCACTTGCGAGTGGTCCGCGGCGGCTGCTTCTCGATGATCGCCAGCGACTGCCGCAGCGCCGCCCGCCGCCCGCAAGACCCCGGGAGTTCCGTCGAGACCGTCGGCTTCCGCGTGGTTTTGGAAGTCGCCACGCAATAAACTCAAGTTGAACGAACGCTCCGCTCCGAGATTTCTGCCATGACTTCGATTCGGGTTTTCGCCGCAATCGTCCTCGCCGCGGTCCCCTCGCTTGCGCTCGGTTGGGAGTTGAAGCCCGATCCGCCCCGCACGCTCCAGCAGTGGACGGCCGGGGCCAACCTGCCGCTGCGCTACGGCGAACGCACGGACCGAATTCGCTTCGCAGACCAGTTCGGCCCCTTCGCGGTAACGATGCCCGCGAAGGGGGACGAACGGCGCGTCTACTCGCTCGCCTGGGGCACCGAGACCGCGAAGTTCAAAGCCCGCGGGCCGAGCACGTTCAGTTCGATCGAAGCGCTCTCTCCGGACGGCGCGATCTGGGCTGGGAAAGTGAGCGTCTCGGACCGCGAAGTCGTCCTCGTCGAAACGAAAACGGGTGCCGAACTCGGGCGGGTGCCCTGCGATTTTCCGCAGGCGGACCTCGCCTTTGCAGACTCGCAGACGCTGGTGCTGCTCACGCTCGTTCGGGCGAAGCCCTCGGTCGTCGCGATCGACGCCCGCACGGGGACCGTCTCCCAAACGGTCGAGATTCCGAGCATCTCGTCGTACCGATTGAGCATCAGCCCCGGTGGGAAGTACGCCGCGGTGATGACGAAAGAGGGGATCGAGGTCGTAGACTTGGTCGCCGGCACGCGGGCCGCGACGTTGGCGCTGCCGCCGGCCCCGAAGGAGATCGGCCCGGTGAAGACGCTGCCCGGCGCGGCGTTCTCCGCGGATGGGCGGTCGCTCGCGGCCGTGGTCAAAAGCGCGACCAAGGGCGATGGGAAACTCCTGACTTGGAACCTGGACGACGGCGAGCAAACGACGGCCGACGTGCCCCGCGGCGTGAGCGTGGGGGCGCTCGACGTTCGACCGATCCAACCGGTGCGCTCCGGCGGCTGGATCATCGACGACGAGCAGATCGTCTCCGCGTCGGGGCAATCGGTCCGCCGAATCAAGCGGGAGGGCTTGAATCTCTCGCGGCGGCTCGTGCTCGACGGTAACACCCTGATCGGCGCTCAAGAAAAAGTCGGCCAGCAGCAGGCCGAACTCGCTCTGATCGCGACGAACGACCCGCTCGTGCAAGCCGCCCGGCCGGGAACTACGGCAACGGCGAAGGTCGTCCCCTTTTCGATTCAGCCCTGGCAAGGTCCGCTCGATTCGGCCCCGAAGTTCGCGGCTCGGCCCGCGACGGTGACGCTCGATTACCGCCAGCCGGTCGGGCTGCACGTCGCCCGCGACGGCTCGCGAGCCTGGCTCGAAGTGGACAGCAGCTACTCCGTCGAAACGGCCACGAAGCGAGGCGTACACAGCGTCGATCTGCGCTCGTCGGCCACCCTCGTCCTCGATCTTCCGGAAAAGCGGCGAGTCTTCGGCGAATCGCTCGACGGGACGGCGTTCCTCACCATTGACACCGAATCCGGCGACCGCCTCGACCAGTTCGCTTCGGACGGTCGAACGCTCTGCGCGTGGCGGCCCAGCGACAATCCGCTTCAAGGAAAGGTGCTCTACGCCGCGGCCCTCGGATCGGATCGGGCGCTGACGTTGACGGAGAGCGGCGATCTCATCGCCTGGTCCCTACCCGCGTGCGAAGCGGTGTGGAAAACGACCGTGCCGAACGCGGAAACCGCGACGCTTTCGCCCGGTGGGAAGCAAGTCCTCGTCGCCCACGCGAAGGGCGTTAGCGCCTTCGACGTCGAGACTGGCGAAGGGCTCGGGACGCTCCCGTTCGACATCACGCAAAACCCGAAGGTCCGCATCGCCGTGCGGGGCGACGGCAAGCAAGTCGTCGTGTCCCTCGCCCGCGGCGTCGCGATTTCGTACCGCGTCTGGACTTTGGAAGACAATCCGCGGGGCCAGGAATTCGCCGCGACGGGCCTGCCGAATCGTCCGCTGATCCACCTCGGCGGCGACCTGTTCACGGACGGCGACGGCGTGTTCGATCGCACGAAGAACGGGCTCGTCTGGTCGCTACGCAACACCAAGCTCGTAGCAGTGACCGCGCCCGCGGACGGCCGGGTTTGGGCAACGCTCGCCCCGACGCCGAATTCGCTGCTCATCGTTCCCGCCCGGTTTCCCGCGGCGGGCGTTCAAGACCTGATTCGGCAGGTCGATCAATCGAGCGAGCCGATCCTGAAACCGGGCTCGCCGATCAATCTGGAATTAAACTTCGCCGGAGCCCCCGCAGCTTTCGCCGCGTCGGCCCGAAGGAACGTCGATGCCGCATTGAGCAAGCACGGACTCGCCGTCGATGAAGACTCGCCGCTGACCCTCCGTATGCGATGCTCGGCGCAACCGACGGGCGAGACGATCCAGGTCAACTGGCGAGGCGTCGAAAACCTCGGCAAGCAGGAAACGCTCAAGCCGTACCGTGTGGTTTGCCATTCCGAATTGGTGCGGAACGGGCAGCCCGTCTGGACCGGGACGGGCAGCACGTTCGCGATGGCGATCCCGAAGTTCGGGGACATCGTGGTCACGGACGACAGCAAGACGGCCGCCGAATTCTACGCCCGGCAAGTCTGGACGCTCGCGGCGTCGTGGGCGGGATCGCCGATGGCCGTGCCGGGCAACAGCGTGGCGATGCTGAACGGTTCGCCCGTCGCGATCCCGGGGTCGAGCGAATTGACGCGGGCGGGCTTCACCACGGCCTGGCCCGCGGGCTTCCGCCCGCCGAACGAGCCCGAGGACGCGAACGGAAACCCCACGGTCTACAGCAACCCGCCGACCGTCGCTCCACCCGCGGCCAAGAATGCGTCGGGGTTCCTCTACGCTTTGGTCGGCATCGGCGCGATCGTCTTCCTCTTCGCCATCGGCTTCGCGATCCTGGTCTGGACGCAAACGCGGAGCGGGAAATCGACGCCTCCGCGGAGGCCGCGGAGGGAGTGAAAGAGTGCCATCTCAGTTGATGTGGTGAATGTCTGAGCCCGAACGCGAGTGAGGTGTTGTTCGAGAACCTCACGGCGTTCGGGCTCAGATTTGATCCATCAATGACATTAGAATATAGCACTCATGCCCGACCTCTCCTCAATTCCCACCGGTTTCAACACGTCGTTCGCGGACGCCGAGGAGTTCGTCCGCGCCGTGCGGTTCGCACGGCCGGGGTGGTTAGTTCTGGCGGTGATCCCCGTCGTCCTTGCGGTCGTTCGATTCGCGGTTGCAGGGCAACGGCGCACTTCAGCACTTCCCGCGGAGGCGGTCGCTCGGCTGCGCACGGGTCCGCGGGGTCGCGGGCGGCTCGCGCGGTTCTGCCTCGCAGTGGCGTGGTCCGTTCTCGTCGTCGGGGCGGCGGGGCCGGGGTGGGGCGTGGGGGACGACGGCGGAGTGGCGGTCGGTCGGGACGTGGTCGTGGTGATCGACGTGAGCCGGAGTATGCTCGCCGAAGACATGGCGGGGCCGCCGGCCCGCTGGCAAGTCGCAGTCGCGGCGGTCGAAGAGTTGCTCGCCTCGCTCCGAAGCCGCGGCGGGCACCGCGTGGCCCTCGTAATCTTCGCGGGGCGGGCGAAAGTGCTCGTGCCGCTCACGACCGATTACGACCACTTGCGGGCGAAGCTTCAAGAAATTGACGGTGCCCATCTGCCGCCGGAGGTGCGGCCGTTGGAAGACGCGAAGTCCGGAACGCGGATCGGCTCCGGAATCGCCTTGGCCCTCGCAGTCCACGATCCGCGGTTTCCGGGGTCGCAAGACATCCTCCTCCTGAGCGATGGCGACGACCCCGTCAAAGATCGCGACTGGGCGGACGCGGTCAAAACGGCCCGAACGTCGAACATCCCGATCCACGCAATCGGGCTCGGCGATCCGGTGCGGCCTTCGCCCGTATTCATCGACGGTCGATTGCTGGAGTTCCCCAGATCGAACGGCGTACCGGACCCGGTGCAGACCAAACTGGACGAAGAAGTGATGGCGAGCATCGCGAGCGAAGGCCGCGGCCACTACCTTCCCGCCCACCGCGAGGTGCCGAAGCTGGGCGAGTTCTTCCGCACCAAAATCGAGCCGTTTCGGTCTCGCGAACTCACGGACGACGCGCTTCCGCAACCGCGCGACCGCTCGGTCTGGTTCCTCGGCTTCGGCTTAATCCTCCTGACTGCGGCCTGGATTTTGCGCCGCTGAGCGCGGACAATGCCACCATGCGACGACGGACTCTCAGGATGGTAACGGCGGTCGGGCTCCTCGCGGGTTTCGCGGCGGGGCCGTGGAGCGAACCGAGTCCCCTGGAGCATGTCCGCGAGGGGAATGCCGCGTTCGCACGGGACGACCTCGCGGCCGCGGATCGTTCGTTTGCCCAAGCCCAAGAGAAAGCGAACGACCCGGGCCTCGTCGCGTTCAACGCTGCGGCCGTGCGGATGGTTCGCGAAGAATACCGCGACGCGGAATTGCACTACCTGCGCGTCTTGGACGACCGCGAGGCACCGCTCGAACGGCGTGCCAAGGCGCTGAACAATCGAGGCGTTTGCATCCTCCACCGTGCCGACGACGCGGCGACGCTCCGCATCGCGATTGCTTGCTTCGAAGAGTGCATCGCCCTGCGATCTAGGAACGACGAGTTGAACGAGTTCGCCCATCGCAATTTGGAAGTGGCGAAGTTGCTCTGGTCGAAGGCTCGGGCTAAACAAGCAGACCCGCCGCGGGCGAACGACCCGCCGCCGGAGGAAGAGCCGCCGCCCGAGAAGCCGCAATCGAACGACGGCACGAAGGAAGGCACGGACAACGGCAGCACCGCAGCGGCGAAGCCTACAACAGTGGGGGCAACCATGCCGAACAGTCGGGAGCCGCAGCCGACGAACCAGAAGGCCCCTGGGACGGGGAATCTACCCGTCCTTCTTGATTCCGAACGGCCGCAGCAACTGCCCCCCGAAGACACGCGGGCCGTGCTCGATCGCATCAACAAGCGGCTGGCGAACGACCGCCGGGCGAACGCCCGCATGCTCAACGGCCCGGAGCGGTTGAATGTCCGCGACTGGTAGCCTCCTCGCCATCGGCCTGCTGCTCGCCGTCGTCCAAGATCGGCCGACGGTCGAAAGCCTCCCCGTCATCGACCGCCAACGCGAGAACTTCTACCACGCCCTCGCCGCAGGGCCGAAGGGTGTCGAAGCGACGTGGCTCGTCACTCCCACGACGGTGCCGATTGACGGAGAGTTGTCACTCACCTTGATCGTGGCGAACGCGGCGAACCCCAAGGAACTCGTCAAGCCGCCGCTGGACAAGTTCGAGGCGTTCACCGCCCTGTTTCAAGTCTTTTTGGATGCGGACGCACCACCCGAGACCGACGCCCACGAGGTGCGGTTCCGGTATCGCCTCCGGCCGCGGTCGCTCGACGTCACTTCAATCCCATCGTTGAAGTACCTCTACTACCGCATGGAAGGCGGGATGTTTTACACGACGTACGCCCGGAGCGTGGAGATCAAGGTCGCGCCGCCGGTGGCGAAGGCGACGCCGGTAGCAGCGGTAGTGCCGCTGGAGGGGCCGGAGGAGTTCTTCCAACTCGCGGAAGATGGCGCGTTGCTCTCACCGCCGACATTCTTGACGATTGCCTTCCCGATCCTGACGGTCCCCATCGTCGTAGTCGTCTGGATTGGCCTATGGCATCGACTCTTCCCCAATGCGGTCCGCCTGGCGAAACTCCGACGCAATCGCGCGGCCCGCCGGGCACTTGATCGACTGAACGGAGCTCGCTCAATGAATGATCCCATCGCGATCACTGCTCACGTCCTTCGGGAATACCTCACGTCGCGGTTTGCCCTGCCCTCGTCCGCACAAACTCCCAACGAAATCGCTAGTGGGATCGAAGACTCAGGAGTTCGGACGAGCAGTTTCGATTTCTTCCGCGCTTGCGATGCTGCACGGTTCTCGACCGAACGTGACACCGGGCTGTCACTCGTTGTCAGGGCCGAAGGATTGATCGCGGAGTGGGAAGGGGCGGCAGCATGAGTTTCTGGTTTGCGATACAAATCGTGGTGGCTCTCCAAGGGAATGAAGGTTCGACGGACGGCTCGGCATCAACGCCCACTCGCCCCCGATTTGCCGATAGCTGCTTTCGAGATGGCCTTAAGGAGCGCGGAGAAAGCGCAGACTCCCGAAAGTGGTTCAGCATCGCGGCGATCAATTACGACAATAACTGGAGGCACTTTGAAAAGAAGTCCGCGACCTTCGCGCTGAACCGCGCCCGCGCCCACTTCCTCGCCGGCAACCTTCCCCAATCGATTCGAGCCTTTCGCGAGGGGCTGCGACTTTACCCCTGGGACGCCGAGTTGCAGCGGGGGCTGACGCTCGCACGCACCGCGGTGGTGTACCCGGTGGAAACGGACTCTTCGGTTCGACTGCGGCCCGAACCGCCGCGGGAATTGCGAAATCGCGTCTCGCCGTTCGACCTGTTCATTGCTTCGATGATCGCCTCCGCGTTGCTCACGGTCGGCCTCGCCCGGCGGTTCACGGCGCGGGACCGATGGGCCACGCCAGTCGCGATCATCGGGTTCCTCGGCGTGCTCGCCGTCGCGGGGGCGTGGTGGCAGTGCGAGCGCGAAGCGAATCGCGACCGCGAGCGTCCTGGGTTGGTCCTGGTGGCAGATGCGGTTTTGCGAACCGGCAACGGACCGTCCTACACGTCGCGGATCGAAGCGCCGTTGCCCCGCGGGGCCGAGGTCCGCGAAGTCGGCCGCCGCGGGGGTTGGGTGCAAGTGCAAGTGACCGGCGGCGCGATGGGCTGGGTGCCGGAGGACGTGGTGCTGGTCGTGGGTCAGTAATCAGTCGCCTTTGACTGCCCTTCGAAACGGATATGCAATCTGCCCGAAGAACCGATCCGGGAACGCGAGATCGTGAATGCCGTACTTTTCCGGCAAGTGGTTCGGAAAGTAGTACGTGCCGAAGAGGCGGTCCCAGAGCGGGCAGATCTCGGCGAAATTTTTGTCGATGCCCTCGGATTGACTCGTGTGGTGCCAGTGGTGGAATGCGGGGCTCACGAGCACGTAGCCGAGCGGGCCGAACGTCCATTTCAAGTTCGAATGAATCAGCAGCGAATGCACCGTGACGAGCGGCAGGCACCACGCGAGCACCGTCGGCGAGAAGCCGAGCAGGAGCACGGGCAAAGACTGCCCGATGCGCATGACAATCTCGTTGACCGGGTGGTGGCGGACCGTCGAAAGCCAGTCGAGTTGCGGAGAACTGTGGTGGATGGCGTGGAACTTCCAGAGCCGCGGCCCGTGGAAGGTGCGGTGGGCCCAGTAGCAAATGAGGTCGAAGAGGACGAGGAATTCGATGGCTTGCAGCCAGCCGGGTTGCCGCGAAAGCGGCCCGAAACCGTGGGCGAGTTCGTGCTCGCTGAAAAGTCCCAGTGCGATAGCGGGGATCGCAGCGAGGGCCGCGAGGGCACCCCGCAGGACGGGGAGCGAAAGCCAGTAGAGCACATCGAGGCGGCTATCGGGCCGCCAGAACGGCTGGGAAGGGTTCGCGGGGAAGAAGCGTTCGAGGGGCCAGAGGACCGCGATCGGGGCGAGGACTCCGAGGGCGAACGAGAAGGCGAACACTTCCACGGCTATTCCCGGTGTTGGTTTCCCGAATCGCGGAGCGGCAGGCTGCTCAGGTCGGTGCCGGTGCTGGGGGTCGAGTCCGGGTGGCCGGACCACCATTCGGCGGCGCGCTCTTCGGTCCAATCGTGGGCGCAGGCGCAGTGGGCCAGAGCGTGTTCGAGGTCCGCGGCGCGGCCGAACCGGTCGTCCGGGGCCTTGGTCAAGCAAGCCTTCACGACCGCGACCACGTCCGCGGGAACGACGGGGTTGTAGTGCGCGATTGGGGCCGGTTCTTCGTTGACGACGGCCATGAGGGTCTTCATGGGGTTGTCGCGGTGGAACGCCTCTTGAGCCGTAAGCAAGAAGTAGGCGACACTGCCGAGGCTGAAGAGGTCGCTGCGGCCGTCGATGGGGATGCCGCTGGCCTGTTCGGGGCTCATGTACTCGGGCGTGCCGACGATCAAGCCCTCGCGGGTGATCTTCTCCGTGTATTCCCCGTCCGAAACGAGCGAATGCACGAGGCCGAAATCGAGCACCTTCGCGTGGTCCGCGATGCCGCCTTCGGGGAAGACGAGGATGTTCGAGGGTTTGATGTCGCGATGGACGAGCCCGTGCTTGTGGGCTTCTTTGAGCGCCCCGCACACTTGCCGGAGAATGTGGACGACGCGATCCGCGGGTTGGGGACCGTGTCGAGTGACGAGGTCTTCGAGGCTCATGCCGGGTAGGTATTCCATCACGTAGTAGAAGGTGCCGTCGTCGCCGCGGCCGTAGTCGTAAATCTCGACGGTGTTCGGGTGCCGGAGTTGAGCCGTGGCCTGCACTTCGCGTTCAAAGCGTCGGAGTTGTTCGGGGTTATCGAGGAACTTGGTATGGATCCGCTTGATGGCGCACGGACGCTTGATGAGGCGGTGTTCGGCGAGGTAGACCTCGCCCATGCCGCCGTGGCCGAGTTTGCGGCGGAGGCGGTACTGGCCGAGTTCGCGGATCGCTTCGCGGGCCGAGGCGACTTCGCGGCGCAGGGCTTCGGTCTTCGCAGTGCCGAAGACCGAGAGGCCGGTACCGGCGGCGAGCATGGTGGCCGCGATGGAGAAGACGCCCAGGGCGTTAGCGGCGGTGGGCGGGTGGACGGACGCGGCGAGGCCGCCGATGACCAGCGCGGCAATGCAGTGCGCGAACGCCACGCCGACGCCGCGCACGAGGGAATTCGGTACGAGCACGCCGTGGAAGACGATCAGCGCGAACCAGTTGAAGTGGACGATCGACGCGGCCAGCAGCACCGAGGCCCGCTCGTGGTGCTCGCCGTCGAACCCGGTCTTGGGGATCGCGGTCTGGACTTCGAAGTGCCAGTACGCAAAGGTCAACCCCATCGAGCCGAAAATCGCGATCTCGAAGACGCGGAGGACGTTCTCGTCCAATCGTTCGGCGTAGGTCAGGAACCCCGCTGCGCTCAGGAGACCGGCGAGGGTGAGGGCCATGAGCACGAGGCCGGTCCAGCCGATGGTCTCGCGGCCGAAGATGTCGATGAAGTTCGTGGTGGCGCAGGTGAGGAAGAACGCGAATGGACCTGCCGCGACCAGGCAGCAGAGTCGCAGCCGCTGCTGGAAGAGTGCCCGCGTCGCGGCGTCCATGTCTCCCGTCATGGCCTTCCGGTTCATGCCCGCGATGTCCACGCGGCCGTTGGCCCCCACCGGCACCCACGACTTGACTTCGTAGTCGGTCGTGCTGGCCTGCGGGTGATCCGGATCGGGCGGACCGTGGTGGTCGGCCCGCAGGCGGATCGTTCGGTTCGGCGGCTTCGCGGTCTGCGACATGAAAACCACGACTCGACGGGACAGAAACGCGGGCACCCCCGCATTGTAACTCACCGATGGGGAGATTTGGAAATTTTCTCGGTGATCGCCTCACGAAGAATTTTTAACAGCGCTACATACTCGAAGACGATCGCCAGAGCTTTGAAGAACCAGACGATCAATCCGATCCCAGCGACGAAGGCAATGAGATACTGCATGTCCGGATACGCCATTTCGAGCGCAGCGGCGGCTGCGACGATCAAGCCGGGAATGAGCAGGTACAGAAACCCGCGGACGATGAATCCGAGGGCGTCGTTTGCCGCGGTGGGTCGGTCGAGGGTGTGGGCAAGCCGATTGAGGAACCACAAGAAAAACGCCCACGCGACGAGCCCCATTCCGACCGAGACCAGCGCCGCGAGGGCAGTTGCGGGATCGGCTGTCGGGTTGAATTCGTCCGGCCGCGGCGTCGCGTCCATCATTCCGGGCACGACTGCCACGAGAATGCCCCCCACGTCCATCAGCAAGGAACTGAGCACCAACAATCGTGCGAAGAGTCTCCGTGGAACGAATGCCGCCAACGCAGACCCAACGATGCCCAACAGCGGCGGCGGAAGGAGCAAGAACCCGGCCGCGAGGATGGCGTAGCGAGCAGATTCTGGATCGATCGAGTTCAGCATCACCGCGACGATTACGGACAGCAGACTCAACAGGTAGCAAACGACGCGGAGGATGTGCAACCCGAGGCCGAGCCGGACCAGGCGGAATGCCATCCGGCCGAGAGCCGAAACCGGAGGCCGGTCGTCGTCCAGCGATTCGTCCTTCTGCCCGCGGGGCACGGGGTCGAGTCCCACGAGGTCGCGGTCGCAGTAGAGGCACCGCGGCATCTCCCCCATACCGCGGCGGCCGCAGACGGGGCAATCCCGCGGCGGGGCGCCCATCGCAATCGTCCGGATCTTCACGCTCACCGGACCACCGTTCAAAAGCCTCTGCAAATCGACTGCGAAGTCCGCGGCCGAAAGGTAGCGATCCGCGGGTTCCTTTTCGAGCGCCCGCAGGATCACAGCTTCGAGACCGAACGGGATGGCGGGGTCGTGCTCCCGCGGGAACGCGGGTTTGGAGAAGTAGTTGGCCGTTTTCGCAGGAACCTGCCGGGGGTCCGCTCCGTACGGGTGCCGGCCGACGATCAACTCGTAGAGCAGTACGCCGAGACTGTACTGATCTCCTGCGGGGCCGCCGATTCCGCCGCGCGCTTGTTCTGGGCTTATCGCCGTCGTCGGCGGGTCGCTCATGGCGAAGCCGGTCAGCCGGGCTCGTCCTTTCTCGATCACGATGACTCCGGGATGGATTCCGCCGTGGTACGTGCCGCGTTCGTGGGCGAATTGGACCGCCAATGCGAGGTCGCGCAACCACGAAACCGCCTGGCGAATCCCCGGCTTGCCCTGGCGGAGCCAATCTTCGAGCGGCTGCCCCTGCGAGCTCGCAGGGACGACGAAATGACGGTTCGCTTCGATCCCGAACTCTTTCACACCGATGACGTTCGGGTGTTCGAGGGCGAACGCCGCGTGCAACTCTGTGGGCCACGCCTGCCCGATCGGGATTGAGGGGCAGAACAGTGTCACGTCTTCATTCTTGACCGTGTCAAACGCCCGAAACTTAATCCCCGACGGCCCGCGGGCCAGCTCGCTGCGCAGTTCAAATCGTCCAATCTTCGCCCGAGTTTGGTCCGCCGCTACAAGCTCGAAGGGTTCTTCGGGCGGAATCGATTCGCTCATTCAGCGCTCGTACTTGGGGGACTGTCTGGAGTGGGCAGTTTACTCGGTTGAACTGAGGTAAACCATTGCTGATTCTTCCTATTCCGCGACGCGATTGGGCTCAGCCAGGTTATTCAAAAACTCTTACTTTTTTCTTGCGTCCGCGCGTTTCAGGACCGAAACTTCTTTCTCCCTGCCGTGTTGATTATTAGTGACGCCGGATTTTGTCCGGTCCCTCCGATCGCCTGCCCCGCCGGTAACTCGCCATGCCACTCCGCCTGTCGGCGTTTGCCATATTCGCTTGTGCCGCGCTTCCTGCCGCTTCATTCGCGGCCGTGGACCTGCCCAGCGGGGGCAAGCTGGAGAAGGTCGATTTCGAACGCCACATCATGGGCCTGCTCTCCAAGGTCGGCTGCAACTCGGGGTCGTGCCACGGATCGTTCCAGGGTAAGAACGGGTTCCGCCTCTCCCTGTTCGGATTCGAGCCCAACTTCGATGCCGCGGCGATCACGCGAGACAACCTCGGCCGCCGAATCGACACCCGCAACCCGGACAACAGCCTGTTCCTCCTGAAGGGCGCCGGCGCGGTCCCCCACGATGGCGGGATGCGGTTCGGCCGCGACTCCTGGGTTTACAACATCGTCCGCGAGTGGATCGCGCAAGGCGCGACCCACACGCCCGGCAGCGGCGCGATTGCGGACCTCACGGTCTCCCCCGCGGACTTCGCGGTCATTCCGAACGACAAGACCTTGCAACTGCGGGTGATGGCGACCTTCGCCGACGGCACGAAGGAAGATATCACGCCGTTCTGCGACTTCCGCATTTCGGACGACGCCATCGCGGGCCTCTCGCCGTTGGGAACGCTGACCGCTCGTCAACCGGGAGATGCCGGGTTGACCGTGCTCTACCGCGGCACCGTCCGGGCGCTGCGAGTGCTAGTTCCTTCACCCTCGAAAGAACAGGTCCGGTTCCCCGCCCCGGCGAACTTCATCGACGCCGAAGTCTTCGCCAAGCTCAAGCTTTTGAACATGACGCCCTCGGTCGAATCGAGCGACCTCGAATTCCTCCGCCGACTTTACATCGACACCCTGGCCATTCTGCCGACGCCCGAAGAAGTCCGGGCGTTCCTTGCGGACAAGTCCGTGGACAAGCGGTCGGCCAAGATCGACGAAGTGCTCAAGCACCCGCTGCACTCGGCGGTCTGGGCGACCAAGCTCAGCGACATCACGGGCAACAGCACGATTGCCCTGGAGAATCCGCAGCAGACGCAGAACCGCCGCAGCCAGATGTGGCACGATTGGCTCCGCAAGCGAGTCGCGGACAACGTGCCCTACGACGTGATCGTTCGGGACATCCTCACCGCCACGAGCAAGGACGACTTGAGCCCGACGGAGTGGGTCGCCCTCGCGAACAAGCTCGACGCGGAGTTGGCGAAGGGCAACGAGAACAGCTACGCCGAGAAGAAGTCGCTCGACCTGTTCTGGCGCCGCCAGGCGAACGTGCCGATCGAGGTCTGGAGCGAGAAAGTCGCCGCAGCGTTCCTCGGCGTCCGGCTCGAATGCGCCCAGTGCCACAAGCACCCGACCGACCGCTGGACGCAGGACGACTACTGGGGCTTCGCGAACGTCTTCGCGCCGATTTCGTTCAACCAAAACCAGTTCAGCAATCCGGACCTGAAGAAGCTCGCCGACGCGGAGAACGCGAAGCGCAAAGAAGCCGCGGCGGGCAAGAACAACAACCAGATCGCAACGGTCCGCGAGATGTTTTTCGGCGGGCAGGCCGGCCGCGTGAACCTCAAGCCGATCCCGATGACCACGCGCACGGTTTCCCCCAAGGCGTTGGGTGGTCCGGACCTTTCTCACAAGACCGGCACGGATACCCGCAGCACGCTCTGGGAGTGGATGCGCGATCCCACCAATAGCTTCTTCGCCCGCAGTTTCGTCAACCGCGTCTGGGCGCACTACTACGGCGTCGGCCTCGTCAACCCCGTGGACGACTTCTCCCAGGCGAACCCGCCCACGAATGCCCGGCTGCTAGACGCGCTCGCCAAGTCGTTCGCCGAGAGCAACTACGACCTCCGCAAACTCGAACGGACCATCCTCAACAGCCGGACGTATCAGTTGTCGGCCTCGCCGAACGAGTCGAACAAGTTCGACAAGAACAATTACGCACGCTCCTACGTCCGGCCGATGATGGCGGAACAAGTCGTGGACGTCCTCAACTCCGCACTCGGCGTAGACGAGCAATTCGCTCAAGACGCCTCGGCCGGCAAGAAGATGACCGAAGTCGGCGCGAGCCGGCTCAACAACCCGAACACCAGCTACGTCCTTCGGATCTTCGGCCGGCCCCCCCGCACCACGGCGTGCGACTGCGAACGGGCCATGGAGCCAGCTCTGCCCCAGACCCTCTTCCGCATGACCGACCCGGTGCTGCAAGCCAAAATGCGGGCCAGCGACGGCCGAGCCACCAAGCTCGCCAAAGCCAAGCTCACCGACGAGAAAGTGATCGAGGAACTGTTCCTCGCCACGCTCACCCGCCAGCCCACCGAATCCGAAATGGCCGCTGCCTCGAAGTTCATCAAAAGCGAAACGAACCGCACCGAAGCGATCCAGGACGTAATCTGGGCATTGATCAATACTAGGGAGTTCATCCTCAACCACTGAGAACTGATTGTTGAGAACTGATTGCCGATTGTTTGCAACAGTTTTCAGTGGTCGGTCATCAGTTTCAGGAATGAGATATGAAAGACTTCCGAACGCTGAAAGTTTGGGAAAAGGCCCATGCCCTCGTTCAGGAGATTTACAAACTCACCGCGAGGTTTCCGGCCGATGAACGGTTCGGCCTGACGATCCAGATGCGCCGCTCCGGGGCGGCAATCCCGACCCACATGGCCGAAGGGTGCCGGACGGACAACGATCAAGACATGGCGAGGCTGTTCCAGATGGCGATGCGATCGGCCTGCGAATTGGAATACCAACTGTTACTGAGCCGCGATCTGACGTACACGCCCATGGATCTTTATGCCGAACTGGAACCCCGCGTGACCGAAGTGAAAAAGATGTTGACCTCGTACCTTCAACGAGTCCGTGCCGGAAATTTTTGACCCTCCTCCTTCAACGCAGAATCGAGATCGATCATGGTGCTCCGAACCGATTGCGAAGGCTTCCACCGCCGCGACTTCCTGCAAGTCGGCGCTGCCGGCCTGCTCGGGTTGTCGCTGCCCTCGTTCCTCGCCGCCGAGGCTCAGGCCAAGGCTGCGAACAGCGTCGAGCCAAAGGCCAAGGCCAAGAGCGTCATCCTCGTGTGGCTCTCCGGCGGCCCGGCGACCATCGACATGTGGGACAACAAGCCCGAAGCCCCCGAAGGCATCCGCGGCGAGTTCAAGTCGATCGACACGAGCGCGAAGGGCATCCAGTTCGCCGAAACGCTCCCCAAGATGGCCGCGGTTGCGAACAAGGCCACCGTCGTCCGCTCGCTCTACCACACCATCCCGAGCCACGGCCCGGCCACGGTGTTCATGACCACCGGCAACAAGCCGTCCGCCGCGCTGCAGTACCCCGCGATGGGCTCGATCGCCTCCAAGATGCTCCCCACGGACCTCGGCATCCCGCCCTACGTCACCTTCATCGACATGCGCAACGGCCTCGCGGGCAACGCGGGCTACCTCGGCACGGGCTACAACCCCTTCACCATCGAAGGCAACGCCGGCGGCAAGGGAGCGGACAAGGCCGATAAAGGCGCCGCGTTCCGCCTCCGCGGCATCACCTTGCCCAACGGCTTCACCCTGGACGAACTCGAAAAACGGGACCAACTGCTCACCAAGTTCGACGACAAGTTCCGCACGCTGGACAAGAACAACGAACTCGTCGATGGCCTCGACACATTCCACAAGCAGGCCATCGAAATCCTCCGGTCCGACAAAACCAAGAAGGCCTTCAACCTCAACGAGGAATCGCAAAAGACACGCGACGCCTACGGTACGAGCACACTCGCCCCGGCCGCACTCGCCGCTCGCCGCCTCGTCGAAGCGGGCGTCCGCTTCGTCACGCTCGGCCTCGGCGGCTGGGACACGCACCAGAAGACGTTCGACGCCCACAAGTCCCGCTTGATTCCGGCCCTGGACGGCACTCTTGCTGCCTTAATCGCCGACCTCGATCAGCGCGGGATGCTCGATAGCACGATCGTCATGTGCGCCGGCGAATTTGGCCGCACCCCGAAGATCAACAAGAACGCTGGCCGAGACCACTGGGCCCGCTCCATGGCCTGCGTCATCGCTGGCGGCGGCTTCAAGCGCGGCTACGCTCACGGCACCACGGATGCCAGCGGCATGGCCCCTGCAACGGACCCCGTCACCCCGGACGATGTCGCCGCCACGGTCTTCAACCAACTCGGCATCAAGCCCGACACGGAAATCCAAAGCCCTACGGGCCGCCCGATTCAACTGTTCCGCGAAGGCAAAGTCCAAGACAAGATGATCGCGTAACGTAACAGCCGCTTGCGGCTTCGCGGCCCATCGGTTAATTCTTAGTACACGGCCGGTCGTCCCCCGCGGGCGACCGGCCGTCTCCTTTCGACTCGGGGTGCCCGATGCGATACTCCCTCGCCGCCCTGGCAATCGTTCTCTCGGTGGGTTCCCTCGCGGCCGCGAAGCCCGTCGTCGATCTCGTTGGAAACCTGGGGAGCCCGGACTTTCGCGAACGCGAAGCGGCGAGCCGCGAGCTCGAAGCCCTCGGCGAAGCTTCGCTCGCGGCTTTGCGAAAAGCCGCCAAATCGCACGCCGACCCCGAAGTCGTTCGCCGCGCCGCCGAGATCGCGATCCGCATCGGGAAGAAGATCGACGACGAAAAAACGCTCGCCCCCACGCTCGTGGAACTCGCCTTCGACGACAAACCGCTCGGCCAAGTGCTCGATGAATTGGAGAAGCAGACGGGGTACAAAATCTCCGTCACCGACCCGACCGTTCGACACAAGAACGTCTCCGTAACGACGACCGGCAAAATTGCATACTGGTCCGCCGTGGAACGAATCTGCGACGCCGCGGGGCTCGAAATTGCAGTCGGCGGAGACATTGTGGATTACCGCAATCAACCGCGGCGTTCGTTCGACCCCGTTCAGCCCGCCGAACGTCTGCCGAAGAGCAATTACACTGGCCCCGTCGTCCTGAACGGGATATTGCTCCGACCGAGCACCGGCACGCCGCGACTCGCATTCGTCCGAGGGGCGGTGCGAATCGCCGTCGTGTCGATGCCGAACGCGATGTCAGCGACCTACCCGAAAGACACTCTCCCCATCCTGCTCGTGGCCATGCCCGAGCCCAAGCTCAAGTGGGAACGAGTCGTCTCCATCGGCATCGCGAACGCGACGGACGACCGCGGCCAGGAGTTGATCGCGTTGAGTTCCAACACCTCGAACGCCGCGGCACCGCGGGTCACGTCGCTCCGCGGCGGCGGCAACGTCGTGGCCGGGCCGAACGGCGTGATTATGGTTCCCGGACGCGGGATGGCGGACCCCTCGACGGCTAGCGGGTTCAACCTGCAACCGACGCAGGGCGTCGCACGATTGAAAGTGGGACTGGAACCGACGAAGGCCCTTGCGACGTTTCGAGGCACCGTTCGCGGGGCGGTCCGCACTGCACCGGAAGTCCTCGCGGCCGTCGGCAACCACGATGCGGCGACGAACGCACCCCCGTCGGGCGGGCCTCGCGGAGTCAGCCTGAAGGCGAGTGCCTTCGTCGCATCGACCGCAGATCCCGAGATGTTCGAAGCCGATGTGCTCGTTTCGTACTCCGCGAGCGAAGTGCAACTCGCGGACGCGAACGGCTCGCCGCTTCCGCAAGAAACGATCATGATGCAAGGTGCTGGCCGCGTGATCGTCCGCCGTTCCGTGAGCAGTTCGTCCGTGGACCGCGGCCGCACGGCGACTCAAATCGCGGGTTTGTCCGTGCTCGATTCCGAGGGTCGTCCGTTCCCGATCAACGCGACTGGCTACCGCAGACAGATGGACGGCAGTGGCGGAATCAACGACACTCTCAAACTGATCATCAAGAGTTCCGCCAAGACCGAGGGCAAACCGACCGCGGTGACGTTCACCGCGACGCGGGCGAAGAGTGTGGATGTGCCGTTTGAATTGACCGGCGTTCCGGTTGTTGCCGGACTCGGGCCAACTGAATTGAAACCGCGTTAATGTCTGAGCTCGAACGCAAGTGAGGTTTTTAACTCCCACCTCATTGGCGTTTGGGCTCAGAAAACCCGAAACTTCCAGCGAACGAATTATTCCGTGCTCGATGGCTCGAACGTGGTTAGTTGGTTGAACCCCATCGCCGTAGCCGTGGGCGGCGGAGTGGGCTGCTGGGCGCGCTACGGGCTCGGCTGGCTCGTCGCCGGGCACCCCGCCGTGGCCGCGTTCCCCTGGATGACTTTCGGCATCAACGTCCTCGGCTCGTTCCTGCTCGGACTCTTCGTCGTTTGGTATCGCGCTCACCCGCAACCCGTCTGGTACCTGCTCCTCGGCACCGGCTTTTGCGGCGGGTTCACGACTTTCTCCACGTTCAGCGTCGAGACCCTCGATCTCATCGATAAGGACCGCTTCGGCTCGGCCGCGCTCTATTCCGGCGGGTCCGTTGCCGCGGGACTGCTCGCTGCGGCGGTTGCAGTGCGCTTCGCCAAGGGTATCGAATTCTAAGGCGATCGGCGGGTTTAGGTTTACCCTCCCCCCAACGGGGAGAGGGGAGAAGATCATCTGCCCCTCGGCTCAATGTTCGCCACGTTCACACACACCGTTCTCCAGTGTTCATGAACATGAAGAACGCTGCGAACACGTGAACATTAAGGAAATCGGCGGGTTTTGGTTTCCCCTCTTCACAAAGGGGAGAGGGGAGAAGATCATCTGCCGCTCGCCTAACATCGCGATTTGGACAGAGCTGCGTTCGCTATCATCATATTTTCACAATTGCTCCGCACGTTTAACTCAAACGCAGTGATCCCCCGCGGTCTTTTATTCTCCGTGGGCCCATCCTCCCCGATCACACGCTTTTCGCCCTCAGCATCCCACCGCGGGATGATTCGCTTCCTCATAGGAGTCAGCAATGCTTTTGAGATGGTCGTTCGCCATCGGCCTATTGGCTGCCGTCACGGGATTCGCAGCCCGGCCCGATGTCGCCCCCGCCCCGATCGACGGCAACTGGATCGTTGCCTACAGTGCCTCCCCGACCTCCGAGTCGCGGCAAGCGATCGTGAAGATCGAAACCGCGGACGGCAAGCCGACCGCAACGGTCCTCCACACCGGTCCGGTTCCCAAAGGCCGCAAGGCTCGCGAGTTCAAGCTTACGGACCTCACCGCATCGAAGGGCAGCATCGCCTTCACGCTCGACGATGGCTTCGTCCCGATGGCATTCGCAGCCACGGCCGATCCGAAGGATGCGAAGCGATTCGTGGGCACCGTGACGATCGATAAGCGAACGGTCTATCGGGCGACTTTCGCGGCCACGGAGAAGCTCGAACTCGCCGCGGGAGACATGTTCACTTCGGCGAAAGCCCCCCCGCCGATTGCCGAATTGCAGAAGCTCAACGCCGCCCCGTTCCCCTTCCGTTTGAAGGCGAGCAAGAGCGAAGACAAGGCGGAGAAAAAAGCCCTGCTCGCGGAAGCGAAGGCCCTGGCGAAAGTGGCCACCGACGCCTCACCGAAGCTGTACCGCGAGACGATCGCGACAGCACCCGAAAGCCCCCACTCGGTCGTCGCCGCAGACTATCTGATCGGTAAGGCCGAGACGATATCCGCCAAG
>Ga0105048_10004922_pt1 | contig 21686 bp, 13 predicted proteins | sample MAT05_FD_78382 | JGI IMG/M metagenome (GOLD analysis project Ga0105048, IMG submission 78382) | Freshwater microbial communities from Lake Fryxell liftoff mats and glacier meltwater in Antarctica - MAT-05 | ecosystem: Environmental > Aquatic > Freshwater > Ice > Liftoff microbial mat | place...
GCGGCCGGGAACAGCAGCGCGTCTTCGTCCACCGTGATCGTCGGCGCATCGCGCACCAGCATGGCGAGATGGTGGGCCTTGATCTCGTCCAGGGTGCGCTCTTGTGCCAGGGTGACATAGCGGCCCTTGAAGCCGAGCATCAGGCAGAAGTAGTAGACCTCGCGCACCGACTGCTGGTGGGCCACCAGTTGCTCCAGTCGGGTGAAGAACTCGATACCGGCGCGGCCGGTCGAAAAGTAGGCCTGTTGCAGCAGTTCCTTGCGCCAGTGCGCGGTGCCATCCCAGTCGAGCGTGGTCATCACCGCCTCGTCGATCCAGGCGACCACTGCGAACTGGGCCATCTGATACTCCTCGGCGGTGAAGCCCGCCCCCTGGCTGCGCGCCTTGGATTCGGCGAGCAGCGCAAGCACGCGCTTGCGAAAGCCCTTGTAGTCCTCGCCCGGCCGGCGCAGATACAGCGCGGTGAAGGACAGCACATCGATGAAGCAGTCGACCAGGCGCATGGGTTATCTCCTGAGCACCACGACATCGATATTCACGTCTTGCGGTGCGCTGGACCAGTAGACCGCGAGATTGCCCTGCTGCTCGACCTCGACCCACTCCTCGCTCACCTGCTCGATGCGGAAATAGCTCGAGTAGGCGCGCCGGGGCAGACCCTGGGGGGCCACCGGCAGATGGATTGCCTCGATGCCGGGCAGCGCGCGGTTGATCAGCGTCGGCAGCTGTTCCAGCGTGCCGATCTTGGCCTCCGCGGTGAACGAGCGCACGGTGGCATCCGGATCGGCCTCGGTGCGCATCACCAGGTAGTAGCGGTTGCGCGGCCCGAAGAAGGTCTTGGGGAGTTCGGCCACGAACTGGCCGGGCTCGACCTGCGGCATGCGCGCCAGCAGTTCGGGTCCGATGGTGATCTCGTTCATCATCTGGGTGACCAGCGACGCGGCCGCACCCATGCAGCGGCCGATGTCCTGATGATCGTACTGAGGCAGGTTCGATTCGCCGTCGCCGCTCTCGCCCAGCATGTTGAAGCGCTCGGAGAACGAGGAGAGTTCGCCGATCATCTGGCGCAGCGCGCCGTAGATCACCCAGGGGTGCACCTGGCGGCTCTCGGTGTAGTGAAACAGCAGCGGCGTATAGCGGTTCAACGAGCGAAGCGCCAGCAGGTAGACCATGTAGCTCGCATCGAAGTCGGCCTTCTGCATCTCGCGTGGCGCCTTGAACTCTTCCAGCTGGCGGGTGCGTCCGGCGATCGAGTCACGGATCTCCTTGACCAGCCGCAGCAGCGTGTCCGAGGCACCGACGTTCACGCAGGGCGGGATGAACCGGCTCGACACCCGGATCGCGTCCCCGTCGCGCTCCAGACGGGCGATCGGCAGGACGTCGAAGTTCTCGGCGTTCGGCAGCTCGCTCTCCCAGAACAGCCGCACCACCATGGTCAACCGCTTCACCTGTGCGGCCGGGCCGTCGGAGTAGATGTCGGCAACCTCTTCCGGATCGGCGGTGGTCACATAGCGGGAGGTCACTTCACCGGCGGCCGCCAGCGACTTCAGGACGGTGACGTCGGGCTCGACCCCGCTGTGCTTGCGAACGCCGGCATAAATGGTGAACGGCTTGTCCGGATCGGTCCAGGCGGCGTCGAACGACCGGGGCTGGATCAGCGCGTTGCCTGGAAACTCGACATAGGTGCCGTCGCGAAAGTGCAGCGACGCGCGGATCAGTTCGAACACCTTGCTCGGCAGCGTGCCGGCATCGATCTCCATGTCGCCGACACCCCAGAAGAAGGGCAGCCCGGATTCGATCACCGGCTTCAGGCGGAACTGCTGATGCATCTCGGTGAGCTGGAAATGCTGGGGCTGCAGGAACATGCCCTGATGCCAGTAGATCGACTTCTTGTTGTCCATGTCTCGCGTCCCTTTACTGCGACAACTTGCGCGCCGAATTGGCGGCGTCCACCGCCTGGCGGACCGTATTGAGATCGACCTTGAGCGGCGCGCCAGGGGGCTCTTTCTTCGGCGGCGCCCTGCCGTCGGCGGGCGGCGGGGCTGAAGGTGCCGGCCTGGCCAGCAGTTCCCCCTTGGCAGTCAACGACTCGGCGGCGGCGATCCTCTGCGACCCGAGCACCAGGCGGATACGCAGCGGCGCAGGCGTCGCGGTGCGGGTGCTGATCACCCGGCCAGTGACCGCGATATCGAACGGCACCCTGAACAGGCTGGTGTTCTGCAACGGGGCAAGCTCGAAGTAGCCGGCGATCAGTCCGACATACTGTGCCTGCTGGGCACGATCGAGCATCAGGGAGCGACTGCGTCCCGGCTCGACCACGAAGCGATCCAGTGCCAGCATGCCTGGAGTCAGCTTGCCGCCTTCGAGCAGCCGGCCGATGGCGGCTGAATCGCCGAGCAGGGCTGCGAACTGGTTCGGTTCGGTGAACTGGGCGACACCGAGCACCAGCGTATGCGCATTGCCGTCGAAGATATTCAGACGTGGATCGGCCTGAAGGTCGATGCGGATGCCTGCCTTGCCGAACGACCACTCGATCGCCGACAGCGCCTCTTTGTCGGTGTTGCCGCCCAGGGTCGAGTTGACGCTGCTGCAGCTTCCCAAGAGGGTAAGGCAGGCCAGTGTCAGGCAGACAAGCAGTGCGCGACTGAGCATTTTCCGGGTCCGGACCGGGGTAAGACGGGCGCCGGCGCTGTAGGCGTCGACAGAATCTGCAAGAAACGTATATAAAACTACCTTATATCCAAAGACTTGGCAATATAAGGTAACGCAGATTCTGAAGTCTGGCGATTAATTCGATACCCGGATGCAGTTTTTGCGACAACGTCCCCTAGCTGCAGCGCAGCACATACACCTCGGCGTCATCGCCCTGGGCGAGCGGACCGAACAGCAGCGAGGTCGGGCTGCCCCTGACCCGCACGAAATACGACTGACCAGGATCCACCACGTTCTGCACCGCCCAGGCGGTGTACTCGGTGTCGCCCAGCGCGAGTTTCATGTCCTTCTGCGGGTACTCGAGCACCGCCTTCTCCGGCAGATCGCCTTTCGGGCCGACACCGTGGAAGTCGATCTGCGCGCCGGCGACGCCGAACATGACGCCCGCCCAGGTGTCGCCGACCGGGCCGACTTCGTACCACTGGCCGAAGCGGCTGTGCGCATGCATGCTGATGCGATAGGGCGCTGCCGGGGCCTTGCGGGTGCGATGGGCCATCGCCACCACCTTGGCCTGCCACGACGGCGTCTTGTCGTCGACCTTCAGCGCTGCACCGAATACGGTGGGCAGCGGTTCGGTGCCGGCCGCGCCGATCCAGACGATCGGCATGTCAGTGCCGGTGCGGCCATTGAGCGCGATGGCGAGCGCATTCAGGCCATAGCGCACCGAGGGCTTGGCGATCTCCGCCTCGTTGCTCAGGATCACCCAGGCGGTCGCGTTGTGCTTGACCATCTCGTCGAGCACATCGAACCAGGCGAACTTCTCCAGATCGTCGATCCAGAAGTGACCACCGACCCCGAGCCCGTACTGCTTCAGGTGCTGGGTGACTGCCTGCACGCTCGCCGGGTCCTTGGCGAGGGCGGTGATCCAGATATTGGCCATGCCATGTCTCCCCTTTTTTGCTGGCCGACACGCGGCGATCGGCTGCGGGCTGCTCAACCGAGTATGAGAACCTTGAACTGGCTCGGACTGAGGCTCACCCCGGGCGCATTGGTCGAGTTCTGGATGTTCAGCGTCGTCAGCCGTGTCGCGAACGCGCCGCCGATCAGCGTCTTGAACGAACCGAGGAGCGGCCGGTCAGGGCCCATCACGACCCCGGAGGCGACACCGGTGGCCACCCCTGCATTGTCACCGTTGGACATCGTGCCCGAGGTAAGGAGGTTCTCCGCCAGCCCCCCCCCGACGATCACATTGAATACCGACGGCACATGCATGGCCGAGACGGCGATGTTCGGATAGGGAATGGGTATCGGGCCCACCGGTGACGGCGTGAGGCAGACATCGGGGAACCCGAGGTTCATCACGCCCAGGTTGGTGTTTGCGAACATTGTGTGCTCCCGGGTTGCGCAGTCAGCCGATCAGCTTGATGCCGTTGGTGTCGATGTTGGCCGGCGCAGAGCTGAGTTTGGTGTTGTAGGTGGCCAGGTGGTTCATGCCCGCGTCGAGTTTGTTGGTGGCGGCCACGAGCTCGTTGGCCTTTGCCTTGACGTCGTTGGCGACAGATTCGACGGTGCTCACGCGCGCCTTCAGGTCCGTTACCGCTGAATCCGACTTCGATACCGAGAGGCGGCCCTTGACGATCGCGACCTCGTAGTCGCCGCCGATCTTGGTGGCAACCTTGATGCCGGTGTAGAGCTCGTAGGTGCCGGCGAGCGAGAGCGACAGGGCGGCGCCCAGGGTGGCGGCCATGGATCCCCCGATGTTGATCGTCTCGGCGAGGCCGAGATTGATCGCGAGGTTGTTCGAGATGCTCACGGTTTCCTGCGCACCCAGGTACAGCAGGAAGGTGTTGCCGGCGAAGAAGTTGTTGGTCCGGCCGAGGTACTTGTTGAACGAGTCGGACTGCACGGTCGTATCGGAATCACCGAGGATCAGCGAGACGTTCGTGCCGCGCACCGTCGTGCGGCTGGTGCCTTCGATGTAGGTGACGGAGCTTCCCGGGGGATTCGCCGCCGAGCGCGTATTCGACAGGTCGTCCGCCATCACCTGGAACATCTTTGCGAATGCCATGCTCGCCACGTTGCCGCTGTCGCTGCCGCCGCGCTCCGCGGTGACGTCCGATGCATAGTTCGCGAGGCAGGTTTCCGCATTCTTCCTTGGCGTGCTGTCCGGCGCGCCAATGTAGGTATGGACGGATCCCCTGACCGTGAGGTTGTTGTTGCCGACGATCGTCGTCACCACTTCGCCGAGGTAGCGTTCGCACGACACGCCCTTGAGGTGCAGCACATTGTTCATCGTGGTCAGGGTGCGGATGCCTTCCTTGTCCGGTCCGCCGGTCAGGTCGAACGTGACCACATCGTCCTTCCAGCCCTGAGTGTCCTCCCAGGGCAGCGTGCCGAACAGCGCCGTCTCGTCGTTCTGCGTGTCGTCGGTCTTGTCCTCGGTGTACACCGCCTGCGCGCCGACGCCAGCCAGCGCGGTGCGGCGGCTCGGCATCGCGATATTCTCGATACCGCCCCGGATGCGGGTGACCACCCGGGTTTCGTTGTCGGTGTTCGCTACACTCGGCGTGTCGGCGTTCGGTACCGCGCCGGCGATGATCGGCCGGTTCGGGTCGCCGTCGATGAACGTAAGCAGCACTTCCGTGCCCTTGCGAAGCGGATAGTGCATTCCGTAGTCCGTGCCGGCGTACGGAGTCATCATCCGGACCGATTGCGACGCCTTGGCGTCGCCCTTGCGGGTGCGGTCGAACGTCACGCGCACCTTGTACCGTCCATGCACGTCCAGTTCTGCTTCCGTGCCCGAGCCCTCGGCATCGATCACCGCGTTCATCGTGCCGTGAATGCGCGGCTTCGGCGTTGCGCGTTCGGGGCGAAACTGCAGGTCGCTGGCGATGGCCGTAAACGTGTTCCGGTAGAACGGTGGGGCGTCGCCCGTGGTCCTGGTGCCACTAGCGTCCCGCAGCACGTCCCCGACCTGCGATGCCTCGTGGTCGATGTCGAGCACGAGGTACTGCCGGTTGAACTCGCGGCGGAAGTGGCCCGCAACTTCAGCAAGGAAACCGCTTCGCAGCAGGTTCACGCTCGATTCGCCATGAAAGGTGCGCGCCCGGCAGCGCAACTCCTCGGCGCGGATTCCGGCCAGGAACCGGCTCTCCGCGATCGTGTCGGCGTGCTCGCCGTAGAGGTAGACCTCGCCCCGTCCGTTCTCGTCCACCGTGACTTCCGACTTCAGATCCAGCGACGGCTTCCGGTAGTTGTAGTCCATCAGGACAAGCGTCTTCGGCAGGTGGCGCTGCTTGCAGACCAGGGCCAGCAACTGGGCGTTGTCCCCGGAAACCTGGAGTCCGGAGGCCGGTGTGTAGTCGATCCGCGCGCCGGTCGGGGGAGCCTGGTGGCGCATGCGGTTGTCGGTGATCACCACCTTGTCTCGCGTGCCGTCGTTCGAGAAGTAGTAATAAATCCCCTCGCGTTCCATCAGCCGCGAAATGAAGTCCAGGTGCGTCTCCTGGTATTCGCACAAGTGCGTCCAGGGGGTGTAGTCGGCGGTCAGCGATAGCTCGTAGTCCAGTGTGGTCAGCCCCGCTTCCTGCAGGACGGCTTCGATGACCTCGGGCACGGTCTTGTCGACATACACCTCGTTCACCCAGAACAGCGACAGCTGCCACAGCCGGGGAACGAGCACGGCGCGATAGAAGGTGTCGTCATCCTTCTGGTGGAGTTCCTCGAACTCTTCGAGCATGCCGTGGTAACGGGTCTCCACGCCCCGGTGGACGACCGACAGCATGACGTCGTGCGTGAGCATCGACTTCAGGTCTATGGCCGGTTCGTCCGAGACCAGGTTGATCTCGAACCGGTAGGGACGGGACAGGCCTTCCTCGCCCCTCAAGTCGATCACACAGAACGTATCCGCCGCGGTGGACTTCGATTCGAAGCCGATCCGGTTGCGGCTATCCAGCGTCGAGAACTTGCGCATGGTGGCTCCTATCCGACATGAATCTGTTTACCGTCCACCTTCACCAGGTTGCCAGCGGTCACCATGGTGTTGTTGCCGTGGAGCGAAAGCGTGTCCTGTGCCTGGTGGTCTATCTGACGGGCGCGTAACTGTTCGAGCTCGTCCACCCGGCGCAGCGATTGGCGGACATGTTGCGTGAAGCGGTCGAGCACCATATCGAGCGAAGTGGCGGCCAACTTGATGCTGGCGACGCAGCCACGCAGCAAGGATCCGGTGTAGGTGGCGCGATCCACGACGAACTGCCCTTCGTTCGCGTTGATCTGCAGGGCGTTCGACGTGATCTCGATCGACTGCGGGGATGAAAGGCTGAGCCCGTCGCGCGCCGCGAAGCCGATGCGACCGGCCGGAGCGCAGAATTCCGTGTCGCCGGCCAGCATAACGCGCTGCGGTACGCCCGCCTCGCGCTCGAGGATGGCGAGCACGTAACAGCGTCCGGCCGCGTCGAGCGTGACCAGCACCCGGTCGCCCGGCTCCGGCTCGACGAGGCAGCTTACGGCGCGCTGCGCCTCGTGGCGGCCTGCGACGGTCGAGACGACCAGTCTGCCGTCCACGCGTTCGACCACGCCGGAATGCTGGACGACCGTGGAAGCGGCCAGCGGGATTGCCATGTTGCCCATGGTTCAGCTCCTAGGTATGAGTCACTCGTTCATTTCGGCTTGAAGTCTTCCGACTCGGCCAGGTCGGGATCGTCGCCCAGGGCCTGGTCCTTCGTGCTCTGCTGCCAGTTCGATTTCTCCTGTTTCGATCGGTGCAGCTTCGCCCGGAACAATCGGGTGCCGGAGAGATCGGCGCCGGTCAGATCGGCATGGGACAGATCGGCGTAGGTCAGGTCGGCGCCGGTGAATCGCGCGCCGGCGCATTGCGCGCGAATCAGCAGTGCCTGCCACAGGTCGCAGCCGGACAGGTTCGCCTGCGCGAGGTCGGCGTCGAGGAAGATCGCCTGCCGGAGGCTGGCGCCGTCGAAAATCGCGCCGGCTGCCTTCGCTTCCATGAACAACGCATTGTCGAGCCTGGCCTTGTCGAATCGGGCGCCGGCCAGCCGCGCACCCTTGAAATTGCATTGAGAAAGCATGCTGCCGCGCAGGTCGGCACCGGAAAAATCCGCGTCCATGCATTGCGCCTGGGTGAAGTCGGCGCCGGAGAGGTCCATGCCTGAGAGGTCGGATTTCAGCAGAACCGCCTTTGCCCAGATCGTCCCTTCGACCTTCGCGGTCCTGAGGTCGGTTTCCATCAGGTTGGTTTGCAGCAGGCTCGCGCCGCGCAGGTCCAGCCCGGCCGCCTGGCCGTTCAGGATCGAGGTGCGATCCAGCTTGCAGCGCGCGAAGCTCGCGTCCTGCAGGTTCGGATTTATGAAGGCGGCGAGGGCGAGCATGGCGCCGGAGAAATCCGCGCTGGTGAAATCGCCGTCGATGTACTTCGAGTTGCCCATCATCGCGTCGTTGAAGCGGGCACCGACGCAGCGCGGGCCGATCATCGCAGCCAGATGCAGGGTCGCGCCGGACAGATCGGCGCCGGTGAGGTCGACGCCGATCAGGCTCGCTTCGTCGAGGTGCACACCGGCCAGTCGGGCACCGGCGAACGAGACGTCCTCGAAGATGGCCCCGGTCAGGTCGACGCCGGCGAGGTCCAGTCCGGAGCAGTCACGCTCGCGCACCGGTTCGCCGCCGTCGACCAGGGCCATCAGTTCGTCGCGGTTCATTTGCGCGCCACCGCGCCGGCCAGCGTGCGCTTCATGTTCGCCCGCGTGAAATCGGTGCCGTCGTCGATCTTGATGCGCAGAAGGTCCGCACCGAGCAGGTTCGCGCCGTCGAGCCGGGTGCCGTGCAGGATGGCTTTCTGGAGCACGCCGTCCATCAGGTCGATGCCCTGCATCTCGGCCAGCGTGAGGTCCGCCTTCGCGAAGCGGGCCCCGCGCGCCGCGACTTTCTGCAGCTTCGCGTGCGACAGCACGGCTTCCGAGAAGTTCGTTTCCTTCGCGCTGCAGCCGGTGAAGATGGCGCTGGCGAGGTTCACGCCGTGCAGGTGGCCCTTGTCGAGCGTTGCCTCGGTGAAATCGCAGTCGGCGAACGAGCAGTCCATCACCATGCGCACGTTGACCATCGTGGCGCCCGCGAAGCAGCAGCCGTTCCCCTTGGCTGCGACGAACACCGCACTGGACAGGTTGGCGCCGCTGAAGTCGATGCCTTCCACGATGCAGTTGATGAAGTTCGACTTCTGCAGGTCGGCACCGGCGAAGATCGCGCCGCGCATGTCGAGGTCCGGCCCTGGCTCGGGCTCGAAGTCGATGGACGGCGGTTCTGCCGGCATGCCCAGGTCGACATTGAGGAAGTTCGTCTGCGGGGCCACGACCCGAGTGAAATTGGCGCCAGCGAACTTCGCGCCGAGCAGGTCGGCCTTGGTCATCAGCGCGCCGGTGAAGTTCGCGTTGAACAAGGTCGCGTTGGACAGCGTTGCACCCGAGAGATCGGCGCCGGCGAGGTCGGCATTGCTGAAATCGGCAAAGCCCAGGTTGGCCCCGGCGAGCTTCGCCGAGCCCAGGCGTGTGCCGTCGAGCCGGCACCGCACCAGCACGGCACCGGCGAGGTTTGCACCGGTGAGGTCGGATCCGGCGAGGTCGGCCGCCTCCATCAGGGCGTCGCCGAGGTCGATGCCCTTCAGGTCCAGCCCGGACAGATCGGCCCCGGTCAGGTCGACACCGGACAGCGACTGCCGCGCTGCATGGGCTGCGAGCACCCTCGCGCGCGCCTGTTCGCTGCCTTCGGCGGACATCGCCATCGCAGGCAGCATCATGTGGGCACCCTTGCGGTACATGCCCGCAAGCCTGGCGTCGCCGTCGTGAAGCTGCTGCTCGAGTTTCGTGAGGTCGAGCGGGAGGCCGTTGGCGGCCGCCGCATCTGCGGCAAGGATGGAGGCTGCGGCCTCGGATGCCGGGTCTGCAGCCGCGGCATCGCGCACGGCCAGCGTGATCTTCGACGACAGGCCCTTGAACTGGTCGCCGGCCTGGCGCAACTGTTCCATCGTCGGCGGTGCCATGGGCCTGGGTGGCCCTCCGGCCCTGAGCTTCGCATCTGTCTTCATCCGGTCGTAGTCGAGCGGACCCGAGGGGAGTTCGGCCAGTTTCGCGCGGGCCTCGTCGGTATCGACCTTCGCGAGTCGCGCGCGCGTCTTCGCCATCTGGTCGTCGGCCGCGGCCATCGACTCGCGCGCCTGCTGCTCGACCTGGGCGAGTTTCACCTTCGCCGCGTCCTGTGCCTTGCGCCCTTCCTCGATCATCTTCTTCTTGAGCGCGGGGAGCTCTTCAAGCGTCGCCGGCGGCTCCTCGGGCGGAACCACCAGCGCGGCGATCCCGTCGTCGATTTCGACGAGCTGGCCGTCGATCGAAGCCATCGCCTCGGCGAGTTCCTGCCGCTTGTCTTCGGGCCACGGCCGGTCGAGCATGGCCGCCAGCTTCTGCCTTTCCGCCAGCACCTTCTCGCGGGCCTGGGCCAGTTCGGCCCGGCCTTTCGCGAACTCGCGTTCCAGGCGGATGCGTAGGCGCTTGTGCATCAGGCCCCTGGGCGTGTAGAGCCAGTCCTCCGCCCCGTCGTCGTCGGGCAGCGGCGCGGTGCGTGCCGGTTGCGGGGGCATCAGCTGCTCATCGCGCAGCGCGAGCAGCGCAGCCTGCTTCGGGTCCAGGCGCGCCGTCAGCACCTCACGGTAGTAATCGAAGCTGCGTGGTTCCGCCATCGGCTCGGCGGCGATCAGCAGGTTCTCGATGTCCGTGCCGTCATCGGTCCCCACTGAAATCACGCCGCGGAAGACAAGGACTGCGCGTTCTGCCTTCGGAAACAGCCACAGCGTATCGGGCTTCATCGACACTTCGCGTGCGACCAGCCCGGTCGCCGTGCGCTGGTCGACCAGGCAGCGCATCGCTGCACCCGGCAGCGTGCCCTGCACCACCGGGTGCTCCGGATGCATGCCCGTCACGCTGAACGGCTCGTCTCCGGCGAAGGATTGCTTGCTCCACTGGTCCGGGGAGGCCGCATTGAACATCGACAGGTCGATGTCGTCGGCGAAGCCGGGGAAGCGGGTCTTCAGCCAGGTGTCGTCGTAGGTTCCTGCCTTCGAGGCGCGCTGCGGCCAGGTGAAATCCAGTTGCCCGAACCCGGCTGGTGGAGGCCTGTCTCCAGGCGCCACGATCAGGCGAAGCGGGTCCTCGATATTCGGCAGCGGATGCAGCACGCGGCCGTCCTTCGCCGCGGGCAGGGGCGCCGCTCCTTTTCCCAGCGGGTTCTCCGGATGCTCCGGGCCACCGAACGCATGGGCCCAGTCGACGGGCATCACCGTGAACGGCTCGGGCTCGCCCTGTTTCATCCCGGTGGCCCCGCGCTGCCAGATCCGGTGGCCGAAGACTTCCAGGCGCTTGTCGATCAGCGGCCGGTCACCACCGATCGTGAGCCGCACCTGCGCTCGCCCGGCCGGCTTGCCGCCCGGCACGTGGCAATCGCCGATGACCAGCGCCTCTGCGGCCGTTTTTGGCAGGCAGAGGTCCAGGGTCGCGTCCTTGCCGAGTTCCTTCGCGAGCAGCTTCCACATCGCGATCTCGGGCAGCAGATAGTTCGGCTGCCGGAACGGGAAATAGAGCGCTGCGACCACCGCCAGATGGAACACGCCCATGTGTTCGTACGGGCGGTGGAGGAGGGCGATGCGTTGTGGCTTGACGACCTTCATTCGACCTGAGTTGCCCCGCGTTCAGCTGATGATGATGGTGACGTCTGCAAATTGCAGGTTCGTGCCTGCGGAAGTGAGTTCATGACCACGTTCGACAAACAGTTGACAACACCCGCCGCATCGGCTGGCGGTCCGGCAATGCGCCTACGCCGAGAACTCGACCTTCCAGTTGTTGTCCGTCCCGAGGAACATGACGCCCGCCCAGGCCTGGGCCTGCCAGGACGGCGTCTTCTCGTCGATCTTCAGCACCGCACACTGCCTGCACGCTCGCCGGGTCCTTGGCGAGGGCGGTGATCCAGACGTTGGCCATTGAAGCCTCAGAGAAAAGCCTGCCACTGAGAACGATCGCTTTTCGATATCAAGCGACCACGGTCAGCCCGGCAGTGGCGACGTTGATCGACTGCGTGGTAACCGAGCCTACTCTCGTTGCCACCTCTACCGTTTCGACCTTGCACAGAAAGCCGCCCACCAACTTGAAGGCGGTGCCGCCAGTGATGTCGAGCTTTGCAGCTACGCCAATCTCGATGGCTGCAGCCACCGCGATCTCGATCTGTCCACCGACGAAGATTGCCAGCGCAGCGCCGATCTGCGTTTCCATGGAAGCGGCCAACGAGAAATCCACACTGCCGCCGATGAAGCATGAAGAGGTGCCACCCACGAACAGCTCATCCGAGCGCCCGATCTGGTGTGTGTCGCTGTTGCCGTTAACGCGTTCCCAGGCGTCGCCCCGGGTTTCCGAGTAGGAATTCCCCTTGACACGTTCTACCGTATCGCCCCGCGCGTGAGTGACCGAGTCCAGCCAGTTCACTTCCTTCACTGCGTTCGTCCACTGGCTCGGCTCCCAACTCAGCTGGGAAGGCCAGGATGTCCAACCATGGTCGGTTTCCCACGAGCTCATTCCGATCTTTGGCATGGTCGCCTTCAGGTCGGGAAGGCTCTTCGGCATCGTCTTTGGCGGGATGGGCGATTCGTTGCCGCCGATCGCATCCCGGACCATATTGGTCACCGTCTCCGGTGCGAGATAACCATCCCACCCGATGTAGGTCTCGGAGGTGCCGATCACCCACTCCTTGCTGTTGCCGATGGTCTGTGTCTCGCTGTCGCCGAACGTGTAATCGATGTTCTTGCCGACCGTGGTGGTCACGTTGTCGCCGATGGTGCGCTCGACGTTGTCGCCGAACGAATGTTCGATGGTATTACCCGCTGCGACCTGTTTGTTGGCTCTGGGGACGTTATCGATCGTTTGCCAGTTGTACTGCCTCTCCCAGGGCGTGGTACCGAAGTCGATGTCTTCACCTGTGGCCTGCACGAACGAGCCGGTGGTGTAGAACTTGGCGTCGCCGTCGGTCCAGAAGAACATCGTGTACTGGTTCTCGTCGTCCTTGAACCCTGACGTCACCGGGGTGGCGGGATCTTGCGCGGCGCTGCCCAGACGCATGTAGCTCACGCCTTTGGACGTCCTCGTGATGCCAGGCCCTGCCTTCGCATCGCTCGAGCGCGGAACCGAAAGGCTGATTCGTTGGAATTTGTCCTTGTCGTCGATTTCGATCGCGCTGCCGCCGGCGGTCACCAGCCGGCTCACGGTGGCCTCCGGCCCTTGCACGACACTGGTGTTGGCCGTGTTCGGTACGGTGCCCACGATGATCGGCTGATCCGGGTCGCCTTCGATGAAAGCGAGCAATACCTCGGCACCCCGGTGCAACGGAAAGTGCATGCCGTGTGTCTGGGACAGTGCGTTGTTGTCCGGGCCGAGCGCCGAACCGCCTCCGTACGGCGCAGCCATGCGGATCCACGCTGAAGCCTTCCCGGCCCGCAGCACGTTTGAACCAGGTACGCTCCCCTGTGCTTCTGTGGCGGGCACCTTCTCCTGATAGCCATTCTCTGCCATTGACGGGTACACCGAGAATGGCAGGATGACCTTGTATCGTCCTTTATCGTCGGGTTGGGCATACCGGCCAGGGCTGGCATCGTCTACGCGTGCGCTGATCGTTCCGTGAATCCGCGGTCGCGGTGTAATCCGGCGCGGTCTGAACTGCACTATGCGGCCTGTCTCTGCGGGCACCTTTACCCCATGCGGAATGGCGGTCACGCTGGTCACGGTGAAACTGGTGTCCACAGGCCCTGAGACGCCACCGACACCCGCGAGCAGAGAGACCGGTTGGCTTGCCTCGTACGCCAGATCGGTCACAAGATAGGTCTTGCCGTTGAAGGCACTGCGGTAATGATTCTGCAGCGTGAAGGTGTAGCCAGTGCGCAGGCCCACGACGCCGCCTTCGCCGATGAAGCGTCGCCCGCTGCAGTGCAGTTCCTCGGCGCGCACCCCTGCCAGCACCGGTCCTTCAGCGCCGGTGTCGGCCGTCAGGATACCCTCTGAACAGAGCACGACTTCACCGGTGCCACCCGGATGGACATCGGCCGATGCTGTGACCAGCCCGCCGCTGATGCCCGCACGTTCCGGGTTGTAGTCCCGCAGCACGACTCTGGCTGGCAGCAGTGTGTCCTGGCAGACGAAGGCCGCCAGTGCGTCGCCGGCAGCCGAGGTCACGCTCGATCCGGGCATCGATACCTGCGCGAGTGGACCCGCGACATGGCTGGTGCTGCTGTAGGCAATGACCAGTTCGTCGCGCTTGCTGGAATCGGAATGATCGAAAAAGAAGTAGAGTCCTTCGGACTCGAGCAGGCGTTTGACGAAGTCCAGGTCGCTTTCCTGGAACTGGCTGCGATAGGCGCGCTTCCGTAGCGTGCCAGGCTGGACCTGTGGAATGCGGAAGTGGAAGTCCGCCGCATACTTGGCGAACACTTTCGATACCACGTCGAGCACGGTGGTGGTCGGCGCGTCCGGGGCGGCATCGACAAAGGCTGCCGTGTTGCGCGCCTGTCCGAGTCGGGCAAGGCGTGGCTCCAGTACGGCGACGTAGTAGGCCACTGACACAGCGTTGCTGCCGCTCACGATCTGCCGCTGCTCGAAATGAGTGACGACCCCGTGATAAGGCACGACCAGGTCTGGCGGCATGACCCCGCCCGGCCCGGCCGGTCGGGTGGATCTGACGGTAAGCGTCGCGTGCTTGTTCAGGACCTGATCGGCAGAGATATCCAGAGCAGTCGAGACAAGCGTGATTTCATGCCGGAACGGCTGAGACAGCGCTTCTCTGCCAGTGAACGCGGCGACCATGGTTGTGTCGCTCAAGCCTGTGACCGAGAAAGTGATTTCCGCGATGCTCATAGTCTGCTCCTCAAGCGTTTTCGTTCAGTTCAAGGCGCCAGCAGCAGCACCTTGAACTGACTGGGTACCAGGCTCACTCCAGGGGCGTTGGTGAGATTCTGCATGTTCATGCTGGTCATTCGCGTTGCCGGCATGCCGCCGACAAGATGGGTCATCGCGCCCAGCAGCGGCCGGCTAGGTCCCATCACCACGCCAGAGGCCACGCCCATGTTCACACCGGCATTGTCGCCATTGGAAAGGGGCACCATTGTCGCCAGAGTGTGCGCAGGGGTGCCGCCGTACAGCACGTTGTAGACCGCGGGGACGCCCATGACACCGAGGGCAATGTTCGGATACGGAATCGGCACCGGTACCAGCGCCGGCGTCAGACAGACATCCGGAAAGCCCAGATTCATTCCACCCATCTGTGAGTTCGCAAACATCGACCGCTCCTAGCCTACGTGAATCTGCTCGGCATCCACCTTCACTACAGACTTTGCAGTGACGAAGGTATAGGTGCCATGGACAGACGCACTGTCGCGTGCCCGATAGTCGATCTGTCCTGCCTTGACGTCATCGGTCTGTTCGATGCGGCGAAACGAATTCGTGACCGACTGATGGATGCGCCTGACGATCGAATCGAACGAATCAGCGACCAGCCGGATCGCGTGCACCTGCGCCTGCAGCAAGGTACCGGAGAACGACAGATGTTCGACGCTGATGTTCGAATGCAGCGCAGTCATCTCGACCGAGGGTGCGCTGAGCGCCACCCGGGATGCAGACTTCATTGTCACACCGCCCCGAGCGCTGATCTCCAGCGACTCGCCGTTGACCTGCATGGCGACACCTTCGCCGAGGTCGATGCCGAAGGGCGTGTCGGCGACGCGGGTCAGCACGGCCAGCACATAGCATTCCCCGCCCGGTCCGACGCTCATCAGCACCGTGTCCCCGGGTGCCGGTCTGAGCAGGCAGCTTGCCGCGCGGCGCGCACTGTGCACGCCGGTTTCGGTGGTGACCGAGATCAGCTCGCCACAGTCGAGCACCTTCCCGTATTCATGAAACACGCTTTGCGCGCGCAGGTCTATCGCCAGATTGCCCATCGGTATCCTCGGGTTGCTGAGAAAGTCATCGTTTCGCTCCTGCCCAGTGTTCGGCCCTCAGGCGCTCGGGGTCATCGCCCAGTGCCAGCTCGCGCGAGGCGCCAGACCACTGCGCACCGTCCTGCAGAATACCGTGCAGATTCGTGCGGAACATCTTCGCTTCGCGCAGATCGGCCCGGGTCAGGTCGGCATGCGAGAAATCGCAATAGGTGAGATCTGCGCCGCCAAAACGGGTGCCGGGGCAGTGCGCGTTCGGGAACTGCGCCTGATAGAGGAACGCGCCGCTCAGATCGGCATTGGCCAGCTTGGCATCGATGAAAATCGCCTGCTGAAGCTGCGCTCCGGCGAGGTTCACGCCGCCGGCGAGCGCTTCTGCGAAGATCGCATTGTTCGCCTGCGCGCGATCGAGGCGCGCGTCGGTGAGGATGGCACTCTTGAAATTGGACTGGGTGAGATCGGCATCGACGAAACTGGCGCCAGTCAGATCAGCCTCGATGAACTGGCACAGCGGGAACGAGCCGCCATTCAGCTGTTGCCCTGCCAGCTTGCACTTGATGAAGATCGTCATGTGGCACCGGGCGCCCTGCAGCCGGGTGCTGGCCAGATCGGCCTCGTAGAGCACGGTCTGCCGCAGATCGGCGCCATCGAATACGGCCGCGGAGAGATCGGTATTCAGGATCGATGTCCGATCCAGCGTCGCGTTGGAAAAGTCGGCGCCCGCCAGCGATGAGTTGATGATCGCGGCCTGGCTCAGGTCAGCGCCAACGAAACTGGCTTCGCACAGATTGGCGCCCTCGAACTTCGCCACACCGAGATAAGCCCGATCCATCCGGGCCTTCTCCATCGTCGCCTTGGTCATCACCGTATGGTGCATTCTGGCGCCGGTCAGGTCCGCACCGGTGAAATCGGCGCTCATGAAGATCGACTCCGACAGGTCGGCACCGGCGAGATTCGCATCGCGGAAGCTCACGGTGTCGAATATGCCCCCAGTCAGCTTCGTACCGGCAAGATCGAGACCGGACAGGTCAGCGCCGGTGATGATTTCTCCATCCCGCACGCTGGCAACCAGCTCATCGCGGGTCATGACTTGCGCAGCCCCTGCGGCCGCGTCTTTGCAAGGTTCGCGCCGCCGATATCGGTCCTGGCATCCGCGACGACCCGCAGCAGGTCTGCGCAGTACAGGTTCGCGCCATTGAGTTTCGCGCCCTGCAGACGGGTCTTCTGCAGCACCGCTTCATACAGGTTTGCGTCGAGCAGACTGGCCGAGTGAAGATTGGTCTTGACCAGACGCAACTGGGCCGCGTTCACCGCGTCGAGACAGGCGTTCGCCATCTCGCATTCGGAAAGATCAGCGCTTTTGAGCAGGGCGCGATCGAGGCGGGCACCCGACAGGTCGGTGCCGCGCAGATTGGCGCGCTCCATCCTGGCACCGGTGAAGTTCGCACCGGGAAGCGCGCTCGATTGAACGACTCGCAGGTTGGTCAGGTTGGCGCCCTGGAACGAGGCGTCGGCGCCCTTGACCGACAGCATCGTCGCGCTGGTCAGGTCTGCGCCTGCAAAGTCGGCGTTTGCCAGGATGCACTGATAGAACAGCGCCTTTGGCATCGATGCGCCGGCAAACCGCGCCCCGGTCATGTCCACCTGTCCCGGCGGCTTCGGCTCTGGAAAGCTGATGGACTCCGGCACTGGCGGCGGTTCCTCGAAAGAGGCTTCGATGAATTTCGCCTCCGGCGCCTGCGCGCCCGAAAGATCGGTACCCTGAAGTCGGGCGCCGAGGAAGTCAGTGCGCTCGAGCCGGGCGCCATCGAGCTTCGCACGCGACAGGTTGGCGAAGGCGAGGCAAGCGCCAGAGAGGTCGACCCCGCCACTGAGATCGGCGTCTTGCAGGTTCGCATGGCCGATGTTGGCGTCGACCAACAGGGCGCCGGTGAGCTTCGCCTTGCTGAGGTTGGCTCGGGCAAGCACCGATCCGCCGAGATCGGCACCGCTCAGATCGACACCCTCGAGGTTGGTCGCATCGAGAATCGCTGCGCGCAGATTGGCACCCTTCAGGTCCATGCCGGCGAGATCTGCGCCGGTGAGATCCAGTCCGGAGAGATTGCGATCGCCCTTCATCCTCGCGGCAACCGTTTCCCGCAGCTTCGACGCCGCCTCGGGTTCGAGCTCGGGCGGGGTCGGAAACATGTGCGCGAAGCGCTGATAGGCCTGCTTCATCTGCTGCTCGCTCGCCTCCAGTTTCTGCCTCAGGTTCGGGTCGGCAAGCAACTTCTCGAAGACTGCGCTTGGTGTACCTGCCGCCCGCAGGCTGGCAGCGGTCTGCTCCAGCTTCTGCAGTTGCGCCTGTGCCGAGAACACCGGCTTGCCGCCGCCGCGCTTGCGTGCGTCTGCAAGCAGCTTCTCAGGATCCAGTCCCGCCTTGCGCACGGTATCGCGCAGCTGCTGCATCGAATCGGTATGCCTGGCGACTGCGTCCGCCTTCGCTTTCGTGGTTGCATCGGTCAGTTCCTGCATGATCTTCGGCAGATCCTCCAGCTTCGCTGGCGGCGCTGCTGGCGGCAGCTCTCTGGCGAGCGCCTCGTCGATCCTGGCCAGCGCAGCAGCGCCCATCGCCCCCAGCGGCGCGAGCTGCTCGCGTACGCCTCGAAGCCTTTCCTTCGACTTTTTTAGTTCCTTCTCGGCTCGCCGGCGTTGGTTCTGGTGCAGCGTGCCCTGGGTGGTGACCAGTTTCTCCTGCGCTTCATTCTCAGGCCCCAGGCCGAGTTCAGGCGGCTCACCGGCGGGCATCAGATGATCATCGCGCAGCGCGGCGATGCTCGCCTGAGCAGGGTCGAGGCGCTGTGCAAGTACTTCCTCGTAATGGCGGGAGCCCTTGGGTTCGTTCGCCGACTCTGCTCCGATGATGATGTGGGCGATATCCGTGGCATCATCGGTGCCGATGATGGTCACGCCGCGGTAGATCTGAATGCCAACCTCGTGCTCCGGAAACAGCCAGAGGGTGTCCGGGCGCATCTCGATCGAACGCAGTTGGAGACCATCGCCGGTCTTGATTTTGATGAAGGTGCGCAGGGTCAGATCAGGCGCACTGCCGCTTACCGTGGCTCGGGTCGGATGCATTCCGCTGATCTCGAAACGCACGCCTGGGGTCAGTGGCAGATCAAGCCACTGATCAGGTGCGGCCGCATTGAAGATGGTCCAGTCGATGTCGTCTGCGTAGCCCGGGAATCGATGCTCCAGCCACTTCTCGTCGTAGGTGCCGGCTTTGGAGAATCGCTGAGGCCAGGTAAAGTCGAGCGGTGAGAAGCTTGCCGGCGCAGGGCGGTCGCCGGGCGAAGCGATCAGTCGTTGCGGATCCTCGATGTTCGGCAGGGGATGTACCGGGGCTGCGTCGCCTGCTGGCGGCAGCGCCTTTGCGCCGCGGCCGATCGGGTTCTGGGCGTAGCCCTCGCCGCCGAATGCACGCTCGAAGTTGACCGGCATTTCGGTGAACGGCTGCGGATCACTCGGCGTGACCCCTGTCAATGTACGTCGCCAGACCCGGTCGCCAAACACCCGCAAGGTCTTGTCGATGACGGGACGATTCTCCGGGCCGATTTTCAGCCGTACATTCGCGCTCTGCGCTGGTCGGCCTTGCGGGCTGAAGCACTTGCCGATGACCATGGCCTCGGCACGCTTCTTCGGCACGCACATGTCGAGTGCTGCGTCCTTGCCCAGTTCGCGTGCGACGAATTTCCACATCGCGATCTCCGGCAACAGCGCATTGGCCTGGGCGAACGGAAAATACGCACCCACGGTCACTGCAAAGTGACATTGCCCGAGATACTCGTACGTCTTGTGCAGCAGCGCGAGCTTCTGTGGCTTCAAGTGCTTCATTTTGGTGGGTGGCTCATGCCGAAAACTCGAACTTCCAGTTGTTGTCCGCCCCGAGGTCGAGGGTCACCGCCGACGGCAACCCGGCATCGCCCATGCGAGTGAGGATCTCCTGCGACAGTTGCGGCATCACCGAGCCGCGCAGGATGAAGTCGATGTTGCGCGCGCCGGTCTCGACTTCCTTGCAGCGCTCGGCAATCTGGTCGACTACCGCATCGGTGTAGGTCAGGCGCATCTTGTTGTTCTGGAACAGGCGATCGACGATCTTGTTCAGCTTCAGACGCACGATGCCGGCCAGCGCATCCCTGGGCAGGATGTAGTAGGGGATTACCGTCATCCGCGCGAGCAGCGCCGGCTTGAAATGGTTGTTGAGGATCGGCCGCACTGCAGCGGTCACCGCTTCCAGCGGCGGGCGCTCGCCATCGGCACACATCTCGGTGATCACATCGGTGGCCAGATTCGAGGTGAGGAACATCACCGTGTTGGAGAAGTCGATCTCCTTGCCCTCGCCATCGGACAGCATGCCCTTGTCGAACACCTGGTAGAACAGGTTGAGCACGTCCAGGTGTGCCTTCTCGGTCTCATCGAGCAGCACCACCGAGTACGGCCGCTGGCGCACCGCTTCGGTCAGCATGCCGCCTTCGCCATAGCCGACATAACCGGGCGGGGAGCCGATCAGCCGACTCACGTTGTGCTTCTCCTGGAACTCGCTCATGTTGACGATGATGGTCGACTTCTCATCGCCGAACAGCAGGTCGGCCACGGTCAGCGCGGTCTCGGTCTTGCCGGTGCCGGACGGGCCGACCAGCAGGAACACGCCCATCGGCTGCTGCGGATCCTTCAGACCCGACTTCGCAGTCTTGATGATCTCGGTGATCGCGTCCATCGCATGGTCCTGGCCCTTGATCCGCTTCTTCAGCACATCGGCCATCACCAGCACGCTCTGCGCCTGATCACGCAGCACCTTGCCCAGCGGAATGCCGGTCCAGTCCGACACCACCCGTGCCACCACATCCGGGCCGACCTCGACATGCACCAGCGGCTCCTCGCCGCGCGCACCGTCGAGTTCGCGCATCGCGCCTTCCAGGTGCGACGACAGTTCCTTCACCTTCGCTGCATCGTCACCCGCGGCAGTGATGTCATGGCGAAGCTGCACCAGGCGCTGGGCGGCATCGCGCTCGCGCTGCCACTCGGCGGTGAGGGTCGAGGCCTGCTCGACCAGCGCCGGCAGCGAGGCATCGATATCGATGAAGCGCTCCGGATCGACCACGGCACCCTGTTCCTTGTCGCGCAGCAGGCCGGCCTTTTCGCGCTCCAGGGCCTGGATGCGGCGCTCGACATCCTCGACCTGTCCCGGTTTGCAGGTGAGGCTGATCTTCACCCGGGCGCAGGCGGTGTCGAGCAGATCGACCGCCTTGTCCGGCAACTGGCGGCCGTTGATGTAGCGGTCCGACATTTCTGCGGCCGCGACGATCGCGTCATCGCGCACGATCACACCATGCACTTCCTCGTACTTGTCCTTGAGCCCGCGCAGGATCACCACCGCGGTCTTCACATCCGGCTCATCGAGCTTCACCAGCTGGAAGCGGCGGGCGAGTGCCGGGTCCTTCTCGAAGTACTTCTTGTACTCCGACCAGGTGGTGGCCGCGATGGTGCGCAGCTCACCGCGGGCGAGTGCCGGCTTCAACAGGTTGGCTGCATCGCCGCTGCCGCCGGAGCCTCCGGCCCCGACCAGGGTGTGTGCCTCGTCGATGAACATGATGATCGGCTTGGCCGAGCCCTTGACCTCGCTGATCACGCCCTTCAGCCGGTTCTCGAACTCGCCCTTGACGCTGGCACCGGCTTCCAGCAGACCCATGTCGAGCGACAGCAGGGTCACTTCCTTGAGCATGTCGGGCACATCGCCTTCGACGATGCGCAGCGCGAGGCCTTCGATCACCGCGGTCTTGCCCACGCCCGGGTCACCGACCGCGATCGGGTTGTTCTTGCGCCGGCGCGCGAGGATGTCGACCATCTGCCGGATCTCGCGGTCGCGCCCGAACACCGGGTCGATGCCGCCGGCGCGCGCCTTGGCGGTCATGTCGACACAGAAGCGCGCGAGCGCGCTGTCACCCGAGGGTGCGCCGCCGGGCGAGCCACCACCGCC
>Ga0105048_10004923_pt1 | contig 21686 bp, 17 predicted proteins | sample MAT05_FD_78382 | JGI IMG/M metagenome (GOLD analysis project Ga0105048, IMG submission 78382) | Freshwater microbial communities from Lake Fryxell liftoff mats and glacier meltwater in Antarctica - MAT-05 | ecosystem: Environmental > Aquatic > Freshwater > Ice > Liftoff microbial mat | place...
AGGTGCCCGTCGGTAGCTCTTCATCATCAGGTTGTCGACGAGCGACAGGTCAGGCGCGCTGCCTGTGCCGTGGCGATCCTCCGGGATGTGCGCGACGCCCGCATCGATGGCCCGCACGGGTGGCCGACCGGCCAGCTCCTCGCCGTGCACGGTGACCGTGCCGGTACAGGCACGCAGGCCCGTGATGACCTCCGCCAGCGCTGACTGGCCGTTCCCTGCCACGCCCGCCAGACCCATGATCTCGCCCGCACGGATGTCCAGTGACACATCCCGAAGGGCCGGCAGGCCCCGGTCATCGAGCGCGTGCACGCCTGTCAGCTGGAGCACCACGGGGCCCGGCGTGGAGGGTGTCCGGACGATGGTCTGGAGCACCTCCCGGCCGACCATCAGGCGCGCCAGCTCGGGTCGTGTCCGACCGGCAGCAGGGATGGCCGCCGCCGTGACCTTGCCCTTGCGCAGGATGGTGATGCGGTCCGCGATGGCCAGCACCTCGTCCAGCTTGTGGCTGATGAACACGATGGACTCGCCGCGGGCGGTCATGTCCCGGAGCGTCCGGAACAGCTCCTCCGCCTCCTGGGGCGCCAGCACGGCCGTCGGCTCGTCCATGATCAGCACCCGGGCGCCGCGATACAGCATCTTGATGATCTCGACCCGCTGCTGCTCCCCGACCGAGAGGTCCCACACCTTGGCCATGGGGTCGACCCGCAGACCGGAGCCCTCCGCGAGCTCGCGGATCTTCTGGGCGTAGTGCGGCAGGTGCAGCCGGAAGCGGGGTTCCTTGAGACCCAGCAGAACGTTCTCCGTGACCGTGAGCGACGGCACCAGCGTGAAGTGCTGGTGGATCATGCCCAGGCCGGACTCGATGGCGTCCCGTGGGGAACGGATGCTGACCGGCACGCCCTGGACGGCGATGGTGCCCTCGTCCGCCTCGTACAGGCCGGAGAGGATGTTCATGAGCGTGCTCTTGCCCGCGCCGTTCTCGCCCAGCAGGGCGTGCACCTCACCCCGCCGCAGCTGGAAGTCGACGTGATCGTTGGCGATGAGCCCCGGGAAGCGCTTCACGATGGCGCGCATCTCGACGGCGAGCGAGGTCGCCTCGTCGGGAGCAGCGACCACTGATGCCGGTTCGGTCATGGGCAGGCCTCGGCTGGTGCGACCATCGGCATGATGCCGGAACGACAAAGCTCCCCGACAGCCACTGGCCGTCGGGGAGCGATGTCAGTACGTGCTAGTTGGTGGGCAGTGCCCCATTGATGCCTTCGGCAAGCCACTGCATGCAGACAGTGCACTCGTTGCCGGGTGCGCCGGGCGGGAACTGATCCAGGTCGGCCTGCACCAGCTGGACGCCGTCCGCGAGGACGACGTTGCCGACGTTGTCGTTGATGGGTCCGGCGAACACGTCGAACCGATCGAACGAGCCGTCGAGCATGGCGGCGAGGGTGTCCCTGACCTTCTGGACATCCTCAGCCGGCAGGTCGGCGATGCCCGGCTGGGGCGTCTCACCGTCCATGAAGCCGTACAGGGCCATGGCGCCGGACGTGGCATCGAAGTACTCGTAGCCGGCCGTGTAGGTGCCAGCCTTGACCTCTGCAGCGATGCGCGCGTACTCCGGTCCCCAGATCCAGTAGGGGGCGGTGAGGCAGGAGTCGAGCGCGCAGGAGCTGGGGTGGTCGTAGGTCACGGCCCACTTGCCCTTCTCCTGGGCGACGGTGGCGTTGGCCGGGGTGTCCGCACCCGTGAACACGACCTGGGCACCAGCGTCGAACAGCGAGGCTGCGCCATCGCTCTCCAGCAGTGGGTCATGCCAGGTGTTGATCCAGCGCAGGTCCATGGTGCACTCGGGGCAGGTCTGCTTGGCGCCGAGCATGATCGCGTTGCCCAGCCGGACCTCTTCCGGGATGGGGAACGTTGCCATGTAGCCCAGCTTGGGGTTGCCGTCCAGCTTGGCGCGGGATCCGGCGAGCATGCCCGCGAGGTACTTCATGTCCTCGATGGCACCGAAGAAGTTGCCGAAGTTGGTGCCGTTGGACTTATAGCCCGTGAGGTGCAGGAACGTGCTGTCCGGGTATTCCTCCGCCACCGTGGCCATGGGGTCCATGTAGCCGAACGAGGTGCCGATGATGAAGTCGAAGCCCTTGCGCGCGAGGCTCCGGAACACCTGCTCGGAGTCGGTGCCCTCGGGCACCAACTCCATGTACGCGACATGGGTGTCGGGCACGTTCTGGCACACGTACTGGAGGCCTTCGTAGTGCGCCTGGCTCCAGCCGCCATCGTCATGGGGCCCGATGAGGACCATGGCGACGTTGAACTTGCCCTCCACGGTCTCCGGGATGGTGACGGCGTCGCTGGATGCGCCCGCGGCGCAGTCCGACGAGATCGATGCCGCCGGGGCGCTGGGCGACTGTGCCGAGACGCTCATGGCGGAACCTGTCACGACGATCGCGGCCGCCGCTGTCATCGTCGCGAGCCTTGCCCACCTGCTGTTGGTCATGCCGGGTGCTCCTCCTCTGGGGCCTGCTGGGTCCGCCGGCCGCCATTCCTCCTCGGCGGCAGACGCAACCCCTACCGTACTCCCACGGGACACCCGTTGGGTAGACGGCGAGCACGTACCGCCGGGTATCGACTCGGTTGCAGCCATGGGCTGGCCACCGGCAAACGCCCCGGCCGCTGGTGCTACTGTCCGGCGATGCCCTTCGACGTCCGCACCATCGAACCGGCCGAGACGGGGGCATGGTTCGAGTCCGTCATGACCGCGTTCCTGGACCGCAGCGATGCCGACGCGATCGCAGCCGAGGTAGTGCCGCTCTGGGACTACCGGCGCGTGTGGGCGTCGTTCGAGGGCGACACCATCGTGGGCACGACACGGTCGTGGGCCACGGAGCTGACGGTTCCGGGCGGCGTCCAGCTGCCGGGAACGGCGATCGCGGGTGTGACCGTCCGGCCGACCCATCGGCGCCAGGGGATCCTCAGCCGCATGATGACGGCAGAGCTGGATGCGGCACGAGACCGGGGCGAGACGGCGGCCATGCTGTACGCCTCGGAGTACCCCATCTACGGCCGGTTCGGCTTTGGGCCCGCAGTGCCCACGGCGACCTGGACGCTCAACGCAGCCGACGGCCGGTTGCCGGGATCGGCGCCTCCCGGCTCGATCACCTTCGAGCCCCTCTCGAGGGCGACGCGCGATGAGGTACGCCGGATCTTCCATGTCGCGCGGGCGCGTCAGCCGGGCGAGATCTGGCGGCGCGAGTTCACCTGGGACCAGGACCTGGGCTTGCGGACCACGAGCTGGGGCCCGACCTGGAAGGGATTCGTGGCCTTCCATCGGGGTTCGGACGGGACGCCCGACGGGTACGTCCGCTACCACGTCGACGAGAAGTGGGAGCAGCGCCAGCCACGCAACGTGCTCCAGGTGGATGAGCTGCACGCCCTGGGTGACGAGGCCTATGCCGGCCTGTGGCGCTTCCTGCTGGAGATGGACCTCGTGGCCACGGTACGGGCAGAACGACGCTCGCCGGCGGAGCCGCTGCCCTGGCTGCTGACCAATGCCCGCGCCGCCCAGATGTCCGAGAGCGGCGATGGCATGTGGCTGCGACTGCTGGACGTGCCGCGGGCGCTCGAGGCGCGCAGCTACGATCGGACGCTGTCCCTGGTGCTCGAGGTGGTGCAGGGCGGCGCCGGGTCACCGACCAGGGTGCTCCTGGAGGCGTCCCCAGACGGGGCGACCTGCGTCCCGACCGACCGCACGGCGGACCTCGCCCTGTCATTGTCGGCGCTGTCGGCTGCCTATCTGGGCGGGACCAGGTTGCGCGATGCCGTCCTGATGCACGGCGCCAACGAGTTCCGTGCCGGCGCCCTGGCAGCGGCAGACGCGCTGTTCCGCAGCGACATCGTTCCCTGGTGCTCGACGGGGTTCTAGGGATCCAAGGTGCGTGTCCACGTAGGCGCCCCGACCGTCCTGATGACTCGCCGTCACAGGACACGTGAGGGTCCGCGTCGTTCCTTTGTCGTGCGTGCAGTTCCGGTGACCCAGTCCTTGCAGGGCCTGACAAGCGAGGGCCCGCTGCGCCGCCGTGGGTCGTGCACACGGACTGTGCACCCGTGACGCGACGTCGCATGCATGGATGCCGGGTGTGCAGGACGAGCCCAATGGGCGACCTGGAGGAGGCTCCAAGCTCCCTGCGCTCCACACCGTGACCCCCGAAGCCCCCTGCCGCGGACCCCACGACCCCAGATCAGGGCCCGCCGCGGACCCCAGATCAGGGCCCGCCGCGGACCCGATGCCCCCAGATCAGGGCCTGCGGCGCCCTTGCGAGCGGACGTCTCGTCGTTGGTGCACGCCACATGTGCGGGGGCGTCTGCTCAGGCTCCAACGGACCGGGCGAGCGGCCCTGGCGTCCCGCCGAGCCCAGCCGTTGACGGAAACGGTCTTTAATCCCGATAATGGGGGTCAGGATTGACCCGGTGTCCGTCGCGTGGGAGCGGTGAACCAGTCGGTCGACCCGCAGCGACATCCCTTCGCATGCTGCCAACGAGGCCCATGCGCCCCGGCCCGGCACAGGCCAGGAGAACGAACCGATGACTGACACCCGCGAGATGGTCCAGGACCGGCGCGCCGAGTACGCCTTCCACGACGACCTCATCTACCTCCACGAGGCCAAGCGCGGCCTGACGCGCGATACCGTGGAGGAGATCAGCGCCATCAAGAACGAGCCGGACTGGATGCTCCAGTACCGGCTGCGCTCCTATGAACACTTCCTGAAGCGGCCCATGCCCACCTGGACCGATGGCCTGGACAAGATCAACTTCGACAAGATCGTCTACTACCGCAAGCCCTCCGAGCGGGAAGAGAAGAGCTGGGACGACGTCCCGGACCAGATCAAGGACACGTTCCAGCGGCTGGGCATCCCGGAGGCGGAGCAGAAGTTCCTGTCCGGCGTCGGTGCCCAGTACGACTCGGAAGTGGTCTATCACTCCGTCAAGGAAGAGCTGACCAAGCTCGGCGTCGTGTTCATGGGCACGGACCAGGCGCTCATCGAGTACCCCGACATCCTGCGCAAGTACTTCGGCACGGTCGTGCCCGCGGAGGACAACAAGTTCAGCGCCCTCAACGCTGCGGTCTGGTCGGGTGGCTCCTTCGTGTACGTGCCACCGGGCGTGGATGTGCCGCTGCCGCTGCAGGCGTACTTCCGCATCAACGGCGAGAACACCGGCCAGTTCGAGCGGACGCTCATCGTGGTGGACGAGGGTGCCAGCGTCCACTACATCGAGGGCTGCACGGCGCCCATCTATGCGACCGAGTCGCTCCACGTGGCGGTCGTCGAGGTCGTTGCCCTGGCCAAGTCCAAGGTCCGCTACACGACCATCCAGAACTGGTCGAACGACGTCTACAACCTGGTGACCAAGCGCGCCCACGCGTACGAGGACTCCACGGTCGAGTGGATCGATGCCAACACGGGCTCGCGCAAGACGGTCAAGTACCCGTCGATCTACCTGCGTGGCCGGGGCGCCAGCGCGGACATCATCTCGGTCGCGGTCGCCGGCAAGGGCCAGCACCAGGACACGGGCGCCAAGGCCGTCCACCTGGCACCCGATACCCGCAGCCGCATCGTCAGCAAGTCCGTGTCCAAGGACGGTGGCCGGGCCACCTACCGGGGACAGGTCAAGGTCGCACCGGGTGCCACCAACGCAGTCGCCAGCGTCCGTTGTGACGCGCTCATGCTGGACGACCTGAGCCGCAGCGACACGTACCCCTACATCGATATCCAGGAAGACGACACCACCCTCAGCCACGAGGCGACCGTGGGTCGCATCTCGGCCGACCAGGTGTTCTACCTGATGAGCCGCGGCCTGACGGAGAACGAGGCCCAGAACCTCATCGTCCAGGGGTTCCTGGAGGTGTTCACGAAGGAGCTGCCGATGGAGTACGCCATCGAGTTCAACCGCCTCGTGAAGCTGGAGATGGAGGGCTCGCTCGGGTGAGCGTGCCGCCCCTGTCCCTCGAGTTCGTCTCGGAGGAGGCCGCGCGAGCGGCCTCCATCCTTGCCGGGCAGCCTGCGTGGCTGCTGGCGGAGCGCCTGGAGGCGGCCGCGCGCGTCGCCACGCTGCCAGCCGAGAACAACCAGCTGTTCACGCCCTACCTGGACCTGCGCGCCACGCGCTTCGGGGACGTCAGCGTGACCGCCACGCAACGTGGCGTGATCACGGCGGGTGAGCTGCCGGACGGCGCCGCGGCGCTCGTGTCCGTGGACGGCGCGTCGGATGCCAGCCGTATGCTGGGCGCCGAGGCGACCGCCGCAGGCCTCGTCATCGACACCCTTGGCAACGTCCTGCGCGATCGCCCGGGCCTGGTGGACGACGCCATCCGTGATGGTGCCACGCTGCCCGCGGACGACGCGTTCGCACAGGTGCCGCGCGCCGTCTCGACGCTGGACCTGGTCATCCATGTGCCCGCCGGGGTCCACCTCGCGGAGCCCATCGTGCTCCGCTGGCGGGCTGGCGCCGCGGGTACCGGGTCGATCGGCCGCACCATCGTGTCGCTGGGCGCCGGTGCCACGGCTCGCCTCCTCGAGGAGCAGCTGGGCGACGGCACACCGCCAGCACCCGAAAGCACCACCCAGCGTCTGTGGTGGAACACCACGGAACTCATCCTGGGTGACGGGGCATCACTGGAGGTCGCGGGTCTCCAGGACTTCGACCAGGACACCATCGCCATCATCAACCGTCACGCGACGCTGGGCGAGGACGCCCGACTCCAGTGGGCGCTCGCCTCGGTCGGTGCGCAGCTCCACCGAAGCCGCATCGACAATCGGCTCGTCGGTCGTGGCTCGTCCGTGCACCAGGTGGAGATCGGCTTCGGCGACGGCAGCCAGCTCTTCGACCTGACGTCCTACACCCGCCACATCGGCACCGACACCACGGGCGACCTGCTGAGCAAGGGCGTGTTCACGGACCGCGCCCGGGGCTACATCAAGGGGCTCATCGAGATCCGCCAGTCGGCGACGGGCACGGACAGCTATCTGGGCGAGTTCAGCATGCTGCTCGCCAAGCGCGCTCGATCGGTCACCATCCCCAGCTTGGAGATCGACCAGCCCAACGTCCGGCGGGCCGCTCACTCCAGCTCCGTGGGCCCCATCGACGAAGCCCAGATCTTCTATCTCGAGAGCCGGGGCGTGGACCGGGAGACTGCACGACGCCTCATCGTGCTCGCATTCCTGGAGCCGGTCGTGGCGCGCATCCCGTTGCCAGAGGCGCAGGAGCGCCTCCGTGGACTGCTGGAAGCCAAGTGGCCGCGGGCCGTGGAGCCCGCACAAGCGGCCTGAGCAGATCCGCGCCCACTTGCCTGCGCTACCCTAGTCGGCGGTGCGCCCGTTTGGCGGTGCGGCCACGAGGAGGATCGGACGCATGGACAGGGTGTGGTCACCGCGATCTCTGGTGACGGGTTCGGGCACGGCTCCGCGCGCCACCACCCCCTCCGCCTGATGACCCGGTGACGCGTCCATCGTGAGCCGACGCGTCACGGTTGCGACCCTCGCTGACGTGCCCGAGGGCACGATGCTCATGATCCAGGTGGACGGGACGGACATCCTGCTCGTCCACCGGGACGGCCTGCATGCCCTGCAGGGCATCTGCTCCCATGAGTACTTCGAACTGGACAAGGGGTTCCTGACGGGCGATTCGGTGACCTGTGCGCTGCACCTGTCCCGCTTCGATCTGGCGACTGGCGAGGCGCTGGACCCGCCGGCCGTGATGCCCCTGGTCCGATGGCCGCTGACCGTGGAGGACGGCTTCATCGTGCTGGAGCTGCCCGATGGGCCGATCCTCATCAACGAGTAGGCGCTGGCGCTCTCCGGGCGTCCTCTGACGCTACGGCGTGCCGAAGGCGAGCAGGCCGCCGTCCATGATCCCGAACGCGGCGGAATAGACGCGGCCGCCAAGCACGACCGGCGACATCAGGGCGGCGTACAGCTCCGTCGGGCTGCGCCACAGCTCGGCGCCCGTGTCCGAGATGGCCACCAGCGTCGCGATGTCCATGGCATCCGTGGTGCCCACCACGATGCCGCCCTCGACGATGGCGGGCGTGGCCCGAAATGCGAACATCGCCGCTGACTGCTGGAGCGTCACGCCCCAGGGCGTCGCCCCGGTCGCCACGTCGATGGCGATGAGTTGCAGCCCTGTATTCAGGTACGCGACGTCACCGTCAGCTGCGAGTCCCAGGGGTGTGGTCGCCAGAACGGGTGGCGTGGTTCGCCAGGTGAGGCTGCCGTCCGCCACTGCCAAGGCGACGACCGAGGCGTCGGCGAGACCGGCCAGCACCTGCCCGTTGGTGATGGCGACATCGGTGGCCAGCGTGTCCCCGATGGTCTCGTAGTCGGCTGTCCAGAGGGAGCTGCCGCTGCCGAGGTCGTACGCCTGGACCCCGACGCCCGCAGCGATGACCACCAGGGTGCCGTCGCTGGCAGGCCGACCAAGCTGACCGTCCGGGGGCAGCACGACGCTCCAGTCGACCGCGCCGGTCGCGGCATCCAGCGCCACGAGGTGACGCGTGATGGTGAAGTCGTCCGCCATGATGGCCGTGGTCGTGAGCAGGGTGTCCCCACTGAGCACCGCGGAGAAGGACCCGACAGCGTCCGCGACCATCGCCCCCTCATTGTCGGGCACGTTGAAGCGCCAACCCTCCCCACCATCCGCGATCGACAGGCTCACGATGCCGGTCGGCGTGGCCACGGAGGCGGTCGCTGCGTCCAGGGCCACACTGCGCACCGCGAGCGCCGAGTCACCCGCCTGGTAGCTCCAGCGTTGGGTACCATCCGGGCCGAACGCCAGCAGGGCGCCGGCGTCCGACGGCGCCAGCACCGTGTCGTCAGTGGCCGCTATCGCAGACCCGTTCAGGGTGTTGCCGATGGCCCCGGTCCAGCACACGCCGGGTGCCGATGCGGGCATCGGACCCGGCTGCCGCGCCCCGGAGGCGGCATCACCGCCGGGGACCGCCACGAGCGGCGGATCGGCAACGCCCGTGGGTGCGCACGGTGCGGGTGACGACTGGCCGAGCACCGATACGGGCGCGCCACCCGCGACGAGGAGGGCGCCGACAATGAGAAGTGACAGGCGACGGACGTGTGTCATCAGTTGATGGTACGAGGTCAGCGCGGCAGCAGGACACCCAGCTGCAGTCGCTCGGCGGCCCACAGGATGGCATCCCCGAAGACGACATCCGCAAGACCCACACCCAGGTGCGTCACGACGACCTGGCCGTCCGGGCGGGCATCGTCCAGCCGCTCGCCCATGATCGCCGCGGGGTCCGGGAAGCCGACGAAGACGGCGTCGGTCCGGTTGGCCAGGAACTGGCCCCGTTCGTCCACCAGGAACAGGGCAGCGTCACGCGCCACTGAAGCCGGCAGGCACATGTCGTAGTCCACCGTGAGCACGAGACCGGCGTGCGCGAACGCCTCCGCGGGCACGACCTGGCGCGCCGGTCCGAAGGAGACCATCGTGATGACCACGTCTGCGTCGGTGATGGCGCCGATCGCGGTGTCGTTGGTCGTGACCTCCCCGAACCGGCCCTGTGCCCGGGTGCGATCGGCGAGCTCCGCGGCGCGTCCCGAGTCCCGGTCATGGATGGTCACCCGGCAACCGGGCAGCACGCCGGCGAGCATCGCAAGATGGCTCTCGCCCTGGATACCGGCACCCACGAGGCCGACCCGGAGTTCGTGGGGCGGAGCTACGGGCGCCCACCGGCTGATGGCCACACCGCTGACCGCCGCCGTGCGCACTGCCGTGATGCCCGTCGCGTCCAGGATGGCCCGAGGCTGCCCGGTGGCCGCGTCATCCAGCAGCAGCGTGGCATGGATGGCCGGGATACCCGTGGCGCGGTCGTTGGGAAAGCCAGTGACCCACTTGATACCCAGCAGGTCGCCGGCTGCATCCCCACCCCGCAGCCACGCCGGCATCGCGTGTCCGAAGGAACCCGTGGGCCGCGGATGGACGCCGATCTTGGCCGGCAGGTCCGCGTCGCCGGTGAGCGCCCGGAGGGTCCGTTCGGCCAGCGACAGCTGCTCTGGGAGGGGCGGCATCGCCGCGGCGACATCCGCAGCGGACAGATAGCGGATGGGCGATGGTGCGGTCATTGTCACAGCGTACCGGCCCGCATCGCGCGTGATAGCGTCGGGCTGTGAACGGCTTTGCCAGCGCCCGGATGCCCAGTCAGCCCTTCGTCGTCGCGCTCATCGGGGTAGTGGCGATGCTGGTCATCCTTGCTGCGGCCATCGCGGTGCTGCCACTGAGGCTGACACGACCATCGGCCCGTACCATGACCGGGTGAGCCACGACTCGGGAGCCACCGCCGACCTCCCCTCGGTGGTCAGCATCGAGCAGCGTCTGCGGCGCATGGGGGCCCAGGTCTCGAGCTGGTCCAACGGTCCTGGCGACCGGTATCCGGCGCATGAGCACGGCTATGACAAGGTCCTCGTGGCCATGCAGGGTGCCGTGACGTTCCTGCTGCCGGCGACGGGTCGATCGATCGAGCTCCGGGCCGGTGACCGCCTGGACCTGCCGGCGGGCACCAGCCATGCCGCCACGGTCGGGCCGACCGGCGTCCGATGTCTCGAGGCCCTCCTGCCGGCCGGGAGTCTGGGCGCCGATACCCAACGTGTGGCAGGCTGGATCCTTGACGATCAGTCCATCGGCCCAGTGGACCATCCTGAAACCGCCGACGGCACCGGGACGTAGGTATACATGACGACGGACGTGGCCCGGATCCCGGACGCAGAGTTGATGGCATCGCTGGTGCGGGGGGACCCGTCAGCACTGGCCGAGCTCTATGACCGCCACGCCGACGTCATCTTTCGCGCCGCATACCGGCGCCTCGGGGACCGACAGTTGGCAGAAGAGGTCGTGCAGGACACCTGGCTCACGCTCTGGGATCGCGCCGAGATGTACGACCCTGCCATGGGGTCCCTCGTCGCGTGGCTGTCGACCATCGCCCGCAATCGCGCCGTGGATCGGCTCCGGGCTTTGGCGCGCCGTCCGGGGGCGCTGCCGCTCAGCGCCGTGTTCACGACCGACGCCGGTGACGACCGGGCGCTGGCAAACGGCCAGGTGCTGGTCATGGATGACCGGTCGCAGGATCCGCAGCTGGTGCTGGACGAGCTCGTGTTGCGCGACAGCATGCTCGACGCCCTTGCCGCCCTGCCCGTCGACGAGCGGCGATGCCTGGAGCTCGCCTACTACGGGGATCTGACCCAGCCCGAGATCGCGCAGCGTCTGGGCTGGCCGCTGGGCACCGTCAAGACCCGCACGCGTCGAGGGTTGCTCCGACTCCGGGGCGCCCTGGCCGACTCGCTCGGCCCGGTCGTGGCGCTGTCGCCCGTGGATGCGGCGACCCTCCTGACCATCGCGGAGGCGTCCGATGGACCACGCTGAGGTCACGGACCGGATCGCGGTAGCGGTCGCTGCGCCCGGCGGCCTGTCGACGCTCGTGGCGGATGCATCTGCAGCAGCGGCTGCGGTCCGGGAGCACGTCCGTGGATGTGCGGAGTGCAGTGCTGAGTGGCGGGCATGGTCGGTCGTGTCGGTCGGCCTGGCGATGGCCGCGCCAGACGACCTGACGATGCGTCCTGCGGCGCGTGACACGATCTTGGGCAGCATCCTGTCCCGGCCGCGGGCCACCCCAGTGGCGGGCGTCGTGATGAGCCCGCCGGTGACCGTGCGTACCACCATGACGCAGGACGCGGCACCGTCCCACCCTGACCCGATGCCCACCGCCACGCCCGTCGATCGGCCCACGGTCGTGGCCGGGGGACGCACCGGACGCACCGCGGGCATGTCATCGGCGGCCAGTCGTGCTGCCCGGCGAGCTGGACCCGGCGAAGCACAGCCTGGATCCTGGTTCAAATGGGTCGCAGTGGCCGCCGCCGCCGCCGTGGTGTTGTTCGTGGCCGGAGCGGCATTCGGTCGGCCGCTCGGGTTGGGCGGCGGCGAGCCAGCGCCAACGAGCGGCGTGCCGCGCGTGCTGGCCATCACGGCCGGCATCCTGCAGGGTCAGGGGTACAGCCTCGCGCAACTCGAGACGCCCGCCGGCGCCGTTGGCGGCTTCGTGGCCGTGTCGCCTGGCTCCGGGAACCTGACCGTCGTGAGCCAGGCGCTCGTGCCGCCGCCTGCCGGGGCCCGCTACGTGTGCCTGATGCAGCGTGGTGGCACGAGCACGCCAGTCGGCTACATGAAGTTCGACGGCGACCTGGCGTTCTGGGCGGGCCCCGTCACGGACCCGGTGGATATCGGCCTGCGGGGTGACGTATTCGTGGTCCAGCTGGACTCGCCCGGCTCGGCACCGGCGTTGACCGGCACGTTCTGACACGCCGCGGGTCAGCCTGCGCTGCTCCCTAGACCGGTCCGGGCTCCGGGTCGGGAGCCGTCGCACGCTGGCGCAGCGAGGCCCCACCGCCGGTCGAGACCAGGTACTCGTGGTGGAGGTCCAGGATCTCGGCGGCCAGTGGCTGGGGGCAGATGCCGCCGCGCGCCTCGATGGTGCCGCTGATCCAGGTCGCCTCGTGGTCCCGCTCATCGGGGTCGATGTCGTCCTCGTCCCGAGGCAGGCGGGCAAGCGCGAGCCACATCAGTGCCAGCCCCACGGCCAGACCGACGAGCAGCAGCCACCACGCATAGCCGTCATTCATCGCGCGCAGGATATGCCGATCGGCGGTTCTGTGGCACGCTCCGCGCGTGCTGCCCGGCCTGATCTCGTTCACACCGCCTTCGGCCATCCAGATCGGGCCGCTGCCCATCGGCCTGTACGGCTTGGGCTATGTGCTCGCCATCGCCGTGATGCTCTGGGTCAGCCAGGGCGAGGCACGCTTCCGGGGCCTCGACCCGACGCTGGTCACGGGTGCGCTCATCCCGGTCGCACTGTGCGCCATCATCGGCGCCCGGCTGTACCACGTCATCGACCAGTGGCTGGACTACCGGGACCATCTTGCGGCCATCGTGCTGCCGCCCTACAGCGGACTTGGCCTGTACGGTGGCATCGCGGGAGCCGTCGTGGGCATCGCGTGGCACGTCCGACGCCATCATCTGCCGCTCTGGCTCGCCCTGGACGTGGTGGTGCCCGGGACCCTCTTCGCCCAGGCCATCGCGCGCTGGGGCAACTTCTTCAACCAGGAACTCTACGGACCGCCGACCGACCTGCCCTGGGGCATCACCATCGACTGCGACCACCGCATCGGCCAGTACCTGTGCGACGGCGTGCCGGCGTTGCCCGCCGCGACCACCGGCTTCCATCCGCTGTTCCTGTACGAGAGCATCTGGGTTACCCTGGGTGGGCTGGTGGCCCTCTGGCTGTCGCGTCGTCACCTGCCCCAGCTTCGGAACGGTGACCTGGCCAGCTTCTGGATGGTCTGGTACGGCGGCGGCCGGCTGGTCCTGGAGTCGCTCCGTCAGGGCTGGGACTGGACCATCCTGGGTATCCCGACCGCGATGCTCATCGGTGTCGGCCTCGTCGCGCTGGGCGTCGGGACCGTGATCTGGCGGCACGCGCGACCCACGGCACCCGCTGCCGACATGCCAGCGGCATAGCCGCGCCGGCGCTATCCCTTCGGGAAGAACGCGATGAGCTGTACCGGACCGGGGCTGAGGGATCCTTTGCCGTTGAGCACCAGGAAGTCGGTCAGCCCGTTGCGGTCGTAGTCGAGGGCCGTCACCGACTCCGCGGAGCCGCCGACTACCTCGGGCAACGGCAGCTGGCCGAACCCGCGGCCGTCGCCGCGGTTGATGAGCATCAGGTCCTTGCGCTGCTTGGCACGGGTGCCCTGGACCACGAACAGGTCGCGATCGCCGTCGCCGTCTACATCCCCGGAGGCGACCGCGACGCCAGCGCTGAGCGGTCGCTCGTAGCCAACGCTGAACCGACCGTTGCGCTGCAGGTGGATACGCAGCGAGAAGGGCGTCACCTCCACGATATCGGGCTGGCGGTCGCCGTTCATGTCCGTGACGATGGCGTCCACCGCCTGCCGCTTCTCCATGCCCGATCCTGCGGTGACGTCCACGAGCCGTCCGCGGATGTTGCGCAGGATCCGGATGCCGAATGCGTTGGTCCGATCCATGGCCCGCTCGCAGAGCACGATGTCCTGCCAGCCGTCGCGGTTCAGGTCCGCGGCGCGGAGACAGTCCGCCCCGCCCGAGGCATCGAAGCCGGCCACGGACTGGCCCACGTAGCCGACGCCATCCGGATTGGTCAGGACGCGGTCGAGGGACGGCAGGCCGTCCGGTCGCGCTGGTCGGTTGGCGATGAACAGGTCCGCGTACTGGTCGTGGTCCAGGTCGAACAACATGGTGAGGCGGCCGCGGCCGAAGGGGTCCGATGCGTGCATCGCCAACGCCTGGTCCACGAACGTGCCATCCGGCTGCTGGATGTACAGCTCGTTGCCCTTGAAGCCGGCGCCATGGAACGCGCCATTCGCGCAGTACAGGTCCGGCAGTGCGTCCCCGTTGACATCACCCGAGGTGCAGCCGTGGCGGTCACGTCGGGCGATCTCGACACCCGGCGCTGGCACGAACCCGGCGCCGTCGTTGAGGACCATCCAGCCAGGATTCGAGTGGCGTCCGATGAACAGGTCGGACCAGCCATCCACATTGAAGTCAGCGCGGACCGCACCGTAGCTGGCGGTGTCCAGCTGGAGCCCGGCCGCGGCCGTCACGTCCCGGGCGATGACGGGGCCGCGCGGCGCCAGGGGTGGTGGCGACGGCATGACGCTGGCCGAGGGAGCCGGCGAGGGGCTCGACAGTGGACTGGCCCCCGGGCTTGCCTCGGTCGTCGGAGCCAGGCTCGGGTCCGGCCACGGGGACGCATCCGGGATGGCACTCGGGACCGCGCTCGGGACCGCGCTCGGGATGGCGTTGGGTGTCGGGCTGGGTGTTGGCCCGCCGTCGTCAGGCACCGGTGTCGTGCACGCCTCGATGGCGAGGGACTCTGCACCAGCCGCGCCGACGACCCAGGCGTTGCCGTCCGGGCGTGTCGCGAGATCGCGGAACTCGGAGCCGCCCAGCATCGGTGGCGCGTCCAGCAGCTGCCACTCCCCGTCCTGCCGCCGCGCGGCCATGCCGCGCCAACTGCTGGTAGCGGTATCCCAGCGGGTGCCGACGACCACCGGGTGACCCGTGGCATCGATCTGGACGCTCCGCAGCATCGCGACACCCGACGGCACGACGGGAAACCCGATGAGACGCCAAGTACGGCCGTCCCAACGCTGCACGGTGGGTCGGTAGACGCCACCCGACACCCGATAGCCGACGGCCCACACGTCATCGGGGCCGACCATGGCCACCGAGGTCAGGACGCCCTCGGAGCCAGCCTCGACGGGATGACCACGCGCCCAGCGGCTCCCGTTCCAGTGCGTCAGATAGGGCTGTGGCGCGCCACGGTCCACGATCCAGCCAACTGCCCACGCGTCGTTGCTGCTGCGTGTGTCGATGTCCATCAGCACGCCAGTGGCCCCCGGCGGGATGGCCGGGCTGGCCTCCCGCCAGGCGTTGCCGACACGCCGGACGGCAAGCGGTCGCTGGCCGGCATCGCCGATCTTGTAGCCCACGGCCCAGGTCAGGGTGTCGGTCCGGGCACGCACGCTCAGCAGCGCGCCGCCCCGGTTGCCGGCCGGACCCAGCGGTGCCAGGGCCCACTTGGTGCCATTCCAGCGCATCATCATCGGGTAGTACAGCGACGCACGGGTGCGGTAACCAGCCGCCCACATCCGCCCCGAGGAGGACCGGTCCAGGCCAAACAGTGCCTGTTCCCGGCGGGACTGCGCGATGCGCATCGTGGTCCACGCCGTGCCGTCCCAGTGGACCGCGAGCGGGTAGCGCGGATCCTCCGAGATCGTGGTCAAACCCACGGCCCACGCCTCGGTGCCCTGGCTCACGACCGACGCGAGGATGGAGTGGCGGTAGCTGACGTCTGGCTCGGACCAGCCGGTGGTACAGGTCGGCTGGGACGCCACTGGGGAAGCGGACGGCTCGATGACGGCCGCTGCCACTCCGGCGCTGCCGCCCGGGAATGGCAACGCGACGCCGGCCTGGGCGCCGGTCGTGAGTGCAAGGAGCATGCCAAGGGCAGCAGCGATCCAGGCAGGCAAGGGGGACATCGGCCGCCACGATAACCGGATCACGTCTCGGGGACGTCTGCCGGGACCGTTCGTCACGCACGGTGTCGTGATGGCCCCACGGTGTCGTGATGGCCGCACGGCATCGCGCACGGCGGCTCAATGCCTGCGCGGCGATGCGCACGGGTCCCTGGCCTCGGCAGGCGCATATACTCGACTGCACTGATGGACTATTCCGACTCGATCCTGGGACTCGTGGGCGGCACGCCCCTCGTGCGCCTGTCGAGGGTGACGCGTGATCTCGGGCCTGCCGATCGCCAGCCGCTCATCCTGGCCAAGCTGGAGATGCTCAATCCGGGCGGATCGGTCAAGGACCGCATCGGCCTGCCCATGATCGAGGCCGCCGAGCGAGCGGGCCTGCTCAAGCCCGGTGGCACCATCATCGAGCCGACCAGTGGCAACACCGGCCACGGACTCGTCATCGCCGCCGTGCTCAAGGGTTACCGCTGCATCTTCGTGATGGCTGACAAGCAGTCCAAGGAGAAGCAGGACCTGCTCCGAGCGTACGGGGCGGAGGTGGTGCTCTGCCCTACCAACGTGCCGCCCGAGTCACCCGAGAGCTACTACTCGGTGGCGCGCCGCCTGACGCGTGACATCCCGGGTGCTTTCCAGCCTGACCAGTACCACAACATGGAAAACCCGGCCGCCCACGAGCTGACCACGGGCCCCGAGATCTGGCAGCAGACGGAGGGGCGGGTGACCCACGTGGTCATCGCCGCGGGGACCGGTGGCACCATCAGTGGCGTCGGGCACTATCTCAAGTCGCAGCGGCCGGACATCCGGATCATCGGTGCCGACCCGGAGGGCAGCGTGCTGTCGGGCGACACGGCGCGGCCCTACCTGACCGAGGGTGTCGGCGAAGACTTCTTCCCGGGCACGTTCGACCCTGCCGTGGTCGATCGCTGGGTACGCGTGTCCGATGCAGACGCCTTCGCGGCGGCTCGGCGGCTCACGCGTGAGGAGGGCATCCTGGCCGGCGAGTCGTGTGGCACGGCGCTCGTCGCGGCACTCACCATCGGCCGCGAGCTGTCCGACACCGACACCGGTCGTGATGCGCTGGTGGTGGTGTTGCTGGCGGACGGCGGGCGCTCCTATCTGTCCAAGCTGTACGACGACGAATGGATGCGCAAGAACGGGCTCGTGGGCAGTGGCACCGGCCGTGAACGGGTCCGCGCCGTGCTCACCGACCGGCACCACGGCCCCGAGCTGCCGCCGGTTGTCCTGGCGCGCACCACCGATCTCGTGGCCCATGCCATCGAGACCCTCCAGAAGTGGGGCATCAGCCAGATGCCCGTGACCGAGCGAGACGACGACGCCATCGAGGGCATCGTCGGGTCGGTCGACGAGAAGGGTCTCCTGGAGCGGGTCTTCCGCGACCCCACCACCGTCGGCCGCACGGTCGGCGAGCTGATGGAGCGGTCGCTGCCGACCATCGACATCACCGCGTCGCTCGACGATGCCTTCGACGCACTCTCCAGCGGCGCGGATGCCCTGGTGGCCGTCCACGACGGCCGCCCGGCGGGCGTGGTGACGAAGCTGGACCTCCTGGAGTACCTCGCACACAAGGGACGTGCCGGCAACTGATCGACATCGGGTGCGCGCTGACCATCCCGTGGTGTAGCATCCTCGCAACGCCCTTGGTCGCAACCGACCCGCAACCATTGCGACCGAGCCACAACCAAACATCGGACTGTGGAAGCCGACTCCGACACCACCGCGGTGTCCCAAGCGCGGCCGGTCCGGCGCTCACGGCGCGACCCGGTAGGTCGCGCCTGCTGGAGGCCGCCGATGACTGCGACGCGTACCACGACCGCTCCGCCCTCGACCCTCACCGAGCTGGGCCGCGCACGACACACCAACCTCTCCGTGCCGGAGCTGTATGAGCACGCCATCCGGGCCTCCGAAGGCGTGATCTCCAGCGGTGGACCACTCCTGGTGCGCACCGGCCAGCACACCGGCCGCTCACCCCAGGACAAGTACCTCGTGGATGTCGGGGACGCGCATGAAGGCGTCTGGTGGGGTGGCTTCAACCGGCCCATCAGCGAGGAGCGCTACGACGCGCTGCGCCAGCGCATGATCGATCACCTCTCGACCCGCGAGCTGTTCGTGCGCGACTGCTATGTGGGCGCCGACCCGGGCTGGCGGCGCTCTGTCCGGGCATATACCGAGACGGCCTGGGCGAACATCTTCTGCAGCAACCTGTTCCGGGTGCCCCCCTCGGAGGACCTGCGCGGCTTCTCGCCGGACTTCACCATCGTCGACGCACCCAGCTTCCGCGCAGACCCGGCGCGCGATGGCGTCCGGAGCGAGACGGTCATCCTGGTGCACCTCGGCCGCCAGGAGATCCTCATCGGCGGCACGGAGTACGCAGGGGAGATCAAGAAGGGGGCCTTCGGCATCCTCAACTACCGACTGCCCGACGAGGGGGTGTTGCCGATGCACTCCTCTGTCAACGTGGGCGCTCGCGGGGACGTGGCCATCTTCTTCGGACTGTCGGGGACCGGCAAGACCACGCTCTCGGCCGATCCGCAGCGGACGCTCATCGGTGATGACGAGCACGGCTGGGGTCCGGACGGGGTGTTCAACTTCGAGGGCGGCTGCTACGCCAAGACCATCCGCCTGTCGCATGTGTACGAGCCGGACATCTACTCCACGACGCGACGGTTCGGGACCATCCTGGAGAACGTGGTCATCGATGGCGCCACCCGCGACCTGGACCTGGACTCGGAGCAGCTGACCGAGAATACCCGGGGTGCCTTCCCGCTCGACTTCATCAGCAACAGCTCCGATACGGGCATGGCCGGTCAGCCATCCAACGTCATCTTCCTGACCGCCGATGCGTTCGGCGTCCTGCCGCCCATCTCGCGCCTGACGCGCGACCAGGCGCTGTACCACTTCATCAGCGGCTACACCGCAAAGCTGGCCGGGACCGAGGTCGGTGTCCGTGAGCCAACGGCCACGTTCTCCACCTGCTTCGGAGCGCCGTTCATGCCCCGCCATCCCGCGGTGTACGCCGAGATGCTGGGCGAGCGTCTCGACGCGCATGACGTGCCGGTGTGGATGATCAATACCGGCTGGACCGGCGGGCCGTTCGGTGTCGGGCAGCGGATGAACATCCAGCAGACGCGGGACATGGTCCGGGCAGCGCTCGACGGACTGCTGGAGGATGTGCCAACGGTCACGGACCCGGTGTTCGGAGTCCAGGTGCCGGTGAGCGTGCCGGGCGTGCCGCCGGAGGTGCTGACGCCGCGCGCCACATGGGCGGACGGTGCGGCGTACGACGTGCAGGCACGCAAGCTGGCCGCGATGTTCGCCGAGAACTTCGAGCGTTTCGCGGATCGGGTCTCCGCGGAGATCGCCGCAGCGGGTCCGCGCGTCGACTGACGACCGGCCGTGACCCGTGCACGCGCCGCAAGCTGTGTGGTCACCCTCCAGGGATGCCAGGCGTCAGGAGGAGAAGGTCAGCAGCGCCGACATGGCGAAGCCGAACGCGGTCGCCAGGCCGACGGCGCGGCCACCCTTGGCGAGGGCCTCGGGCATCATCGATTCCGCGAGCATCGCGATGATGGCGCCGGCCGCGAAGGTCTGGACCGCGGCCACGACCTCGCGGGGTGCGCCAGACAGCAGCCCGTAGCCAAGACCTGCCGATAGCCCGCTCGCGACGACCACCGCGGTCCACATGAGCACGACCCGGGTCCTGGACGTGCCGCTGCGCAACAGGTCCGATGACGCACCCAGCGACTCCGGCACGTTGGAGATGAACACCGCGGCCAGGAACGGGACGCTGATGCCGGCGCCGCCGACCAGCGACAGGCCCAGCACCACCGACTCCGGGATGCCGTCCAGCACGGCGCCCAGCACGATGGCGTTGCCGTCCCCGGCCGACCCGGAGCCACCCCGTCGTTCGAGCGCCAGGCTGCCCAGGAAGAACGCGACCGCACCGAGCGCGAAACCGACCGCGATGAGCGGCGATCGCAGGCCGTCGTCGACCGCATCCTCCACCAGCTCATAGGCAACGGCGCTGATAAGCACGCCCGCCCCGAACGCGAGCACGAGGCCCAGGACACGGTCGCTGACCGGCCGGATGAACGCCACGAGGGCGCCGACCACCAGCGAAGCGGCAGCGATGGCTGCCCACAGGACGGCGTCGAGCATCGACGGATGCTACGTGGTCCGCCGAAGTGCCGAGCGCTCCTTCAGGCCGGCTTGCGCCCGGCGTGGAGGGTGACGATGCCCAGGGTCATCGGGTGCCACGACACATCGACGAGACCAGCCTCGCCCATGATCTGGGCGATGCGGTCAGGCTCCGGATACTCCTGGGTGCTGGACACGAGGTAGGAGTACGCGTCCTTCTGGCCCGCGATGCGCCCGATGATGGGCACGATCCGGTCGAACCAGGCCTGCGCGGCACGCGCCAGGAGACTCTGGGGACGCGCGATCTCGAGGCATACCACCCGACCACCGGGCTTGACGGCGCGCACCATCTCCGAGAACCCCTGTCGGTAGTCGGCCAGATTGCGCATGCCGAAGGCGATGGTCGCGGCATCGAACGTACCATCCGGGACGGGCAACGCGAGGGCGTCCCCAGTGGTGAAGCTCAGGCCGACCCGATCGGCGTAGCGCTTCCGTGCGACCGCCAGCATCCCCTCCGCGAAGTCGATGCCTTCCACCTCGCCGCCGGGCTGCACCTGCTGCCACATCTCGAGCGCCACCTTGCCGGTGCCAGTCGCGATGTCCACGGCCCGCATCCCGGGGCCGAGTGCCGCCGCACGCACCGCGCGATGCCGCCAGCGTGGCTCCTGGAAGCCGCTGATGAACATGTTCATGGGGTCATACACGCCGCTGATGGTGTCGAACATGTGGCGGATGCGGTCCGGTTCGACGGGGTTGCCGGTCACAGGGAGCCTCCAGGTGCGGGAGCGGGTGGTGCCAGGGGTTCGGTGGCCGCGAAGGACGCGAGGATCGCCGGTGCCACGATGGCCGCGCCGCTGATGGGGCCACCGTGGCCGAGGGTCGGAAAATGTTGGGTGTCCAGCGTCTGGATCCGTTCGCCGAGTGCGGCGGCGATGGCTGCATAGGGCCCCTTGCTGCGGCCACCCAGACCGATGCGCGCCCTGGCCCGGATACCGACGAGGCCCGCCGGTCGGAACCCGGCGAGCGCCGAATCGGCGACCGCAGCCCGTCCTTCCGACTCGAACTGGGCGAGTACGCTGGCCGGTAGGCGGCGCGTGATGCCCGCGCCGTTGACCGTCTCCAGGAACGCCAGTGCCGCTGCGCCCAGGCCGTCGGCGGCCGCGATCGACAGGATGCGCCGACCCAGCGCGTCCGAATCCGCAGCCGTGCCCGGCAGGACGCCCAGATACGGCGGCTCGAACAGGAACGCCCCTGCCACGCGGGCCGGGTGGCGGGCCGCGAACTCCAGGCCGAGGCAGGCGCCATAGGAATGACCGACCACGAACACGGGTCCCGGCAGCGATAGCGCGTCCAGCACGGCAGCCATGTCATCGATATGGACCTGGGCGTCGATGGGACCGAGGACAT
>Ga0105048_10004926_pt1 | contig 21682 bp, 20 predicted proteins | sample MAT05_FD_78382 | JGI IMG/M metagenome (GOLD analysis project Ga0105048, IMG submission 78382) | Freshwater microbial communities from Lake Fryxell liftoff mats and glacier meltwater in Antarctica - MAT-05 | ecosystem: Environmental > Aquatic > Freshwater > Ice > Liftoff microbial mat | place...
CCGACTCGACCACGACCCCCCTGGCCGCGGTCCTCGGACCCGAAAACTCGCCCGCCGAGCGCCCCTGGCGTCCAGGTTCAGGTGGCCTTCGGGCCACTTTCGCGCTTCAAAATCCCTGCTCGCTCTACGAGGGTATTGCGACTCGCTCGGCTTTCGTGCGCGCCGAGGGGGTAAGCTGCGCCGCATGGCGGGGACATCCAAGGCGAAGACCTGGCGCAAAATCGCGAAGCAGTACGAGCTCGAATACGACAAGACCGACGGCATCCTTTCGGGAAAGCTGAATGGCTTTGACGGCATCATCGGCCCGCATCCGTCGGGTGAGCTCGTCGGCATGGTTGCCTTCATCCGCCGCTCGATTTGTTCTGGGACGAGAACGACGTGCAAGAGCTGGAATACAAAGAGGGGCGCTGGTCGCCAACTCACGCGCGCGCCACCGCCCTGCTCGACGACGGGCTGAAGGAGGCTTTGGATCGCTTGGCCGCGCTCGGTCGCGTCTCCCTGCGGCTCATCTGTGTGCGGCCGCAGCGTGCATTGATCGCAATCGCACGAACGTTCCCGTCGTGCCCGGGCTCGAGTCGCTGGAGGCGCCGACACAACGCCTCGCGGACGAGCTCGGTTTGCGGGTGACGCGGTCGCCCCTGGGCGTGGCCGGTACCAAGGATGGCTTCGCGATCTCGGCGTGGCTGTGGACGGATTGGCGAGAAGGTCTCGGTATCACCGTCGGCTCGGAAGTGCCCGAGAGTCTGCAGCTCACGATGGAGACCCACAAGCCGTCGTTGCTCGAGCGCTGGGGCCTCATGCGAGAGGGCGGTCCCGAAATTGGTGACAAGGAGCTCGACAAGCACCTGACGATCGAAACGACCGACATCGATGCGTTGAAGAGCCGGCCTCGACCGGCGAGGGAGGCGGCGGGGGCGTGGCAGGCGGCGCTGAAGGCGTCGGCGAAGGCTGCCGCGGACGGAAAGCGGTCAGCCGCCGACATCGAGAGTACGTCACCATTACCGAGCCATCCGACGCCAGCAGCATCCCCTCGAGCCGCATTCCGGATCCGTTGGTTCCGACCGATTTCGGCGCCAGCGAGGCCGTGCTCGCCGCCGAGAATCAGCCGTTCTGGATCACCGTCGCCGTGCCGGCGGACGCAGTTGCCGGTGACTACAGCGCGACGCTCACCATTACGACGGCCGGCGGCTCGGCCGACATCCCGGTCAGCTTGCACGTGTTCGACTTCGCGCTGCCTGCGGAGATCGGCTTCGACGGCAACTGGAACGCGAGTATGCAAGACCTCGGCGGCGGCGAGAGCCTGGAGAAGGTGGAGGAGATCAAGAACTTCTTCTTCGATCATCGCCTGGTGCCTTCCTTCGTGGCGTGGCCTGCTGGGCTCAATTACACCGGCGGCATCGAGTACGACTGCGCTGATGTCGGCCATCGAGAGCTATTTGGAAGCGCGTGGCTGGCAAGACAAAGGCTGCTACTACGTCCAAAATGAGCCACAGAACGAAGCAGACTACGAGGTCGCGGCGTTCCTCGCGGACTTGACCAAGACAGCAGCTCCCTCGCTGCGCATCGCCGTCAGTGAAGAGCCGAAGCCCGGCATCGTCGAGAACGCGGCCGCCAATGGCGCGAGCTACGACCTCTGGTGGGCGAACCTCAGCGGGTTCGAGCCAACGTACGCCGCCACTCGCCAGGCCGCCGGCGAGGACGTGTGGTGGTACTTCCTCTATGGCGATCTGCCTCCCCATTTCAATCCGCTCACGATCGACCACTCTGGCATCGAGTCGCGCATCGCCCATTGGGCCGCGTGGAAGTATCGGATTCGCGGCTTCGCGTATTACTCGGTGACTGGCTGGGGCAGCGACCCCTACGCCAACCCCAAGCCCCAGGGCACCAATCAGAACGGCGACGGCCTTCTGTTGTACCCACCGCAGAACGGCAAGATCGTGAGCAGCATTCGATGGGAGCTCTTGCGTGAAGGCGTGGAAGATTTCGAATATTTGAAGATCGCCGCAGGCGGCACGCTGCCTGTGGTGCCCGGCGGCAACGAGGGCTGTGATCTGTCGGCCGAATCGGCGGTGTCTTCCACGACCTCGTTCACGCGCGACACAGCTGCGCTGCAGCACTTGCGCAACGAGCTCGGCGCGTACCTGGGCGGCGAGCGCGACGGCTGCCCCGAGCTCGACTCGACAGCGCCTGGCGCGCACCCGCGCGCGACGTACGCGCTGAACTTCCAGGACCCAGCGGGCGAGCCCTCCGCGTCGCCGCTGACGGTCGATGGTCGGGAATGGTTGAAGATCGGCTGGGACGCCTACGACACCACCGCCGGCTATGGCTGGGCTGGCCCGTACATCGGCGACCCTGCGATCATGCTGTATGCGTACGAAGGTGGCGCTCCCGTCGACGAGCTACAGAGGTCGATCATCTTCAACGACTACGGCCGCACCGACACCTTCAACTGGGACATCGAGAATGGCCAGTACGAGGTGTTCGTGTCGATCGGCTGGTATGACCGCGACTACGAGATGCAGCGGCTCGTGGTCGAGGGCCAGCTCTTGTTCGACGACGTCGCCACCACGGCGGCTGCTCCGAATCTGGTGTCGAGCATCGTTGTCGACGTGAACGACGGCAACGTGACGCTCGAGGTCGGCCAGACCGACCCATACACGATGCTCAACTGGGCGCGCATCGAGCCGGTGGACTGAGCAGAGGGACTGATGCAGCTCGAGCCGAGGGAGCGCGCACCCTCCAGCGCGCCATTGAGAGCGCCCGCGGGCGACGACGAGACGGCGCTGCAGCCGGCGCTGCGCTGCGGTGTCTGTGAAGCTTTGGTGGCCGACCCGAAAGACCCTGTCGAGCGTTTCGGGTCGCACGTGCACGAGCGGGTGAATCCGGGCGGCTTCACGTTCGTGATCGGCTGCTTCAGCCGCGCAGAAGGCGTGCTGCAAGTCGGGGAAGAGAGCGACGAGTTTCCCTGGTTTCCGCGGTATGTCTGGTGTTGCGTGGCTTGCGCGTCCTGTGGTGCGCACCTCGGCTGGCGCTTCAGCCAGGGCACGGACGGTTTCGTCGGGCTGATCTTGGATCGACTCTTGGAGTGACTTCGTGGACAAAGCTGCGCTGAAAGGGATCGATCCGCGCCAGGTGCCGCTGCCGAAAGGCACCGAGGTCACCACGCGCGTCGCGCGTTCGCATGCGGGTGCGCTCTTGCCGATGGGCGCGCTCGGCAGGGTCGCGGGCGAGGCGGGCGACCGTGTGCTCGTGGATGTCGTCGGCGTCGGCGTGCTCGACTTCGCTCGCGACGAGCTGTTGCCGCGCAAGGTAGGGCAGCTCCGCTTTGCCGCGCGCCGCCATGATGCGTGGCAGGCGCTGGCGGGCACGATCGTCGTCCGGACCACGGTCGGGTCGCACGCGTGGGGCTTGGCGGACGAGCGATCGGACACCGATGAGCGCGGGGTGTTCGTGCTGCCGCTCGGCTGGGCGGTGGGCCTCGCGCCGCGCTCGGAGGACTTGGTCGGGCTCGATGGCAGCGCCTCGTATTGGGAGATAGAAAAGACGATCCGGCAGGCGCTGCGGGCCGACCCCAACACGCTGGAGACGCTGTTCGTCGACAGCGCCCGCGCGAGCGATGCAATGGGCGAGTGGCTGCTCGCCGAGCGCGACGCGTTCGTCTCACGCGACATCTACGGCAGCTTCGCGCGCTATGCGGTGTCGCAGCTGCGGCGGCTCGAGCAGGCAGCGCGGCTGGCCGAGCACCGCGCGATCGTCCTCGACTGGCTGCGCGCCGAGCCGACACTGCGACTCGACGATGTGGCGACAAGGCTCGCGGCGGCGACACGGCTCGATGGACCCGATGCCGCGAGCCGGGCCAAGGAGTACGTGAAGCAGCTCTATCGATCGTTGCACGATCAGGCGCTGCTGCCGGCATGCGACTTCGCGTCGCTGGTCGCGTTTGCATCGCAGGGCGAGAGAAGCTTCGAGCTACCGCGCGAGCTGCGACCGAAGAACGCCTACAACCTGTTGCGCCTGTTGTTCCTGGCGCAAGACTGGCTCGTCGACGGCGCGCCGCGCTTTCAGGCGAGCGGTGGGCGACGCGAGCGCTTGCTTGCCATCAAGCGCTCCGAGGTGCCGCTCGCCGATGTGCTCGCCGAAGCGGAGGCGATGCTGCCCGCGCTCGAAGCGGCTCGCCTCGCGACGAAGCTGCCGGCAGAGCCCGATGTTGCGCGCGCCGATCGCTTGCTCAGGCGCGTCAGGCTGGAGGCGGCCCGGCGGTCGGTCGCGGCAGAGCCTGGGCCTTGGGGTGCCGACGCACCAAGAGCGCCCGAGGCCGGTTGGGAGGAGTCATGAAGGGTCGCGCTTTGCTCACGGAACATCAGCTGCGTGTGGTGGACGGCGTCTTCGCGGAGACGGATCGATCGCACCTCGTCGTGTACTTGAGCGGCGCGCACGCCTACGGCTTTCCCTCGCCGGACAGCGACGTCGACCTGAAGTGCGTGCACCTCGAGGAGCCGTCGCGGTTTCTCGGTTTGGCCCCGCCGCGCACGACGTTCGACCGCGCCGAGGTGATCGATGGCGTCGAGATCGACTACACCTCGAACGAGCTCGGCATGGTGCTCGGCGGCGTGCTGGCGGGCAATGGCAACTATCTCGAGCGCCTGCTGGGCGACGCCACCCTCGAAGAGCATCCGCTGCTCGCGGAGCTGCGCCCACTGGTGCGGCGCTCGCTATCGCGACGGGTGCACCGCCACTACCGCGGCTTCGCGACCAGCCAGCGGCACGAGCTGGCGAAGACGCCCAGCGCGAAGAAGGCGCTCTACGTGCTGCGCACCACGCTCACCGGCGCTCACTTGCTCGCGACCGGCGAGATGGTGATCGACGTGCGCTTGCTGCTCGATCGCTACGCATTCGAGTCAGCGTCCGAGCTCATCGAGGCGAAGCGACGCGGCGAGCGACAGCCGCTCAGCGAGGCGGAAGCGGCGCGCTGGACGAAGGAGCTCGAGCGCGCCTTCGAGGCCCTCGACGCGGCCGAGCAATCGTCGGCGCTACCGGCCGAGCCACCGAACGGCGACGACCTGGATGCGTGGTTGGTCGCGGCCCGGCGCGCGCTGCTGCAGGAGCGTGCTTGAATGCGCCTACCTGCGCACGTCGGCGCCGACCAATTCATCTATTGGAAAGAAGGCACCCCGACGCGCAGGCTCGCGCCCGACGTCTACGTGTTGCCTGGCGTGGACCGCTCGATCGCCATTCGCTCGTGGAAGACCTGGGAGACCGGCATCGTCCCAAGCTTCGCCCTCGAGGTCGCGGGGAACGACATCACGAAGGACTATGAGGATGGCCCGGCCGAGTACGCCGACCTCGGCGTCTCGGAGCTCGTGGTGTTCGACCCCCACGTAACACCGAACAGCAAGACGCGCGTCCGCTGGCAGGTGTTTCGTCGCATTGCGAAGCGCGGGCTCGTGCGCGTGGATGTCTCGCAGGGCGATCGCGTGAAGTCCAAAGTTCTGAAGGCGTGGCTTCGGGCCGTCGGCACCAGCGACGCGGTCCGCGTTCGCATCGCAGAGGGCGCGCACGGCGAGGTCCTGTTCCCCACCGAGGCCGAGGCCGAGCGCGCCGCAAAGGAAGCGGCAGAAGCAGAGGTCGCGCGGCTGCGAATGGTCATCGAGCGGATGAAGCGTTCTGGCGGGTAACGGTGGTCGACGAGAGGGATGCTTCGACGAAGCACGACTCTCGATCGTCGATGTTGGCGAGAATGATTTCGGAGCCGCACAACGATCGACGGTGAGGTGACATCGAGCCCCAGGGCGGTGTCGTGCGCGGTGCCAGCGCGCGCTGCCGGCCCTCACGGAAGGTGGCTGAGCAGGACCTCGAACTGGTCGAGACGACTATCGTCCTCGAGAACGGCGCAGAATTCGGCCAGCCGAGCTCGCAGCTTCGAGACGTCGAGCCTGGGGCGATGAATCGCGAGCAGTTGCTGGGCGTCATCGAGATCCTTGGGGCGTGCCGCGACCAGCTTGTAGAGCACCAGGTCTTCGACGTGGGGAACGCGGATCGCGGTCCGGCCAATCGACACAATCGTGCTGCGTTGAAGCGCTTCTGTCTCGAACGGGAGCCACGCGAGGCTGAGATCAATGGGCGTTCCGGACGGCGTATGACGGAGCAGCAGCACCTGGCTGGTGCGCGCAAACGCAATGGCCTCATTGATGCGCGGCTCGACGCTAACTGCGGCAAGCCCCTTCAGGAGCTCCTCGAGGTCCAGTCCCGATCCTTCGATCGTCGCATCGACGTCGAGCGTCGTTCGCGGCACGCCGTGCGCGATCACCGCCACGCCGCCGATCAGCATGCTCGGCGCTTCGACTCGGCCCAACCCTAGCTGCAAGTCCGCAATGGCCTTGAGAAACCCGCGCGCCGGGCGCGTCATCGATACGCGGCCTTGAGGCGCACCCAAACTGCCCGTACCCGTTCGTCTTCACGCGCGCGAGCGGCGATGAGCTCGGCGCTTGGCGGCGCGACTGACATCGCGAGATCCCGTAGCTCCATCGCCTTCTCGAACGACTCGGCCGGCGAAAGCGGGACATTGGAGACCGAGGCGAGCGAGCGCGCGGCAGCAAGCTCGTGCCCCGCAAGAAACCGCAGCGCCAGGGCCTTTTCGGCACTCATCTTCGGACAGCCTAGCATGGCGGACGAGGCGGAGATGGCGGCGGCCACGTGACGTCGGGCGCAGCGCAAAATGACCGCGGCCCCGCCCGGGCGAGTCCGCGGTCGCTCAGTGGCTACTTCGAGGGCGGAGCATTCCCGCGGCCGCCGCCGGAGACGCGCTTGCCGACACGACGGATTCCATTGTGAAACCGCGTACGAGCCTCGTCTGAGGTGATCCCGAGCTGCCGGCCGATCGAGGGGAAGTCGAGATCCTCCTGCGCGCGGAGACGGATGATGCGCGCGGTCGCGCCGTCTTCCTTGCAGAGAGCCTCCTCGACGATCTCGAGCTCTTGCTCGAAGCGCGCGAGAGGCTCGCTGGCCGCGGGGCACGCGGGCAGCGCCTCGTCCACCGGGCAGCGCGGGTGCCGACGATTGTGGCGCCACCCATCCTTCGCAGCATTGTGTGCGGCAGTCCGCAACGCGGCCTCGTGTCGCCTGACCGGGGTAGACTCGTTCCGCAAGCACACGCGCATCATCGCGTCGCGCACGAGATCCTGCGTGTCGGGCTCGGGCAGTCGGTACTGCAGCCGAATCGACACCTTCACCTTCGCTTCGTACTCCGCAAGCTTGAGCATGCAGCTCGGGAACGACGTCTCCGCGGCGGGCCCCAGCGCGTGGACCCCGTCAGCTGGGTCAGCGGACCGGGTCGATGCCAAGCCATCGCTGCGGGCGATCTCGCAGCCAAGCAGCACCACACCAGCACGAAGAACAAGGGCAGCCTCGCCATGCGTCGCACCTCGACGACCTTGCGGCGCTGCGCCAACGCGTCTCGCAGCGACATCTCAGCGTCGGACGCCGAGCGCGCGCCGGCAGGATCGGCCTCGTGGTCACTGAGTCGCCGCCGTAGCTCGGCATCGTGTGCCGGAGGAACCGGGACCTCGTGCTCGCGAGCGATAATGCGTTCCCAGAGCGAGTGCACGTACTCGAGCTGCTCACGCATCGGAAGCGTGTCCCGCCGCCCGATCCGGCCCAGGCCGACACCGCCCTCCAAGACGAGCTCGACCGCCTGAAGCGGGAGCGCGACGCCGACAAGGCCGCGCTCGCCGCCGCCGCTCAACAGGTCGCCGACGCCCAGAGGGCCGCCGACGAGGCCGCCCTGAAGGTCATGAGCGCGGAGCAGCTCGCCGCCAAGAAGGCCGAGGACGTCGAGATCATGGAGGCGCTCGTACTCGAGCAGACCAGCGAGCAAGAGAGCGCCCTCAAGCACAAGATCAGCCAGAACCGCGACCTCCAGGCCCAAGTCGCCAAGCTCCACGCCGAGCTGCAGATCATCCAGCAGGCCGCCGTCGCCGCGCCGCCCGCCGTCCAGGCCGCCGTTGCCCACGCAGCCCAGCAAGAGAGCGAGAACATCGTCCTCGACGAGCACGCGACGCGGATGCTCATCGACGCGCAGCTGCGCGCCGCCGGCTGGGACGCCGACTCCGACAAGCTCACCTTCAAGCGGGGCGTGCGCCCGCAGAAGGGACGCAATGTCGCCATTGCCGAGTGGCCGACCCGCGTCGACAACAAGGACGGGAGGGCCGACTACGTGCTCTTTGCGGGGCTCACCGCCATTGCGGTCATCGAGGCCAAGCGCAAGCACAAGAATATCTCTGGAAACATTCCGCAGGCCCAGCGCTACAGCAAGGGCTACCTCGTGCACGCCGACGAGGCACCGCCCGAAGGCAGCCCCTGGGGCGACCACAAGATCCCGCTCGTGTTCGCCACCAACGGCCGGCCCTACATCAAGCAGTTCGCGCCCATGAGCGGCATCTGGTTCCTCGACGCGCGCCGTGGCCAAAACCACCCGCGCGTGCGTCAACGAACCAGCGCACGTCCTTGGCGATGCGCTTCTGGATCACGTAGCGGGCCGCCTTGCCCTCCAGGGTGTGGAAGATCGTACGCCCGAGATCGAAGTTCGGGATCGGCATCACGGCGACGGCGCCTGCATTGTCGATGGCGCCACCGTGCGCGATGGCGGCCTTGCGTTGGTGATTCGGGTCGGGACGGACGGCGGCGGACTGCTTCACGCGGGCACCTCTTTCGAGCGAACGTTTAGCGGACGAAGACCGCGGCCTCAACGTTCATGCACCGCGCGCGGACGCACGCCCTTCGGCACCTTGGTGGCCTTCCGCGGCGTCGGCGCCTCGAGCGCCGAGCGCGGCGAGCCAGCTGTCGGGTTGCGGCCTCGACCCCGCGCTCGGCTCGCACGCCTTCCACTGGGCCTCGCTGCACAGCGTCGCGCCGCGGGCGTGGCAGGTGTCCAGCGCCTGCAGCAGGCTGCCGCTGGCGTCCGCTTCACGGCTCAGGCGCGCGACAGCCACAGCGCTGTCGCAAATTGCCTCTCGACATCGACGACAACTGTCCGTTCCTCAGCTCGAGTGGTAGCCCTTCGCGCCGCCGCTCGGCCTGTTCGGCTACCACCTGCCCGACATGGACCTCGTGGCCGAGGTCGCGCAGGACTACTACAACAACGATCTCCGCGGCGGCGAAGGCCACATGGAAGTCGGCAAGCTGATCGTCAACGCCGACATGGGCAAGGCGCACATGACCCTCAGTGTGAAGCCGTTCGAATGCATGCCGAGCTCGGGCGTCTCGGACGGCGTGCAGTCGCTGATCACGAACCGTTACCCGGGCACCATCTTCTGTGCAGTGGAGACGAGCGGCGACGGCGCCACGAATTTCTACTCCCGCGTGCGGATGTACATGTTCAAGGCGCGCCTCGCGGCCGCTGAAGAGCTGCGCAAGACCTACGAAGAGGTCGGCGTCACCGAGGAGCAGGTTCGCGCGTTCATCGCCAAGAACCCGAAGTACGCTTCACCGCTCTTTCACGCGCCCCACCACGCAACCGGCAGCGCCGTGAACCTCGTCCGCGAGGTCGCTCCGCTGATCACGCTCACCGCCAGCGAGGGCGCACAGCTCAGGGCGAAGAAGACCGTCGTCTGGCCTAGCGCCGCAAGACCTCGTGCGACATCGGGCGCGTAGCTGAAGGAATGGGCGCGTCTGGATCACCGAACACTTGCGCCGACTTTTCAGCCAATACTCTGGAAAAGAGCTGCTCGCCTACCTGCGATTGGACCACGCCTGGCCCCAAAAGATCCGACGCGCTTCTAGCAATCTCGCGCCGGGCTGTCGATGAGGGGCGGGGCGAAGTGAGCTAGTTGGAGGGCCCGAGCGGCGTATCGGCGGTGACCTCGACCACGTGAACGCTCTTGCCGTCACCGAAGCCGACCGACTCGTTGAACAAGAAGTCGGACGCGCGATACGACATGTCGAGCACGCCGGTGTCGACCTCGTTCTCGACCCAGCAAGCCGGCCCTGCGTCGATCACCATCAGCACCGCGCTCTTGCCGTTGGCTTCGTTGGTCACGCGCACCTTCGCGCCGCAGCCGAAGCGATCGCGATCAGCGACGAACCAAGTGATCGAGCGCTCGCAGTCGGGGCCCGACATCCCGCTCGAACAAGTACCGTTGTTCTTGAGCGTCGAGAGGCAAGCAGGGATGCAATTGTCGCCAGAGTCGTTCAGCTGCTCGCCATTTTCTCCAATTGAGCAGCCGAACGCAGTCGCCACGTAGTCGCCGTTCTGCATCTTGGTCTGGCCGGTGGTGCCGCTACACGACCAGCTCGAGGTGGTGCCCATGCACACGTCGTTGCCAGTCTGAATCAAGCAGCCTTCTGCGCATTGCTCGAACGACAGGGTGCCGCTCTGACACTTGCCGCGGCCGGTGCCGTCGGGTGCGCACGACTGCTCGGTCTGCGAGAAGTCGCTGCACGCGAACGTGGACGGATCGCTGTCAGGCTCTTCGTCGGGCGGCGGCTCGGGTTGGTTGCACACGGCGCCGGTCGCAAAACCTGCCGCGGGCGACTTCTGCAAACGCGTGCGGGTTTGCGGGCCCCAGTCGCCGTCTTCGGAGATCTTGTCGTTCGGGTTGTTGCGATTCCACAGGCGCTGAAACGCTTCGACGTCGAGGCCCTTCAGGCTGCTCGCGCCGTTGAAGTCGAAGTGCGGCGGGTCACCGCTGCCGAACCACTTGAAGCCTTTGTTCGAGAGCGTCGTGCGCCAGCTGCTGTTGGTCGGGATGTCGATCGCGAGACCGCTCTCGTGGTTGCTGTTGCCTGGCGTGGCCGCGGCTGCGATGCCGCAGCGACCCTGCTCGTACCAGCGGCGCACCATGTATTGCTGACCGACAGTGCGAAACATCGAGCTCACGCTCAAGTTGGTGTTGGGCTTGGCGGCCAGCGCGGCGACGAATTTGTCGCGTGCCGACTTCACCAAGTAAGGGAACACGCCTGCTTGCAAAGTGAGGTTCGATGCGGCCGGCACCTCGGCAAGACCATCCGGATCCATACATTGCATCTCGTCGATGATCTGTTGCGAGAGCGGCTTGATGCTGGTGGTCGAGCAGCTTGAGGCGACTGCTTGCTCCACGCTGCCGTTGCCGACCGGCTCTTCCGACTCGCTGGTGTTCTCGTCGCCGTCGACCTCGGGGTCGTCCGGCTCTTCGACTGCGCAGCCGGCGGCGCCGAGCAGCGCGACGCAGAAGAGAGGAAGAGCAGCGAGCGACAGCAGCGAGCGGTTCGAGGGCATGCGCACGCCGCATTGGCACTTCTTGTTCCATGCACGAACAGCGGAAGAATCCCGCGCTACTGCGCGGCGCCTGGGCCAACTGGATCGCCAGCTCAGGATCCGGATGCGTTCTGCGAAAACGGGCGATAACGGGCCCTTAGGTGGGGACTTGAGTTGGATCTGCCGTTGTCCAACGCGCGTCAAAGGTGCGTCATGACGCGCGTCAATGCTGCGTCATTGGCCGACTCGTTACGCGATGCGATAGCCCGGGTCGTCGTCATCGCCTCGCTTGCGCGGGGGACGCCCGTACTTCTCTTCGTACTCTTTGCGGCTCTTCGGCCAGTCAGCGCCGTCTTTGCCGTACTTCTTTTCGTATTCTTCGCGCGTCTTGGGCCAGGGCTCATCGTCGCCGCCGGCCGCCATTGCCGCGCGTTCTGCCAACGCCTGCTCGTCGTCGGGGCTCAGCTTTTTGCCCCAACCCGACAGCTCCGAACCGAGAAAGGTCGCCACGTTGGAGGCGGCTCGCACAACCTCGCGGCCGGCGTCGTCCAGCGCCTTACCGAGGCCAGGGCCCTCTTTGGTCGCCTTTTTCGTCTCGCGTTTCACTGCGTTGGCTGCCTCACCGGCAGCTTTGAACAAATTGCCGAGACCTTTCTCCAGGGTCTCTTTTGCGCGCTCGACAGGCTTCTTCGGTTCTTCGTTCACGGTGCTAGAGCTTTGCTCTTTCGAGCTGATCTCGCAAGGGGCGCGTGGCGATTGGCGACAACGACGGGCTCGCCGACACTGGAAGAAGGCGGAGTGAGAATATCGTGCGGCTCGGTGCGGTGCTTGTTCGAGGCTCGGCTCCTCCCGATATTTGCGACCGCGCGATGGCTAACCGAGCTTCAGCTTCTTCTTCCTCCCAAAAATAGTGACGGCTCTCCGGCGTCGAGCACCAGGTACGAAACGAGGCCTCGTTCCAGCGCGGCCGCGGCGATTGTATGCGCCCATCGAGATGGATGCGGCCTGTCATCACGGTGCCTTTCTCGCCGAAGAGGGTATCCAGCAGCCGCGCGCAGCGCTGCCAGCGCGCGAACGCGTGCGGCGCGGGCTTCTCGCCGACTTGCAGCAGCGCGATGTCGAAGTCGCCGTAGCTGTCGAAGGTCGTCGTCATGTCATTCGCGTGGTGCTAGCCCGAACCCGCGCCAGCGAGGCCGCGTTTCGACGAAACGGGCGCCTCCAGCGCAATCGGCAGCAACAGTGCGAAACAGGCGCCGCCGAGCTTGCCGCTCTCCACTGCGATGCTGCCGCCAGCCGCCTCGACCAAGCCGCGGCACACAGCCAGCCCGAGGCCAGTGCCTTTGCCGACCTCTTTGGTGGTGACGAACGGCTCGAAGATCGTCGCGCGCACTTTTTCCGAGATGCCGCCGCCGTCGTCCTCCACCTGAATCTTCACCCGTTGGCCGTCTCGCTTCGCGCTCACGACGATCTTGGAGTCGGCTGCGTCGGCTGCATTGAGCAGCAAATTGAGTAGTACTTGCTGGAGGCGTTCCCGTGCGATCGCGACACCCGGTAAGCCTGCTTCGAGCTCGAAGGTCAGCTCGACCTTTTGCATCGGTTTCTGTGGCCGCAACAGCGCGCCGACGATCTCCGTCGTCTCGGCGACGTCAGCGGAGCCCGGCGCCAGCGGGTCGCCCTCGGGGCCTGGCCGTGCAAAGTCGAGCAGATCGCGCAGCACATGGTTCACGCGCTCGGTCTCGCGCTTCATGCGCTCCAGAAAGTCGCGCTGCTCGTCGGCAGAGAGATTGCCTGCGAGCAATAGCTCTTCGAATCCCAAGATGGCCGCGATCGGGTTGCCGATTTCGTGGGCGACGCCAGCCGCGAGCCGACCCACGCTCGCCAGCCGCTCCGAACGCACCACTGTGTCTTGCGCTGCCTTGAGCTCGCGCGTCGCCTTCTCCAGCTCGTCGACCTTTGCACGCAATGCTTCTTCGTCGGCGAGCAGCTTGTCCGTCATCGCGCCCAGGCTCAGGCCGAGCTCGTCGATCTCTCTCGCGCTGGTTCGTATCAGCTCGAAGTTGCGCGCGCCGCTGGCGATGCGACTGGCTGCGCGCGAGACCTCCTCGATCGGCCTCACGACCAGACGCGTCATCGCGAAGTACGCGAAGATGAGCAGCGCGCCCGCAACGATCACTGTATAGAGCGCGACCAAGCGGACCAGCGGCGCCGCGCCGCTGGCAGCGCCCTCGAGGGAGATCACGACCAGCACAGCCGCGTCGTCGTGATGATGCGGCACCGCAACGCGTAGGGTTCGGCTTTGCTGCGTGGTCGACTCCTGATGCATCTCGAGCCGCTCCGGTAGCTGTGCGAGCTCGCCCGCGCCCGCTCCCCGCACACCTTCAGCGCCGTACACACCGATCGCGATCACCCCTCCGTCCGACAGCTGCGCCTCGAGCAAATGGTCGATCTCGCCTGGCGTGCTTTGGGCGCCCGCGAGGACGTGACCGGCCACCGCGCGACCCAAGTCGCCGGCGGCGTCTCGCCGCGCGGCCACCAGCGAGGCTTCTGTGAGCCTGGCCACCGCAAAATAGAGCGGCAAAAACGCGACAGCCAGCAAGGCCCCCAGCGACAGCAGGATCTGGAGCCTTATGCCCGGCCGCACAGCCCAGCAATCCCTTCGTGCCGAATGCATGTTGCCGCTGACGCTTGCGCGCGTTTTGGTTCCGGAGGGCACTCAGGGATTGTTGTTTGTCTGATCAACCTCCGGTTGAATACCACGTAGCTCCCGGCCCCACCCGGAAGCGGAGTCTTCTCACGGAAGTGGGCCGGATGCGGGGCACGGTGATAGGGCCTCGTGCGTCTATGCGCCCGCTCGTTCGCGTGGCTCTCGCCGTACGCCGCATCCTCGCAGGCGCCGCCACCCTGCTGCTCGCGCTCAGCTTGGCGGCATTGGTCGTGCTCGATGCCCAACGCCCACTGCCGACGGCGTATGCCTGGGCAGCAGGTGCGCTGGTGGTCGCGCTCGTCGCGCGTCGGCTCGCCACCCACGCTCGCGCAGCGTCGTCCACGCTTTCGAGTGAGATCGATCTCGGCGCGCTAACGATGGTGGCCGCGTTCTTCCTGGTCGTGCGCGCGGATCGCGGCCTCGATGGCGACGCGTACCCCGCCGTGTATGTGTGCCTCGCGATCGTGAGCGCATTTGGCCGACCGGCAGCGGCGATCGTGGCGCTGACGACGGCGGTGTTGCTCGAGGCAGCCATCCGCTCGGCCACGCTGGGCCCGAGCGCGATCATCGAAGGCGCGCCGCACGCGGCCTACATGGCGATCTTCACTGGCTTCAACGCCGCTGTGTTGCGCACCGAGCTGACGCGTGTTCGCACGGCCTCCGTCGGCAAGCTGCGGGCCGAGGTCGAACGCCTACGGACTGAAGCGCGCACCTTTCGACTGATGGGGCCGACGAGAGAGCGCAACAAGTCCGACGACGCCGACCGCATGTTGCGCTCGGGCGTTGAAGAGATTCATCAGTCGGTGCTGTTCGCGCTGCGCTTGGTGCGCGAGGCGCTCGGGCTGCACACGGCGATGCTCTTGTGGCAGAACGACGCCGGCACGCACCTGCGTATCAGCGAGCTGGTCTCCGACGACCCCGACGTGGTCGAAGGTCCCTTTCTCTCGGGCGACGGCGTCTTCGGCGCGGCGATCTCTCGCGGCGCGACTCTCAGCCTGAACGACGTCCGCGATGGCTACAAGCTGCCCTACTACGCCTCGACGTCGCCGGTGCGCTGCGTGGCGGTGGTGCCGGTGCACGAGCACGGCAAGCTGCGCGGGCTCTTGATCGCCGACCGTGTGCAAGACAAGCCCTTCACGCCGCGTGAAGAGGCCATGTTGGAGGAGGCGTCGTCTTACGCGGTGCGCGCGATCCATAACGAGCGCGTGTTCTTGCAGCTCGAGCGCGCCAAAGCCGAGCAAGGCAAGCTTTACCGAGCGACCGAGGCGCTGGCAGCAGCCAAGACAGAAGAAGGCGTCATCGAGGCAGGCGTGTCCAGCGCTCGCGAAGTGACCAGCGTCGACTACGCAGCGCTCACGCTGTTCGACGACGCGACACGGGTGCACGAGATCCGCGTCGTGAGCGGCGACTTCGAGCCAGGCGATGGCACCGCCACGGTCGGGGCTCGCTTCCGCGCCAATGCAGGGCTTGTCTCGATGGCGCTCGAAAACCGGCACCCGCTGCCGTATCGCGGTCACTTCGACGAGAAGAAGCAGGTGGTCTTCACGCGGCACCTCACGCCGCCCTCGATGCCCTCCATCTTCGTGCTGCCGCTGGTCGCACACGATCGCCCGCTCGGTACCTTGGTGCTGGGCTCGAAGCGCCGCGGTGCCTTCGGTGAAGCCGTACGTGCCACGCTGGAGGTGCTCGCCAGCCATATGGCTGTCTCGTTCGAGGGCGCTCGCATGATCAAGAGACTGGAGGAGCTCGCCACCACCGACGGCATGACGGGTCTGCTCAACAAGCGCGCGCTCTTGGATGTCGCAGACCAGAAGATCGCCGCCGCCAAGCGCTTCAGCCGCAAGCTGGCGGTGCTGGTCTTCGACATCGATCACTTCAAGAAAGTGAACGACAACCACGGCCACGACGTCGGTGACATCATCATCAAAGGCCTCGGCGAGATCTTGCGCCACGCCAAGCGCACCACCGACGCTGTCGCCCGTTTCGGCGGCGAAGAGTTCGTCGTCATCTGCGAAGAGACCGATGAGGGCGGTGCGCTACTGCTCGCCGAACGCATTCGCACCGAGCTCTCCAAGACGACGTTCTTCGCCGCTGGCGCCGATGGCGAACAGAAGGCGATCCACGTCACCTGCTCGATCGGGGTCGCGACCTTCCCGAAGGCGGGCGGCTCGTGGGACGCCTTGTTCAAGGCAGCTGATACTGCCCTGTATGCGTCGAAGCAGAACGGTCGAAACCGCACGACCGTCTACACGCCTTCCAAGTCCGAGCGAGCGGCTTAGCAGCTGTCAGCGGGCCTGTCAGGGCAGGGTCACGAGGTGGCGGATGCCGCCCTCTTCGATCTCGATCTCGCGCACGTTGTCGTCGTCGACCTGCACCATCACGATGCCACCAGGCAGGTGGTCATAGCTGGCGAACGTCGCTTTGGTTGAGCTCTGCCGGCCCTCGAGATCCGTAATGGTCGTCTGCAGCTGACGGCCACCCAAGTCGGTGTTGGCTGTGCTGAAGCCGCCAAAGGTGGAGCCACCGTTGCCGTCGAGCCCGACCAGGGCGACGCGTGTGTTGGTCGGCTGATGCCACTTCGGCAGATTGACGTTCTTGCCGCGGCTGAGCAGAGCCGCAAAGTTGTAGTCGGAGATCCAGGCGTTGTCGCAGTAGCCCATCATGTCGGTGTAGGCAGTCGGGGGGTATAGCGTCAGCGTCGCCGTGTCCAAGCCCCACTCGCCGATCTGGCCGCTGGGGTGGGGGAATTGGGGATCGATTTGGTCGGCGCCGCCGCAGTCCGCGTGCCTTCTGCCGTGGGCGTGGCCGATCTCGTGCGCCGCCGTGTCGTACGCGTAATCTTCGTAACCGACGCCCAAGGCGAGGCGGAGCTGCGGATTCCCCACGTCGGCCGGCATGTCATTCAGCAAAGTCACGCCCAGGAGACAGCCTTGGCCGCAATATTGGCCAAAGGTCGCGCGCGGGTTGAACACACCATAGTAGTAGGGGTCGGCGCTCTCACCGTCCTCGGCGCGCATGCCGAACACCTCGAAGCCGACCTCCTGCCAGCCATTGCCTTGGCCATCGATCGGCTGGTTCCACGGGGTGGCTGCACGCGCTGTCACCTCGACGTCCGAGACCGGGTACCATTGCTTCAGGCGGTTGCGATACTTCTCGATCGCCTCGGGAGAGGTGTCCGGCAAGCGGCCGGAGCCGTCGTTGTCATAGCGAAACGGCGCCAAGATCACGCGCAGCTTGTTGACCGGCCCTTCGACAGCCACGTCGTGGTTGCCGGAAGGTGGCCAGTGCGCGGCTGCGTTGTCGTCCGCCTCCGCGCCCTCTTGCAGAATGGCGATCGAATAGCTGAGCGTCGCGCCGATGCGGTCGCCAGGAACAGTGAAGTTGATCGTGCTCGCGATGTCTTCTTCGCTCGACGCAGGCAAGGTGATCTTCTGCGTCAGCTCGATCGGGTCACCGCCCTCGATCTGCAGCCGGGCGGTGACGTCTTTGCCGTCGTAGTCACCATCGGCGGTGATGAAGACGCGAATGACCGCGTCGCGGCCTGCGATGATCGGAACCACGCCCGCGCTGCCGTCGAGGTTCAGCCTGCGCTTCAAGCTTTGGTAGATCGACACCTCGCTGATGGCGACACCCTTGGCCCCCACCATCGGTGTCTGGGACGTGCCGCCGCCGGTGTTGCCGCCGCCTTCGGCCGGGTTCGAATCGTCCGAGCACGCTGTCATCAGCGGCGCAGGGACCGCGGAAAGAACGACCAGGAGGAGGGCGGGGCGCTTCATGGGAAGCGCATCTTAAACAACGTCCAGGAAGGCTCCCACCGTTTCCGTGCTTACGCGGTGCGCCAAGACAGAGGCCGGTCGGTTCCGCTGCCCCCGCCCTGCTAAGCTCGACCCCGTGACTTCCGCGTCGCTCCCGCGCGTCTACCGCCTCACTTACTCCGACTGGCTGACCACGCCAGACGACGGCCTGCGCCGCGAGATCTTGGAAGGGGAGCTCTACGTGACACCGCCGCCCACCGTCACCCACCAACGCGTCTCGCGCGAGATCGAGTTTTTGCTGCTGACCTACCTGCGCAAGCACGCCAGCGGAGAAGTTTTGGATGCACCGGTGGGGATGCGGCTCAGCGACGAGGACGTGCTCGAGCCCGACATCTTGGTCGTGCTGCACGGTGGCCTGGCGACGATCGATGAGCGCGCCGTCCTCGGCCCGGCCGACGTCGTGATCGAGATCCTCTCGCCTGGCACAGCCAAGCGGGATCTCGGAGCCAAGCGTCGCATCTATGAAGCGGCTGGCGTGCGCGAATATTGGATCGTCGATCCGGAGGCGCAGGCGATCGAGGTGCTCTTGCTCGAGGCGCGCGCCTACGTTCGCCACGGGCTCTTTCGGCGCGACGCGACCCTCACTTCGCAAGTGCTCCCCGGCTTCGAGCTCGCGGTGGGCGACGTGTTCACCGTTCGCTGATTGAGCCGCTCGCCTTGTCGGGCGCGCCTCGTGATCGAACGCGTGCCTCCAGCCCGGGCTGACAGCGCCTACTCGCACGCCGGTGCCTCACCTTGCTGTACGACCAAGAGCGGCTGCACCGGCTCGGTGCTGCCCAGCGGGACGACGAACAGCCTGCCAGTGGTATCGGTGACCACCAGCTGCTGGGCGTCGTGCGCAAGCGCGCGGTAGCCCTCGAGCTCGTCGGTCGCGCCCTCGAGCGTCACGTTCATGGCGGTCGCTGCGACCTGGCCGGAGGTGGGGATGCTCGCTCCGTCGTGAACGTCATAGCCCGCGATCGCGTCGGATCCGCTTTCGTGTTGCACGACGAACGCGACACCATCGACGACCGCCAAGAGCTTCTTTTCGGCGGCCCCGAACGACGCGTACACGGTGCTGCCAGCCGGCGTGCTGCCAGCCGGCGTGCTGCCAGCCGGGTCGCGGTAGTAGAGAAACACGTACGCGTCGTTGTCTCGCTGCAGCCAGTGGTGAGGAACAGAGCGACAAGGAAGTGGCTACGAAACATGGCTCGAGTCTTCCCTCGAAGCGCGGCGAGCCGACCTTCATCGGTCTTCAATGGTGGTGGTCTAGCCCGGTGAGACTTCACGGGACCCGTCGGTCTCCAAAGCGGCGCGCAAAACGCGCTCGATATCTTCCAAAGCGTATGGCTTTTGAAGAAAGCTCGTCGGGCCCCCTGCGGCGATACTCACCAGAGCGTCTTGCTCACGATAGCCGCTGGTCAACACGACGGGCAGCGTCGGATTCAGCTTACGAAGCTCGAGCAGCGCGTGCCCGCCAGACATCACCGGCATCGTGATGTCGAGCAAGACGAGCGTGACTTTCGACGCGTTCGCACGATAGAGATCGAGCGCAGCTTTGCCATCAGCCGCCTCCAGCGTCGCAAAGCCAAGCGTTTTGACGATTTGTGCGACCAGCGCGCGCAAGGCGGGCTCGTCGTCGGCGATCAGAATGGTCCCTTCGCCCCGCCACTGAGAACGCGCCACCGACGGGCCAATCACCGCCGCTTTGCGGTCGGAAGCGGGAAGTATGATCTGGAATTTCGTGCCTTCCCCCGGCTCCGACTGCACGCGAATCGCGCCTGTGTGGCCGCGAACGATGCCCAGCACCGCGGACATACCGAGCCCGCGGCCCGCGAGCTTCGTGGTGAAGAAGGGATCGAACAGCCGCTCCGTGACTTCTTTCGTCATCCCAGAGCCGGTGTCTGCGACCTCGAGAGACACGTATCTCCCCGGCGCGAGATCGTTCGCGCCGAAGGCCTCCGCCAGAAACTCGGCGCTGCACTCCAATACGCTCGTCCCGAGCGTGATGGTTCCACTCTCGTCCCCCAGGGCTTCCGAGGCGTTGGTGAGCAGATTCATCACTACCTGCTGCATCTGCGCGCGGTCAGCCATGACGCCAGGCAAGTCGGCTGCGAGCCGCCACTTCAGTGTCGCTTTCCTCGAAAGGACGACGTCGAGCATGCCGGACAGGTCGTCGAGTACGTGACCGAGATCGACCGGTTCGAGGACGAAGCTTCCTTTGCCCGAATAGGCGAGCAATTGACGCGTCAAGTCCGCGGCCCGCAACGCCAGTCGCTCGATCTGATCGAGGTTGCCGAGCAGGGTCTCGCGACTCGGAGCGCTGCGCGAGCGCGCGAAGCTGGCGTAACCGATGATGCCGGTCAGGAGGTTGTTGAAGTCGTGAGCGACACCTCCTGCAAGGATGCCCAAGCTTTCCAGCTTCTGTGTGTGAAGTAGACGGTGCTCGAGCTCTCGCTTCTCTTGTTCCGCCGTGATGCGGCTGGTGATGTCGATCACGTAGCCCAGAAAGTGGGTCGCTCGATCTGCGTCGCGCACGACGTGTGTGAAGTCGTAAAGCCAGCGCACGGTGCCGTCTCGATGCCGAACCCGGTATGGCTCGTGAACGAAAGTAGCGCTGTCGCTCGCAATCGCCGCCGTCACCTCTTGACCCACCCGTTCGATGTCTTCGGCCACCACCAGGTCGCCGTAGGCCACCCGGCCGCACAGGAAGTCTGCGTCCGAATAGCCGAACACCTCGGACGCGTTGGGAGAGGCGTACTCGACCGGCCACCCCGGTTCATTGCGCCACTTGAAGATGACGACCGGGCCCTTCACGAAGATGGCGCGTTCGTCGACGTTGTCCCCCATGTCGAAGTGTCAACGCTACTTCCGAGCCCACTCCATCACAAGCCTGCCCGGCAAGGCTGGCTCCGTGCCAGGTCAGCCGCCGAAGTCCTGCGTCCAATAGTGGCTGAAGCGGTCACCGCCGCCTTCGAAGAAGTAGCCGACGCCGAGCACCTTGTAGCGTGGGTCCATCATGTTCACGCAGTGACCGGGGCTGTCGATCCAGGCTTGTACGACGCGCTCTGGATTCTGCTGGCCCGCCGCGATGTTTTCGCCCACGAAGCTCGAGCTGAAGCCCGCGGCCTGCGCCCGCTGCGACGGGCCTCTCCCCTCGGGATTGTCGTGCTCGAAGTAGTTGCGGTCGGCCATGTCGCGGCTGTGACCGCGCGCGGCGCTGCGTAGCGCGGCGTTGGGGCCGACCGGCGGCGCAGGCGGCATCGACTGGCCACCACACACCACGCCACGGGCCCGTGTCTGGTTCGTGCGCGCGAGCACGTCGTCTTCCCAGGCCGTCCACTCTGCGGGCCAGCCGTCGGTCGGCGCCGGCTGAGGCGCAGGCGAAGGCCACGGCAGCGGAAACTGCCCATTCGGCCATGGTAGCGGCCAACCACCAGTAGAGGTTTGGTTGCCGCCGCTCTCTGTGTTCGGCTGCTGTGTGTTCGGGAGTGGCGGGAGTGGAAACACGATCCGCGGCAGCTGATCGAACAGCAAGCCGAATGGAGTGAACGCCGAGCCCACCGTGACCGGCCCAGCCAAGGTCGGCAGCGGAGCTCCGTTTTGGTTCTGACCCTGCGCGTACGGCGCGTAGCCAACTGTCGGCCCAGGTGCTCGGCGAGGCGCGGATTGGCAGCCCACAGCAGTGACAACCAGCACGGCGAGGCCCAGCCTACGGACGGCGTTCGAGTGCATGGAGCTTCGGACGCGCAGCCACCGGGAACCCTACAGCGCGAGCTGACAGAGGCGGTGCCAAGATCGTGCTGTGACCCCCTCCGCGCAAGGAGGCCTTGAGGTTGCGCGTTGACAGCCGTGGGGGGGGGGGGGGGGAGGCTAGCCTGAGAGCGGGGGCGGGGGCACTTTTGTCGCGCCCAGCAGAGGGGGCGAAACATGGTAAATTGTTGTGGGTGGGCC